>Ga0326597_10003472_pt1 | contig 22726 bp, 19 predicted proteins | sample RVTome_12_FD_203789 | JGI IMG/M metagenome (GOLD analysis project Ga0326597, IMG submission 203789) | Soil microbial communities from uranium-contaminated site in the Upper Colorado River Basin, Wyoming, United States - RVT100D185 | ecosystem: Environmental > Terrestrial > Soil > Contaminated >...
CTGCCGGGCATCGAGCCGGTTCTTTGCGCCCTGGCCGCGCTGTCCGATTCCGGGGTCGAACTCACGCTGCTGCATGGCAACCGCGATTTCTTGATGGGCGCGCCCCTGGCCCGGCGGATCGGCGCCGCGATTCCCGGAGAGGAGCTTCCGGTCGAACTGTTCGGAAGGAAGTATCTGCTGCTGCATGGCGATTCGCTCTGCACCCGCGACGTCGGATACCAGCGTTCGAAGCGCTGGATGCGCTGCGGAGTCCTGCATCTGGCTTCCCGCTGGCTGCCTCTTCCGGCCTCGCTCTGGGTCGCCGGCCGGATGCGCTCCGCCTCCCGCAAGTCGGTCGCCCGGAAACCCCGCGAGGAGATGGAGATCGTCGGGGCAGCGGTCCGCGAGCGTTTCCTCGAGGGGTACGAGGCGCTGATCTGCGGGCACGTCCACCAGGCTGGAACGCGCGATTACGGCACCCCGGAATCGCCGCGGCCGGTGCTTGTCCTGGGTGACTGGACCCCGGGAGGCGTCTACGCGCGGATCGATCCTCGCGGAGTGGAACTCCTCGACTTCCCCTGAGGGGCAGACTGTTGCATCTTTCCGTCCCGGCCCGCTAAGCTACCGGGCTTCCATGGCCAGTGCGAATTCCATCATCACCATTGACGGTCCGGCGGGTTCGGGCAAGACGACGGTTGCTCGTAAGGTAGCTGAGAAGCTGGGGTTCCGGTTTCTGGATACAGGCGCCATGTATCGCGCCGCCACGCTCGCGGCCATCGAGGCGGACCTGGCGGAGGAACCGCTGGACGCGGAGGCGGTGGTCAGTGCAGTGAAGCGCGCCGATTTGCGTCTGGACGAGGGCGGGACCGTCCGGCTGGGAGGCCGGGAGGTTCAAGCGGAGATTCGCAGCACGCGAGTGACCCAGGGGGTCTCGTTGGTGGCCGCGGCCAAGCCGGTTCGGAAATTGCTCGTCGGGATGCAGCGGGAATTCGGCGAGCGGGCCCAGCCGGGGCTCGTGGCCGAGGGCCGGGACATGGCCACGGTGGTCTTCCCCCGGGCCGCGCACCGGTTCTTTCTCGACGCGAGCCCCGAGATTCGCGCCGGCCGCCGGCTCCGCGAACTCGATGGCACCGAGTCCGACCCCCGGGCCAGGGCCGTCATCCGGGCGGACATGCTCGCCAGGGATCGGCGCGATTCGACCCGCAACGAGGCGCCGCTCCGCGTGGGACCGGGCGTGGAAGTCATCGACACCGGCGCCTTGTCGGTCGATCAGGTCGTCGAGCGGATCGTGAAGGCCGTGGGGGCGCCGGCATGATCTACTGGCTGGTGCGCGTGATTGGAGGCGGCTGGTTGCGCTTGTTCCACCGGCTGACCGTCGTCGGTGTCGACAACATCCCGGCCGAGGGCGGAGCGATCATCGCCAGCAACCATGCCTCGCTGCTCGACCCGCTGGTGCTGGGCGTCGGATCGAAACGCCGGATCGTCTTCGTGGCCCGGGGCACGCTGGCGGAACACCGCCTGTTCCGTCTGTTCACCAGGACGGTGCAGGTCGTCTCGATCTCCCGCGACGAAAGCGATCGGACGGCTCTTCGGGCCGTCGGCCGATTGCTCGAGCAGGGCCGCGTCTGCTGCATCTTTCCGGAGGGCACCCGTTCACTCGACGGACGTCTGCAGACTTTGAAGAGCGGGTTCGCTCTCATCGCTCAACGTACCGGCGTTCCGGTCGTGCCGGCCTACGTGGCCGGGACCTTCCAGGTCTGGCCCAAGGGACGCGGCGTGCCGCGGCTGGTCGGGCCGGTGCAGGTGCACTTCGGCGATCCGCTTCACTTCGATCGCCACCTGTCGCGCCGGGAATGCGCCGGCCTGCTGGCCGCCGCGCTCGAGCGCCTCGAGGCGAACGTGCTCGAACTCAAGAACTCGATCCCCGCCGGGGATCTTCACCAAGACGGTCGGACGCGCAGGGTTGCGAGCCGACGGCGAATGTCCGTTTCCAACGTGGATCCGGCTTCGAACTCATGAACTCTGATCGCCCCCCGGCCGAATCGTCGGGGTCACGGTGGTCCCTTTCGGGCCCGTGAAGGAACAACCTCATGTCGAAGAATCTGATCAAGAAGTTTGCCATGTCCTCCGAAGCCCTCGACCAGGCGGTCGAGAGCGCGCTCTCGGGAGCCGGCCCCACCGACGTGGAGCAGCTGTACGAAAACTCCGTCAAGGATTTCACCGAGAACACCGTCGTCAAGGGGAAGATCCTGAGGGTCCTCAACAACGAGGTGCTGGTCGACGTCGGCTACAAGTCCGAGGGGGTCGTCCCCGCCTACGAGTTCGGAGAGGGCGCTCTGCTCGAACCCGGCATGGAAGTGGAGGTGCTGATCGAGGAGATCGAGAGCGAGACCGGCTTCCTGCAGCTCTCCAAGCGCAAGGCCGACCGGATTCGCGGCTGGGAGCGCGTGATCTCCACCCACGTCGAGGGCGACCTGGTCAAGGGCACCGTCGTGCGCAAGATCAAGGGCGGCCTGCTGGTCGACATCGGAGTGCCGGTGTTCCTGCCCGCGTCGCAGGTCTCGCTGCGCCGGATGGGCGACATCGCCGACTTCATCGGCAAGGAAATCGAATGCAAGATCATCAAGATCGATGAATCGCGCATGAACATCGTGGTCTCACGCCGCAAGCTGATCGAGGAGAAACGCGAATCGCTGCGCGCCGACCTGTTGTCGACCCTCGAGGAAAAGCAAACCCGCAAGGGCGTGGTGAAGAACATCGCCGACTTCGGCGCGTTCGTGGATCTGGGCGGCATCGACGGGCTGTTGCATATCACCGACATGACCTGGGGGCGCATCAGCCATCCCAGCGAGATGGTCTCCATCGATCAGACCCTCGAGGTGATGGTGCTCAAGTTCGACCGCGAACGGAACCGCATCGCGCTCGGACTGAAGCAGCTGCAACCGTCGCCGTGGGCCGAGGTGGACCAGCGCTACCCGGTCGGTTCCCAGCACGTGGGCGAGGTGGTCAACCTGATGCCCTATGGCGCGTTCGTCAAGCTCGAGGACGGCATCGAGGGGTTGGTGCACATCAGCGAGATGTCCTGGACCCGCCGGGTCAACCATCCTTCCGAAATCGTCCAGGCCGGCGACCGCGTCGAGGTCAAGATCCTCGACATCAACAAGGAGAAGCAGGAGATCTCGCTCGGCATGAAGCAGTGCGAGGCCAACCCCTGGACCACGGTGGAGGACCGTTATCCGGTCGGCACCGTGATCGAGGGAACCGTGCGCAACCTCACCAACTACGGCGCCTTCATCGAGATCGAGGAGGGCATCGACGGACTGCTGCACGTGTCCGACATGTCGTGGACCAAGAAGATCAGCCATCCGAATGAAATGCTCAAGAAGGGTGACACGGTTCAGTCGGTGGTGCTGTCCGTGGATCGGGACAAGAAGCGCGTGGCGCTGGGTCTGAAGCAGCTCGAGCCGGATCCGTGGAAGGACGAGATTCCCCGCAAGTACGGAGTCGGCGATGTGGTCTACGGGCACGTGCGCAAGCTGGCCAATTTCGGCGTCTTCGTCGAACTGGAGGACGGCCTCGAGGGGCTTCTGCACATCTCCGAGCTGACCCACGCCAAGGTGGAGCTGGCCGAGGACGTGGTCAAGGTCGGCCAGAAGGTCAACGTGCGGATCCTCAAGGTGGATATCGACGAGCGCAAGATCGGGCTCTCGATGATCGGCGTGGATCAGCCGCCGGAAGAGGAGGCCATGGCGAACGTCGTCGACGAGCCGGCCGAGCCGGAGGCGGCCGAGGCGGCGGCGGGCGGCGAGGACAAGAGCGAGGTGGAGGAGGCTCCCGAGGCGGCGGAGGCTGCTCCGGAGATGGCGGCGGCCGCTCCCGAGGCGGAGAGCCCTCCCGAGGCGGAGAGCACTCCCGAGACCGAGAGTACTTCCGAGACCGAGAGCGCGGACGAGTCGGACATCAAGGCGCCGGCCGTCGAAGCGGCGCCCGAGTCGGACAAACCGGAGGATGGTTGAGTCGTGAAGCGAGCGGAACGGCACGACGGGCAGATCCTGCCGGCCGCTCCGTTCCGCTCGGCCTGGCTGCTACTTCTTTGTCCACTGCTGCTGGCCTGCGCGCAGGATCAGCGGCGCACCCCGGTCGGTGAGCGCCGGCCGGCGGTTTCGGAGGAGGAGTTCGAGCGCCGATTGGAAGCGATCGAAGCGCTGCGGGCCAGCGGCCGCGAGCAGGAAGCGCTCGACCGGATCGCGGCCTCGATGGAGGACTGGCCGTCCGAGCCTCTGCGCCGGCGCCTCCAACGCATTGGATTCGAAATACGCCGGGACCGTTTCTACCGGGACCACCCGCTGCATTTCTGCCTGGAGGTGGACCGGCCGCGCTTCGTGTTCGGTGAGACCATCACCGTCCAATTGAAGATCACCAACCTGGGTGCGGAGCGGATCAGCTTCCCGGCGCGCTATCGATCCTGGCTCGACGCCCTCCTGTTCCAGCCGACAGAGGAGTCGGTGCTGCAGCTCAGGCTCACTTCCAAGGACGCGGATGGGCTGGGCTCTCGTTGGGGCACCGAGCGGATGCTCGACGTTGCACTCCCGGATGACCTGGTCATCGGTGCGGGCGGCAGCCAGGTCGTGCAGGTTCCGATCGTGTTGGACGACGGTGGGGGATCGCTCTTTCGGGTGCTGCGGATCGGCGCCGTCTACCGGCCGCTGGCCGTGCTCGGTGAACATGGGGAACGCCGCTACGATCCCTTCGAGTTCCCCGAGACGAGCGTGCGCATCTTCCAGCCGTCGCAATTGCACTGGGCGGCCGGCGGGCTGGCCCTGCTGGCGACCTGTCTGGCCGGCGAGCGACTCGACCGGCCGGAGGCGTTGTTCGTTTCCGCGGTGGGACTCGACCGGGAGCAGCTGGCGGCGGGCATTGAACAGCTGGCGCGGGCGGCGCCTTCCTTGGACCCGGTGCGAAGGCGGTGCTCCGTGGCCGCACTGAGGATCCTGACCGGTCATCACTTTGCCGACGATCCGGTCCGATTTCTGGGCTGGTGGGAATCCGAGGGACGCCATCTGAGCCGCGCGGAGCTGGCGCGCGCCGCGGGTCTGCGAGCTGCGGACACCGCTGGCCGAATCTGGGCCGGCGGTCCGGGTTCCTCACATTGAGCCTTGCGATTCTGGTCGCTCCAGTCGATAGTCCATTCCAGAGGAAGACCGAAAGGACGCCATGCCGGCCGCTTGGTTCATCGCGACTTTGGTGCTGCTGTATGCGCCCGCCGACGAGAAGATCGGGCGTGAGCGGACCGGTTCGTTCGAGCTGTCCGGCAAGGCGGCCGAGTGGGTTGATCTGGGATCTCCCTTCTACGCGGTACGCCGCGAGGCAGAACAGCGGCTGATCCACCTGGGTCCGGCCGACGCTCTGGCCGTGGTGCGCGTGCTGCTCGACGCTCCCGCTCCCGAGTTTCGCCAGGCCGCGGTGCGCTGGCTGCATCGTCGCTTCGAAGCCGGCCTCGGGACCGAGCAGGACCGCGACCTGCTGATCGAGACGCTCTTGACCGAGCGCGATCCCAGCGTGTTGACCAGCCTGATCTACGCCGCCTCCTGGGATGAGAAACTGGTCGTGCGCTTGCGGGAGGAGGTCGCCGCCGGCCGGATCCAGGTCGACTTTCTGGGCGAAGTCTTCGAAGCCCGCCTGGCGGTGTTGTTCGAACAGGTCATGCATGAAGGGCGGGTTCCCGGGTTTTTCGACGGCCAGTTCAGCGCTCTCCTGGGCGTGGACGATTCCGCCTACTGGCGCATCTTGCGCATGGCCTGGGACGCGCGGCTGCACTTCGTCATCCGGGCGCTGGCGGTCATGGCGCTGCATGAGGGCGGCCAGCAGGATCTCGAGCGGGAACTGACCCCCTTGATGATCAGCGCCACGAGTGAAGTCAGGCTGCTGTCCCAACAACTGGTGCCGGTCGACGAGTTCTCGGTGCGCTCGTCGCTGCGCGCCCGGCTCAGCCAGTACGCGCGCTTCTCGATGGCCAAGGCCGGCATCGCCGGACCGATCGAGGACAAGATCGAGCATCTGAAGAAGCTGGCCTCCAGCAATCTCGCGAAGGCGGACAAGTTGCTTCGGTTGGGCATCGAGGACCAATACGAGTTCGTGCTGGATCGGGCCATGCTGTACTACTTCGAGCTGGGCTACCACTACCAGCAGCTCGATGACTACCTGCAGGCGGAGCTACAGTACCGGGTGATCACCGAGCAGGACGTGCAAGTGTCCTCGAAGCGCTGGACGCACTATAACCTGGCCTGTATCCGGGCCATCCAGGGACGCCACGAAGCGGCGCTTCAGGAACTGCGCGACGCGGTGCGCGCGGGTTTCAAGGACAGCTCCTGGGCGTTGCGGGACGGGGACCTGGCGCCGCTCCGGGACGACCCGCGCTTTCATCGGATCCTGACCGAGCTGGACGCCGATTTTTGACCGCGCCGGCCGGTCAGAAACCCGCCAGGGCGTTGTAGTAGTTCGCCCAGAAGCCGATCACCCGGACGCCCGCGTAGGTGAAGGCGATGGTCAGCAGGGCGGCCGCCGCGACCCGCTGCAGCCGCCGGCGGGCGATCGCGAGATCCTCGGCGCAGTAGGTCACGGCGGAAGCCAGCGCGGGGCCGAGTTCGCCGGCCGGTTCTGAGGTGATCAGCATGGCGCGGATCTCCTCCTTCAGGTCGGGAAACGACGCCACCGCCAGCGCTAGAGGTTGGTTCCGCCGGAGCGGCTCCAGCGCCGTGTTCAGCCGTGACTCGAGGACCGGATTCTGCAGGCCCTGGAGCGCTTCATCGGCGGCGGTCGAGAGCGGCAGGCCGGCCTCATACAGATGATGAAGCGCCGTGAAGTAGGCCAGATAGTCGCGAGCGAGCACGAATCCCGCAAACAGCGGCACTCGCAGGATGAGCCGAGCGCCCAGGCGCGTGACGCGGGTACTGAACAGGAAGTAGCCGGCCAGCCCGAGAAGCAGATCGACCGGAATCAGGATCGACAGGACGGCCGTTGCAAAGGCGGCCAGGTCAGTGACCGCCAGGCCGGCATTGGGAGCCACGGCGGCGACGTGGAAGAGCAGGATCGGATACAGCGATCGGCTGATCAACTCAGCGCGGGCCTTGCGCCTTGCATCTTCTTCCTCAGCCAGTGCGCGCAGCATGAGAGGAACCCGCCCGCTGATCTCGGCGGCGCGCACGGCGAGCAGGTGGTGACGTGGGAACGTACCGATCGCGCAGGCCGCCATGCCCTCGGAAAGCGGTTCTCCAGAGCGCACTGATTCGGCCAGTGTGCCGACCGCGGTTCGGGTCCAGGGATGGCGAAAGCTGCGGTCGAGAGCCGCGAACAGCGAGCCTGGATCGATGCCTGATTCGAGCAGTCGAGCCAGGGAACGATACAGATCAGCCCGCTTTCTTTCGTTCAAAGTCTAGCTACTTTCGGTAGTTAGGGAGAGTCCAAAATTTCCACAGGTTCCGGACAGCTTCCCTTCAGATCGTGTGATACCATACCCGCGGCTTGGTCGAGGCGGTGAGGTTCCTCTGCTGAGTCGGAAAGCGCGAAACAAACTTTCGCACCCGTGAGTGTTCGGTCGGAGCCCTTCCCCTCCCCAACCGCCATCTCTGGCTGAGCGCTCGACGGATGCGGAAATAAATTTTCCCCCGCAAGGGGGAAAATTTTTTGCACGGCGGTTTTTGCGCGCACTTCTTTTCGAGATGCCGGCCCGGGATGCTTCAGGCGTTTCAGTGAACTTCCGAAAGGGCGATTGCTACCGTACTGGCCCACGGAACTCACAGGTCGAGGTCGATGCCATGCCGGATCACGATGCAGTGGAGTCCTTCTCCTTCGAAGCGGGACTGTTCAGTTATGCACAGATTCTCCACCTGTTGAAGATCGAATTCAGTCGCGCGCGCCGCTACTCCTACCCGCTCACCTGTGCGCTGTTCCAGATCGACCGCCTGGAGAATCTGAAGGACCTGTACGGTTACAAGGTGAGGGATCAGATCGAGGAGAAGGTCGTTGGCATGGTCCATCAGCTCTCCCGATCCTCCGACTTTCTCGGCAAGATGCGTGAACGCATGGTGCTGATCCTCCCTCACACCGATGCCGAGGGCGTGAAGATCCTCATGAACCGGGTGCGGGAACGACTGCGGGAATTCTCCTTCGAGATCGATGGACGCCCGGTGCAGGTCTCGCTGTCCGTCGGGATCGCCACCTATGAGGATCGCAACACGCTGTTCTTCGACTCGATCATCAAGAACGCCGAGTCCGCCCTCGACGACGTCGCCTCGCGGGGCGGGAACGGCGTGAGGATCCACCTGGCCGGCACGGACGCGCCCGACACATCCGACACCAGGGGCTCGCCCAGATAGGCACGCCGGCGGGAAGTCGGGCCGAAAAAAAACGACGGCCGCTGCCGGGCGGCCGTCGTGCGAGAATCACCAAGGGAGCCGGCCCCGATCATTAGGAGATGTTGGGGAAGGGAGGGGCCGGTCGATTACTTTCCTTCAGCAGGAACCTTGGCGGCTGAAAATGTCCGGTCACCTCCTCTTGGAACCCATCTTGACCCGAAGGTCTGGAGATGTCCGGACCAGCCACACGGTCAGACGAGGCGCCTGCTATCGATGTTCCGGAAATTCGCGAATTCGCCAGACCCCGCCTTGCCAACCCTGCCAAGCCTGCCAACCCTGCCAAGCCTGCCAACCCTGCCAACCTTGCCAACCTTGCCAACCTTGCCAACAGGGGGCGGCGGGTCGCGTATGCAGGGGGCGCTCTCGGACAGCCCCACGGCCGGGTCCGCCCTTGACCTGGGAAGCCCGGTACCGTATCTGTAAAACGCTTTTACCCGCACGAAGCGGCCCGATGGTCCGATGGCCCCATGGCCCCATGGCCAAGGTGGCCCGAGGCCAGGTGGCCTGGCCGCCCGTGTGAACTACCCCTGACCAGAAGAACGAGGAGGCTGGCGCGATGATTCGCGTTTCGGAGCTTCGCAAGACCTTCGGCGACACCGTGGCCGTCGACAACATTTCTTTCGAGGTGGAAGAGGGGCAGGTGGTCGGCTTCCTGGGCCCGAACGGCGCGGGCAAATCGACCACCATGCGCATGTTGACCACCTATCTCGACCCCGACGCGGGCGAGATCGAGATTGCCGGATTCAACGTCCTGGAGCAGCCGCTCGAGGCCCGCCGCAGGCTCGGATACCTGCCGGAGTCGGCTCCCCTCTATGAGGAGCTGGGAGTCGTCGAGACGCTCCATTACACCGCCAAGATCCGAGGTCTCACGAGTTCGGAGCGGCGCACGCGGGTCCAGGAGATGATCGATGTCTGCGGGCTCGCGGGAGTGGTCAAGAAGGACGTCAGCCAGCTCTCGAAAGGCTATCGGCAGCGGGTCGGCCTGGCCCAGACCCTGCTGCATGATCCCGATTTCTTGATTCTGGACGAACCGACCAGCGGGCTCGACCCGAACCAGATCCAGGAAATCCGGGGGGTCATCAAGCGGATCGGGGAGACCAAGACGATCATCCTCTCGACCCACATCCTGCCCGAGGTCCAGGCCACCTGCACGCGGGCCTTGATCATCAACGAGGGCAAGCTCGTCGCGGACGATCATCCGGACCGGCTGGTGACCGACTCGGTGGCGGCCGAGGGCGTCCGCTTCATCCTCGTGTTGAAGGGCGCGACGCAAGACGGCGCGCGCGAGGTGCTCACCAAGATCCCGGGGGTGAGCCAGGTGGAACACCGCGGGGAGTTCGAGGGCGGCCTGCGCTTCGAGGTGCGCGGCCTGCGAGGCGACCTGGGCGAGGATCTGTTCAAGGCCGCGGTGCGCGAAAACTGGGTCCTGCGCGAGCTGCGCCCCGAGCGCGCCTCGCTCGAGGACGTCTTCAGCCGGCTGACCCGCGGAGGAGGCAACTGATGAACCACTCCCTGATCGTGGCCGGCAAGGAGTTCCGGACCTATTTCAAGACCCCGGTGGCGTCGATCTTCCTGTTCGCCTTCCTGGTCCTGAGCGGCCTGCTGTTCTTCTTCGTGCAAGACTACTTCATGCGGGGCGAGGCGAACATGCGCTCGTTCTTCGCCTTCCTGCCCTGGGTCTACCTGCTGTTCGGGCCGGCCATCGCGATGAAGATGTGGGCCGAGGAGCGCAAGATCGGAACGATCGAGACGCTCCTGACGATGCCGATGAAGGAAGGCAACATCGTGCTGGGCAAGTTCCTGGCTTCCTTCGGGCTGCTGGCGCTGGCGCTGCTCTTGACCTTTCCGATCCCGCTGGCGGTCTCGTTCACCGCGGCCGGCAGCATCGATTTCGGACCGATCCTGGGCGGCTACCTCGGCGCGCTGCTGATGGGCGCGACCTACATCGCCATTTCGTTGTTCGCCTCGGCCTTGACCGAGAGCCAGATCGTGGCCTTCATCCTGGGCGTTGGCATCTGCCTGTTCTTCGTGATCATCGGCGTCGAGCAGGTGGCCGCGATCTTCCCGCAGGGCGCCGGCGGCGCCATCCGGGAAATGTCGTTGATCGGCCACTTCGAGAACATCCAGCGCGGGGTCATCGATACGCGCGACGTGCTGTACTACGCATCCATGCTGGCGGTCTTCCTGCTGTTGAACACCGTCGCGGTGAAGCGGCGTTGAACAGCCTGAACATGAGGATGGCAACCATGGTGAACATTCCGAAACTCCGCCGGCGCTCCTTCGCGCTCAGCGTCTTGCTGGTCGCGGTCAACCTGTTCCTGCTGAACTGGATCGCCCAGGGTCATTTCGGTCGCTTCGACCTGACTCGGGACCAGCTCTACACCTTGCACCCGGCCACGATCGACTTGCTCTCCGGGCTCGACGATCTCGTGACGATGCGGGTCTATCTCTCGGAGAGGGCCTTCGAGAAGCAGCCGCGCTTCGCGCATATTCCGCGAGAGCTTCGCGACCTGGTCGAGGAGTTCGGGGCAAGGAGCCGAGGCAAGCTCAAGATCGATTTCCGGGATCCGACCGATGATCCGGAGCTCGAGACGGAGGCGCGCTCGGCCGGCGTCAGGCAGCTCGAACCGACCGGCCGGGACGAGCAGTCGGCGGTGGTCTTCAAGGCCTTCATGGGCATGGCGCTCTCCTATGGCGGAAAGGAAGATCAGGTCCTCGAGGTGGCGTGGCCGGTGGAGACACTGGAATTCAATCTGGCCATGGCGATCTCGAGGCTGACTCAGCGGGAGACGATCACGATCGGGTTCAACGCCATCAAGTCGCTGCCCGAGGGGATCCCGCCGCAGATGGCGGCCCAGATGGGCCAGACCCAGGACGAGCACGACATCGACGGCGACTACCAGGTTTTGCGGGATCGGCTGGCCAAGCAGTTCGACGTGGAGAAGGTCAAGCTCGACCAGGAAGTCCCCAGCCACATCGACCTGCTGGTGGTGATGAACGTGGCCGGCATGGACGACCCGGCAAAGTTCTACCTGGACCAGTACCTGATGGGGGGCGGCAAGCTGGTCGTGCTCACCGAGGGGACCGAGCCGAATCCACAGATGGGCACGCTGGTGGGGCGCACCAACATGCCGGACGACCTGTTCAGCCACTACGGTTTCAAGGTCGCGCGCAACCTGGTCATGGATGAACAGTGCTTGCGCAATTTGTTCGAGCCGCCCTACTACTTCGTGCCGAGGCTCCTCTCCAACTACTTCGATCCCGAGGCCTCGGTGATGAACGGCGTCGGGCCGTTCTACGTGGTGTACCCTTCTTCCATCGAGTTGAACCCTCCGCCCGGCGTGGAAGGCGTGGTACTCGCTCAAACCACTCCCGCCGCGTGGGCCCAGGAGGGCTTCTTCAACCTCGACCGGAGCACGATCAAACCGCCCGCCTCGATCGACGAGTACCAGCAGTTCGACGTCGTCGGAATGCTCCAGGGCGAGTTCACCTCGTTCTTCGCCAACCGGGCCATCCCCGAAGGCGTGGGTACCTCGAACCAGGGGCCCACCCTGGAAGACTTCGAGAACGCGGGATTCTTCGAGGACGAGGAGGAAGGCCAAAGCGACGACGCGGACGAGGCGGCCACCGAGGACGAACCGGATGAGCCCGGTTCCGATGGCGGTTCCGATGACGGCGCCGGCGGCGAACAGGACACTCCCGGCGGCGGGCTGGTCCAGGAGACCCCGCAGGTGCCGCCGCCCGAGGCGGAAGATCCGGAAGAGAGCGCCGGGCAGGAGGAAGGCGCCGAGCAGGAGCAGGCGGAAGAGCCGGAGCTCGTCGTGGACCCGCCTCCCCCGGAGACCGAGGCACAATTCATCCTGAATCGTTCGCCCGAGACCACCATCGTGGTCGTGGGCAGCAGCCATTTCCTGGGCAATGGCATCAATCTGCCGGGCGGCGTCGAGTTCTTCTGGACGCTGGTGGACCGCATGACCACCGGCAGCGCGCTGAGCGAGGTGCGCAACCGGACCAGCGCCCCGCCGTCCGTGCGGGTCGACCTTTCGCCGGGCGAGAAGACCGCCATCAAGTTCCTCGGCATGCTGGCCGTGCCGGCGCTGGTCCTGTTGCTCGGGATCGTCATGTACGTCGTGCGCCGGACGCGCAAGGTGAGTGCATAGGGTGAAATCATGAATCGCATCAATCTGGTACTTTGCATTCTCGCGGCGCTTCAGGTGGCCTGGGTCGCGAGCGAGAAGTTCTTCCGGAGCGAGGAATACCGGCCGCGCATGACGGTCGAGGGCGACCAGCTGTTTCCCGACGCCGATCCGGCCCAGCTGGCCGGACTGACGCTGACGCGCGCCGAGGGCACCACCGAGTTGCGCCGTGAGGGCGATCGCTGGGTGGTGGCCAGTGAGGAGAACAAGCCCGCCGACCAGAACCTGGTCCAGAGCGCCGTCAACGCGCTGGCCAAGCTCGAGCCGGGCAGCATCGTTTCGGAGAATCCGGAGAAGCACGCGGACTTCGACGTCGAGGGCGACCGCGCGATCGAGGTCACGGCGACGACTTCCTCCGGCGCGAAGGCGGCCCACTTCATCCTGGGCAAGTCCACGCCCAACTGGCGCGGCGTCTACATCCGCTATCCGGTCGGCTCCGACGACGTGATGCTGGTCGAATCGAACATCCGCACCAGCTTCGACAAGGACGGCGGCAAGCCGGGCGCCTGGCGCGACAAGACGATCTTCGACGTCGATTCCAAGCAGATCCGCGGCTTCCAGATCGCGAAACCGGAGGAGACCGTGGTCATCGAGCGCAAGCTCAGCGAGTCGACCGAGGAGGGCAAGGAAGGCGAACTGCTGGCCACCGATGACGACCAGTGGAACGTGGCGCAGCCGGAACCCGGGAAGATGTCCCGGTACACCGCGAACTCGATGGCCTCGACGGTCGCCAAGCTCAAGGCCGATTCCTTTGCCAGTGGGGCCGATGCGTCGAAGTCACCCGCCGATCTGGGCCTGGAGCCGCCGGAGGCCGAGGTGACGGTGAACATGGCCGAGGGCGATCCGCTGGTGTTCCGGATCGGCAATGAGCAGGACTCGAAGCGCTACGTCCAGGTTCCCGGCCGGAGCGAGATCTACAAAGTTGCGTCCTTCCGGCTGTTCGACTTCCTGAAGAAGGGCGAGGAGCTGCGCGAGAAGGAGCCGAAGCCGGAGGAGGAAGAGGAGGCCGGCGAGGAGGCCGTCGAAGAGGGTCCGCAGTTGCCCGAGGAGGACGGCGGGCAGACGCCGCCGGCCGAGGAAGGATCAGGCGATCAGGGCGCGGAGGCGCCGGCCGGGCAGGAGGAGCCGAAGGAAGAGCCGAAGGAAGAGCCGAAGCAAGAACCCCAGCAGGAGCCCAAGGACGAGCCGAAGCAGGATCCGGGCGGGGGCGGGGACGGCGGCTGATTCAGAAGCCGCCCTGCAGGGCCAGCCAGCGCAACAGGCGCCCGCGCCCCGCGCGCGACAGGCGCCGGGCTTGGAGATACGCGCCGAGCAGGCGCCGCCGTTCGGAGGCCGTCGTCCGGCCCGCCAGCGAGCGGCCGAGCGAACGGAGATCCAGGGATTGGCGCAACAACCCGCGTTCGGTTCCGGGCTCCACGAATCGGGCCCGGTCGAAATCGATCAGCGCGAGCCGGACAGGATCGGATTCCAGCACGAACAGATTGCGGATCTTCAGGTCGCCGTGGATCAGCCCGAGTCGATGGGCCTGGCCCACGAAGCGGCCCAGGCCGGTCAGGAATCGCCGCCTCGAGACGCCTTCCAGTTCGTGCTTGAGCACCGTCCGCACGTCCCGGTTGTGGGGGATGCCGACCATCAGCAGGGCCGAGCGCGCCGGCCAGCGCCCGGGCAGTAGGCGGTGGCTCGCGCCCAGATGCACCGGACAGGCGATCCCGCGGCGCTCCGCCTCCAGCCCCATCCGTAGCGAGCGCACGGCGCGCTTGCCGAACAAGACCTCCTCCAGCACATCCTTCAACGTGCGCACCCGGTAGAGCTTCAGGTACAACCGCTCCCGCTTGCGACCCGATTCGCTGCGGCCCGATTCGCTCCAGCCCGCTTCGCTCCAGAAGGAATAGACCGCCCGCCGCCGAAGGAGCTTCTCCGCCTGGCTGCGCTTGATGGGCGCCGGCACGAAGCGATCCGGATCGGTCAGGACCTCGGAGATCACGGCCTCGGCGAGATCCGTCCGGAGCAGGAGCTTCATCCTGCCTGAGGGGCCCACTCGGCCCTCGAGGCGGAGAGATTCCGTTCGCTGGATTGAGGCGATGTCTGTCACAGGCGATCGATCCGGTCGGACGAGTACGATGGTCCTGGCGCCCATTCCATCCGCCGGCATCGACCGGGACAACCTCGCGATTCGTTCTGTTGCTTGCCGGGCCCGGGCGGCCCGTCTACGATCTCGAAGCGATGTCGATTCTGCTCGTTTCCAATCTAGCGCTGACCGCCACGCTCGGCCTGCTGTTGCTGTGCGGACTGCTGCTGATCTACTTCCTGCTGCGGGCGCGCCTTGGCCGGCTGGAGGACGTGCTCGCGGAGCACGGACGCGGGTTGAAACAGCTGAGCCGGGCGATCGCCCCGGGATCGCGGCCGGAAGCGCCGCCGCCGATCGATCTGGAACCGCTGAACAGCTCGCTGGAGGGCATCCGAGGATCGCTCGATGCGGTCGAGGAGCATCTCGATTCCGTGGCCAGCGACCTGCGCCGGGAGCGCGAGGTGCGCCTGCGCGAGATGATCGAACGCAGGTTTCATGGCCGAGGCTTCCAGTCGATCCAGATCCTGGGCGACCTGGCGGGCGGCTTTCACGGAGCGGTTCGGGTGACCGTCGAGGGCCAGAAAGGCGGGGTGACCTACAAGGGGTACGTGGCCCTCGAGGAGGGGCAGATCATCGACGAGAAGCTGAGTTCGTCCCACGAGATCTTCCCGTAGTCCACCATCTCGAGTCGGAGCTACCCGTGCCGGAACAACCACACGCCTATATCGAAGATCTCGGCCGACACGAGGGCCGGACCGTGACCGTCAAGGGCTGGCTCTTCAACCGGCGCTCGTCGGGCAAGCTGCATTTTCTCCAGGTGCGCGACGGCACCGGCGTGGTGCAGGCGGTCTGTTTCAAGGGCAACCTGGACGAGGCGCTGTTCCAGCGGCTCGCCAGCCTGCCGCAGGAATCCTCGCTGGAGGTCAGCGGCACGGTCAAGCGGGAACCCCGGGCGCCCGGCGGTTACGAGCTGGACGCGTCCGCGATCCTCGTGCTCCACGAAGCCGAGCCGTATCCGATCACCAAGAAGGAGCACGGCACCGGCTTTCTGATGGAGCACCGCCATCTCTGGCTGCGCTCGAGCAGGCAGCACGCCACGCTCCGGATCCGGGCCCGGATCATCAAGGCGATCCGGGACTTCTTCGACGAGCGCGGCTACGTCTGCATCGATTCGCCGATCTTCACGCCTTCGGCCTGCGAGGGCACCACCACCTTGTTCCCGGTGGACTACTTCGGCGACACGGCCTACCTGACCCAGTCGGGCCAGCTCTACGCCGAGGCCTCCGCGATGGCGTTCGGCAAGGTCTATTGCTTCGGTCCGACGTTTCGCGCCGAGAAGTCGAAAACGCGCCGCCACCTGACCGAGTTCTGGATGGTCGAACCGGAGGTCGCCTTCCTGGAGCTGGACGGCCTGCTGGAACTGATCGAGGAGTGCCTGACGGCGGTGGTCGCCGCTGTGTTGCAGGACCGCCGCCCCGAACTGGCCGTGCTCGAGCGCGATCTCGAGAAGCTTTCGGCGATCCAGGCGCCGTTTCCCCGGCTCTCGTATTCCGACGCGGTCGACCTGCTGAACGACAAGGGCAACTCGTTCGAGTGGGGGGGTGACTTCGGCGCGCCGGACGAGACGCTGATCTCCGAGCAGTTCGACCGTCCGGTGCTGATCCACCGCTACCCGGCCCAGGTGAAGGCGTTCTACATGAAGCGCGACCCGAAGGACGACCGGCTGGCGCTGTGCGTCGATGCGCTCGCTCCGGAGGGATACGGCGAGATCGTGGGCGGCTCGGAGCGCGCCTCGGATCTGGGCTTCCTGCTGGAGCAGATCGAGAGGCACGGCCTGCCCGAGGAAGCCTTCCGCTGGTATCTCGACCTGCGCCGGTACGGTTCGGTGCCGCACTCCGGCTTCGGGCTGGGTATCGAGCGGACCACCGCCTGGATCTGCGGGACCCATCACGTGCGCGAGTGCATTCCGTACCCCCGCATGCTGGAAAAGATCACTCCCTGACACTCCCTGATCGGGGGCCGGATCGCATGCGTGATCTGCAGATCGCCGAATTCGAGCGCGCGCCCTCCGGGCGGCCGGTCTGGCTGGCGGGACGGATCGAGACGCTGGAACCGGCCGGAGCCCTCCTGCACGGCACGCTGCGGGACTCGACCGGCTGTTGTGACTTCGACCTCGAGCCGTCACACGATGCGCGGCCGGGCGACATCGTGCGCCTGCGCGGCCTGTGCGGCCCGCGGGGACGCTTCCGCGCCGGGGAGTTCGAGCTGCTGGTGCGGCCGGAGCGGGACCCTCGCGCCGATCCGGAGCACGTCCGGCTTTCGAGCCCGGAACTCCGCGAGCGGCTGGCCTCCCGGGCGGCGCTCGCGCGCGCGCTGCGCGCCCACTTCGACGCGCGCGGTTTCCTGGAGGTGGAGACCGGCCAGCTGGTGGAAGAGCCCGGGCAGGAACCGACGCTGTCACCCTTTCGGTGCGGCGATCGATTCCTGATCACGTCTCCCGAGCTGCGCATGAAGCGGCTGCTCGCGGCCGGGTTCGAACGGATCTACGAGCTGTCGCATGCCTTTCGGAGCGGACCGGGCGAGTGCTCGGACTGGCACCAGCCGGAGTTCACGCTGCTCGAGTGGTACCGCGCCTTTGCCGATCAGGAGGCGCTGATCGCCGATCTGGAAGCGCTCCTGCCGCACGTGGCGGAGGAGGTCGCCGGGCGCCCGGTGCTCCGCCTTGGCGAGCGGCGGCTCGAACTGGGCCGCCCGTTCGAGCGGTTGACCGTCAGCCAGGCCTTCGCGCGGCACGCGGGCATCGATCTCGAGCCCTTCCTGGACGGCGATGCGGTGCGTTTTCGCGCGGCCGCCCGGGCCGCCCGCTTCCAGGTGGCGGACGACGAGGATGCGGAGACGCTTTTTTTTCGAGTCTTGCTGGACCGCGTCGAGCACCGCCTGGGGGTGGAGCGGCCGACGATCCTGAGCGGTTATCCGGCGCAGCTGGCGGCGCTCGCGCGGATCGATCCGGACGATCCGCGGGTGTGCCGGCGGTTCGAGTGCTACGTGCTGGGAGTGGAACTCTCCAACGCGTTCGAGGAGCTGAATGACGCGGTCCTGCAGCGGCGGCGGTTCGAGGCGGAGCGGCGGCGGAAGCGCGAAGGCGGGGGAGCGTGCGGGCCCATGCCGGAGAAGTTCCTGGCCGCCCTGTCTCGAGGTCTGCCCCCGGCCGCGGGGATCGCTCTCGGCGTGGACCGGCTGCTGATGTTGCTGATCGGCGCCCCGCGCCTGGCCGATACGCTTCCTTTTCCGGAAGAGGTGTAACCGATCGTCTTGCGCTCCGACACGAGGGCACCGGCCAATTCGGGCCGGCGAACTCAGAACCGTTGGAGGCACACATGCTTGCTCGACTTGCCCGGCCCTGGATGGCCGGATCCTGCTTCTTCCTGGCTTTCGGCCTGGCTTCCGGACAGACCGGGCCGCAGGCCGTGATTTCTCTCACCGGGACCGGAGAGCTCCCGGCCGGCAGCATCGAGAACAACGAACTGGTGCTGCTGGACTCGTCCGGTGGTTCGCGCTGCTTCTTGAACGACCAGACGCTGGCGTTCTACCTTGGCGACCTGAACGGGGATGGTCTGTTCGACCTGCCGGGCAACCTGGATGCGCTCGAACTGGTGCCCCAGTCGATCGGTTCGCCGCTGACCGCGGGCATGCACTTCTCGCTGGTTTCCGATCAGGCCGGCCTGTTGGACGGGGACGTGCTGCGCTTCGATCCGGACCTGGCGGGCGTTGGCGTGTATGTCGTCTATTCCGAGGCTCTGCTGGTGGGTGCGGTGGACGCCAATGACGGCAACATCGACGTGGACGGCATCGCCTTCCAGCCCGACGGTTCGCTCTTGTTCTCGCTGGCCGAGGACGAGTCGACCGGGCCGAATCAGCTCGTGGTGGAGGATGACGCCGTCTGGAAGCTTCCGGCGGGGTCCACCACCGCGTCGGTGCTGTACTCGGCGGCGGAGATCGATCTGCTGGTCGAGAATGCGCTCGGTCAGGCGGTCAGCATCGGCGACGTGAAGGCGCTGGAGTGGGAACAGGGGGAGTTGCTCTTCACCGTGCAGAGCCCCTCGTCCGATGACGCGACCATCTTCAGCAGCGCCGGAGGCGGATCGGTGTGGAACGGCCTGGCGGAATCGAGCTTCGGCTTCACCAACGCCGTCGAAGCGGACGCTCTGGCTCTGTATTCCGGAGCGCCGCTTCCGCTGGCCGATCTGGACCCGCCCCGGGCGCAGGAAGGCGATCCGGTGCAGGTCCTGCTTTCGGGGTTGACCCCCGGACAACCGTACCTGTTGGTGGCGGCCTACGCTCCGATCAAGGGAGGCTCGGGTCTGTCGCTCAACGGATTCGGAGTGCTGGCCATGGATCAAACCGACCCGCTCTTCCTGTTGGGCCTGCGAAACGCTCCCGCGCTGATGGGCGTTGCCGACCCGGCCGGGCAGGGTATCTACCTCGATGTCGCGCCCGTGCGGGGCGGTCTGGGCTACGATCTGGTGCTCCAGGCGGTCGAGCTGCCCAGCCACTCGATTTCCAATCCGGTGGTGCTGGAGGTCAATCAGTAGTCGCCTGAGTGTCCAGTAGTCGCCTGAGTGTCACCCGCTGGGGTTTCGACCTCCCAGCGGGTGACAGTAGAATGGAATCGTGTTGTTGAAACCGACGATCGTGACGTTCGTGGCTCTGGCGGCCGCTCTGGCCCGCGGACAGAGCGAGGACGAGGGATCGTTGGGCGCCATCCGGCTCGGGTCGTCGCAGGCCGGCTACCTGAAGGACCTGATCCGCGAGTTCGGGGACTCCGATCCGGCCCAGCGCAGATTGGCCGTGAAGCAGGTGTCCCGGGCCGGAGATGCGGCCGTCCCCCTGGTGCTCGAGTCGATTCGAGAGACCAGCAATCCGCAGATCATCCGGTCCGGACTCCTGGCGTTGGGAGAGATCGGAAGCCCGACCGCCGTGGAGCTCCTGCGCCGGCAGGTTCAGACGGGCGAGCTGCGAGAGGCCGAGCAGACCGTGGCCATGCTGCTGCTCGGACAGCTCGGGCCCGAGAAGGCCTTGAACAGGATTCGTGCGGCGGCGGTCCTGAAGGGCCCGTCGTTGTTGCGGCGAGCGGCCCTCCTGGCGCTCGGCTTTCAGCGAGACCTGGAGGGCATTTCGCCGGTCCTGTCCAGTCTCGGCAAGGAAGCCCTGGAGTCGAGGAGGATCGTTGCCCTGGTGGCGGCTGGGGTCTGTGGGAATCGCCAGTCGCTGCCGGAGGTGGTTCCGTTTCTGGAAGACGATGCGGTGGACGTGCGTCGCGCGGCGGCCTTCGCCATGGCCGAGATCGCCGATCCTTCGGTGCTGCAGCCGCTGCTGGATACGCTGAAGAGGGAGCGGGATGAACAGGTCCTGATCGCCGTGGCGCTGGCGCTCGGCCGGCAGGAGGACCAGGCTTCGGCCGCCGCGCTGGCGTCACTCGCGAGTTCCCAGGTTTTGGACCTGAAGGCGGTCGCTCTGGTCGCGTTGGCCGCCCGGGCGGACGGTGCCGAACCCGTGCTGAGGACGCTCGCGGGCTCGCGTGATCCACTGCTCCTGTCCGAGGTCGCGCTCGCCGTGGCGGCGGCCCCGGAGCGGCGCTTCGGCGATGCGCTCTCGAATCTGCTCGCGTCCCGTCACGCTCCGGTTCGGGGCGCTGCGGGGCTCGCGCTGGCGGCGCAACAGAGCGTCGATCAGGCACAAGCCATCCTGGCCTGGCTGAAGAAGGAGCGGGATCGTGACGCCCAGATCAGCGCCGTCCTGGCGGCCGGACTGCTGGAGCCGCCGGGCGCCCTGGAGATCCTGGGCGGGCCCGGATTCCGTTGCGCCGACATGGAACTGCTGGAGCGGGTGAGCCGGACGCTTCAGCGGAACAGCGACCCGCGCCTGCTCCAGGACCGGCTCGAGCGGGAGCTGCGCGCCGGGCAGGCCCGGCTGATCGACCGCATCGATGATCTTCTGCGCGATCTGGTGGCGGCCGGCTGCGGACTGAAGCAGATTTCGCGTCACGTTTCCGTCCCGTCGCAAAAGCCCGGCGACGGCGCGGACGGAGCCGGTGATGGAGGTGGGCCGACGGGCTCCGGGTCCGAGGGCATCCGTCCGGATCTGGGCGGGCGGAGCCGGCTGGCTCGCATCGATTGGCGTAATTCTTCTGTTGAGAGAGATTTGGAGGCGTGGTTCAGGGAAGACGATTACTTCGGGAGCTGGGCGGAGCGCCAGCAGCGGCTTCGATAGTCCGAATTGAGTCGAATCCCTGGCGCCGTGCTTTCGCCGGGTTCTAAGCTAGTGGGTCCAAGGGACGGCAGCCGCCGTCCCTGTCACTGTGAATGGATGGTCCTCGGATGACACTGTCGAGTCGCAAGGTCTACTGCACCTTCCCCAAGGAGTTGATCAAGGAACCGCTGCTCTACAACCTGGGCAAGAACTTCAACGTCATTCCGAACATCCGTGGCGCGAGCATCACCGATGAGGTCGGGCTCGTCTACCTCGAGCTGGAAGGGGACGAAGGCGAGATCGAGAAGGCCGTCGACTACCTTCGAGAACGGCAAGTCCGTGTGGATGACGTCGTCGGAGACCCCCCGGAGGGTCTCTGCTGAGTTGAGCCGTCCGGACAGTGGAGCAAATGGTGCGGCACCCGGAGTTATAAGGGTGGCGTCTCGTCGTGGGCGGACTTCAAAGGCCCCCTTCCTCCTCTGAGCCCATTTCCGTCGCCTTCTTGGCGAGCTTCTCGCGGAAGTCGGCCAGCTTCTCGGCTCCCTCCGGTCCATCCCGCAGCTTCCAGTACTTCAGCAGGCTGCCGATGATGTTCAGGTTGGTCTCCTGGTTTTCCTCCATGCTCATCACGTCCACCTTGAACGGGATCATGATGACGTCCAAGGAGCTCTTCTGGATCGCCAGGATCAGTTGCCCGATCTTGACGAAATCCTGCTCGTTGCGGATGTCGAGGCCGTTCAGGGCGTTGATCAGAGCCGGGATCTGGGCTTCCGCGGCCGCTTCCAGTGTTTCCTTCGCCTCGCGGCGGTCCTTCGGCCGGGCGCTCTCCAGGTAATAGGTCTTGACCGCGGCCTGGATCTGCTCCCACTCCTCGTCCGGGACGTCGGGCATTTTACCGAACGGTTCGAAGGCGACGACCGGATCCAGGGGCTCAGGCTCGGGTTCCGGCTCGGGCTCCGGCTCGGCGACCGGCTCGGGTTCCGGCTCTGGCTCGGCCTCTTCGATCGGCAGCTCGTCGGTCGGCTCTTCGGTCGCTTCCACGTCTTGAGTGGTGGAGTCCTTGGCGGCGTTGGCGGCGTTGGCGGCGGCCAGTTCCGCATCCGATGGCCGGTCGTCGCCGCCCATCATGACCATGGCGATCACGATCACGATCACCACGGCCGCGCCGATGCCCACGAACAGCATCGTGTTGTTCTTCTGCGGTTCCGCGTCACGCCGGCCCCGGCCCACCCGCCCGCCGGCGCGCCCGCCGGCGGCGGCCGCCGATTCGCGGCCGGCGGCGCCGCGCCGCGCCCGGCCGCGTCCGGTCGCGCCGCCCGCTCGGGCGGTCCTGCCGCCCGCCGCGCGGCGGCCGCTCTGAGCGGAGCTGCGCCCGGTGGGTGCCGCCGGTTCGGCCGGCGTGCTCGATGGTGCGGCGGCGATTTCGACCACTCCACCGCACTTCTTGCACTTGGCTCGAGTTCCCTGGAACGAATCCGGGATCTTGAACTTGGCGTGGCATTCTCCACAGACGCCAATCCGGTCGGTCATTTCAAGCTCCTTGCGCGACAGCTGAATCGCATTCGATCACTTTGCGAGATTGGCAATGTTATCAACAGGCGATTGCCTCGGTCTAACCGGGCCGCCGCCGGCCGTTCTTTTTCTGATCTGGAACCTCGTCCTCGGGATCGAATTCGAGTTCCGGGGGACCCTCGAAGGTTCGCTGGTTGTCCCGCCACCAGCCAAACCACTTCCGGCGGTTGATCTCGTTCTCCGTCGCGCCCTCGCCGACCACCGAACCGGCGTTGATGCCGGGCACGATCGGGTAACCCTGTCCCGTC
>Ga0326597_10003473_pt1 | contig 22725 bp, 26 predicted proteins | sample RVTome_12_FD_203789 | JGI IMG/M metagenome (GOLD analysis project Ga0326597, IMG submission 203789) | Soil microbial communities from uranium-contaminated site in the Upper Colorado River Basin, Wyoming, United States - RVT100D185 | ecosystem: Environmental > Terrestrial > Soil > Contaminated >...
CTCGACCATGCTCGTGGCCGGGCGAATGGTCCCGAAGACCTCCCCGTGGGCGCGGCCCACGGCCTGCCAGTCGCGCTCGATGTCCACCACGTAGATGCGGGTGCGCACCACGTCCTCCAGCCGCGCGCCCGCGCGGCCCAGCGCCCGTTCGATGTTGCGGAGGGTCTGGACGGCCTGGGCGTAGGCGTCGCCCGCGCCGACCACCGCCCCCGTCTCGTCGGTGGCGGTGGTGCCCGAGACGTGGACGATCCCGCCCACCCGCACCGCCCGCGAGTAGCCCACGATGGGCTCCCAGGGGGTGCCGCTTCCGATGTTCACGCGGTCGCTCAGAACTCACCCTTGCTGTCGAGCAGCAGCGTCACGGGACCGTCGTTCACCAGCTCGACCTCCATCATCGCGCGGAAGACGCCTTCGCCCACGCGGAGGCCCGTCTCGCCGACCCGGGTGACGAACTGCCGATACAGGCCCTGCGCGGTCTCCGGCGGGGCCGCGCGCGCGTAGCCGGGGCGCCGGCCCTTGCGGGTGTCCCCATAGAGGGTGAATTGTGAGACCACCAGGACCGCGCCGCCGACCTCGAGCGCCGAGAGGTTCATCTGCCCCGCCGCGTCGTCGAACACGCGCAGGTGCGCCACCTTGTCCGCCAGGGAGTCGGCGTCTGTGGGCCCGTCGTCACGCCCGACCGCCAGCAGGACGACCAGGCCGCGGCCGATCTCGCCGGTGACGGCGCCGTCGACCCGGACCGTGGCCCGCGACACGCGCTGCACGACCGCCCGGATGTCAGTCCTCGAGCACGAAGGTGATGAGCAGGTTCACCTGGTAGCTGACCGGCTTGCCGCCCTTGACCTCGATCCGCTGCTCCTTGACCCAGGCCGAGGTGACGTTGCGCAGTGTCTTGGTGGCGCGGGCGATGCCGAGCTGGATTGCATCCTCGAAGCTCCGGTTGGAGCGGCAGCTCAGCTCGGTGACGCGGGCCACGCCCGATCCGCCCTCCTGTGTCGGCTTTCCGCCCTGTGCAGCCTGTCTTCCCTCGTCGGTTCTGGCCATATGACCTCCGTTCCCATCATATGCGCGGTGTACGGTAGGATTCGGGTTCCCGGGACAACGGCCCGGGTCGCTCCAGAGGAGGATCCGTTCATGACCTACGTCATCGCGGAGCCGTGCATCAACACCAAGGACACGGCCTGCGTCGAAGTGTGCCCCGTCGACTGCATCCACCCCAAGAAGGACGAGCCCGAGTTCGAGGCCGCGACCAAGCTCTACATCGACCCCGAGACCTGCATCGACTGCGGCGCCTGCGTCCCCGTGTGCCCCGTGCAGGCGATTTTTCCGCAGGAGGAGGTGCCCGAGAAGTGGGCGGCCTATACGCAGATGGAGGTGGACTGGTACGCGGCCCGCAAGTAGCCCGCGGGCTGCCGCGGCGCGGGTCCAGGCTCGGCGATGAGCCGGACGCGCCCGGAGCCGGGGTGCCTCCTCGTGTCGTTCCAGGAGGCGCACTCGATGGACGAGCCCTCCGAGGTCGCCCTCGAGGACTACGCCCGCGTGCTCACCCGAGCGCAGGCCGCCGAAGCGGTGCCCGCCGCCGGCGAGCCGGGCATGATCGACGGCGTGCACCTGTGCGGCGCGGCCCAGCCGCTTGCGCCGGCGACCATCGCCGACATCGAGGGCTTCGCGCGATCGCTGCTGGCGGGCCGGGCCGGCGGCCTCGGCTGGTCCTAGCCCGGCCGGACGTATGATGGCGGCCGCGCGCGACCAGGGCGCGCGGAGGAGCTAAAGATGGCCGAAAACCTTCGAATCGCTCGACTGTACCTCGTGCTGCTCGCCATCTTCGCCGTCGCGCGGTTCGCGCAGGGCGCGATGGGCGTCGAGTACGCGAAGGCGCATCACGTGTTCAGCATCTTCATCCTGACCGTGATGGCATCCGTCTTCTACGCGGCCTTCTGCCGCCGCTGGCGCGGCTTCCGCATCCTGCAGGCCATGGGCCTGGGGGCGACGTTCGGCTTCATCGCCCAGGTCGTGATCTTCGCCGCGACCGTGATCTCCTACTTGCTCGGCATCCAGACTTTCTTCAACCACCCGACGGCGCTCAACCAGGTGGAGGCCGTTCCCCTGGCCCGCGCGATCGGGATCCGCGCGCCCGCCCTCGTGATCTTCCCGATCATCAACGCCATCGCGGCCGCGATCGGCTGGGCGCTCGGGGGCCTGCTCCCCGACGCCGCGGCGGTGCGGGCCGCTCCCGTGGTGCCCGCGACCGCGACCCCACGCGTCACCGCCTGACCGCTCGCTAATTCGCCAACCGGCCATGCCGCCGTAGGATCTCGCGCAGGCGGTCGTGGGGAATGGCGTGGACGGTCCGTCCGTCCTTCCCGGTCATGGTGCGGGCGGCGACCAGCGCGTTGACGATCGCCTCCTCGGTGGCGCCGACCGTGGCCTCGAACAGCGGCCCCGCCAGGTCGTTGGGGAGCGTGGACACGGTCACCGGTCCCTTGCCGTCGCCGCCGCCCGTGGATGCGGTGGAGAACGCGATGAACAGGTCGCCGGACCCGTTGCCGGCCACGCTGCCCGTGCGCGCGAGGCCGAGGGCGGCCCGGCGCGCGAGGCGCTTCATCTGGTGCGGCAGCAGCGGGGCGTCGGTGGCGACCACGATGATGATCGAGCCCGTTTCCGCTTTCGAATACTGGAGGTCGTCCCGCATCTCGAGGCCGACGGGCAGCCCCGCGATCCGCAGCTGGTGGCGCAGGCCGAAGTTGGCCTGGACGAGCACGCCGACGGTGTAGCCGCCGTCGCGCTGGGCGAGCACCCGCGATGCGGTGCCGATGCCGCCCTTGAACTCGTAGCAGATCATCCCCGTGCCGCCGCCCACCGCGCCCTCGGTCACCGGCCCGGGGCGCGCGGCCTCGATCGCCTGCCGCGCGTGTTCGGCCTTGACGTGCCCGCCGTAGATGTCGTTGAGGCTGCCGTCCCACGTCTCCGCGACCACGGGGAGCGACCAGAGCGCGTCGGACCATCCCTCGCGCGCACCCCAGCGCTGGTGCGCGTACTGGATGACCGCGTCGCGGACCACGCCCACCGCGTTGGTGTTGGTGATGAGCACCGGGCCCTCGAGCACGCCGGCCTCTTCGAGCCAGGCGATGCCGGTCATTTCCCCGTTCCCGTTGAGCGAGTAATAACCCGCGAAACACGGCTGCCGTCCCTCGTCGCCGCGCCCGCGGGGCAGCACGGCGGTGACCCCGGTACGCACCGAGTCGCCCTGGATGAGGGTCACGTGTCCCACCTCCACTCCGGGGACGTCGGTGATCGCGTTGTGGGCGCCGGGGCTTCCGAAATCGAAGGGAATGCCGAGGTCGCGGGCCCGGGGCGCGGGAGACGGAGGCGGGGTCTGCGCGGCCAGCATCGCGAGCACGATCAGTATTGTCATCGCCCACCTCCTGCCCTGCCAAGCTTACAGTGATGCTCATGTCGTGGAAGGACGCGGCGCGGCGCGACCCCGCCGGCTATTACACGCTGCCGACGGAGGCGGGCGCGGTGCGGATCTTCATGACCCCCGCCCTGTTCGCGGAGGCGGAGGAAAGCCTCGGGGTCCAGATCGAGAACGCGCGCCGGTTTCCGGGCGTGCTCGACGTCGCGGTCACGCCGGACGCGCACCACGGCTACGGCGTTCCCGTGGGATGCGTGATGGCGACGAGCGGCACGCTCGCCATGGGCCCCGTCGGCTACGACATCGGCTGTGGGATCGCGGCCCTGCGCTCCTCGGTTCCCCGCGGCGCGGCGACGCCGGACCGGGTGAACGGGTTCTCGCGCCTCGTGATGCGCCGCGTCGGGCTGGGGGCGGGGGCGAAGGGGCAGCCGGTGTCGAAGCCGCGCTTCGAGGAGATCGTGCGCGGCGGGGCCGAGGCCCTCGGCGAGCGCCGCGGCGCCGCGGAGCGGGACCGGATCCCGGTCGAAGACTCGTGGGACATCCCGAAGGACTCGCGGGCCTGGCGCGGGCAGCAGCAGCTCGGCAGCCTGGGCGGCGGCAACCACTTCATCGAGCTGCAGCACGACGGCGCCCACCTCTGGGTCATGTTCCACACGGGGTCCCGTGGCTTCGGCCACGGCCTGGCCACGCATTACTTCGAGAAGGCGCAGGCCGAGCTGGGGCTGAAGCGCGGGCAGATGGACCTCGGCTACTTCACGCCCGACTCGCCGTCGTGGCGGTCGTACAAGAACGCAGTCGCGGCGGGAGGCAATTTCGCGATCGCCAACCGCCTCCTGATCGGCCGGACGGTGGCGGGGACGTTCGCGGAGACGTTCGGCGGCGAGGCGGAGATGGTCTACGAGATCAGCCACAACCTCGTGCAGGAGGAGAGCCATCCCGACCTCTTCCGCCGGCCGGTGTGGGTCCATCGCAAGGGGGCCACGCGCGCGCTGCCCGCGGGCCATCCGATGCTCGCGGGAACGCGATGGGCGGCCACCGGCCACCCGGTGATCATCCCCGGGTCCATGGGCGACTTCTCGTACGTCCTGCGGCCGCTCCCGGGGGCAGCGCGCTGCCTGTACTCGGTGAACCACGGCGCCGGGCGGCGCAAGTCGCGCACCGGGGCCCGTCGCGAGATCACGCAGGCCGCGGCCGACAAGCGCATGCGCGATCTCGGGGTGATGGTGAACGCCGGCGGCCGTGTCCCGATCGACGAGAGTCCGGACTGCTACAAGCCCGCGGAGGAGGTCCTCCGCGCGGTCACCGACGCCGGACTCGCCGAGGTCCAGGTGCGCCTCTCGCCCATCGCGTCGATCAAGGGCAACGACTGACGTCTTCTCTTGCCAGCCTTCAGGGCTTGTGTCCGTCCGGCAGGATCAACTCGTTCGACTTGTCCGGCGCTCGATCGGCCGGGATGCCCGCGTCCCACGGCGGAATGGGCGGCGTCCCGGGCTCGTACAGAGTCGCCATCGGGCCCCAGACCGTGTCCACCCGATCGGTGAAGACGTCCCCGATCAGGATGTCGGTGACCGTACCCTGCAGGCGGGGGAACCCTTTCACGAACCGGCCGAAGCTGAATCCCTCGTAGTACTCGCAGACCAGCCGGCGCATGCGGTCCACTCCCTGGTTGAACAGCGGTCCCCACTTCCCGAGTTGGGCGGCCGAGGTGTCGCCTGTCTCGAAGCCTTCACAGATGGCATCGGCGGCCATCTCGCCCGATCGCAGGGCGAGGAGCACTCCCGAGGAGTAGAGCGGATCCAGGAAGCCGAAGGCGTCTCCCACCAGGACCCAGCCGTCCCCCGCCACCCGCGTGGCGCGGTAAGAGTAGTCCTTGGTGGCGAAGTAGCCGGTCACCCGCCGGGCGCCTGCCACGCGCTGCTGCACGGCCGGGCAGCGCTCCACCTCTTCGTCGTAGGTCTTGGCGAACGTGCGGCGCCCCTTGAAGAGATAGTCGAAGGGGGCGACCACGCCGACGCTCAAGACGTCGTCGTGCAGGGGGATGTACCAGAACCATCCCTTCCGGTTCGCGGTCTGCAGGACCATGGTCGCGCCTTCGTCACGCCCGGTATCGCGGTAGGCCCCCTGCCAGTAGGTCCAGATGGCGCCCTTGTTGAGCAGGGGATCCCACACCCGCAGCCCCAGGCGGTTCTGGATCAGCCCCACCTGGCCGCTGGCATCGACGGTCACCTTCGCGCGCACCTGGCGTACGGACCCGTCGTCGGTACGGACCCTCACCCCCACGGCGCGGCCGCTCTGGAAGATCACTTCCAGCACACGCACGCCTTCGTGCACCTCGACCCCGTGCTCGCGGGCGTTGTCCAGCATCATCTGGTCGAACTCGCTGCGCACGACCTGCCAGGTCTGCGAGCACTCGTGCGGCTTGTTGTCCCAGAAATAGAAGGGCGCGGACAGCTTGCCGCCGGCGTTCACGAACTGCACGCTGTACTTCTTGACGAAGTGGCTCTGCTGCATCCTGGGCAGCATGCCGAGCCGCTTCAGCACCCAGTAGGTCTCCGGGATCAGCGACTCCCCGATGTGGAAGCGTGGGAAGCGCTCGCGCTCGAAGAGGGTGACGCGGTGCCCGCGCTGGGCGATGAGGGCGGACACCGTGGAGCCGGCGGGCCCTCCCCCGATCACGACGACATCGGGGTCGGTGGTCACGCCTCCTCCCCGGACGCCGGGCGGAAGCGCGCCGCGACGGCGGCGGGAATGGGAATCGCCTTCATGGGCTCGTTCGGGCGCTTGAGCACGCAGGTGATGGTCAGGTCTCCGTTGGCGATCCGCTCCTCGCCACGGGAGATGAGGCATCGATAGCGGATCGTGCTCGCGTCCATCGCCGCCACCCGGATGCAGACCTCGAACTCGTCCTCGAAGCGCAGCGCACGGTAGAACTCGAAGCCGGTGGACCGGCGCGGCCACCCGACCTCGGTCTCCGGCGGATGGATGCTGAGCCCGGCCGCGCGCCAGAGCGCGTGCTCGGCCTCCTCCATGTAGCGGAAGAAGACACTGAAGTGCACGAGGCCGGCCAGGTCCGTCTCATGGAACTGGACGCGGCGCGTCATGCGGTGCTCGGAGAGGGGAGCAGGCACGCTACGTATAACGGATCCCGGAGTGCTGGGGCAGGAAGAAGCGTCGCAGCAGGACATCGGCACGCAGCAGGCCTTCGCGCGACAGGGCCACCCGGTCCGGGCCGGCCTCCTCGAGATATCCCTCGCCGGCCAGCGACGCGATCGGCTCGCGGAAGCGTGCGCGCACGTCAACCGCGTACTTGTCCGCGAAATACGCCGGCCGGATCGACCCGCGCTTGAGCTGCAGCACCAGCTCCCGGATCATCCGTTCCTCGTCGGTGGGCCGGTAGGCGCGGTTCAGCGGGATCTCTCCACGCCGTACCGCGGCGCTGTAGGTTTCCCACAGGTCGAAGTTCTGCATATGCACGCCGTTGACGTGGCCGAACGACGCCACCCCCAGCCCGGCCAGGTCGGCCCCCTGCCAAAGGCGGTCCCGGTAGATGAAGTGGGTCCGCGACGGATCCTTGACCGCGGTGTAGGCGCTGCCGAGGTGATACCCAGCGGCTTCCAGGGCGGCGAAGGCCTCCGCCACCCAGCGCCGCTTCGTGGACCAGGTGGCGAGGCCGTCGCCGAACTGCCCGGTGCCCTGGAGGATGTCGCGGCTGATGGTGGTGTTGTGGGGCAGCTCCATCTGGTAGATGGTCACGCTGTCCGGCTCCAGCTCCAGCGTCTTCTGGATGCAGGACCGCCAGTTCTCGTCGGTTTCTCCCACCATGCCCGCGATGAGATCGATGTTGACCTGCGGGAAGCCCAGGGCGCGGATGGCGGACCAGGAGCGGAAGATCTCCCCCGAGCGATGGGCGCGCCCGTTCCGCTCGAGGACCTGGTCGTCGAAGTTCTCGACCCCGAGGCTGAGACGGGTCACGCCGAAGTCGCGGATCGCGGACAGCTTGCCGTCGGTGAGGGTGCCCGGCTCGCACTCGAACGTGATCTCGTCGGCCCCGGTCCATGGCGCGACCGCGGTCAGGCCGTGGACGAGGTGCTCGAGCTGAACGGTCGAGAGGTACGAAGGAGTGCCCCCGCCGAAGTAGATGAAGTTCAGGGGCCGGCCCGAGATGGCCGGCTGCCGAGCATAGAGCTCCCACTCGCGTACCAGCGTGTCCAGGTAGTCCGCAACCTCGCGCGCGTTCTTGTCGGTGTAGACGCGGAAGTAGCAGAAGTGGCAACGCTTCCGGCAGAAGGGGATGTGGAGGTAGAGCCCGAGCGGAACGTCCTTCACGGGGGGCGTGGCGAGGGCGCGGCGGGCCTCGGCCTCCACCGCTGCCCGTGTCCACACCGAAAAGGGCGGGTAGTTGGCGACGAAATAGCTCCCGACCTCCGTCTGCTCGAGGACTGCGTCGCCGCTGCGCTCGCTCACCGCCTGACTATACCAGCGCCGCGCGGGCACCACGACGGCGTGAGAGCGAGCGCGGGGTCTGGGGGTGCGGCACAGCGCCCCCCAGCTAAGCTTATTGACGCCATCATCGACCTTTGCTACCGTTCACAATCGCACTAGTTGCCGTTGATCTGGCGATCCGACGGGGAGACCCGGCCACGGTGGCCGCGCCTCTGATAGTGGACGCGCAGGTGACGCAGCGCTAGGCAAGGGCTAGGAGGCCTGCGGTTCATGGTCGAAGGTACGGTGAAGTGGTTCAACGAGTCGAAGGGTTTCGGTTTTCTCTCTCGTGAGGGCGGACCAGACGTCTTCGTGCATCACTCCGAAATCCGGGCGGAGGGCTTCCGGACCCTCAACGAGGGCGATCGCGTGCGTTTCGAGGTCGTGGACAGCCCGAAGGGGCCCCGCGCCGCGAACGTCACCAAGATCTAACGACTCGACGAGACCGCGGATCCAACGATCCATACGCCCGGGACCGCAAGGTTCCGGGCGTTTTTGTCTGGGGGGCAAGAAATGCGGCTGGTGACGCGGGGCGACCTGGACGGCCTGACCTGCGCCGTCCTCATCACGTCCTGCGAGGACGTGGACGAGATCATGCTCGTCCACCCCCAGGACATCACGGACCGCCGGCTGGCGATCACCGAAGACGACATCATCGCCAACCTGCCGTACCAGTCGGGGGTCGGCAAGTGGTTCGACCACCACCTGCTCACCCACGCCAACGAGCGGCCGCCGGACCGGTTCGAAGGCCGCTACGGCCTGGCTCCGAGCGCGGCGCGCATGGCCTACGAGTACTACATCGGCCGCCACCCCGAGCTGAAGAAGCACGACCGGCTCCTGGCGGAGACCGATCGCCTCGACGCCGCCCAGCTCACCCTCGACGACGTGCTCGACCCGAAGGGCTACATCCTCCTCGGCTACACCCTCGACTCGCGCACGGGCCTCGGCGCGTTCCAGGATTACTTCAAGAGCCTGGTGGACGTGGTGAAGAAGCAGCCGGTCGACGAGGTGCTGGCGCGGCCGGAAGTGCAGGAGCGGGTCGTGCGCATCCGCGCCCAGGACGCCGCCTTCCGCGAAACCACCCGCCGGCGGTCGCGCCTGGACGGCAACGTCGTGTTCACGGATTTCCGCGACGAGAAGCCGCTGCCGGTGGGCAACCGGTTCCTGGTCTACACGCTGTTCCCGCAGGCGAACGTCTCCCTGCGCGTGCACTGGGGGCCGAGCCGCGAGCACGTGGCCGCGGCGGCCGGCCATTCCATCTTCAACCGCACGAGCCGCACCAACGTGGGCGAGCTGATGGCGCGTTACGGGGGCGGAGGCCACCGCGGGGCGGGGAGCTGCCTGCTGGAGACCGCCACCGCCGAGGCCCGGATCGCCGAGATCATCGAGACGATGAAGAAGGGGGGTTAGTGTCCGGACCCGGAGATTCGCCGACATTCGAACGCCGATGCATCCCGGCTCGGCGTTCTCGGTGTTCGGCGACTTCCGGGTCAGGACACTAGCCGGTGAGCCTGGAGTGCCTGCGGATGGCTGGCCGCATCGCCGCCGAGGCCCGCCGGGAAGGAGAATCGCTCATCGTCGCCGGCGCCCGTGTGCGGGACGTCTGCGAGTCGGTCGAGGAGGCGATCCGTAGCCGCGGCGGTGCTTTGGCCTTCCCCGTCCAGTCCTCCCGCAACGCGATCGCCGCGCACTACTGTCCGTCCCCGGAGGACGCTACCGTCTACGCCGACGGGGACCTGGCCAAGCTGGACGTCGGCGTCCACGTCGACGGCTGGGTCGTGGACACCGCGGTCACCGTCAACGTCGGCGCGCGCGCGGAAAACCAGCCGCTGATCGACGCCGCGAGGGCGGCGCTCGAAGCGGCCATCGCCGAGGCCGGCCCCGGCCGCGCGGTCCGCAGCCTCTCCGCGGTCATCGACGCGACCATCCGGGGCCGCGGCTTCCACAGCGTGCGCAACCTCTGCGGGCACGGCGTGGGACGATGGATCGTGCACTGCCCGCCGCCCATCCCCAATGCGCCCGACGACTCGACGGACCGGCTGGAGGCGGGCATGGTCGTCGCCATCGAGCCCTTCGCCACCGACGGAGTGGGGCGCGTCGTGGAGCGCGGCGTGGCGGAGGTGTTCCGGGCGGACGGTGTCGCGGCGGGCGTGCCGGGCGGCGACCCCGCGGTGCTGGCCGCCATCGGAGAGTTCAACGGGTTGCCTTTCGCGCGGCGGCAGCTCGCGGGGCTGGATCGCGGCCGCGTGGAGGACACGCTGCGCGCGCTCTCCGCCGCGCGGAAGCTGGCCGCCTACCCTCCGCTGGTCGACGCCGACGGGCGGCGCATCGCGCAGGCCGAGCATACGGTGTACGTGGGATCCGAGGGGGTGGAGGTGCTGACCAACTGAGGGCGCCGTGGCCGAGGCGGCGCTACGGCTTGTCCTGCTCGTCCTCCTTGACGACTTCGTCCTCCGGGAGATCGTACGGCAGCGGCTGCGGGCCGGGAATGATCCCGGCGATGTCGGGGTCGTAGTCGCTCGTACGCTCGACCTTTTCCTTGACCTTCTCGACCCGCTTGGCGGCCTTCTCCCGGGCGCGCTCCTGGCGCGCGATCTCCTTCTGACGCTTCGCGAAGGTGGCTCTTCCCTTGTTGGCCATAGGCAACGCTCCTGACGGGGCGAAAGCCCCGCCGATGCAGAACGCAGGATTTTATCACACGCGTCGCGGGCTCATGTTACGGTCTGCCCATGGCGAAGTGCCCGGGTCCGGAGATACGGTGTCGCACCGAGAGCGCCGAGGCGCCCGGATCGCGAGGCGCGACGACCGCCGCGTACCCGTGTGGTACGTGAGGGAGGAGCAACGAAGCGAGCCGGGATGCATCGGCGCTCGAATGCAACCGTATCTCCGGATCAGGGCACTCAGCGCGGGGATGCGGGGCCCGCGGCCACGGAAAGCCGCCTCGTCTACTCCACCGGCGGCGAGCTTCCGGCGCGCCGCGAGGCGGGCGTTGCCAGGCCGAAAACACCGTCAGAGAAGGCGCCCGTGGGCAGCGGCAAGGGCATCCGCGTGCGCCTCGACCGGCGGCCGGGGGGACGCGACGTGACCACCGTGCTCGGGGTGCCGGGCACCGCGGACGCGCTTGCATCCCTCGCGCGCGACCTGCGCGCGGCGTGCGGCGCGGGGGGAACGGTCCGCGACGGCATCATCGAGCTGCAGGGCGACCAGACCGACAAGGTGCGCCGCGCGCTGGCGGAGCGCGGGATCAAGCCGCGATGAGTAGAATTCCCGCCATGTTCGATCCTTTCCGGCCGGACCTCCTGGCGGGCAAGACCACCGTCATCACCGGCGGCGGCACGGGGCTCGGCCGCGCGATGGCGCTGCGCATGGCGGGCCTCGGCGCCCACGTGGCGGTGCTCGGCCGGCGGCAAGAGCCGCTGGACCAGACAGTGGCCGCGATCCGCGGGGCCGGAGGGACGGCGGCCGCGGTGTCGTGCGACGTGCGCGACCCCGACGCGGTCGCGAAGTCCTTCGACCGCGTCGAGTCCGAGGTCGGGCCGCCCAACCAGGTGATCAACAACGCGGCGGGCAACTTCCTCTGCGCGTCCGAGGACCTGACGCCGAACGGCTTCAACTCCGTGGTGCAGATCGTCCTGTACGGCACCTTCCATTGCACCCGCGAGCTGGGCCGGCGCCTCATCGACGCCAAGCGGCCGGGCGAGGTTCTCTCCATCACGACGAACTATGCGGAGGGCGGCTCCGCGTTCGTCCTGCCGTCGGCGGTAGCCAAGGCCGGCGTACTGGCCCTCACGCGATCGCTGGCGGTGGAATGGGCGACGTACGGAATACGGTTGAACGCCGTCGCCCCCGGCCCCTTCCCGACCGAGGGCGCGTTCAGCCGGCTGATGCCGGGATCCGAGATGGAGAAGCAGGCCCGCCGGCGCATCCCGTCCCGGCGCTTCGGCGAGCACTGGGAGCTGACGAACCTGGTCGCCTACCTGATGAGCGACGCGAGCCCGTACCTGACCGGGGACCTCGTGACCATCGACGGCGGCGAAGCGCTTTTCTCGGGACAGGAGTTCGCGGGGTTCGCGCACCTGGATCGCGCAGCAGCGAAAGAGCTGATGGAGTCCCTCAAGCCGAAGCGCTAACGAGCGATGGGGGGTTCGGGGGGGACCTGAGGTCCCCTCCGCTTGCTGAGGCGCGACGAATTCACTTCGGCGCGCCGGACGACAGCAGGGCGTACCCGATCTGCTTGTACAGCACGCGCGCGCCGACGTTGCCGTCCCACTCCGAGCCGCCGGGATCGGGAGCGACCTCGCACAAGTCGAGCCCCACGATGCGGCGCCCGGTCTCCACCACCGCGCGCAGGAGCGCCGACACCTCGGGGAAAGACAACCCCCCGAGCACGGGCGTACCGGTGTGCGGGCACAGCGCGGGGTCCAGGCCGTCGATGTCGAAGGAGAGATACACCTCGCGCGGCAGCGCGGCGGCGATGCGATGCGTGATGCGGCTCCAGGCCTCGCCGTCGAAGAGCTGGCGGCGGATGTCGGGGTCGAAGAAGGTCACCAGGCGGTCGGAGTTCGCGGTCATCAGCGCATCCTCGTCGTCCGAGTAGTCGCGGATGCCCACCTGCACGATGCGCGCGACCGCCGGCAGTTCGCGCAGGACGTTGAACATGATCGAGGCGTGTGACCAGCGGAAGCCTTCGTAGGCGTCGCGCAGGTCGGCATGGGCATCCAGGTGCAGGATCCCCATTCCCGGATGGGCCTCCGCCGCGGCGCGGATCGCGCCGAACGGCACCGAGTGGTCGCCACCCAACACTCCGACCAGCTTGCCCGCGGCCATCAGCCGGCGCGCCTGCTCGTACACCCAGCCGTTCATGCGCTCGCCCAGGGCGTCGACGGCGGCGATCGCCGCCTGGTGCGCACCGCTGGCGTCCGGGCCGCCGGCCTCGATGATGGGGATGGCGGCGCGCCGGGCTTCGTCGCTCCAGGCGCGCACCTCGGCCGGGATCGGCAGCATCGCGATCCCGCCCCGGTAGGGCCGGCCCGTCTCGCGATCCAGCAGGTCCACCTGCCGGCTCGCCTGGAGCACCGCCGCCGGTCCCTCCGCCGTGCCGGCGCCGTACGAAACCGTGGCCTCCCAGGGCACGGGCACGATCACGACCTGGGCCTCTTCAGGTGTCGACGGCAGGCCGTACAACCCGCCGCGAGCCGCGGGCGCGCTGGGATCGAAGGAGGACGTGGACATGAGTCCGAGTATATCAACCCGGTTTTGGACCCCGACTGACGGGCCTGCTTCTTGCTTGATCATTACCCGGAGATCAAGGCGAGGGTGAGCTGCTTTCTAGGCACGCCCAACGCCATCAATGACTTACCGTGGAACGTACGGGTGCGCCGTCGTAAGAAAGTCCGCGCGGCGGTGTGCAAATATCACAATTGGGGCCCTTCACGCAGACTTCCGATAACCTTCACGTTCCCAGACCGGACCGGGTCCACCTGCTGCTCGTCGAAGACGACGACGACACGCGCGACCTGATGGCCCTCGCCCTGCGCGGCGCGGGCTTCGACGTGCATCCGGCGGCATCGGGCCGCGAGGCGCTCGCCCTGCTCGAGGCGACGGCCTACGACCTCCTCGTCACCGACTACGACATGCCGGAAATGACGGGAACGGAGATGCTGCAGATCGCCGCGGAGCGGGGCATTGTGCGGGCCGCCCGGCCCCTGATCGTCACCGCGCACCCGAGCCCGAAAGGCACCGAAGGCTTCCCGGTCGTGCGGAAGCCGCTCGACCTCGCCCGCTTCGTCGCCCTGCTGCGGTCGTTCCACGCGGCCGGCGTCGACGGGTTGCGCCCCGGGGACAGGCAACCGAACTGATCGCCTGACCGCGGATCCGGCCTGGTTTGACAGCCGCCGAAGCCCGCGGCTACGCTCGAAACGCCGGTGCTCCGACGGGCCTCTTCCCGATCCGACCATAGAAATCAACGCCGTCACCGAAGCCGAGCCTTTCACCGGACTGCCCGCCGTCCCCGTCGCGCGCAGGTCCCCGAACCGTTCGGAGCTGCACGGCGAGGAGCGGATCGACGACTACTTCTGGCTCCGGGAGAAGGCCAACCCGGACGTCGCCGCCTACCTGGAGGCGGAGAACGCCTACGCCGACGCGGTGATGAAGCCGACGGAGACCCTGCAGGAGGCGCTGTACAAGGAGATGCTCGCGCGCATACAGGAGACCGACCTCTCGGTTCCCTACAAGGAAGGCGCGTACTGGTACTACGCGCGGACCGAGGAGGGAAAGCAGTACCCGATCCTCTGTCGCAAGAAAGGGCTCGACGGGACGGAGGAGGTCATCCTCGACGAGAACGTCCTGGCGGAGGGGCTGAAGTTCTTCTCGCTCGGGGCGTTCTCGATCAGCGACGACGGCCGCTATCTCGCCTACACGACCGACGTCACGGGCTTCCGCGACTACACGCTGTACCTCAAGGACCTCCGCGACGGCGTGCTGCTGCCCTTCCGGGTGGAGAAGGCCGGCTCCGTGGCGTGGGCCGCGGACAACGAGACGCTGTTCTACACGATCGATGACTCCGCCAAGCGGCCGTACCGCGTCTACCGCCACCATCTCGGCGGGACGGAGGACGCGATGGTCTACGAGGAGGGCGACGAGCTGTTCCGCGCCTTCGTGGGCCGCACGCGCAGCCGCGAGTACGTGCTGCTGGGCAGCGGCAGCCACACCACGACCGAGTGGCGGTACCTGCCCGCGGCCACGCCGACCGGCGCGTTCCGGATCGTGGCGCCCCGCGAGCACGAGCACGAGTACGACGTCGACCACCACGGCGACTCGTTCTACATCCGCACCAACGACAAGGGACGGAACTTCCGCCTGGTGAAGGCCAACGTCGCGAGCCCGGGGCGCGAGAGCTGGGTCGAGGTCGTGCCCCACCGCCCCGACACCATGCTGGAGGGCATCGAGATCTTCCGGGATCACTACGTGCTGCTCGACCGCGCGCAGGGGCTGGAGCAATTGCGCGTGACCGAGTTCGCGACCGGGGCGACGCACCTCGTCACCTTTCCCGAGCCCGCCTACTCGGTCTTCGCGGTGGGCAACCGCGAGTTCGACACTACGCTGCTGCGTTTCAGCTACCAGTCGATGGTGACCCCGAGCTCGACCTACGACTACGACATGGCCACCCGGGAGCGGACGCTGCTGAAGCAGCAGCCCGTGCTCGGGGGATACGACCCCGCACGGTACCAGAGCGAGCGCCTGATGGCCCCGGCATCGGACGGCACGCAGGTGCCGGTCTCGATCGTGTACCGGCGGGGGCTCGTGCGCGACGGCCGCAACCCCGCCTACTTCTACGCATACGGCTCGTACGGCTATCCGCTGCCGGTGACGTTCTCGTCCAACCGCCTGAGCCTCCTGGACCGCGGCTTCGTAGTCGTCCTCGCCCACGTCCGTGGCGGGGGGGAGATGGGCAAGCCCTGGCACGACGACGGGCGGATGAAGAAGAAGATGAACACGTTCACCGACTTCATCGCCGCCGCCGAGCACCTGATCGCGGAGCGCTTCACCTCTCCCGACCGGCTGGTGATCGAAGGCGGCAGCGCGGGCGGGCTGCTGATGGGCGCGGCCGTGAACATGCGCCCCGACCTGTTCAAGGCCGTCGTCTCCAAGGTGCCGTTCGTCGACGTCATCAACACGATGTCGGACGCGTCGCTGCCCCTCACCGCCGGCGAGTGGGAGGAATGGGGCAATCCCGCGGTCCCGGAGGACTACGCCACCATCCGGCGCTACGACCCCTACACGAACCTCGCCGCGCAGCCGTATCCCGCGATGCTCGTGAAAACCGCGTTCAACGACAGCCAGGTGATGTACTGGGAGCCGGCCAAGTACGTGGCGAAGCTGCGGACGTTGAAGACCGACGGCAACGTGCTGATCCTCAAGACCAACATGGCGGCGGGGCACGGCGGCGCCTCCGGCCGCTATGATTTCCTGCGCGAGGTCGCCTTCGACTACGCGTTCATCCTGTCCCAGCTCGGCATCACGAGGTAGGGCCCGTCACGGAATAGGTGTGCCACACTTCTCGAAGATCCCGATTCCTTCACGGTGCGTCCTGGGCGCCGAGGCGCACGCCTGGCAAGGCGCGAGGAGGGCGCAATACCGAGTGTATGCAACCGACGAGCAACGCAGCCAGGCGGGATGCATCGGCGTCCAGGACTGGCACAGATATTCCGTGACGGGCCCTAAAGCTTGATCACGCTGCGCAGCTACGCCGCCGGCCGGTGGATGGAGGGGAACGGGGACCTGGCTACGCTCGTGAACCCCGCGACGGAAGAGCCGCTGGCGCGGGCGGGGACGGGCGGCATCGACATGGCGGCCGTCCTCGACCATGCCCGCGCCGTGGGCGGTCCCGCGCTGCGGGGGCTGACTTTCGCCGAGCGCGGTGCTCTGCTGCGCACGGCCACCGACGCGCTCCAAGCGCACCGCAACGAGCTGCTCGACCTCGCGGTGGTCAACGGCGGGAACACCCGCGGCGACGCCAAGTTCGACGTGGACGGCGCGATCTTCACCCTCGCCGCCTACGCCGACATCGGCAAGACGCTAGGCGCCGTCCGCGTCCTCGTCGACGGCGAGGGCGTGACCCTCGGCCGCAGCCCGCGTTTCCACGGCCAGCACATCCAGGTGACGCGCACCGGGGTCGCGATCCACGTCAACGCCTTCAACTTCCCGGCCTGGGGCATGGCGGAGAAGGCGGCCGTGGCCCTGCTCGCCGGGATGCCGGTGGTGAGCAAGCCGGCCACCAGCTCGGCCATGGTCGCGCATCGGATGATGGAGATCCTCGTGGAAGCGAAGGCGCTGCCCGAGGGCGCGCTGTCGCTGCTCGCGGGGTCCTCGGGCGACCTGCTGGAGCACGTCGGCCCGTTCGACGTGGTGGCCTTTACCGGGTCGAGCGGCACCGGCGCGCAGATCCGCTCCATGCGCGGCATCATCGAGAACTCGGTGCGGGTGAACGTGGAGGCGGACAGCCTGAACGCCGCCGTCCTCGGCCCCGACGCCGAGCCGGGCAGCGAGACGTGGGACTACTTCGTCAAGGACGTGCTGCGTGACATGACGCAGAAGGCCGGACAGAAGTGCACGGCCATCCGCCGCGTGCTCGTGCCCGCGGAGCACGCCGACCGCCTGCGCGACGATCTCGTCGACCGCCTGCAGGGCATCACCGTCGGCAACCCCGCGAACGATGGCGTGCGCATGGGGCCGGTGGCTACCGCGTCGCAGCTGGCCGACGTTCGGGCGGGCGTCGATCAGCTCGCGCGGGACGGGCGGCTGGTCTTCGGCAGCGCGATCGTCAAGCCGGTCGGCGCGCCGGAGGGCAAGGGCTTCTTTACCTCGCCGGTGCTCATCGAGGTGGAACCGGGCGCCCCCGCGCCGAGCGTCCACTCCCACGAGGTGTTCGGCCCGGTGGCGACGGTCGTGCCATACACGGGCAAACCGGCCGACGCCGCGGAGATCGTGGGACGCGGGCGCGGCGGGCTCGTGTCCTCCGTCTATTCCGAGGACGTGGCGTTCACCGCCGACCTCGTCCTCGGAATGGCCCCCTTCCACGGCCGCGTCTTCCTGGGCAGCGCGAAGATCGCCGAGGCCTCCCCGGGGCCGGGCACCGTCCTTCCCCTGCTCGTCCACGGCGGGCCGGGGCGCGCCGGGGGCGGCGAGGAGCTGGGGGGCCTGCGCGGCCTCGCCCTGTACATGCAGCGCGTCGCCCTCGAAGGCAGCCGGCCCGTCATCGAGCGCATAGCCGGCTCGCGGCAAACGGAGATGAAGCAATGAAGCTGACCGACTTCTTTCTCGCTCAACTGGAACGAGAGGCCGTCATCACGCGTCCGGCGCTCGAACGCGTGCCGGAGGGACGTCCGGACTGGAAGCCGCACGAGAAGTCCATGCGTCTCGGGTATCTCTCCCAGCTCGTGGCGACGATGCCAGGATGGATCTCGCTGACCATCGACCAGGACGAGCTGGACCTGAAGCCGGTGCACGGCGGCGGCTTCCAGCAACCGGACACGAGCACGCGCGCCGCCCTCCTGAAGGCCTTCGACGACTCCGTGGCCCAGGCGCGCAAGTCGCTTCGCAAGGAGACCGACGAGCACCTGCTGACGACGCGGTGGCGGCTGCTCGTGGCCGGGAAGGTGGTCCTGGAGAACCCCAGGCACGAGGTGCTGGCCGACACGTTCTCGCACCTGGCGCACCACCGCGGCCAGTTGACCGTGTACCTCCGCCTGAACGGCGCACCCGTCCCGGCGATCTACGGGCCGTCGGCGGACGATCGAAGTTTTTGACGGATCAGGCCCGGCCGGCGGGTGAATCGAGGCTTCGCCAGAGGTACCAGCAGGCCACCGACCGGTACGGCCGCCATGGCGCCGCGATGCGCTGCATCACGTCCGGCTTCGGCAGCTTGCGCAGCCGGTAGGCCCGCTGCATCGCCTTCCGTATGCCGTAGTCGCCGACGGGAAGGACATCCGGGCGGAGCAGCCGGAACATGAGGAACATCTCCGCCGTCCATCGCCCGATCCCCTTCACCTGGACGAGCGCCGCCACCACCCGCTCGTCGTCGAGGCGCGACAACGAGCGCAGCGGCAGGCCGGACACCGCGCGCACGGCGAGGTCGCGCAGATAGGCGATTTTCACCCGTGAGAGGCCGGCGGCGCGCAGCGCCTCGTCGCTGGCCGCCGCGACATCCTCCGGCCGCGGGATCCGGCGGCCCAGCGCCGTGCACAGCCGTCGGTGGATGGCGGCCGCGGCCTTGCCGCTGATCTGCTGGTAGACGATCGACTCCAGAAGCGCCGCGAACGCCGGCGAGCGGTCCATCTTCAGGGGAGCGGGACCGACGATCTCCACGATGCGGGCGAGGACGGGATCGGCACCCCGCAGGTGCGCCTCCGCCTTGCGCAGCATGGGCACGTCGAGCGCGCGCGGGGGCGCGGTCCGGGTCCCTCTCGGCACGCGGCGGAGGCTACCATAGCGGCCATGTCGGATCTCGACCAGCGCATCCGGGGGGTGGCCAAGGCCGAGCTGCACCAGCACGTCGACGGATCCATCCCGGCCGAGGTGACCTGGGAGCTGATGCGCCACTACCGGCTGAACCCGGTGGACACCCTCGACGAGATGCGGCAGCGGCTCGAGCTCCAGGAAGGCGAGGAAGGGACGCTCCTCGCCTACCTGGACAAGATGCACTACCCGCTGTGGATCACCCAGTTCTACGAGAACATCAGCCAGGTCACGGAAGCGATCGTGGACGCGGCGGCGGCGGCGGGAGTCACCACCCTCGAGCTGCGCTACTCCCCGATCATCCACACCTTCGCCGGGCTCACGCCACGGCAGTCGATCCGCGCCGTGCTGTCGGGGATGAACCACGCTTCGAAGCGCCACCGGATGCGTCTCGGCCTCATCGTCATCGCGATGCGCCAGCACGGCCCGCACATCGCGAAGATCCTGGCCCGCCAGGCGTTGGCCGAGGCGCAGCACCTCCATGCCCGCACCGGCGTCGTGGGCTTCGACATCGCCGGCCCCGAGCGCGGCAACCCCCCGCGCCTGTTCAAGAGCACGTACGACATCGCCCGCCTCGGCCACCTCGGCCTCACCGCGCACGCGGGCGAGGACGCGGGCGCCGACTACGTCTGGGAGGCGATCGACACCCTCGGGGCCACCCGCATCGGCCACGGCTGCTCCGCGGCCGGCGACCCGGAGCTGCTCCGGCGGATGGCGCGGGACAAGATCGTCGTGGAGTGCTGCCTCTCCAGCAACGAGGACACGGGCGCGGTGAAGCGCGGCGCGCGTCATCCCATCCACCGCTTCCTGGAGGCCGGCGTCCCCGTCGCCCTCTGCTGCGACAACACGACGGTGTCGCGCACCGACCAGCAGCGCGAGAGCGTAAAGGCCGCGCTCGAGATCGGCGTCGACACCGTGGAGGAGATCCATCGCCGCGCCCAGTCGTACACGTTCATCAGGCCCGAGAGCGCGCTCAGCGAAACGGAACACGACCTCTAGTCAGCGCGGCCGGGGCAGATCCTTCCAGGTCGCGACGCCGTAGACGTTGACCGCGAGGGACCAGACGAAGGCGGCGAGCATCCAGCGGTTGAAGCGCCGGTAGGCGAAGACGAACACCACGAAGCCGGCCGGGATCAGGTCGATGATGTAGCGATATCCGAACTGCCGCCACCCCCCGCCTCGTAGGTGAAGATCCCGGCCGCGATCACCGCCATCGCGAACCCGGCCGTCGCCTTCACGACGGGATCGAACCGGCGCGCGGCCAGGCCCCAGAGGACGAAGAGCATGATCCCCTGGTTGATGTAGAACGCCGTGCCCCAGGGGTCGAAACTGAGCGGGGCAGAGCCGCCGGTCCACTCCGGCCAGCGCGCGAACGCGTGGTAGAGGTTCCGCGGCAGGTAGGCCACGTCGAAGATCCCGGTGGAGAGCTTCTTCGCCCACGGCAGGTAGTTGTGGCCGAACTCCGCGGGATCGCCGAACCGCGCCCAGTTGTACCAGGCGAGGGCGAGGCCGAAGGGCGCCATGGCCAAAACACCGGTGGCCGCCGCACGCGGGACGGTGCGGCCCGAAGTGCGATGGTCGAGAGCGAGGAACAACGGCAGCATCGACAGGTACAACGGCCGGCATCCGACGGCCAGGGCCAAAAGCGCGTACCCCATGGTCGGCCCGGCCGCCCCGCGGCGCTTGTTGTCGGTGACGAACGCGAGGCCGAGGATGGCCAGGCAGTATCCCAGGCTCTGCCCCTGCGCCCACACGTTCGCGCGCGCACGACACGTACACGTTGGTTCCGAACACGAAAGCGAGGCTGGCCAGCAGCGCATCGCGGGGCGGGAAGCCGCGGGCGTGCAGCACGTGGAATTGCGCGGCGAGGGCGGCCACCCAGAACAGGTACAGCACCAGGCTGCTCGGGGTGTCGCGCCCGAACAGCAGCACCAGCGGTACCTCGAACACGGCCGGAGTGGGAGGGAAGCTGTTGTAGTAGCGGCCGTCCTTCTCCGCGACCTCCAGGTAGCCGGGAGCGGCGGGGAGATCGACGCGGCCCTGGAGCCAGGCCCGCGCCTGGCGGGTGTGCTGGTCGATGGGGCTGTGGTCGAGGACGCCGCGCCCGCCCCGCAGCCGCACCCCGCCGTACTAGCGGGAACGAGACCGCGACCAGGATCGCGATGACGAGGATTCGCGTGCGCCGCTCGTCGGCCGCGGCCGGCGCGTCGATCGGGCCCTGGTCAGCTATAGAAATTGCGCGGCCAGGCGTGCCGGCCGAGCTCCTCGAGCAGGCGCTTGGACAAGCGCCGGCCGTCGCCGGCGGCGGCGTTGGCCTCGACGCTCGAGATCCGCCGCATGCCGGGGATCACCGTCGACACCGCGTCGTGGCTCAGGCAGAAACGGAGGGCCAGCTCCGGCAGGGTAGCCGCCTCCCCTCCCAGCAGCCCGCGCAGCGCCTGCACGCGCTCGTGCACCTGGCGCTTGCGATCCCCCCCGAAGTACTGGTTGCGGAAGTCCTCCTTCGGGAACACGGTCTCCGGGGTGATGGCGCCGGTGAGCGCGCCTTCGTCGAAGGGCACGCGGGCCAGCACCCCGACGCCTTTCTCGCGGCAGGCGGGAAGCAGCTCGCGCGCCGGGGACGGATCGAAGATGTTGAAGATGACCTGCACGGTGTCGAAGATCCCCGAGGCCACCGCTCTCATCGCGGACCCGGGATCGTGGTCGCTCACCGAGAGGCCGAGGAACCGTGCCTTCCCCGCCCGCTTCAGCCCCACGAAGGCATCGCGCCAGCCCTCCTGGTCGAGATAGTCGTCGTGCCAGGTGTGGAGCTGCATCAGGTCCACGTGATCGCTCCCGAGGTTCTTCAGGCTGCGCTCCGTGAAGGAGACGATGTGATCGGCCGGGAAGCACTCGGAGACCGGCACCCCGCGCGCCGCCGGCCAGACGCGGTTTTTCGGCGGGATCTTGCTGGCCACGAGCACGGGCTCGCGGCGCTCGCGGACCAGGCGGCCGACCAGCGTCTCGCTGTGGCCGAGGCCGTAATCGAACGCGGTGTCGATGAAGTTGACGCCGAGGTCCACCGCGCGGTGGAGCGCGCGCAGGCTCTGGGCATCGTCGGCGCCGATCCACATGTCCCCGCCGATGCCCCACGCGCCGTACCCGATGGCGGAGACGTCGAGGCCTGTCCGGCCGAGCGGCCGATACTCCATGGCCGACATTATGGAAGCAGCCCTGAGCGACGCAACGTCGCTTCCAGCTCGTCCGCGATGAGGACGTGGGCGGCGGGGTTGGGATGGGCGTCGCGCTCGAAGCGCAGCAGCGGCCGGGCGGGGTCGGCGTAGTACCGCGCCACCACGGGGGCGAGGTCGAGGACGGTCACGCCCTCGCCGGTGACGGAGCGCAGGGCCGCGGACAGCGCGGGCGGAACGGGGTTGGTTCCGCCGCGCTCCAGGTAGGGAATGTAGACCACGACGAGATGCGCTCCACCCTTCCTGGCCAGCGCGCGCATGCGCCCGAGCAGGAGCTCGAGGGCGGCCTGGCGGGCGGCGGGATCGCCCTCGTCGTAGCGGGTCTGACCGGCCAGCCGCCGCGCATCGGCTTCGACGGCGACGGCGAGCCGGCGCAGCCACGACCCGCGGCGGAAGAAGAACGTGTCCCAGAAGCGCCGGTTGAACGCGTAGGCGTCGCGGTCGGGGGGGTGGACGAACGGTTGGCCCGCGGCGTCGAAGTCGACCCACGCGCAGGGAAGGCAGGCCGGCCCGTACGCGGGCGCGCAGCCGGAGAGGATCCGTTTCACGTGGTCCTGGATCACGCCGTACACGACGATCCGC
>Ga0326597_10003474_pt1 | contig 22718 bp, 12 predicted proteins | sample RVTome_12_FD_203789 | JGI IMG/M metagenome (GOLD analysis project Ga0326597, IMG submission 203789) | Soil microbial communities from uranium-contaminated site in the Upper Colorado River Basin, Wyoming, United States - RVT100D185 | ecosystem: Environmental > Terrestrial > Soil > Contaminated >...
TGAGCGCCATCCACTCGGGAGGCAAGGTTCCGCTCCCCGATCACCTTGACGAAACGAATACCTTCGAATACTGGGAGGACGTCGCGACCGTCGACAAGAACAACTACACGTTGTACGTCCAGCTGTCGGAAGCGTATGGGGAGCGAGGCGATCTGGAAGGGGCTCGGCGTTCGCTCGAGCAGTTGTTTCGCGGTTCCCACCCCGTCCCCTTTCGGTACAACCAATCATTGGGCGACGTCTACCAGAAGATGGGAAAGCCGGAGGCGGCACGAGAACAATACTTGGTCTTCATCGATGGGTTCAAGAGCCTCATTACACAGACACCCAGCAACCCGCTCCTGAAGAATTTGCTGATCCGTTTTTGCGTCGATCATGATCTGGAGTTGGACATGGCCGAGGAGATGCTTCGGCAAGCCCTAAAGGAGTCGCCAAAGGATCCTTCGTTCCTACTCACGCTGGGGCGTTTCCAAATCGTTCAGCGTCAGTTTCCCCAGGCAGTCCAGAGTCTGGAGAGGAGCATCGAGCTCGGGACGCCGGGTTATGAGGCCTACTATCACTTGGGTCTCGCCCGTCTCGGAATGGGCGAGACGGCAGAGGCCCGCCAAGCGTTTGAGCTCGCCATTCAAGCCGATCCCACCGGTGAAGGTGCGCGGGAGGAGCTTCAAAAGATTCTCGGTTCGAAGAACTTGTCCAGGGAGGAGGTCCAAACTCATGAGTAGATCTCTTGTCTTCACGTTTTCGCTTATGCTGGCGAGTGTTACGTGGGCGCAGGAGGCCCAAGAGGCTGTCGCCACTAGTTGTACCGTCAAGATTTGGGTGGGGCGGGAAGCGGAGTTCGAGGAGCTTCTCAAAACGGCCGACGTGGTCTCCGTTGAGAAGATCGGCGTCGGCGTCACCGACCCCAGTCGGGTCGTCCTCCGAAACGGTGACCAAGAGTTCCGGGCCGCTTTCAAACCGATCAAGCGAGGCCGGACGAGTGGCTATTGGGAAAGCTTCGAAGCCGAAGTCTCAGCCTATGAACTAGACAAGGTTCTAGGTCTAAACATGGTGCCGCCGACGGTCGTAAGGGAGATCGACGGCCAGAAGGGCTCCCTACAACTTTGGGTCGAAAACTGCAAACTCTACGAAGAGGTCAAGGACCAAGTGCCCTCGACAGTATCTTGGAGCAATCAACTGTCTCGAATGAAGACGTTCGACAGCCTCATTCTTAATCTGGACCGCAATGCTCGGAATTTTCTCGTCGATCCCGAGCACGACATCATACTCATCGATCACTCGCGCGCCTTCCTCACCGACAAGAAGATAGGACCGACGGCGACCCTCCCCTATCAGTACGATCGGCGGCTCCTGGAGAGGGTGAAGGCTATCAACAAGGACCAGCTAGAGGGCATCTTCGATGGCGTCCTGATGGGAGGGCAGGTCGATGCCATCCTCGCCCGACGAGACATGTTGGTCGAGCACGTGGAGAAAATGATCTCCGAGAAAGGGGAGCAGAACGTTCTGTTCGAGGAAGCCACACAATAAGCCGCGCCTATCCCCGACAAGGCGACACACAACGTCGTCATCGCGTATTACGCATGCCGCGTAGTGTAGACGGCGAGGGCGTCGTTCGTCCCGCCTACTGAGATCTCATCCTGGCGTCTATCCTATCGCTGCTCTCCTTGGCCGCGGCGAACCGTGGCTCCAGCTCGAGCGCGCGCTGATAATGCGCGAGAGCCTCGTCCAGTTGGCCGAGGTTCTCATAGACGAGCCCCAAGTCGTTCTGTATCATCGCGTTCGTGGGATTGATCGCAGCGGCCCGTTTCAGTTCCGTCAGTCCTTCTTCCACTCGATCGCGCGCCAGAAGGGCGGCAGCCAGGCTGCGATGGAGGACGTCCTTCGCAAAGCGGTGATCCGGAAAAGCGGTCGACGCGGCAATGGCTCTTTCGAAATGTCGGATCGCCTCATCGTAGCGTTTCTCTCCGGCGAGAACCTGGCCGTAGCGATGAAGGAGTAAGGGGTCTTCGGGGCTGGCTCGGAGACCTCGCGCCAGGACCTCCTTGACCTTGTCGATTCGCTTTTGGGCGAGATAGCTTCCGACGAGCCGTTCATAGGCCTCCGCGTTCTTGTCGTCCAGCTCAATCACCCTTTCGAACGAGGAAACGGCTTCGGTCGACTGCCCGAGGGATAAGTAGGCTTTCCCGAGTCCCATGTGCGCGGCCGCCAAGTTGTTGTCGATCTCCAGGGCTTCCAAGAACGATGCTATCGAGTCCCGGAACCGGCCTTTTTGGCCCAGAACCAATCCTCGATTGACGAGTGCGTCGGCGAATTCGGGCTGAAGCTGGATGGCTTTGTCGTAGCTCTCGAGTGCCTCATCTGGACGGCCCATGTATAAGTAGGCGTTGCCTAAATTGTTGTGAGCATCGGCGAAGTCGGGATCCAGTTCGACGGCTTTGAGTGCTTCCTTTCTGGCGCGCTCCAGCTCGCCCTTGGTGATGTAGGAAGCCGCGAGGTTGCTGTGTACGCTGGCCAGGCTTGGATCGATCTGGACCGCTCTTTCCCCGTAAGCGATGGCCTCGTCCAGCTTACCGACCGACGCGTAGGCGGCACTCAGGTAGTCGTAAGCCACAGCTGCATTGGGGTTTATGCGGATGGCCTCTCGAAAGCTGGCTATCGCCGCGTCGTAGTCTCCGGCCTCCAAGTTCACCACTCCCGAGTTGTAGCGCACTTCCCAATCCTCGCCGAGGAGCTCCTCGGCCTGACGCGCGTATCTCTCCGCCTCCTTCTTCTTGCCGGCCCAGATGAGAACCTTGGACAAGTTCTTGTACGCGCGGGCGTGCGCCTCGGTGTCGGCGCGCCCTTCGACTTCCGCGATCACCTTGTCCCCCACCCGCGAGTGCCAATCGGTATCCAGGTCTAGAATCCCGAGCCGAGAGATTTCCTCTGTCAGAGATCGTGCCAGAATGCCGTTCGTGGCGACGGTGGGATGCACATGGTCGAGGAAGAACTCGTCGCCCAAGAGTCCGTGTCCGTACTCCCGACGCGCTTTCGTTTTCAAAGTCTCTCGGAAGTCGACGAGCGGCACGCGTGTCTGCTGGGCGATTTCGAAGATCGCTTCGTTCATCCCCGCGAGGGCGCGAAGAGGGCAAACATCCTCTTCGATAGCGGTGAGAAAGGCTCGCTCCGCCTCGTCATAGGCCTCCAGAGCAAGCCATGCTCGTCCGAGTAGGTAATGTGTGTCGGCGTAACGCGGATCGATCTCGACCGCCTCGAGAAGAAGCGTCTTGGCTTTCCCTGGCTCTTTTTCTGCGAGGGCATCCTTGGCCTGGTCGAGCAGCGTTTGAACGCGCCGGCGCTCCACCTCATCCAGGCTCTTGGTGAACTGGCTCTTGAAAGGGGCGAAGTCCTTTTCGTTGACCGGGACGGTGACCAAGATCATCTGGGCACCGCTGGCGCGGGCCATGTCCCTCATGCGTCCCAGGTTGTAGCGGTAGTGGGAAAGAACTTGCTCTCGGAGCGAGTCGTCGCGGTAGTACGCGTCCAACCCCGTCGAACGGTTCAGAATTTCCTCCACTTCGCCGGTGAGCTCATATTTCTCGCGTGCCCTTTCGGCACCTCGCTGCGCGGCCTTCCTGGCCAGGGCGTAGAGCCGCGAGTGACCGAGAAGACGGTTCACGCTCCTCAGCGCAGCAGGCTCCTCGATGATGTCGCTGTACGTCCGTCGCTCCAAGAACTCGTTGTTACCGGAGTAGACGATGAAGAGATCTGGCTGGTAGTCGACAAGCTCCTCCATGACCTTCGCAACGCGGTAGCTTGCATACGAGATCGCTCCGCAGTTGATGACTTCCCAGTTCCTTTCCGGGGCCGCGGCTTCCAAGTAGGCTCTGAGCCAACCGCTGAAGGACGTCCCATCTTCAAAGGGGTGTCCGTACGTGGTGGAGCCCCCCAGGGTGAAGATACGAAATGTATTGGGAGCTTTTCGTCTCGAGAAACGCTGTTTGTTGAAAAAATCTAGCTTGTTGGGGGCGGTCTCCAATTCCTGTGTCTTGGCGTTGAGCCGAAATAGCGGGAGATAAGATTCAAAGCCCACGTAGGGGTCTTCTGCAATTATGACGGGCCGCACGCCGGCGAGCGCCATAAGGAGCTCCACCAACCCAAAGAACGAAACGACCGCGATGCAGGCGAACAGAAGCCTTTTTGTTGTGGAGATACTGAGTGCCGTCTGGCGCGGAGGTGGCTCCGGCGCCTGCCTGGGGGGACCGACGCCCTTCTTCTTAGCTTTCCGCTTCTTGCTCACGGCGAGACCTGAGCTGCCCTCGAAGCAACCGTCTGCTTCGAGCGGCAGCCCGTAATATACTTCAAATCACAGGGGTGCGCAGAAGGCGCTGGCGGGAACTGGATCGGATCACCCTAGAAAAGCGTGTAGATAAAAGGCTCGGCCGCGCTGCGGCTCAAGACAACCAGCAAGCCCATCAGCAAGAGAACCAAGATAATGGGCAGGAGCCACCACTTCTTGTTGTGCTTCAGAAACTCCCAGAACTCACCGACGAGGCCCGGGCGCTTCTGCTCGGCCAACTTTCGAACAGTATTAGCAGAGTTTTCGGAAATGGTTTTTCCTCAAGCGATATGTAAACGTGGGCCGTGTCGCCGGTTCCAACTCGGCCGGAGGCGTTCAGAACTGCTTGGTGCAACGCTCCAACTCTTGGACCCGGTGATGAGAGACCCAGTAACTTCCCGTCTTCCCATCGAAACTGTCGGTCGAGGGGATCCCGACCGAGAATCCAGAAACCCAAGCCAACGAGTGTGATTATACCGTGGAACAGGAGCGGTGAGAGCGGCATCCGCTAGAGGTCCTCAAATCCATTCTCACTGGCGGTTTCTCAAGCGCTCAAGCTGCTCGCCCAGGGCATGAACGCGTGGGTCGGTGGGTAGTACCTCTTGGAGCACGGCAAGGTGAGGCAGGGCCAGGTCCCCCTGGCCCTGCTCGAGGAGTAGGCGGACCAGTTGGATCCGCGACTCGATGTCATCCGCGTCCGTGTTGACTTTCGCTTCGAGGACGCGGATTCGCTCTTCCTGGGCACTCAGCTCCTTGAAGCGGTCCAGCGTCGCCCGGCCAGCTTCGGTGTCGCCGCTTCGCAAGAGAGCTTGAGCCATTAGGTAGAGAAGGTCGGTCCGATCGGGTATGGTCTCGAGAACGGCACGGAGCAGGGGCACGGCTTCCGCGGGCCGTCCGGCCTGAAAGAGGACCCGGGCAAGCAGCGTCCGCGCCTCGAAGTCTTGGGGCTCGTCTTCGAGGACTGACCGCAGTAGCTCTTCGGCCTTTTCGAAATGACCCTCTCCCAATTCGATCTCGGCAAGCGCGGCGCGCGCCGTGGGATCGCTGGGTGAACGAGCCAAGGCTGCTTCCACGTCGACCCGCGCCTCCTTCGCGCGGCCCAGCTTTAGAAAAGAGCGGCCCCGGTAGATCAATGGATAGGGATTCCCGGGCGCGAGGGAGTGGGCCCGGTCCAACGCCTCGACGGCTTCGAAATAGCGCGCCTCCTGGTAGAGCATCAAGCCCAAGAAGACCGCCGCCTGGCCGTTTCTGGGATCCGCTGCTAACGCTTGCTCGAAGTGCCTCTTGGCGAGTCGCGTGAGGCCGGCGAGGAGACAACTCTGCCCTAAGAGAATTTGAACATCACGGTAGCTCGGGTTTACCGCTGCCACCGAGTTCAAGGCCTCCAGCGCTTCATAAGGTTGCCCGCGCTGGAGAGCCTCCACGCCGGCAGCATAGAGCGCTTCGACGTTCCTCGGCTGGCTGCTCGCGCCCGTTGGGACAAGCAGTGACAGTGTCAGACTGATCCTGGGAAAGCCGGTCATCGGCCTGCACCCGCCAAGGGACGTCTCGAGACGATTCCCTCGCCTTTACGCCAGACGACAGATTGGCCGCCGGCGATGTTCGTCTCTTTCTCCACGCTGCCGTCCGGCCATCGAATCTCGATCTCCTCGACGTGGTCGCTGTCGCCAAGCCCAAGGTAGATGCGCGTATCGCTGTGGGAAGCGTAACTCCCGCCGTCGTTGACCTCGCGACGGAGGGAGCGGGCGCCGATGCGAGCGATGGCGCGGCTTCCGTAGGCGTGGGTGTTGGGAGGCTGGTCGACCAACTCCACCAGAAGGAACCGGTGAGGACTTCCCACATCATTACGCCACACGCGCACGGGTCCACCGCAGCTGGCGATCACCAGGTCGGGGTCGCCGTCGCCGTCGAGATCACCGCTGGCAACACCTCGCGAAGAGAGCGCCGGACCTGGAAACTCTTTCGTCTCGAAGCGGCCGGTCCCGTCGTTGAGGAAGAGCTGGTCGGGCTGGAAATAGTTACTGCCTGGGATGAACTCGGAGGCGTTCTCCCAGACATGGCCGTTACCCACCGCTAGATCGAGGTCTCCGTCCCCCTCCACATCGACGGCCGCAATGCCCCAGCTCACCATCTCCAGTGAGGGCAGGCCAAGACCGCTGGGGAAGGTGAGGTCATCGAAGAAGCCCCTGCCGGTGTCTACATAGAAGCGGTTGGGTTCTTTCTGGAAATTGGTATGAAAGATGGCCATCTTGCCGGTGCCGGTGAAGTCGCCAACAACGGCCCCCATGCTTCCCTCGCTCCGACCGGTCTCGCCGAAGCCCACGCCGGCCTCCGCCCCGACCTCGGTGAAGCGTTTTCCGTCGTTGCGGTAGAGGAAATTCTGCGACCGGTCGTTGGCAACATAAATGTCTTGGTCACCGTCGTCGTCGAGATCGCTTACCGCGATTCCCATGCCACGTCCGCTGGGCAAGATTCCCGCCTCGCTCGACACGTCCACGAAGCGACCCCCGTCGTTTCGGTAGAGCCGATCCGGGGCGGGAGGATAGCGCTCTGGGCTGCAGTAGATCTCCAGCGCGCCTGCTTTGCAGGCCTTTTCCGTTTGGGCGTCGTACATCAAGTAGTTGACTACGTAGAGATCCAGATCTCCGTCCTTGTCGTAGTCAAGAAAAGCAGCGGCGATGCTCCACGCCGGGTCCTCGGCTCCCACCTCAGCACTTTGGAAGTGCCCTTGCCCGTCATTACGGTAGAGAACATTGGGTCCGTAGTTGAGAACGTAGAGATCGAGATCGCCATCACCGTCGTAATCGCCCACCGTGCTGCCATTGCTATAGCCCGTGTCTCCCGCGCCGGAGCTCTCAGTCACGTCTTCGAATGTGCCGTCGCCGCGGTTGAAAAAGAAGTGGTTACTAGGAACCTCCGTGGAGGACGAGCCCGGCAAGGGAGCCCCGTTCGCCAGGTAGAGATCCAGATCACCGTCTCCGTCGGCGTCGAACAGCGCGACACCCGGACTCATCGTTTCCACGAAGAGGTGGCGGCCCGCGGCGCCGTTGTAGTGTACGAAGTCAATCCCCGAGAGCGCCGTCACGTCGGTGAACGGGAAATCTCCGGGACTCGGATCTTGCTCCGTCCGGTCATTTTCTTCGATATCGCCGGCCTGGGTGGGCGGGTATCCTTGTTCGGCGGGCTCGCTGACCGTCGCATCGGTCGGGCCTTCCTCCTTTGGCGTTTCAGCGCACCCGCCAAGGGACAGCGTCACGATGAGGGAGAACAAGAATACGGGGGGCTCGAAGGTTTTCGGTTTGGGAACGAGTCGTTGGTCGTTTTCGTGAGTTCTCATGTTTGGACGAGGAGGAGCATCTCGCTGTTTTCCTCTGTTCGTCGAGCTCCCAGCCCGATCCCTTGTCGAAAGGCGGTGCCGTAGCGTCGGCCGAAACTATATCAAGATTTGGTACTCGACTCAAAGTTGGCCCACCGGCCACGCCCGCGATCGGCGCACCCCCGGGGTTTGAGGTATATTACGGGCTACCCCACTCGAGGGAGACGGGTCAATGCCAAGGCAGGCCCATGACTCGCCGCGAGAAAAACAGAGGGATCTTTCGATGACTCCATGTCTACGTCGACTCTGATCGTTATCCAGGGCGCCGCCTTTCTGATCCTTGCCGCGATGTTCGGGTTTCGATCTTCGCGGCGGCTCGCCTGGGCACTGGTTGTCATCTTACTGATGATCACCGGGACCTTGGCGATGGTCTGGAAGAGAGACACCGATCGTCGCGTCGAGGCGCGTGAAAGGCTGGAAGAATCGGTGCCGTACCTGGGACGTAGTGAGGAAGGGTTTTCCTCTTCTCAGGTTTGCCGAAGCTGTCATCCCAAGCAATACGACACCTGGCATATCAGCTACCATCGGACGATGACGACACTGGCGACGCCGGAGACGGTGAAGGGTCGGTTCGATGATGTCATCCTGGAGTCGCGAGGGCGGACTTATCACCTGGAGCGTCGCGGAGACGAGTTCTGGGTCGATATGGTCGATCCGGACTGGGAGAGAGAGCTCAGACGGCAGGGATTCGACCCGGATGCAAGGACGGAGCAGCCGCGAGTCACTCGACAAATCGTGATGACCACCGGTTCCCACCACATGCAGACTCATTGGGTGCCCAGTTCCTTCGGTCGCGAGGTGTACAATCTTCCTTTCGTCTTTCTCTTCGAGCAGGATCGTTGGATTCCCCGCGAGGACGTGTTCCTGCGACCGCCGGGAGCGGGACGGTTCTTCGCGCTTTGGAACAATAGCTGCATCGACTGCCATAGCACGGCAGGGAAGGTCGGCTTCGACTTCGAGGAGGAGCTCTTCGACTCCCAGGTCGCCGAGATGGGAATCGCCTGCGAGGCCTGCCACGGACCGGCGGCAGCACACGTGGGTGCCAACCGGGATCCTCTGCGCCGCTACCGCTATCATCTGACCGATGACGTGGATGCAACGATCGTCAACCCGAAACGGCTCTCCTCCCGAGCTTCCTCCCACGTTTGTGGTCAGTGTCACGGCGTTTCGGTTTCCGAGGGGATGGACTGGCTCGAGAACGGCTACCGCTACCGAGCCGGCGAGGATCTCGATGCGACCCGGTTCATGATCCGCCCGGCGGTGGATCGAAGCTCGGAGGAGATGCGGGAGCTATTGGAGCGCGATCCCACCGCTTTGGACACACGCTTCTGGTCCGACGGCATGGTGCGGGTCTCCGGCCGCGAGTTCACCGGCATGGCCGAATCGGGCTGCTACCGGCGCGGGGAACTTTCTTGCTTGTCGTGCCATTCCATGCACGAGAGTGATCCGAACGATCAGCTCGCCACGGGCATGTCGGAAGACGAGGCATGTCTTCAGTGCCACGACTCCTACCGAGACCGTATCGAAGAGCATACCCACCACCCGGTTCCGTCCGAGGGAAGTCGCTGCTACAACTGCCACATGCCTCACACGACCTACGGCCTCCTCAAAGCCATTCAGAGTCATTGGATCGACAGCCCCAGCGTCGCCAGTAGCGTCCAGACCGGTCGGCCCAACGCCTGCAACCTGTGCCATCTGGACCAGACGCTGGCTTGGACCTCGCTGGAACTCGAGAGGTGGTATGACATCGAGCGGGTTCCGCTCTCTCTCGAGGAAAGCTCGGTGGCGGCCTCGGTGCTCTGGCTGCTCCGCGGGGACGCGGGGCAGCGCGCGCTCATCGCCTGGGGTATGGGCTGGGCCCCGGCACGCGAGGCTTCCGGCAGCGTCTGGTTGGCTCCGTACCTCGCGAACTTGCTGACCGATCCCTACTCCACCGTTCGGTTCATTGCCGCGCGCTCGCTGCGCGAGCTGCCGGGGTATGCAGACCTCGACTACGATTTCTTGGACCCGCCCCAGGAATGGGTCCGCGCCCGCGAGGAAGTACTCGATACCTGGTTCCGTCTTCCGGTGGGCAGCCTGGATCGCACGGGGGCTCCCATCTTGATCGACGCGCAGGGGAACATCGACTACGATGTCTTCCTGGGTCTGGCTCGCCAGCGGGACGATCGGCCCGTGATCCTAGCGGAGTGAGGCGAGATACCGTCTGGCGGCCCCCTTGGCGAGAAGCCTCAACCACCGAGCACGAGACGACGCGAGCGCGCGACTCCTCCAACGTCACCTGCGGTTCGGCTGGTGGTCCCTGCTGGTCTTCCTGACCATGGGTCTGTCGCTGGAAGCCATGCATGGCTTCAAGGTCGGTTTGTATCTGGATGTTTCCAACCAGACACGCCGACTGATGTGGACCCTCGGCCACGCGCACGGGACGTTGCTCGCCTTGGTGAATCTGGCCCTGGGTTTCACCGTTCGCCTTCTGGCCGAGTCGGGAGGCTCTTCCGTGAAGCTCGCTTCCTGGTGGCTCATAGGAGCGAGCGTGTTGATGCCGCTAGGGTTTTTCCTGGGGGGGTTGCAGCTTTACGGAGGCGATCCCGGTGTGGGCATCGTTTTGGTCGCCATCGGGGGCTTGATGCTCTTCGTTGCGGTTCTCTTGGCCGCACAGGGTATGACGGCCGGGAAGTCCCAAGAGGCCAATCAAGGCTCGGAGAAGAAGAAAACCCGCCGCTGAGCTCGCGTCCTCACTCCTAACGAGGGACAACAAAGAGCAAGAAGGCCAAAAAAAGGGGGCCCGAAGGCCCCCTTTTTAGTTACCGGCCTGCTTCGACCTAGAAGTTCAGGCGTGCTCCAAGGTAGAAGCGTGTCGGATCGATGAACTGTACCGGTTCGCCGAAGGCGATGCCGCCCTCACCCGGAACCAGATCCTGGTTCCGACGAGAGTTCTGGTTGTTGGTCACGTTGAAAATGTCGACGAAGACCTGCGCATTGACCCTTTGGCCCCGGTTGATCACGTACTGGACCCGGAGGTCGAGCGTTGCCCAGGACGGGTTGTCCACCGTTCCGACGACATCGGGGGCGAGCCAGAAATCCGAGGTAATGCCCGCGAACTCGATCGCCGGCTGATCGAGCTCCGCCAACAGGGCCGGCAGGTGCCGTCTTGAATGCAAGAAGGTCCGGCTGAGCTTAACCCCACTGTTCCATCCGAGACCAGCGCCCACCTCGAGACCCATGTCGAACTGGTAGGTCCCTGCGATCTTGAGCAGATGTTTGATCAGGCCCGGTTGGGTGCCAAACTGATTCGGCGCCCGTGGATCGAGCCATTCCACGTCACCCTGGAAGTCCGCGTTGGAGTCGGAGTTCGTGTTCCCTTCGGCATCGTTAAAGGTGTAGGAGGCGAGCATCTGCCATCGATCGGTGTAGCGCTTCCGGAAAACGAACTCCATCCCCTGGTAGTCACGCTTGCCTCCGGCGAGCGTGGCAATCACGAAGTTCGAGCCAGGATTCTGAGCGTAGCCGAAGTAGTCGAGCCCCAGCCATAGGGAGTCCGGATGATTGATATCCCCTGGGTAGATGGTCGAAACCCCGTCCACATCGTAGGCGTAGAGCGAGAGATCGTAGTCTTCGAGGATGTCGCGGGTCCTTCGATTGGTGTAGGTGGTCTCGAAGCTCATGCTCTGGCCCAGATCGATCTGGTAGCCGATCTGGAGGTCATCGGTGTACGGCGTCTTGGTTGAAGGAGCAAATAAGGCGTCCGGCTGCTGCGCTCCACCCCGGGTACGGTAGTTGACCCACTGGCCCAAGGCGAAGACCTGCTCCTCGCGGACCGATCCGCTCAACTGGCCGGCGAAGTTGGTCATGTTGTTGCGGATGGGATCGTAGTACCGGCCCCAGTAGGCCGAGATCTTCTGCCGGCCGTCACCTTTGATGTCGTAGGTGGCGCTCAGCCGAGGCGCCCACATCCAGGGGAACTCGAAAATGAAGCTGCCATCGCTGGCGTAATGACGGTAGAGCTCGACCCGCATGCCGGCATTGAAGACGAACTGCCCATACTGGAAGGTATCCTGGCCGAAGATGCTGTAGCCCCTCGAGGAGTAGTTTTGCTCGCCCGTCTGAACCTGCTCGATCCGGCTGTAGTTGACCTTGCCGTTGGGGTTGCCCTCGGTGCTGTCATAAACGAGATTGTCCGCCAGCTCATCTTGGCTGATGGTGCCGTCCCCGTCGGCGTCGAAGGCGTCATAGAAATCATCTCGGTTGGGAAGGCCGTCGATGGTTTTGATGAAGCCATTGTAGTCACTGGCGTTTCCGGGCGTGAAAACGTTGTTCCCCCCGAGGATTCCGCTCACCGTCTCACCGGCGGTGAGGCCGGCCAGATGCGGTGCGAGGGAAGTCCACTCGGCGGGCGGAGATCCCAAGGTGAGGCTGTCCTCGAAAAGCTTGTTCCGCTTGTACTCGAATCCGGTCTTCAGGTCGTGGCGATTCACGCTATAGTCGAGCGCGACCCGGAAGGCCTCCGTATCCCGGGAGGAGGGGAGGTCCTCTCCAAAGCCGCCGAGCTGCTCGTCTTCGAGCGTGCGATCGTCGGTCGCGAGGAATCGGACCAAGTTCTCTGGCTCGCGGATGGCGGCCAGGTCCGTGACCTCGCCCTGGTGCTTGTTCCAACCCACGTTCAAGAGGGCATTGGTCCCGAAGAGTCTCGAGTAGTTGAGGTTGTATCGCTCTCCGCCTTGGTTCCGAGCCCGATCCTGCGCGTTGGTGATGTTGCGGTCGCGGCGGCCACTTGCGTTCAACGGGTCGTTGAGGAACGTGAAGCTGACGGTATCGTTGGCGCTGGGTGACCAGGTTCCCCGCAGGTACCACTGATTCTGGGTACTGTTGACCGTTCGGATCAGCTCTGCGGTGTCCAACGTGGTGACGTCGTCATCGCGCTCGACACGACGGTAGCTGGCGAAGAACCAGGCCCGGTCCGTCATGATGGGGCCGCCCAGCGTGAAGGCGGTGTCGAAGGTGGAGAACTTCTGATCTTCGGAGTTCTTGTTCTTGGCCACCAGGGAGTCGTTCTGGAAGAAGTAGTTCACCGAACCGTGCAAGTCGTTGGTTCCCGTCTTCAAGACGACGTTCGACAAAAGGCCTGCGCTTCCCACGAACTCCGCCGGAATGCCGCCGGTGAGAACCTTCTGTTCCAAGATGATCTCGGTGTTCAGGTTCGCTCCGAAAGTGCCGGTGGTTCCGTCGGTGACGTTGATCCCATCGATGTAATAGAAGTTATCGCGGGAGATGCCCACCTCGCCTCGGATGTCGGAGTAGTTCGTTCCCGACTTGGAGGCCGGATTACCCTGCTGCTCCTTATCGTCTGGCATGACACCGGGAACGAGCTGGAGATAAGACTGGTAGGTACGACCGGTGGGCAGGGATTCCGTTAGCTCCAGTGTGATGTCTTGACCGGCGATGGCGCTGGTGGTGTCCACCAGCGGTGTCTCGGATGTAACGGTGATCGTCTCCGCGACTCCTGCCAGGGACATCGCGATCCGAACCGTCGCGGTGTGACCGGACCGAACCAGGATGGCCTCGTGCCTGGCGTCGTTGAAGCCCGGCAGAGTAACCGTGATGACATAGCTGGGGGACGGATCCAAGGCTTGAAGGACGGCTTCACCCTGGCTGTCGGTTACCGCCTCTCTTGCCGTCACGGTGTCCGAGGCCGAGGCGGAAACGGTCCCTCCCGGCAGCCGGGCTCCCTGATCGTCGGTTAGAATAACCTGTAATGTGCCCTTAGTTACGACCTGCGCCGACCCGATACTCGCCGCGAGAACCAGTGTCAGAAGGCCGAAAAGGATGAAACCTCGTTTCATGCTCCCTCCTCGTTTGAATGAAATTCAAACAGTCTGTAGAGGTGCGCAAGCGGCATGCCCAAGTGAGGCATGACGTCATTCTTGCGTAAGCGTTTTCTTTTAGGGGAGTTACAGCTAAGTGCCACGGCGGAGCGGGAATAGGTACTCATTTTATTGGATTTCCACTCCAATCCGTTGGATCTTAACTGAAAGTACCCTGAAGACCGCAACCTCGTCCTGAACCTCAAGGCGTGTATCATGAATCCGGATCCACATGCAAGGGCAATCCACTTCCTTCATCCCCACGATTCGGGCGCACGCGGAGCCTGAGCACTCTCCCCGAGTCGGTGCTCTGGCCGGGCCGAGGAACGCTGTGCTATTCTCCACCCAAGCCATCGCCAGGGTGTTCCTTAGAATAGGGAGCGAATCCTGAGAATAGGGAGCGAATCCTGGGGGAGTCGCGCCGTCCGGCCCGCAAACTGCCTCATGCACTCATGCAGTGAAGACGTGCTGGAAGAACGCTTCGCCGGGGGGACACGATCCGTCGCAGCAGGCACCGTGAACCAGCGTCGGATTGCCGGTCGTTGGCGCTTAGGGGCGCTGCTCGGCCTCCAGCTGTCCTGTTTTTCCTGCGGTGGAAGCCCAGAGACACTCCAACCGGAAGCCCGTTCGCTCCTCCTGGTGACGCTCGATACGACCCGCGCCGACCATCTTCAGCCTTACGGGGCGGAGAACGTCGAAACGCCGGTACTCGCCCGGCTCGCGGAGGAAGGCGTGCTGTTCGAAAAGGCTTACGCGACGACGCCCGTCACACTTCCTTCGCACGCGAGCATTCTGACCGGACTCGACCCCCTTGCCCACGGTGTTCGCCAGAACGGGGCTCACTACCTGAGGGAGGGTGCGACGACCCTGAGCGAGTTGCTCAACCGTGAAGGCTTCCGCACCGCGGCCTTCGTCTCTGCTGCGGTATTGGAACGGCGATATGGCTTGGATCAGGGTTTCGAGCTCTACGACGACGACCTGTCTGGCGGTAATCCGATGGCTCTGAACCTGGTAGCGGAGCGGCCGGCGGAGGTCACGGTTGCCAGCGCCCGTGAATGGCTGGATGGACTACCCGAGGGGGACCGCTTCTTTCTATGGGTTCACTTTTTTGATCCCCACGTTCCGTATTCGCCGCCCGCTCCCTACTCCGACCGCTTCCCCGGGCGGCCGTACGACGGTGAAATCGCCTACATGGACGCCCAGCTCGGCGTCCTTCTCAGTCACCCGCGACTGACCGGATCGCAAGTCGTTCTTGTCTCCGTGATCGGCGATCACGGGGAAGGTTTGGGTGAGCACGGAGAGCAGACGCACTCGTTACTCGCCTACGACTCGACATTACGGGTGCCCTGGATCCTCCGCATCCCTTCCGGACCCGCCGGCCGGCGGATCGGGGAGCCGGTCAGCCAAGTTGATCTCTTCCCCACCGCCTTGGATCTGCTGGGCTTCGGGGAAGTGAGCGAGGAGTTTTCGCTTGACGGGGTTAGCCGCGCGCCGTTTATTCTCAATGGCGGCCGATTCGGCGATGAGGGTTCTGCCCCGACCAGCACGCCCATCGACCAACGTGCGCTCTACGCCGAGACCCTGGTCCCGTTCTACACGTACGGTTGGTCCCAGCTGCGAGCCGTCCGCGTCGGCGAGTGGAAGCTGATCGACGCACCGGAGCCGGAGTTGTACAACGTGGAAGACGATCCTCAGGAGCTCGACAATCTCTTTGCGGTAGAAGCCCGGCAGTCGGAGCTCCTCTACCGCGCCTTGGAGCAACTCGTGAGCGAGGAATCTGCCACCGAGCCCATCTTGCCGGTAGACCGGGAGACCGAGGAGAAGCTGCGAAGCCTCGGATACGTTTCGGGGCGGGCGCCCGGCGACCCCAGGAAGGAGCGTCCCGATCCAAAGAAGATGATTGATTTGCACGATTCGGTCGAGCGGGCCCGCGGACTTTTGTACGCCGGGGAGCCGCAGCAGGCGACCGAAGAGCTTCAGGGGGTTCTGGTACGGGATCCCGATAACCTGGCGGCGCTCTCCGATCTGGCCAAGAGTCTCGGCGAGCTGGGAAGATTCGACGAGGCCAAGGTCGCGGCGAGCAAGGCGCTCGCCCTCGACCCGGAGAACCCCCCTTTTCATATCTTACTGGCCACTCTGGAGGCCGAACTGGGAGAAATGGAGAGTGCCATCGTGGGATTGGATGCCGCCTTGGCTCTCGATCCTCGGTCGGTTGAGGCGAAGCTCGAAAAAGGCCGCTATCTGGCGCGGCTCGGACGCGGGCAAGAAGCATCCCAACTCTTGGAGACCGCGCTCAGAGACGAACCCCAGGATCCGCGTCTCAACATCGCGGTTGCTGAGCTGGTGGAAGCTCCGGCGGGCCGACTCGATGCGGCCGAGCGCCGCCTCAAACAAGTCGTAGCTCAGAATCCTTTTCTCCCCGAAGGTTGGGGGCTCTTGGGATGGGTTCTGGAGAGGGCGCAACGTTCTCAGGAGGCTCTGGAGATCTACCAGAAAGGTCTCCAATACCAGCCCCGGAACGGTACGCTGCACGCGCACTTGGGAATGCTTCTGGTGCAGCAACCGGGAAACCCACAAGCGGAAGTTCACCTGCGAGAGGCGCTGCGGCTTCTGCGCCCAGCTTCACCGGCCCTATACAGCGCGCTCGGCGACTGGCTCATGGGGGTAGGAAGGCTCGAGGAAGCACAGGAACAATACTCCCAGGCTCTCACGCTGGACCCCGGTGATCTCCACGCCCGCCACGGGCGCGCGGAGTCCTTATTTCGGTTGGGTCGAGATGAACCAGCGGAGCGAATCTGGCAAGCTCTGATCGAGGAGAATCCGGAAGACGCGTTGGCGCACGAAAGCCTCGCTGCGATCTCTTTGAAACGTGGACGCTGGGCGTTGGCCGAAACGCAAGCCCGTCGCGCCGTCGAGCTCGCGCCCCAGATGCCGACGGCTTGGACTCGTCTGGCTCTCGCGCTCGGCGAGCTCGGGCGTTTGGAGGAGGCTCTTTCCTGCTACGCCCGTGCCGAGACTGCCGAGCCTCGCTTCTGGCCGGCTCGGTTCAACCACGCTCTCCTCCTGCGGAAGATGGGTCGCTTCAAAGCGGCCCGGTCCAACTTCGAGGAGGTGTTGAGCCAGATTCCCGCGCACGGTGGCGCGCATTGTGAGCTGGCGTGGCTCTACGGCGGCCCGCTCAAAACCCCGGTACTTGCCCGCCGGCACTACGCCGCCTGCCTCGACATCGAGCCCAATTACCCGCTCACCGGAGAGCTCCGGCAGCTCCTGGCCACCCCGTAATCCGGGACGCGGAGAGAGACCGCACGGCCGAGCTTTTGAAAACCATGACGGCGCACGGTACGATCATGCACGTGAAGCTAGAGAAGCTGGGTCGACACGACTTCCAGCGGTCTTGATTTATGAGAACTGCGAGCTGTGTTGTCGCGTTCCTACTCGGTGCGATCGGTGCGCTCGCCCAGGACGAGCGGATCGAGAAGCTTCCCGCCGAGCATCGCAAGTGGATCGAAGAGGAAGTCGTCTACATCATCACCGACCGAGAGCGGGAGGTCTTCCTCGACCTCCAAACAGTGGAGGAACGCACCCGATTCATCGAGGCTTTCTGGAGGAGGCGCGATCCGGATCCCGCCACGCCCGTGAACGAGTTCAAGGAAGAGCACTATCGGCGTCTCACCTATGCAAACGAGGTGCTCGGCCGGAACGCCTTTCGACCGGGTTGGCAGACCGAGCAGGGGCGCTTCTACATCATCTTGGGAGAGCCGGTGGAAAAGAAGAACTTCGAGGCTCACTACAATCTCGTACATACTGAGCTCTGGACCTACCAGAGTCCTAGCGGTAGCGGGTTGCCGCCTTTCTTCCAATTGTTGTTCTTCAGGCGGTACGACGCCGGCGAGTACCGGCTTTATAGTCCCCAGATCGACGGCCCGCTCTCACTGATCCGAGGTGTGGACCGTTATACGAACGACCCCGCCGCGGCCCTGCGGGAGCTCTCGGACATTTCGCCCGACCTGGCGCATGCCTCGCTTACCTTTGATATGGGCGAGTCCGTCGACTCTGCGACCGGACGCTTTTCGCTGGAATCCGAGCTCATCGTGGGGCGAATCGCGGAGGTTCCAAAACGCGCCGTGCGCACCGATTATATCGATGCCTGGCTCCGCTACGGCGATAGGGTATCGGCGGAGTATTCCTTCAACTTCATTCCTAGTCGCAGTGTCTTCGCGATCCTGGCGGGGTCCGATGGAACGCCTTTCGTGCACTATCGAATCGAGTTGGATCCTCAGAACTTCCGTTTGGCTGCCGAAGCCGACCGGAGCAAGTACTACACGACGCTCGACCTCAGCCTGGAGGTGAACGACCTGGCGGGGCGTCGAGTGCTGGTGAAGGAAAAGGAAATCTACCTGGAGCTCAGCCCGACCGAGATCCAAGAATTCAACGCGTCACCCTTCGCTTACCAGGACGATTTCCCGCTGCTGCCTGGAGAATTCAAAGTGACGGTCATCTTGCGAAACCGCGTCGCCTCACAGTACACGGTGGCAGAGCAGACCGTGCGGGTGAACCCGATCTCACAGGAGGCGGCGGGCCTGGGGGATCTCGTTCTCGGATATGAGAGGGAGCAGACGACGGACGGTGCGGCCGAGGGAGAGCTGCGCACCTTCCAAATTGGAAACCAGCGCGTCCATGCCGCAGTGGAAAACCTTTTCTTCCTTGGCGAGACGGTCCATGTCTTTTTTCAGGTTCTAGGGGCGGCTTCAGGACACCATCTACAGCTGGTATTGTTGAACGGCGAAGAGGTTCTCGAAGAACGTACTATCCCGCTTGGCGATCTCCCGACCGGGACGGTCGATGAGACGTTTCCCCTGGCGAACCTGTTCGGAGGCAGCTACCTCATTCGGGCTCAGCTCGTTCAGCCGTCGGGAAACGTTGTGGCGAAGAAGTCGGCGTCAGTTAACGTCTCGGCGCGGAAACCGATGCCTCGGGCATGGGTCCACAGCCGAAGCTTCGACTCCCGCGTGCCCGGCGCGGTTTCACTCGCCCTCGGGGAACAGCTGCTTGCATTGGGGCGTTTCGAGGAAGCGCACCGCCGGCTCGAGGATGCGGTGGCCTCCAATCCAAAGCTTCCAGAAGCACGTTGGCGGCTGGCGGGGATCTACCTGGGATGGCGGGAGGCAGACCGCGCCTTGGCGCTCCTTCTGCCACTGGAAGAAGGTTTTCCCAACCAGTACGAGGTCGTGGCTGGACTCGGGTTTGGGTTCTACTTCAAGGAGGACACGACGCGTGCGGCGACCTACCTCGAACGAGCACGTGCGCTCCGTCCCGCCGGCACGTCCCTCCTCAACGCGCTAGGCGATTGCTACCAGCGACTCGACCAGCCGGGAAAGGCCAGAGAGGTTTTTCAGCGCTCGCTGGAGCTGAACCCGGAGCAGGAAAACATCAAGCAGCAGTTGACCTCCCTTTCCGACCAGTAAGAGCGAGACGCTCAGTTTTGCTTGAGCCTCTCCACAATCTGCCGCCTGGTCTGCGCCTGGAACCCTCAGGATCCAGCTCGAGATACTTTTCCAGGTGCTGGATAGCCTCTTTGGTACTTAATCGACTCACCAAGATCATCCCGAGTTGGCAATGGGCGGTCGCGCGGCTGGGATCCAGCTCCAAAACCTTCTCGAAGGCCGCCTGTGCCGACACCATCTCGCCCATGTTCATCGTCACCGCACCGTAACGGGAGTGTGCGAGGACCTCGTTCCCCGCGTTTGGGCCCCCTCGAAGCACTCCTTATTTGAACGTTAATTGAGGTGCGTTCCGGTGGCAAGACCCGCCACAGTGAAATCGCCTTCGTCATTGGTTTTGGTCTCCCTCGTAGGTGTAACCCCGCCCAGGTACTCGACGAGAATCTCGACCCCTTACACGGCCTGCCCATCGTCCTCCACTACTCTTCCTCGGACGGAGCCTGCTTGAGCATTCGTTGCTGCCGCGGGCGCAGAAAGGCAGAGAAGGCCAACCAGCTCCATCGTGCGGCGAAACGATGACTTGTTATCCTCCATTCTGGTTCTCCATTTCCTGCCGTCGTTTGATTCTCCTCGGAGTTGAGTCCCTTCGCGGATGGACCCGGGATTCCCATCCGTTGTCACGCGGTATAGGGGCCGGAAGATCTTGACGGAACGGCACTTGGCGTGGTAGGTTCCCCTCCGCACGCGAATGGATTTTCAGGGTTCTCTGACCGAGTTTCAGCTACCGGATGTCGTTCAGTTCCTGAGCGGGGCCCGCAAGACGGGAGTGCTGCGATTGGTGGAGGGCCAAGAGACCGGCGAGATCTTCCTCGAGAAGGGACGCATCGTTCACGCCGTTCTCGGCGACCAGGCCGGCGAGGAAGCGGTCTACCAGCTCTTCCTCTGGAATCAAGGGGAGTTCCTCTTCGAGCCCGGCGTCACCACCGACAAGAGCACGGTCAGCAAGGGAAACACCAATCTCTTGATGGAGGCTGCCCGCCGACGGGATGAGTGGGCGGTGATATCGAAGCAGATTCCTTCCGTCGATTGGATACCCGAGTTCGTGATTCCCGACGAGAACGAGACCGGCGGGCAAATCAACTTGAACACCAGCGAGTGGATATTGCTTTCCAAGATCGACGGGCGGCGAAGCCTGAAGGCGATTGCGGAGGCCGCCGATCTTTCCATCTTTCACACCGGCCGCTTGCTCTACGGCCTCGCCTCCACCAAGCTCATTCGGCTTCGCAAGCCGGGCGAGGAAACAAAGAAGAGTCCTTAGACCGCTCTCCGGCACGTGGTTGAATCTGATCGCGCCCGGTTCCTGCTTCAGCGAGGCTTGGGTTCACTCAAACCGTTCCGTTTGAGCCAGGGCCTTCCTCTCAACAGGCATCAGTTCCGGTGGATCTCACTGTACCCAAAAAGTCCCTTCGACTCGCTGGGATCGCGCAGCTCGAAGCAGTCGTAGACGGGCGCGGGCTCCGAGACGCAGTCGCCGTTCCCCCGATACCTGTTCATTACCTCTTTCCCGTACTCCCGCTCGGCCAGATAGCCGTTGTGCGGTTTGCACATCAGACTGATCTGGTCTGGGTTGTGGTCGCCTCCACGGCCGAAAGGATCATGGTGGTGGAACTCGAGCCCTCGCCGCTCGGTGCAGCGTCTACCCTGCTCGTTCACGAATCGGCACTGGTCCCCGTCGCGCTTGCGTACAAAGCGCTTCACCGCCGCAGGGATGTAGCGCGATTTCGGCGAGGTATCGGTCTGTTGGAGGGTTTTTCGCGGGGACTTCGTCTCGGCATATCGTTTCGCTTCGAGCCTTTCAAGCTTTTCCGTCACGGCAGCTTCGATGACCGCTGCCAGGTCGGTGTGCATAAGCGCCTGGAGTCGCTCGAGCTTCTCGCGGAGCTCCCCGCTGGCGGTGAACTGGATCTTGTACCTCGAGGGTGCCAGGGGCTCCACCACCGGTCGCACCGGTGGCGCCGGCGGCTTCAGAAAACCCGAGCCCGGCGTGGGTAAAGAAGTAACTCGGTCCGGACCGAGTTGCCCGACCGGCATCATAGGCCGAGTCTTCGTCGAGCGGTCGGGTAGTTTGCGTATGACCGAGGGCACATCGGGCTTGGGCGAGAGCTCGACCAGCAGCTCTTCGATCTGGCGCTTGGTCTTGTAGGCGGCGCGGGCGAGAAGCATCTCGCAGTTTTCTTCCCTGAGGTGTGGAGCGAGCTTGCCGATGCCGGACAAGTGAAGACGTCCATCGCGCAGCATTTCCAGAAGCATCGGGTATTTCCGCGACGCCCGCGCTGCCGTGATGCGCTCGTAGGCCTCGTGCTCCGAGAGGTTGAGAACCTCGGTGCAGTAAGCGAACATCGAGGATGAGGCCTGGCGCGCATAGAGCCTGCGCTCGTCCACTTCCCCGATGTGCGCAATCAGATCGGACTCGACCCGCCGCGACTGCGAAAGGAGATCCGACAGACGTCGAAGTAGCTCGTCATCCGAAAGCGACTGAAGCTCGTGTGTAGAAGTCATACTTGTGTATAGCACGCGCCTTTTCTTGCTTCCTAGCATCGCCTTTACGGGACGAAAACCGCGTGCGATGACCTCCGCGGTTCCCTGGTCCGTTCACGTTCGTGGAATCGAATTCAGGCGCTTACAGGTCACATTCCTCCCCTTAAAGAGACGAGTTTTTCTACCGGTCCCTCCCTGGGACTTGGTTTTTTTTGTTGTGACGTTCTCGTCGAGCGCACCCAATAAATCGGCTCGTTGAACAGATCTGAATAGATCCCTAAGTTACTTCTACGAACCCCCTCCAAATCCATCCCTTCATCCGTCCCCTGGTGCAGGGGACCGGAATCTCGCTAGAATGGCTCGAACGCCATGGCCGACCGAGGGAGACGACTCGAAGCGAACGCGCCGGGAGCCTGGTTCGTCGACGACACTTGCATCGACTGCGACGCTTGCCGTCAGATTGCGCCAGACGTTTTTGCGGAAACAGACGGCCAGGCAGTGGTGGCGCAGCAACCCGGTGAAGACCAGCGAGCGGACGCCTTCCGCGCCCTGGTGGCCTGCCCGGTCGCGGCCATCGGCAGCGAAGACTCGGGCTCTCCGCCGAGTCGGCTCTTTCCGCAAACTCTCGAGGACGGCGTCTCTTATTGTGGCTACAATTCGCCGGCGTCTTACGGAGCCAATAGCTTTTTCGTCGAAAGGGACGCGGGTAACCTTCTGATCGACTCGCCACGCTGGGCGAAGCTGCTGGTTCGGGAGATCGAGGAGCGGGGTGGCATCTCCGACATCTTACTGACCCATCAGGACGACGTTGCCGACGCGGAGCGTTATCAGACGCACTTCCAGGCGCGCGTGTGGATCCATCGAGCCGACCGGGGCGCCGCCCCTTACGCCAGTCACCTGCTGGAAGGGGAAGAGCCTCATGAGATCCGAACCGGCCTGCTGGCGATTCCGGTTCCGGGTCACACGCGGGGAAGCGTCGTCTATCTTCTGGAAAAAAGATTTCTCTTCACCGGTGACTCCCTCTATTGGAGCCGCGGAAGGCGAGCCCTCACCGCGTCGAAGAGCTACTGCTGGTACTCCTGGGAGAAACAGATCGAGTCTCTGGCCCGGTTGGCGCAGTACGATTTCGAATGGGTGCTGGCCGGGCACGGGGATCGCGTTCGATTGCCGCGCCATCAAGCGCGCGAGAG
>Ga0326597_10003475_pt1 | contig 22714 bp, 22 predicted proteins | sample RVTome_12_FD_203789 | JGI IMG/M metagenome (GOLD analysis project Ga0326597, IMG submission 203789) | Soil microbial communities from uranium-contaminated site in the Upper Colorado River Basin, Wyoming, United States - RVT100D185 | ecosystem: Environmental > Terrestrial > Soil > Contaminated >...
CGCCAAGCGCCAACGCCATGCGCTTGGGCGAACCGAAGGCGTTGATCAATAACGGAATTTGTTTTCCGACGACGTTTTCAAATAGCAGCGCCGGTCCGCCGGATTTCATCACCCGATCGGCGATCTCAGCGATTTCAAGCTCAGCCTTGACCGGGTGAGATATCCGCTTTAACTCGCCGCCGCGGTCCAGAACTTGAAGGAAATCCTGCAGGCTGTTATATGCCATCGTTAAACCTACGAAGCCTGAATGAAACGCAATAATCTATCAAATGCAAGCCGCTTACCCGGCGTTGCTGAGCGCGTCGGCGTCGCTATCGAGAGAAATTGCCGTCGAACCGGCCGATCAGCGGCTGTAAGAGCAGGATCAGTCAGAGCGTCGAAACAGCATAGATAGTCTGTGCAGCGATAATGGTGTGGCAGATTGGGCGAGCAGAGTGTAAGCGAAGCCGCGTTGAGCGCCGTTGATGGCGTCGGCTTTGACGGTGAGCCGAGAGCTTATTTTACCGGGTCGGCGCTGCGGTCTGGCCACGACAACTGGCATAGTTCTGGCCGATTGAAAAAATCATTCGACGATGGCGATAAAATGAACCCGTCAGCGGGATCCCCCCATTAGCCTGTGTTGAGAGTGCAGCGATTTGATCGCAGCTTCGAGTCTGGATTCCAATGCTTCAAAGGGAAGTAGACCTCTCGGTCATCGTGCCGGCGTACAACGAAGGGGAGCGCATCGGGCGGACCTTGACGCGATTGCAGGATTACCTGGCGCAGTCCGCCTTGACCTGGGAAATCTTGGTTGTCCTTGATGGTTCCAAAGACCGGACCCCCGAGATCGTTCGGCAACAGGCGCGGCGGCTACCAGGGCTCCAGATCATCGAACGCACCGCCAACCGCGGCAAAGGCTTTACCGTGCGCCAAGGCATGCTCCAAGCATGTGGACGCATAAGGCTGTTTACCGACGCCGACAACTCCACTGACATTGCCCACTTCGAGAAGATGAAACCGCTGTTCGAGCAGGGCTTCGAAGTTGTGATCGCCTCGCGCAACGGCTTGGATGTCGATGGCGCGGAACAGGCGGTGTCTCAGGTGTGGTACAAACGCTTCATAGGCCGCCTCGGCAATCGCATCGTGCAGCGGGTCGCCGTGCCCGGTATCTGGGATACCCAGTGCGGTTTCAAAGCCTTTCGCGCCGACGCGGCGGTGCGGATATTCTCCCAAATCACCATCGAGCGCTGGGGTTTCGATATCGAAGCGCTGGCTCTTGCCCGCGCCTTAAAATTTCGCATCGGCATTATTCCTGCCCATTGGATTAACGATGAGCGGAGTCACGTGGGGTTAGCTGATTACTTGAGTGTGCTTGCCGACACTTTTGCGGTGCGGCGAAATTTCGCCGCGGGAAAGTATGATTACTGATGTGCCGATGGTTGCAATCTTGGATTAAACTGAGCCGCTTTACGAGCGGGGATTTAACCACGCATGACCAAAGGGAATGCGCCCCGCTCGGGAACCCCCCCCGATCGTGGTTGTCCGCTCAAGAGGTGTTTTAATCAGTTAGTGGGCAATCCAGGTTCCCATCCAGCTGACCATCAGCCCGAGGGCTAAAAATACCAAAGTCATGGGATTGCGCTGTTCGATGCGATGCACCTGCGGCAAGATGTCGGCGGTGGCGATGGCCAAGAAGGTGCCCGCCGAAATGCCGATGGCAACCGCTACATTCTCGGCTGATAACGAGCGGAAAAAAAAGTACGCGATCAGCGCGCCCGCCGGTGTCGTGAGCGAAAATAACAGATTGAGCCAGCTGATTTTACTGCGGTTCCAACCGGCGGCGAGGAGGATCGAAGAGATCGACATGCTGTCCGGCATTTTGTGAATGATCACGGCGAGCAAAACCACCGGTCCGAGCTGGGGCAGGAACAGCCCGGCGCCAAGGGCGATGCCGTCCAGAAGGCTGTGCAGCGAGATACCGAGGAATGCCGGAAGACCCATCTGATGGATATCGCAAGCATGTTCCTCGCAGGCATGCACGAAGACGAATCGCTCCATGACAAAGATCAGGAGAAATCCCGTTAGAATCGGCCAGCCAGTGGCCTCGTTCAGAACCCGGCCGGTCTCCGGCAACATGTGGAAAAATACCGCGCCGAGCAACACCCCCGCGCTGAAACTGAGCAAGAGCGCTAACGCTCTTTGCGATAGCGCCCGTATCAGCGGCAAGAAGCCGCCGAGCAAAGACACGAACATGACTGTTGGTAAATAGAATCCTAAAGCCGCCATAAATTCGCACCGAAGCTGGACGCTAACACACGCTTTTGAGGGTAGCAAATCTGCTCCAAATGGCCTTCGATTGTGGTGCGACTTGCACCATGCTATTGATTCTCGCCAAATAAAAACATCAAGGAGTTGATCGATGATTGGAAAATTATTATCCACAGTAGCCGGCATGAGCTTGCTGGTCGGTTGCTCGCTGGCGGCGCCAGGATCCCGGGCGAGCGCCGAACTGAATGACAAGGACGGCAGGGTCATTGGCAGGGCGCTGCTGAGTGAGCGGCCCGACGGAGTTCTTGTCCGTGTCTCGGTGAAAGGGCTGACGCCGGGATTACACGCCGTGCACGTGCATGCGGTGGGCAAGTGCGAAGGCCCGGCGTTTACCAGCGCGGGCGGCCACTTTAACCCGGCGGGCAAGAAACATGGTCTCAAGAACGCCGAAGGAGCCCATGCCGGTGATATGCCGAACATGCTCGTCGGCAAGGACGGCTCGGGCCGTTTCGAAGTGATGACCGATGGGCTTACGCTGCGCGCCGGTCCGCTCTCGGTATTCGACGCCGATGGCAGCGCTTTGGTGATTCATGCCGGGGTCGATGATTACGTCACCGACCCGACCGGCAACGCCGGGGATCGCGCTGCCTGCGGGTTGATTGTCGCGCATTGAAATTTATCGTAGGTAATGCAGCCTAGCCCGACCTTGGGCTAGGCTGGATTCCGCTTGCTCGATGCGCTCCCACGTGCCGAGATCTTGCCAAAAACCTTCGAAGCAATAGCCATAGAGCGGCTCGCCGGCGAGCAGCATCCGCGGATAGGTTTGTCGGGTCGTACTGAACTTTTCCGGGGTAGCCGCCCCCTCCATATATTGAAAGATTCTTGGTTCCAGAATCTGCACGCCGGTAAACATCAGTTTGCGGGTGGGCTCGCTGGGTTTTGGTTTAATTTCGCTGTTGAGAAAGCGCTGGATTTTGCCCGCGCCGTCGATATCCATTGAGCCGTACTGATCGGCCTGTTCGTCCGGGCGCAGCACCAGAGTGGCGCTGGCCTTGCGCTGTTCGTGGAACGCGATGAGTTCGGCCAGATTCAAGTCGATCATCGCGTCCGTGTTGATGACGATGAACGCGGCGTCTTGGAGAAACGGCTTGGCTTTGAGCAGGCCGCCGCCGGTGTCCAACAGTTCCAGTTCATGGGAGTAGTTGATTCTGAGCCCGAGCTTACGGCCGTTGCCTAGGTGAGACTCGATGGCGGCGCCGAAGTGGTGCAGGTTGATGACGATGTCGTCAATGCCGTAGTGGCGCAGCAATAATAAGGCATACTCAATCATCGGCCGGCCGGCCACCGGCACGAGCGCTTTCGGTTTGTTATCGGTGACCGGCCGCAAGCGCGTTCCTTGGCCGGCGGCTAACACCATCGCTTTCACAGCATCGCCTCGAAATCTTCGAGTAACAGCGGCAGGAGCGAGGCGGTTTGTCGCGTTTGCGGCAGATTGCGCTTTAGACGGCGCACCGTCGGCGGCACGAACTTCATGTAGCCCGGCTTGCCCTTGACGATGTTGAGATAGTAAAAACGGCCGACGACTTTAAGATCGCGCTGGATCGCCGATAGGCGATAGATGTCCTGGAACTCGTCGAAATCAGCCCGACGCTTTTCCAGCTCACACTTGCGCTCGAAGTAATAGCGCACCAACTGGGCTTCGATTCCTGGCTGGATCACCTGGTCGGTGATGCGGTCGTTGAGCAGTGAAGCCAGATCATACTGCGGCGGCGCCAGCAGAGCATCTTGGAAGTCGATGACGCGCACGGTTTCGTCATGAATCATCAGGTTCCAGCTATGATAATCGCGATGGTTTAGGTAGGCGCTCTCGCGCTCAAGAATGGCCGCGATATCCGTGAAGCTTTTTCTTAGCCTGTCGATTGTCGAGGCGTCGACTTTTGCCCCCGGCCGCTTGGCCAAACCCCATTCGATGAAATGCTCGAACTCCCACAGGTAAAGCTTGGCGTCGAAGCGCTGTTGAAAGGCGATGCAGCCGTCATCTCGTTCTCTGGTGCCGCGCAGTTGCAGATTCAACAGTTCGTCGATGGCTTTGCGGTACCAGGCGGTGACATTGGCCTCGGACAATCCTTGGACGCGGTCCCAGAGCGCGGTGTCGCCGAGATCTTCGAGAAATAGCAGGCCGTCAGTTGCCCACTGGCCGTAAAGCTTGGGCACATGCGTGCCGATGGCGCTGAGAAAGCGGTGCAGGTTCAAAAACGGCAATTCTTTCGGGCCTTCTTTGAAGATCGCCAACTCTTCGCTGGACAACGGCAGGGCGCTACCGGCCGGCAGTTCCATGACCATCATCGTTGGTGGGGCGTGGGCGCCATTCAATCGGGCGCGATAGTAGCGCCGGCTGGACGCATCGCCGGCGAGCGCGGTGAGCCCGCTCAGCGCCGTCCCGGCGTCAAAGGCCGCGGGAATTTTTGCGGCGATTCGTTGAGTGATCGACTCGGTCACCTTCGGCCTGCTGCGACACTTAAAAGTTTGAGCGCGAGAAAAGGAAAATTCATTGAGGGTGATTGGCCAGCGACCGCCGGTGCGCTAGACTTCTCACGTGCCGCCAAAGCCGACGGTTATTTTGCCAGCTTCGAGGATGATCGGGATCTTGCGCCGACCCTGGGTTAATTTCAGCATGCGTTCCAAGCCGGCTGCGTCGTCGAGCACGTTGACGTATTCGAAAGGGATCTTGCGCCGGGAGAAATCCGCACGGGCCGCCGAAGTGTATTGGCATAGATCCTGTCCAAAAATGACGACTGTTTCATCCATGATTCGCTCTGCTCTAGGGTATTTCGGGCGCGCGTGAATAATACCCTGTAGCCAAAAATAGGCAGCTCGAAGCTAAATTGCAAGTCACTCCGCCCCTATGTTAGGTTGCGGCGATAAGGAACCGGAGCGGCCGAAGAAGCGAGCAGGTCTCTTTGGATGGCTCTTAGCAACCCATGGATCATTCCATCACCGTGGTAAGCGGTAAATTCCGCCGCTAGGTTGTGAATTCGGTTGGACTCCATGCTCGGTCTTCTTTACATCGTTCCCACGCCCATCGGTAATCTCGAAGACATCACGCTGCGCGCACTGCGGGTGCTCAAAGAGGTCGATTTAATCGCCGCTGAGGATACCCGGCATACCCAGCATCTGCTGATTCACTACGGCATCAAAACCGCGCTGACGAGTTATCACGAGCATAACGAGCGCGCCAAGGCTCGCACGCTGGTCGAGCGAATCAAAAACGGCGTCAATCTCGCGCTCGTTTCTGACGCCGGCACGCCGGCAATCTCCGATCCTGGTTTCCGACTGGTGGTCGAGGCGATCCACGCCGGGGTCAATGTGGTCCCGTTACCGGGCGCGTGCGCGCTGGCGACGGTGTTAAGCGCCAGCGGTTTGCCGACCGATCGATTCGTTTTTGAAGGTTTCTTGCCGGCGAAAAAAAATGAACGACGCGCCAGGTTGCTGGCTTTGCGCGGGGAAACGCGCACTTTGGTCTTTTACGAGGCGCCGCATCGCCTGGGCGAATCCCTGGCGGATATCCACGAGCTGCTCGGCGACCGGGAAATGGTTCTGGCTCGCGAAGTGTCCAAACTTCACGAAGAATTCGTCCGCGGTCGGGCAAGCGATTTAATCAATCAGCTTGCCAACCAGCAGATGCGCGGCGAGATGACGCTGGTGGTGAGGGCGTCTTCCGTTCAAACGGAAGTATCTGAAGCGGCTGTGAAAGCCGAAATCCGCCGGCTTAAGAACGATGGCATGCGTGTGAAGGACATCGCGGACGTTTTGGGGCAGAGTTTTGGCTACGCAAAAAAAGAAATTTACCGGATGACCCTCGAACTCGATAAACCGGCTAAACTTTAAATTTGAATTCTTCTAGCTTGCGGTAAAGCGTGGTCCGGTCGACGCCCAGGGCTTTCGCCGCCTCCGACTTATTGCCGCCGACGCTGTCCAAGATGCACTCGATGTATTCGCGTTCAAGATCGCGTAGGGTGTAGCCGCGCGACACGGCTTCTGCGAGCGGCAGCTTGCGTTGGTCGCTAGCGATAAAATTGGCTGGCAGATCCTGCGCGACAATCGTGGAATTCCTTCCCAGCATGACCGCTCGTTCAACGGTGTGCTCCAATTCGCGTACGTTGCCCGGCCAGCGATGGTTGATGAGCAGCGCCAGGGCGTCCTTGTCGATGCCGCTTACAACATGGCGGTTCGGTTGGGCGAATTTTTGGATGAAATGGTCGATCAGAAGCGGAATATCTTCGCGTCGTTCGCGCAGCGGCGGCAAGTCGAGACGAATGACGTTAAGCCGATAGTAAAGATCCCGGCGAAAGCGCCCCGCTTCAACCAACTCCTCGAGATCGCGATTGCTCGCCGTCAGCAATCTTACATCGACCGTCTCGCTTTGATTGCTGCCGAGCGGCTTAACCTGACGATCTTCGACCACGCGCAGCAGTTTAGCTTGTAAAGTCAGCGGCATTTCGCCGATTTCGTCGAGAAACAACACGCCGCCGTTGGCTTCATGAAACAGCCCGGGGCGGTCTTTTCGTGCGTCGGTGAAGGCGCCTCTAACATAACCGAACATCTCGCTTTCCAAGAGGGTTTCGGGGATGGCCGCGCAATTGACCGCGATAAATGGGCCGGCGGAGCGCGAACTATCGGCGTGCAGCGCGCGGGCGACCATCTCTTTGCCGGTGCCGCTTTCACCGAGAATCAGCACATTGGAGGGCAGATCGCTGATATGGGCGATGGTGGCGAAGAGCGTTTTCATCGATTCGCTGCGGCCGATGATGTTTTTGTATGAATGTTGACGCCGCGCCGCGCTGCGCAGTCGGTCGATTTCTTGACGCATTTGGCGCTGCTCAAGCGCCCTGCGGACGTGGATGAGCAGTTCGTCCGAACGGAAGGGCTTGGTAATATAGTGGAATGCGCCTGTGTGGATCGCTTCGACGGCGCTGTCGATGGTGCCAAAGGCGGTGATGAGCAATATTAAGGCATGGGCGTCCGCTTCTTTGAGACGGCGGATAAGCTCAGTCCCTTTCATACGCGGCATCATCAGGTCGGTGATGACAAGATCGAAAGCTCCCTGTTGGTAAGACTCCAGAGCCGATGGCCCATCATCGACGACCTTGGTCTGGTAGCCTTCCTCCGCTAGCAGCTCGGTTAAAAACCGCGACATTTCCCGATCGTCTTCGACGATCAAGATGCGCTGGGTTGCACCGGCAAAATTCTTTGGCGCGGCATTCATGACGCGAACCGTTGAGCTTCTGCTGCTGGCGCAAGCGGCGGGTTCGGCAGATCGATGATAAAGCGCGTATAATGACCCAGCTCGCTTTCGACCTTGATCTCTCCGGAATGCTCTTTGATGATGCCGAAAGCCACCGATAATCCTAAACCGCTGCCTTCGCCAATATCCTTCGTGGTAAAAAATGGGTCGAAGACACGACCTAGATTCTCCGGTGAGATCCCGACGCCATTGTCCTCAAAGCGGATTCGTAATCCATGATTGGCCCCATTGGAAAACCGGACGGCGCCATTTTCGAGGGGTTCAATGTGAATTTTGATCAACCCCCCGGGCTTCGTGGCCTGGAGAGCGTTGGTGTAAAGATTGATAAAGACCTGCTGCAGTAGCTCTGGGTCGGCATGGATTGGCGCCAAGTTTGGCGGGCATGACGTTTCGACGCGCATCGCTCGATGATTCATTTGATGTTCGAACAGGGGTTTCACTTTTGCCAGTAAGGCGGCGATATCCACCGACCGAAATTGCGGCTCCCGACGGCGCGAAAAGTCGAGCAATTGCCTGACGATTCCGGCGATTCGCTCGCTCTGGGAGGAGATAATGGTGAGGTTGTCGCGGATTTCTTCCGGGGTGCGGGGTCGGCGCATGAGGTGCTCGGCGCGGCCGGAAATGATGTTGAGCGGCGTGCCGATCTCGTGCGCCAAGCCGGCGGCAAGCTGCCCCACCGAAGCGAGTCGCTCGGTGCGGCGTAGGTCCTGCTCGAGTTTAAGTTTTTCGCTCTGTTCGGCGATCAGCCGGGAATAGGACTTCGCCAGCTCATCGGACATCAAATTGAACTCGTGGGCGAGGGTGGAGATTTCATCGTGGCCGCCGATCTCGATTCGCTGCCGCCAGTTTCCCCGGGCCACCTGGCGGATTTTATCAATCAGCCGGTGGATCGGCAGGGAAACGCTGCTTCGAATGATGAGCCAAACCAACAAGGACAGCAACGACGCCAACGCGACGGTGGTTGCCATGATGCGATTGCGCCTTTCTGCGATCGTCGCCGCCAGGTGGCTCCCATGGCGTGCCAGAACGAAGGCGCCAACCAGCTCATTCTCGGAGCTAAAAATCGGCTCGATGCGGTAGTAGATCAAAGCGTTTTGCTCATGAATGTACCCTTCTACCTCCTTCTGGGTGCGCAGCGCCGGGCGTGGATCCAATTTCAGAATCGGTGAGGGATTGAGCTGGGGAAAGTCGTCTGGATAGTTGAGCGACGGCGAGATCGCGACCGGTCGGGCCTGGAGATCGTAAACGATCAATCCATGAATATTGCCGCGCGATGCCACCGCGCGGACGAACGCTCGAGTTCGTTCACGGTCTTCACTATCGGCGTAGAGTTCCTTAAGCGAGGAACGAACCGCCAGAGCGAAGCTGCGCATGCCCAACCGCGAGCCGCTTAAGACGTTTTCTTGGTCCTGCCGGATACTCAGGTAGCCATGGACGGTCATGGTCGCGGCCACCATGAGAATTAACAGAATGATGATTTTTGTGCCGAGGTTCATGTTAGACGGCCGTTAGCGTGAGCAATTTTTAGACCGAATCGCGCCAACCATGTTTGCTGCCGAAAACCTTGCTTAACAAGGCTCCGCGCCGATGCATTAAAGACGCGAGGGTTGGCTGCGTTGCAATTTACCGCAACCTTGTAGGGATTTGCTAGAGGGCATGTTTGGATTTTAAAATCAGTAGTTTAGGGGGACCGCGGCAACGCCCCGGCAATTTCGGTTGTGGTTAATTGCAACAGCGCTTTGTCAGTTGTTTTGGCTCAAGGCTGAAAAAGTCTTTAGTATTCACGGGCGATGGCAGCTCGCCGGCTGAAAGGATTTTGGCATTGCGATTGCTCCTATGCTTTCACGACGGTCATTCGGATCGCAACGCTAAAAAGAAATAAATAAATAATTGAAGGGAGGTGAAACAAGCATGAAAAGACTAATATTCGCAATCGCCATGGTGATGGGTTTGAACATGATCAGCTCAATCATGCATTTTTCCGCGCCCCAAAGTTTTGCACAGGAATCGCCGGAGCCGGAGCCGAAGCCGGAGACTCCAAAAGATTAATGGTAAACTATGTTGTTTGTAATAGTTACTGGAAGAACTAAACATTTAAGAAAGGTGAAACAATCATGAAACGATTAATTTTCGCGCTAGCCATGGTGCTGGGCTTGAACATGATCAGCTCGATCATCAATTTTTCCGCGCCGCTGAGCTTTGCCCAGGAGTCGCCGGAGCCTGCTCCGGAGCCGAAGCCTGAGAAACCAGACAATGACTAATCCCAGCCTGCTAATTTAGAAATAGTCCGTTCTGGTGGGAGCAATTCTATGCTGCCACTGGGACGGATTTTTTGTGACTTACTTAGTGCTTGATCGAAAAGTCTCGAAAGGCATGCTGCGCGGCCTCCCATTGAATAACCACTTCAGCCACGCGTGCGCCGTCGGGACCTTGGCGGCACCAGTTTATTAGCTCTTCGAGTCTAGGCTCGACGCCCTCGGCGACGGCTTCCACGGAGCCGTCGGGACAGTTCATCACCCAACCCGTAAGTCCCAGCTTTTGCGCTTGTTGCAGGGTCGAAGCGCGAAAATAAACTCCCTGGACCCGGCCGGCGATTTTTAGATGTACGCGTTTCTTTTCCGCCGTGGCGATCATCGTCGTCGCTCGATTTTTTCTAGCCCATACGGCCTACCTCCGCAAGCGAGCAAGCGGTCGGCAAATCGATTTGACAAGCGACCGTTGACTTTTGTAGGCTGGCGCCGCTTTTGAAGGGTCCGGTTACCGAAGAGCGCGCCCGGAGATTCTCGTTCGTGAGATCCGTTTAAGGCCCTGCCCTTTGGCTAAGTCGATCCGACAGTTTGAGCACTTGTCGATTCAACAAGGAGGGCCAGGATGGGAGCAAAGTTATACGTTGGGAACCTTTCCTATAACGTGACCGATGAACGGCTGCAGGAACATTTCGCGCAGCATGGCGCCGTGGTCAGCGCGCGGGTTGTCACCGACAAGTTCAGCGGCCGGTCCAAAGGCTTCGGCTTTGTCGAGATGAGCTCCGATGAGGAAGCCGAGAAGGCGATCCAGGCGTTTAACGGCACGGACTTCGAGGGGCGCAACATCGTGGTCAGCGAAGCCCGTCCGCAAGCTGCGCGCCCGCCGCATCCGGGCGGTGGGGCTGGCTTTGCCGGCGGTCGCCCGCCGCGCCGCGACCGCTATTAACTAACGCGCGATCAAAGCCAGAAACTCTTCTTCGGTCAGAGTTCGGATGCCAAGCTCCCGGGCCTTCTTGAGTTTGGCGCCGGGATCCGCGCCGGCGACAACGTAGCCAGTATTGCGGCTGACGTTTGAGGCTACCCTTCCGCCCAGCGCTTCGATGCGTTTCTGGGCTTCCGGGCGCGACAGGCTCTCCAAGCCGCCGGTCAGTACAAAGGTGGCGCAACACTGTCATTCATAATTAGGTGAGGTCGTAGACTTTTAAGCTCCTGTGATCAGATTCAGCCATTCTTCCTCGGTCAAGGTTTTAATCCCGAGGTCGCGTGCATCCTTACCTTTAGAGCCCGCTCCTGGTCCCAGCACGACAAAGTCTGTTCTTTTGGATACGGTGCTCGACACTTTTGCTCCAAGTCTTTCAGCTCGCGCTTTCGCCTCGGAGCGAGTCATTTTTTCCAACGTACCGGTAAATACGACAGTCTTTCCCGTAATCGCGCTGTCTGTGCTCTGAGACTGGAAATCTGTTACCTTCACTAACGGTTCGCGATCACCGATAGGGTTTGTTAGTTGATCGAGCAAATCCCGCATCTGTGGCTCGATAAAGAACGCGACAATATCTTCCGTCATATTGGCGCCAAGTCCGTTGATTGAGGTCAATTCCTTTCTCGCATCGGATTCTGGGTCGATAGCTCGGTTCATGCTCGTACGCCAATTTGCTAATGAACCGTAGTGACGAGCCAGCAAGCGCGCTGTTGCTTCGCCTACTTGTCGAATGCCGAGCGCATAAATGAATCGTTCCAGAGAAACCGTTCGTGCGCGAGCAATCGCCTTGAAAAGATTCATTGCTCTTTTTTTCTCACTGTTCTTCTTTTTATCGCTCCCGCCCCAGCCTTTCCATTTTGAGATAGGGTCTTGCGATCGTTTATCCCTTTCCTCCAACGTAAAAATATCGACCGGGGTTAGGATCCGTTCTTTCTTATAAAATAGATCGGTATTCTTTTTCCCCAGTCCTTCTACATCAAATGCGTTCCTCGACACGAAATGGCGTAGTCGTTCCTTCACCTGCTTAGGGCACACCAAACCACCGGTGCAGTATGTGTCCGCTTCGTCCGTGTCACGCTTCAGTAGACTATTGCATTCCGGGCAATGCGTAGGAAAACTAAACGGAACACTAGACTCGGGTCTCAATTCCTTTATCACCTCGACGACTTGAGGAATGACATCGCCTGCCCGCTGAATTATGACAGTATCTCCCTCGCGAATGTCTTTTCGTTCAATTTCATCCTGGTTATGCAATGTTGCACTTGTTACGTTAACGCCCCCCACTTTTATAGATTCGAGATCGGCGACCGGTGTGACTTTTCCCGTGCGTCCAATCTGAACCGTAATTTTGCGCAGAACCGTTTGCATGCGTTCGGCGGGAAATTTCCACGCGACTGCCCAACGCGGTGCTCGCGCCACCGCGCCGAGACGGTCCTGCCAGTCAAGGCGATTGACCTTGATGACAACACCATCGATAGAAAATTCGAGGGAACTCCGTTTGGATTGGATGCTCTCGTAATAAGTTACTAATGACGAGCATTCACTATCATCGACCTGGAGTAATTTTGACGGCTCGTTTAGCTTGAACCCCCATCGGTGTAGTGCATTACGCGCTTCCCATTGGGTAGCCGCTAAGGGCGAAGAAGTTTCGCCCCACGCGTATGCGAAAAAGTGGAGTGGACGTTTCGCGGTAATAGTAGGATTTTTCTGTCGCAAGCTTCCAGCTGCTGCGTTGCGTGGCGTTTTGAAGATCTTGGTTTTGGGCCCTAGACTCAGCTGATCCCGGTTTAGTTGTTCAAAGTCGGCGTCAGACATATAAACTTCGCCACGTATTTCAACCACGGCGGGATAGTCAGTGTTTTTCAATCGACGGGGTATGTCATTAATGGTTTTCACATTGGCAGTTACATCCTCACCTTCAATGCCGTTGCCTCGGGTCACTCCGTAAACCAATCGGCCGCTTTCATATCGAAGCGAGCAAGATAAACCGTCTATCTTAGGTTCAGCGACCAGCTCGATGGGCTCGTTTGGCGCCTTTAACTCAAGAATGAAGTTGCGAATCGTACTGACGAAATCGCGTACGTCGTCTATTGTGAAAGCGTTGTCCAACGATGTCATGGGCACCGCGTGGCGGATCTTTTTAAAAGCGGAGGACGGTTCCGCACCAACCCTGTGTGAAGGGTTATCGGGCAGTATAAGTTGAGGGAACCGAAGCTCTATCGCGTCGTTTCGCCGACGCAACTCATCGTAATCTGCATCCGTAATCTCGGGTGCATCTTGCTCGTAATAAAGTCGATCATGATGAGCGATTAAATCAGCGAGCGCTTTCAACTCGGCGATGGCCTGTGATTCCGTTAGCTGAGTTACGGGTACGTCAAAGAATGAAGTGTGATGTTTTTCCATTACATTCTAGTCTCTAAAGAACGTTAGTCTAAAATCGCCGGAAATTGGTCGTCAATCAAGTCCTATGAGTTCACAAAAATCGGACTCCGTGAGAATGCGAACAGCGCAACCCTTTGTTATTAGCACTTCCGCTTTTCGTTGCTTGGAGCTTTTCTCATAACCTGCGAGCATGCGAGCGTCCTGGTCACCCACGATCAAGAGTGTCGTTGAAGCGTTGATTGAGTCAGTTACACGGCATCCAGCGTCAGTGGCTAATTTGGCGGCATCCCGACGCGGTATCGATATTCTGCCTGTGAATACAATAATCTCGCCAAACAAAGGTCCGGAGCGATTTACTTCAAATTCAATAGCCGAAAAATTTGGCGTAATTGGTTGCTTGACTCTTTCTAACCACTGAGTGATATCGGTGCCAGTTTCAGCGATTGCTCGTAAAACTATTTCCCCCGCCGCTCGCGCGTCCTCTTTCGCTACGTGGTGATCAAAAACGAGGCCGAGCGATGCTGCTACGTTCTTGAGGCCATATCCGCTCTGTGCAAACGTCGGCCATGCTCGGCGAACTATTTTTGCACTGTCCAGCCAAATACAACTGAGTTCCGGTAAGCTATACTTCGTTGTTGCTCGATTCAGTGCAACGCGATCAAAGGCGGTGTGACTTACTACGATTTTTTCGCTGAGAAAGCCTTGCAGTTCACCGACGACATCGGGAAACGTAGGCGCATCAATAACGTCGTCTTCCGATATTCCATGAATCGAGACATTAAATCCATCAAATTCATCTTCTGGATTGATCACTCGTTGCCATTCAGAGGTAACTATTCCGTCATCAAAAACTACGACGCCGATCTGGCAAATACTTGCCTGATCTGGATTCGCGGTTTCGACATCAATCGCTACGAAGCTCATAAGGAATTTAGTCCATCAATCTAGGTTGTTTAGCGCATTGAAATGACAGGTTAACTATTGGGACCCGTGGGCTCGACGAAATCAATGACGGCGAGATAGGTCATCGTGGCCTCCGAAGCTAACCTGACTGTCGATACGCTGGAGAACAGAAATGATTGAGATTGTGCTACCCCGTACATTGGCAATTTCCAATTTTTTAGGCGGCGCGCGGACCATTGCGATCTTGGCGTCTTGGCGCGAGATAGTCCGATTTGTAGTTGAGGTTAAGCGTGTTTAGGACATCGTTATCCACCGGCTATCTGTCGCGCCGCAAAAGTTATCACAGTTGTTCGACCGAATGAAGTTCACCGGCTCTACATTGACCCCCTCAGAGGAGCATGTTAAAGCATCAGTGATGGCTATACGCATTTTTCGGGCATGTTTCTTATTCGTGATTCTGTCCGGCTGTGCTACCGCTACGCCTGAGATCCAACCCCTCCCTGACAGTCTCTCCTTCTCTTCCGAGGCGCCGTTTCGACACGAGCCCAAGACCGAGGTTCCATCGGATGCCGCTGCCCTCGGTCACTTTCTCATGGGCCAAGTGCTGGCGGGCGAGGGCGACTTCGAAGCGGCATTGAAGGAGTTTGAGGCCGCTTCTAAGATAAACCCTGACGATGCCTTTCTGCGGTTCCGCTTAGCATCGCTTTATTTGCGCAAGGGCGAACTCAAGGGAGCCCTGGTGGCGGCTGAAGCGGCCGCCAGGCTCGAGCCCCAAAGGCTCGAACATCACCTGCTGTTGGCGGGTCTCTATTCTTCATTAGGTGAGAACCAGAAGGGGCTCAGCGAGTACAACGAAGTGCTCAAGCTCGATCCAAAAAATCAGGAAGCGCTGTTGTACCTTGGCGCCTTGTACCTGCAGACCGAGGATCTGGCGCGGGCGACCGAAAAGCTGCAAGAGCTGTTAAAGCTCGACCCCAATTCTGTCCTCGGCCACTACTATCTGGGCCGCGTGCGCGCCAAGAGCAAGCTCTATCTCGCCGCCGAGCAGAGTTATCGCAAGGCGCTCGAACTAAACCCCAAATCGGAAGCGGTTTTGATGGATTTAGCCTTGGTTTACGAGCTCGCGGGCAAGGCCGAAGATGCGATTCAGACTTATCAGCGCTTGTTGCAAGTCAACGCGAAGAATATTTGGGCGCGCCGGCGCCTGGGCGAGCTCTATGTCGGCCAGAACAAGCTCGATGATGCGCTGCGCCAGTTCGAGACCCTCGAAAGCGCCGAGGCCGATCCGCGCGAAACCCGAATCAAAATCGGCCTGATCTCCTTCGAGAAGGGTGACTTCGAGAGGGCAGCCACCGAATTCAACCTGGTTCTCGCCGGCGATCCGGACAATGACCGCGCCCACTACTATCTCGGCGCGACCTATATCGAGCTCAAAGCGGCCGACAAGGCTTTGGAATCTTTTGCCCGGGTACCCGAGAAGAGCGAGCTCTACGTCGAGGCCCGAATCCAGGCCGCGTACCTTTACGATCGCAGAGAGCAAACCCAAAAAGCCATCGAAATTTTGCAGCCGGCGCTCAAAAATCGCAATGACCGAAAAGAGCTTCACGCATTCGTGAGCTCGCTTTACCGCAAGTTGAAAGATTATCCGCGGGCGATCCAAGCGATGGAACGGGTGGTGGTGCTCGATCCCAAGAGCGACGAAGCGCATTTTCAGTTGGGCGCGCTGTATGACGAGAACAAAAACAAAGACAAATCCATCGCCTTGATGAAAAGAGCCATCGAGCTCAATCCGAAGAATCATGCGGCGCTCAACTACCTAGGCTACACCTGGGCCGAGATGGGCGTTAGGCTCGACGAAGCCGAGGAATTGATCGTGCGCGCGCTGACGCTTTCCCCTCACGACGGATTCTACATCGACAGCTTGGGCTGGGTTTATTTCCAGCGCGGCGACTATCAGCGCGCCATCGAACAGCTAGAAAAAGCCGTCGAGATCACCACGGTTGATCCGACGATCATGGAGCATCTCGCCGATGCCTATGAAAAGGCCGGCAGGTCCGATCGCGCCCTGACGCGCTATCAAGAAGCGCTCAAGCGTTCCAAGGAAGGCGATCAGATCAAGCGCATCCGCGGCAAGATTCAGCGCTTGGAGAAGAAGATTTGATCGCACAGCCCGCTCGCCTGCCCGCTGCCTATGGTTTGCCGTTAGTCCTAGTTTCGATTTTTGCCGTCGCGTTTTCGGGTTGTGCCACGGTTCCAGCGCCGGCGGTCCAACCGCCGGCACCGCAATGGGAGTCGGCGAAACTGATCGAATCGATCACCGCGCGACGGGCGCAGTTTCGCAGCCTACGTTCTCTGGCGCGGATCAACTACACGGGCCCCGAAGGCAAACATGGCTTTGACGAAGCGGTGTTGGTCCAACGGCCCAATCGCTTGCGCTTGGAAACGTTGTCAATGTTGGGCGTGATTCTGATTGTCACCGCCAACGACAAGGAACTCATCGGTTATCACCCGCGCGATGCTGTCTTCGTGCGCGGCCAGAGCTCCAAGGCGAACCTGTTGCGCTACACGCAAATTCCTCTTGAGTTGGATGAAATCACCACGCTGCTCGCGGGCCTGCCGCCGGTAGACGCCGCCACCACGCCATGGCGGCAAGAGGGAAATTCGCTGATGTTCTCGCCCAACGGTCGCTTGAAAGATGCGGTGGCGTTCGAATCCCAGCTAGCGGTGCCGACCCAGTGGCAGCGCTTCAACGGCAGCGGCGCGGTAGAATTGACCGCGCAGTTCTCCGACTACATCATGACGGCGGCCGGATTGTTCCCCTCGAAGATCAGCGTCGAAGCGCCGCTCCAGGGCAAAAAACTGGAAATTCGTTTCCAAGAGCCGGAATTGAACGCGACGATTCCCGCTGAATCCTTTTCCCAGCAGAAACCTGCCAACGTGCAGGAAATTCCCATTGAACTGATCGGTAGCTGAGTCATGTTTGCGAAGCCTTGGCGAGTCATGGTGGCGCTGCTCGTTATGTTCGGTTGCGGCGATAAGACGGAAGTCAAAGTCGCTGACGCTCCGCCGACCGCGAGCGCGAAAGAGGCTGGGCGTCCGATGACCGGGGATTGGCTCGTGATTCATAGTCTGAGTGATCCGGAGGTGCTCAATCCGTTGACCAGCAGCGACTCGGCTTCCAGCGAAGTGAACGGATATATTTTTGAGGGCCTCTTGACGCGTGAGCCGCGAACCTTGGCGATTAAGCCGTACATCGCCGTGGCGCGGCCGGAAATCTCCCCGGACAAGCTCACTTACACATTCAAGATTCGCCAGGATGTGCGCTTCCAAGACGGCCGTCCGCTGACCGGCGAGGACGTGCTGTTTAGCGTCAAGGCGATCAAGTGCCCGTTCGTCAATGCGCCGTTTTTGCGCGTCTACTTCAATTCGCTCGTCGACGCCGAGCTTGTCGATCCCTACACGATTCGTTTTGTCACCAAAGAACCGTACTTTTTGAATGAAACCGTGCTCGGTGGCATTACCATGCTGCCGCGTCATTATTACGATCCGCAGAACCTGTTGCGCCAGGTTACGGTGCGGCAGCTGAGCGAAGATCCGGCGAAGTTGCCGGCCGAAGTAAAACAATTCGGCGAGCAGTTCAATCGCAATTACAATCGCAGTCCTTTAGGATCGGGACCCTACAAGTTCGCGGGCTGGAAGACCGGCCGGGAAATTGAGCTGCGGCGCGACCGCGATTACTGGGGCACCGGGATAGAAGGCATCGACCAGCCCCATGTCGAGCGTCTCAAGTTTCGCGTTGTAAACAACATGGACGCCGCGTTGATCCGGCTTAAAAGCGGCAGTCTGGACTTCATGGAAGCGCTCCAGCCGGTGCAGTCGGTGCGCGGCACCCATAGCGAAAGATTCAAGCGCGAATTCAAAAAATACGAGTATTTCGCACCGACCTTTTCATACATCGGCTGGAACAACGATCATCCGATCTTTCGCGACAAACGCGTTCGCCAGGCGATGACCTACATGACCAACCGCAAGCAGATCGTCAAAAGCGTCTTGTTCGGTCTGGGTGAAGTCGTCGATAGCCCGATTTATCTGTTCCGGCCCGAGTATGACAAAAACCTCAAGATCTACCCGTTCGATCCGCAAAAGGGCTTGGCGTTGCTGCGCGAGGCGGGCTGGCAGGACAGCGACGGCGACGGCATCCTCGATAAAGTGATCGACGGTAGAAAAACCCCGCTCCGTTTCGAGATCAAGATCAACTCCGGCAATGCGGTGCGCGAGAGCGTGGCGCTGGTGCTGATGGACGAACTGCGCAAGCACGGCATCGCCGCCAGCGTCCGGCAACTCGACTGGACGATTTTTCTAAACGACGTCAAGAATCATCAATTCGACGCCATGGTGCTGGGCTGGGCGATGTCGACCACCGAGCCCGACGGCTACCAGATTTGGCATTCCTCTCAGGCCGCCAATAAGGGTTCCAACGCGATCAGTTACAAGAACCCCCGCGTAGACGATATTTTGGAAGAGTACCGGCGTGAGTTCGACGAGCAAAAGCGTATTCAGCTTTACAAAGCATTCCAGGAAATTCTCAACGACGAGCAGCCCTACACATTTCTATTCGCGAGCAAGCGGGTCTCCGCAGTGCAGCGGCGCTTCGAAGGGGTCGAGGTATTTCCCGACGGACTGCGGCCGATCGACTGGTGGGTGCCGGCGGCGCGGCAAAAATATGTCGACAAGATAACGGCGAACTAGTGTAATCCTTATGGCCGGTTACTTGATTCAGCGATTTCTTTTGATGATTCCGACTTTCATCGGCATCACTTTGATCGGTTTTTTTATCATGCGGATGGCGCCGGGCGATCCGGCCGAATTGCGCGCGGCTGGCGGGCTCGGAGCGGCAGCGGGCGGCGGCATTTCGGTCGAGAAGCGCGGCGTGGTGGACGAGGCGATGGCGCAGTGGCGCGCCCAGTTCGGTCTCGATAAGCCGCTCCACGTGCAATATGCGGTATGGATGAAAAACCTGCTGTCGCTGAGCTTCGGCGAGTCGTTCAAAGACAATCAACCGGTGTGGGATAAGATTGCCGAGCGCTTGCCGGTGACGATTAAATTGAACCTGTGGTCGATCTTCGTGGTTTACTTGGTTGCCATTCCGTTGGGAATTTTTTCGGCAACTCACCCAAACTCCTTCGGCGACCGGGTCACCACCTTGGCCGCATTTGTCTTGTTCGCCGTGCCGTTGGTTTGGGCGGCGACGATGGCGCTGGTATTTCTTTGCGGCGGCGATTTTTATTATTTATTCCCCCCGGGCGGGCTCGAGTCGTTGGATCATTCGGCGAGTTGGCCGTTTTGGCAGAAATTTAAAGATCATGCCTGGCACCTGTTTTTACCTGTCGTTCTGCTCTCCTACGACGGTTTCGCCGGTTTGTCGCGTTATATGCGCTCGAGCATGCTCGAAGTTTTAGCTCAAGATTACGTCCAGGTAGCAAGAGCCAAGGGCCTACAGGAGCGAGTCGTCGTGCTGAAGCATGTTCTGCGCAATTCGCTGATCCCCCAGGTGACCATATTGGCGTCGATTTTGCCCGGACTCATCGGCGGCAGCGTCATCATCGAGACGATTTTTTCCATCCCAGGTCTCGGGCAGCTCGGATTTGAATCCGTCCTGGCACGCGACTATCCGACCGTGTTGGCGCTGTTCACGGCGAGCGCCGTGCTCACGCTGATCGGAATTTTGATTTCCGATCTGCTGCTCGCGGTGGTGGATCCGCGCATCGTCTTTGGTCGGCGCCAACAATGAGTGTGATGCCATCGAGCAGAACTGCTGCGGCAGCAGCGACGAAGGCGGATGCCGGCGGCTCGGGGGGGGGGTTGTGGACCGATGTCTGGAAACGCTTCCGGCGCAATCCGATCGCGCTCGCTGGGTTTTACGTCGTTTGTCTGCTCGCCTTCATAGCGCTCTTCGCCGATTTCCTCGCTAACGATAAGCCCTATTATTTGCGGTATAAGAACAAAACCTACTTCCCGATTTTTCGTAGCTACATGGTCGGCACTAAACTTGGCCAATGGCCCGCCGAGCTACTGAACGTGGAATTCAAAAAACTCGAGGGCGCCAAGGCGGTCTTTCCCCCAATTCGCTATCGGGCAACTAACATCAACTTACTGGAACCGCTCGAGCCGCCGTCAAGCAAACACTGGTTCGGCACCGACAAGCTCGGCCGCGATATCGTCGCAGGAATGGTTCACGGTGCGCGAATTTCGCTTTCGATTGGCTTTGTCGCCGTCGGCATTGCGGTGATCATCGGCATCGTTCTCGGCGCCATCGCCGGGTACTTCGGCTCGTGGATCGATCTCGTGATCTCGCGTGTGTTTGAGATCATGTTGTCGATTCCCACTTTCTTTCTCCTCATCACAGTCGCCGCGCTGCTGCCGCCGAGCATCTTTCTAACCATGGCGATTATCGGCATGACCAGTTGGGTCGGCATGGCTCGTTTCACACGCAACGAATTTTTGCGGATTAGAAACTTGGATTACGTCACAGCGGCAATCGCTCTCGGCGTGACCAACCGTAAAGTCATGTTCAAGCATATTTTGCCCAACGCGTTGGCGCCGGTTATCGTCTCCGTAGTACTCGGCATCGCCGGCGCGATCCTGGTCGAATCAAGCTTAAGCTTTCTCGGCATCGGCGTGCCTGCCGAATTGGTCACCTGGGGGTCTATTTTGCAGGAAGCTAGCACCACCACATTTGCCTGGTGGCTCGCGGTGTTTCCCGGCTTCGCCATCTTCATCACCGTGCTCGCCTATTATCTCGTCGGCGAGGGTTTGCGCGAAGTGCTGGACCCGCGCCTGCGGGGCTTGCGCTGATCGCACCCTTTCTGTTAATTCCGTCAAAGCTTTTGCGATCTGTACAAGAGATTCGGCGATGACAAGTTCCACTTTCTTCACGGAATCGTAACGGGGGAAGTCGAGATGGCGGAAAAATCTCTCGAAGAAATTAAAGCCGATATTTTGCACCGTGCCGGGCGATTCAATCCCTTCGAGCGGGTGAACAAAACTGATGTCGAGCAGGTGCTTAAGCAGCTTACGAGTCTCGATTCCGACCTCTGGGGCCGCGCGTGGGGCAAGCTCGGCGCTAAATACGAAGCGCTTGCCCTAGAGCAGGAAAAAATCGGCAAACTGAAAGACGCCGGACAGATCTATTACTTGGCGTACGAATACTACCGTGTCGGTCGCTATCCGGTGCCGAGCAGCTCGGAAAAGATGAATTGTTACAAAGGCGCGCTGCGCACTTTTCTCAAATCCGGGGCGACGATGGAGCCGCCGGTGGAGCGCACCGAAATTCCCTTCGAAGGGAAGAAAGTCGTCGGTTACTTGCAAATTCCGCCTGGTGTTACTCGTCCGCCGGTGGTGATGCATTGGGGCGGCGTCGACGGCTGGAAGGAGGACCGGCGCAGCAACAACGATATCTTGCTCAAGTTAGGTCTCGCCTGTTTCACTATCGACATTCCGGGCGCAGGCGAAAATCCTTGCCTTGGCAGCGATCTGCGCGCCGAGCGCACTTTTTCCGCGGCGATGGATTATCTCGAAACCCGACCCGACCTCGATGGCAAGCGCATTGCCTGTATGGGTGGCAGCTTTGGTGGCTACTGGGCGGCGAAGTTAGCCCATACGGAACCCGCGCGGCTGCGCGGCGCGGTCAACTGGGGCGCTGGCGTGCACCGAGCTTTTCAAGAAGAGTGGCTGCGCCCGGCATTGACCTTGACGGCGTCGCAGTATCTGATGGGGCCGGCAAGCTTGCTCGACGCGCGCTCTTACATATTCGGCGTGCGAACATTGGAGGAGACGCTCAAGATCGCGCCGAGCTTATCTCTCGTCACCCAGGGATTGATCGACCAGCCTTGCGCGCCGCTGCTCTGCATCAACGGCAAAGAAGACGACCAGCACCCGATCAGCGACCTCTATTTGCTCGCCGAACACGGCAGCCCAAAGGAACTGCGGATCATGGCCGGCGCCGGCCATATGGGGCGCAAGAAAGGGCAGTCGAACGATGAGGTGGTCAATATCGTAACCCAATGGCTCAAAGAAAAACTTTCCAATTAGGAACGGAGAAAAAATGGCACGGATCGCGACCATCGATAAGAAAGAAGATTTGGCCGAGGGAGATCAAACGGTTTATGACGCCATCGCGCAGAGCCGGGGCGTGGTCGGCGGGCCCTGGCGCGCGCTGTTGCACAGCCCGGAGCTGGCCCAGCGCACGGCGCATTTGGGCAGCTACGTCCGTTTCGAATCGACCCTGGATCACAAAGTGATCGAGTTTGCCGCCTTGGTGGCGGCGCGCGAGCTGGATTGCAAGCATGAATGGGCCGCCCACGTGGGCCACGGGCAAAAGGCGGGCATCGCAATGGCTACCATTCGCGCCGTTTTTCAGAAGCAGGGTGTCGAGACGTTTCCCTCGGAGGAGGCCCAGATCGTCAGCTTCGTGCGCGAGATGATTCATTCCCACCGGGTGAGCGAGACGACGTTTCAAGCAATTTACGGCCGCCTCGGCGATAAGGGCATGGTCGAGCTCACGGCCACCATCGGCTACTACGCCATGCTCGCGTGCACGCTCAACACCTTCGACGTCTACACGGCAACGCCGCCGGAGGATCTCAAAATTTG
>Ga0326597_10003476_pt1 | contig 22712 bp, 19 predicted proteins | sample RVTome_12_FD_203789 | JGI IMG/M metagenome (GOLD analysis project Ga0326597, IMG submission 203789) | Soil microbial communities from uranium-contaminated site in the Upper Colorado River Basin, Wyoming, United States - RVT100D185 | ecosystem: Environmental > Terrestrial > Soil > Contaminated >...
CGAGTCACCCTCTCGATCAGCAAGCACGACAAGGCCAAGGTCGCATGCCCGCAATGCGGCAGCAGAGCGCTGCGCCCGTTGGTGAGCACGTTCTTCTCGCAGACGTCGCGCAAGTCCTGATTGCCGCGAGCTCCCGAAGGCTCGCAGGGAGTCCGCCCGTCGACACGATGGGCGCTGATCATGGCCAAGCCGAAGCCGCCTCCGCCTCCTCAACCGAGGGCCGGTGACGTCGTCTTTCTGCGTCAGAGCGAGGAGTACGTCGAAGGTGAGATCATTACGGTCCTGGGCGGCGGCCGGTACAGGGTGAAGTGGGAGACCGGCGTCGACTACCGTGATCGGATCACGACGGTCACGACGGACGAGATTCGCAAGAAGCCGTAGCTTGCGCGACGGACCGGGAGCCATGATTGGGTTGGCGGTTCAATCCCGTCCCTGCCCACCATTCTTTTCAACAAGTTGCCTGTCACCGAATTCTTCCCGATTTGAGTATGTGCCCAGATTTGTGCCCAACTCGGGCACATTCTGGACCATTCTAGCGCACGAATTGAGATGGCTCTAATGTGTGTCACGGCTGAGTGGCTGGCAGGCCTGTCTGGCCCCGAGCAGGTTACGAAGGCACGGAGGGCGGCTGAAATGGGAACCGATTCTAAGGATCTTGTAACAACCCTCGACAAGCTCTTCTCGGTCCTTGATGCGATCGAATATGGTTCCGGCATGATTTTCAGCAATGAGAGCGAGAAAGAGCGATACGAATCGCTTCTAATGTTTGCGTTTCGTAAGTCACAGGCGGCTCAATATCATTTGCGAAATGTTCATCGACTCATGACCGAGGCAAGCGTTGAGTCGGAGGCATCGGAACGCCTGCTCAGAGCTGAGTTCGCGAACCAGTCAGAGTCCGGTCGCAAGTCGATGACCGCAAAGTTCACTACGCGAATTGGCGGGAGAGAGTATGCGTTCGAGCTGTCCGCATGCCTGCAAGCGATCAAGAGTGGACTAGATTTTATTGCCGCCGCGTCTGTTCGTCATCTGCGCGGAGTGAGGGCCGACAGCATACGGACGCTCATGGGGTTGGTCAGCAAAGGTGTCCGTGGACCAATTCTGAATGAAGTAGCTCAATCATACGAGTGGCTGAGCGCCGTCCGAGACTACCGACATCATCTTATTCATCGCCTTGTTATCGCTCCCGCGCGAGGATGGCAAACATCGGTCACGGAAGCCGGACTTGTAAAAGCCTCATATCCGGTCGTCGTGCCGGTTCGGCCGCCAAGCCATGTCTCAGATACACGGCGAGCGCGAATGATGGACGAGGCTGTCCCGGAAGGTCTCTCAATTCGAGAAATGAAAGGCCGGGTCACACACTCTGATGGCAGGCAGCACTTGATCCGGGAGGAAATCAGCGTAGACCCTGCACCTGGATTTACACGTATCGAGGATTTCATGAAAGAGCATATCCACGCCTTCGAAGGTTTTTTCGTAGGAATTGTGCAGAGCCTGACTGATCTCCGGGGGATGACTGCTACGATGGTGAGGGAGATACCTCACACTCGTGATTGACTTCCCCGGCGATTGTGCTCAGGATTGTGCCAATTCTGGCCACTCGTGGGCACTTGAGGGTGGGATATTGAGCACGCAAGAAGGCGCAGCCCAAGAGCATTGGGAGCGCCACATTTAGGCCAAAGCCCAACACCAAGACGACCTGAGGGCGTGTGTGATCTGGTGAACAATGGTGAGAAGAACCGAGCGCAAGATGCGGACCATTCCCCAGATCCATGGCTTCGCCGATGACAGCATTACCGATCGCGTGGCTACGTGCGCCGTCGCGGTATTCGATGCCGAGCATGTGTCCGACGCGGAGGGTGTCGTCGCCAGACACCTTAGTCATCTCGGCCTACCCAAGGAAGCGCGCATCCATTGTTGGGAGTTGTTCCATGGTGACGCTCGCGCCCGCACTATCTGGGCCGGGGTCGGTGTAGCGGCGATCAAGGCTACGCTCGAGTCGATCTGCCTGGACCTCAAGCCTCTATCCTATCCGCCGGTTGTCGTGATCGGGGACATCTCAGCTCTCCCCAGTGGCTGGGCTGGACCAGATGGTAAACCGTGGACGCTCGACGCCAAAGGTATAGCAACCTTGGCTTACCACAGGGCCTTTGGACTCATCGGCCATGAACACGGACCAACTAACGTGCGCCTCTGGATTGATCCCGATAAGACGAAGATCCCGTGGGCTGACGGTCGACGGCAAGCACAAAATACCCGGCGCGTGCATGTCGAGTTTCGCCCGGGTGATGAACCGTATGAATTGGTCCCGGATGTGACCACTGGTCCCAAGCCACGGCTTATCGACATAGCCGATCTCTATGCGTATACAGCCGCACGAGTGAAATCGTCCAGTGGGGAACAACGGGACCGCTGGTTCGAAGTTCTCTATCGGCACATCAATCCTCGGGAGATACCCGGTTGGTCCATGCCGAATACGCTGGATTGGCAAAAGGGGGACTGACCGATTTTAGCAACCGAAACCACCTACGAGGAGACGCCTCTTTGAGGCCGGAGGCGAACTTCGGGCGAAGTATTGGCGGGGCACGTAAAGAGTCTTGAGAGGGTGGATGGGGAGACCGGGGATCTGGCGCCGACCGTTCAAGTCCGTCCCTGCCTACTATTGTTCAGGCAGTTGCCCATCAATCAATTTCCTTCGAAGTGACTTTGTGCCCAGATGTGTGCCGACCTCGGGCACACTCCAATGCATTCCAGCGCACGAACTGGCTGAGAGCAGTAGACCACTCGGACTGGGTCACCATGGCAGCAGGAACCACACTTGCTGGGAGCAGCTCAGCCGCGAACCTAAGCTCGTTGCGCTGAGCAGATGGCCGGGGAGCAGTCTAGATAGCTCCCTCTGTAGGTGAGAGTGTGAAATCGAAGGAAGCGAGCGGGAGACAGCCGATATGCATATCGTTCGAATCGAGATCGGGAACTTTCGATGCATTCGTCATGCGGAGATTTACCCCGGCCGCCATACTGTGATGCTCGGGCCAAACAATACAGGGAAGACGACCGTGTTGGAGGGCTTGAATCTTCTGCTAAATCCAGAAGTCACGCCCAGGTCGCATGCGATCGACGAAAACGATTTCTACAGACGCAACTACTTGGCCTCTGCGCCGACGGAGGCCGAGGTTGTCACCGGTGAGCCTCCGATCATTCGTATTGAAGCTGTTATAGCAGGACTCACTCCCGATGATGAAGACGCGTTTCGAGATCACCTAGTACCATGGCGCGCCCCTACCCATGAGGTTGTTGAAGCCGTGCCTGAAGGCGAGAACGCCTTTACAAACGCCGAGACTGCAATCCGGGTCACCTTTGAGGCTTGGTACGACGCGGCTGAGGACGACTTCCTATATGATACGTACTTTGTCAGATCTCCAGGCATTCCGCGAGATGAGCGCCCTCGATTTTGGCGCGAGCACAAGAGGCGCGTCGGGTTCCTAATCTATCGAGATTTCCGAGCATTGACCCGCCCATTGACATTGGAGCCGACGACACTCTTCGCTCGGGTTCTGCAAAGCCAGGATGTGGTCTTGCATCGGTTTGAGGATGTGCTGAGCCGGATCGAGAGTTCCTTGGATCCGATGATAAGCGAGCCTGATGTCGCGTCAATCATGAACAGCTACAAGGCTGAACTCGAGCGGTTCTTATTATTGTCGACTGGTGCGCCATCGGCGCTGTCGTTTGAGATCACCGACAGGACGCGAGCGCAACTGAAGATGGCAGCGCAACTATACATTCGCGACGAGATTCCGTTGCCGCTTCAGGTGAGTGGGGCCGGGACCAGAAGCATCGCGATCCTCGCAATGCTAACGCTAATCATGCGTCGACGTGGCCGAGGCATTCTTGCACTGGAGGAACCCGAGACGTTTCTGTTCCCGCATGCGCAGCGGCGAGTTATCGACGAGTGCCTGGACTTGGCTGATCAGTTGTTCGTGACGACTCATTCGCCGTATGTCTTGGAACGCATGCCCGTTGAGGCGGTTGGGCGGATTGAGCGCGGATCCGATGGCCTGGTCGCATGGCGCCTCATTTCCGGGCCGGATGTGAAGCAGGTGAACCTGTATTCCAAGCGCCTGCGACAGGTCTTCTGTGAGGCGCTTCTTGGACGGGGCGTAATCGTCGTGGAGGGAGATTCAGACCGCTGGTGGATTAACGGTGCAAGTCGTCTTCTGAATCGAAAGGCATGGGAAGGGAGCCGACTGGAAGCATTCGAGCTGCAAGGTGTGGCCGTGGTGAGTGCAGATACGAACGGAGACATCCCGAAGGTAGGCCGATTCTTCGCCGAGGCCGGGCTAAGAGTCGTCGGCGTCGCCGATCGCGTCCCTGACGGCGTGAGCGTCGATGCGCTATGTGAGGCGGGATTCCCTGTGATCTTCCTGCGTCAGACTGGACTGGAAGCGATGCTCGTGCAGCATCTCCCGATCGACACCGTCGAGCGGATCCTTCTGGAAGCACCGTTTTCCAAGGTAGCAGTACTGGATGCGAGCGCGGTAGGTGCCATGAATGAGGCCCAGCAGCGTGTAAGGTGTCGGGAGATGCTGGAGGGGAACAAGGGCTCGGCCGCCATGCACGAGTGGGTGCTGTCGCTCCTGGATGAGCACTCGCTGCCGAAGCCGCTCGCGCTGATTGTAGCGATGGTGTCGGAGTACATGGCGGGTACCAGAGAGCTGCATACGACATCACTCATTGTCTGATTGATGGACGCCTTCAGTCCCACCCCAGAGCAGGCTGGAGTAATCGCGGCGGCTGAGGCTGGGCAGTCAGCGCTTATAGTTGCTGGCCCCGGAACTGGGAAGAGCCGTACAGCACTTGAAGCTGCGCGGGTAGCAGTTCGCCGACTAGGAGATCGACCGTTCGACCAGGTGTTGTTCCTGTCATTCTCGAATGCGACCATTCAGCGCCTTATGAAAGGCGCCGGGTTAGTGCTAAGCCCACAAGAACGTTCACGACTACGGTTCATGACATACCACTCGTGTGCTGCTGAACTCCTGGGTCTGTACGGGCGCTTCGTGGGGCTGCCGGCTCGGGTCCGAATCATCGACAAGCTGGAAGAACGCTTGTTGCGACTGAGCATGGCTGACGTCGCGGAACCCGGTGATGATGCAATGCGGCGTCTTCCCGCCGAGCAGGGCTTGCTTGGGTTCGACGTGCTGATTCCCCTGGCCACTAAACTTCTGGAAGCCAATGATGCTCTTCGAGGTGTCATAGAGCGGCGGTATCCACTGATCATCGTGGATGAGTTCCAGGACACGAGTGAGGCGCAATGGGCCCTTTTGCGGGCGCTCGGCAGCCGCTCGGCTGTAATCGCGTTTGGGGATCCCAATCAGATCATTTACAGCTCACTCCATGCAGCAACTGAGCGACGGCTAGAAGAGTTCCGCAGCTGGAAGGGCATTGATCTAATGCGTTTTTCGGCTGAAAACTTTCGCTGCTCGGTACCCGAGATTCTGGTTTGTGCGGAACGTCTTCTTCTCGGCCAGCCGTATACGCGGCGTCCAAATAGCGGTGTTCAGTTTTTCAATGCTCAGTATCGAGCCCGACGACGCGCGCAGCTTGCAATCATTTGGAAGGCGATCGAGGAACAGGTTGGGCCGAAGCAGACGATTGGGATTTTGGTTCCCTCCAACCGCCTGGTGGAGGAGGTTGCGCTCGGGCTACGAAATCCTCCGCCCGACTCCGGGATTCCGTTCAAGGTCTACACTCACATGGCGCGTGACGAAGCGGCGTATGATTCGGTAGTTGTGGCATTGGCCGCTCTGCGTGATGTTGCGACGTTTGCTTCAGATGAGGCGAGGGCAGACGCGGCGGTAGCGTTGGTGGCAATGAACACTGCATGGAACACAAGAGCGAAGGCGGATCAGAACGCCATCGCAGAGACGCTGGCGCGAATCGAGGCCGCCGAACGCAATACTAGCTTGCCTCTTGGCGATCTCATTGCGCAATTGGGCACCGCAAATGACGTTTCGACTTACGTGGTGGACTTTGCCGAGGCGCTGAAGGGGTTGCGAGAGTTTCGAGTCACTGCGGCGCGGCTTGTCGCTCATGATCGTATTGTATCGGATGTGGTCCTGGCCTTCCGGCCCGGGGTTCGAGCATTCCATGATTTCCGGTTGAATCGCACTGCGAAGGGTCTCTACGGCGACGAGGCGCTGGAGGGCAAGACGCATGTATTGACCTATCACAAGGGCAAAGGGAGAGAATTCGACTTTGTAGTCTTGGTGGTCGACCCTCGCGCCGAGAGCGGGCGAGTGCCACTCGACGAGAAGCGCCGCCTGTACTACGTTTGTGCAACGAGAGCAAGAAAGTGGCTCGGCGTCGTCTATTGCGGCGCGGAACTCGGAAATGTTCTCGGGCCGATTCTTGCTCCGGCGCCCGTGCATCGGGGCGGCCGAGCCGGCGCTTAGGACTAGCTTGATGGGCGTCCTTAGCAGCGGCTGCGCGGGAAGTGAACTACCCAACCTCGAAACTTGTTCTCAGCTCACCGTGATCCGTGCCCTTTTCGCACGTCACGACGATGGGCCACCGACCCGGAGTCGTGTTGGAGCCCACACGCCAGGTCCAGCTTACCCGGCCTGACCCGTCGCCGACTTTTGGCACGAGGCCCTTTGCCCTGGACGGGCCTGACTTGTAGCGGACGACGATCGAGCAGCTTGCCCCTGGGGTGGTGCTGATGGTCAGGGTGGCATCGGTGAATGGGGCAGCCGGCGACGTGACCGAGATGAGGGTGATCACCAAGTCGGCCGCTCGGGCTGGACCAAGCTGGAGGCCGACTAGGCAGAAAGTCAGGCAGAACGCAAGAAGCCGGGCGACGGGCAAGACGGTGAAGCGGGAGGGTCGTCCGGAGTGGCGGGGAACGAATCTGACGGGCTCCATGTCGAGCCCATCCTAGTTGAATCTTGGCCGGTCAGCTAGAGGGCCCCCGGGCGGACCTTACCGCCGGGCTGCCAGGGGCTGGCAAGGGCTGCTGGTTGAGACTTGGGCACGGGTCGGGGAAGATTCCTACGATCTGAGCCCGGCGTTGCTCCTGCGTCCCCAGGCTTCGCGAGGGGGAGCCGCGGTAGGACAAAGGTGGACGGGCCCGCCCAGCACCCCTCGCCTCCGACAGTGTGACAACGTGTGATGGTAGATCCGATTCCGGACCTTAATGAGCCATTGGAGGATAGGCAATTGTTGAAAGGCACGGTCAGCTTCCGAGCGGAGATCAAGGGGAATGGCCTGAAGTTTCCCGCGTGCACGTTCTACCCGAAAGAGGCGAGCGTGGAGAAGGTCGAGATCGAGGGGCAGGATGGCAAAGAGATTCGCACCACCGTCCACTTTAGCTCGATCGCGTCGGAGGCTGAGGCCCAGGGCCTGGCAACGAAGATAAACACCGCCGCCCTGGACCGGATCGGTTTTCACTTTTGCGCCGTGATCGACAACGCTCGAATGACAAGCACGCAGTTCTCCCCAGTCGCCCCTACGCCTGGTGTGCTTTCGGTCGCGGCTGGCGAACTGCTGATCGTCGGTGAATCGGTGAGGATGGTACTCGGTACCACTGCGGATAACGTCAAATCCATCCTTGAGCAGGCGACGCCTCCGGCGGAGATCAACTACGGACTCTTTCGCTCCGCGGGGTTGGCGACGAGTCCGGTGGAAGAATTCATGATCTTGTATCAAATCCTTCTCATGCTTGTAGGAGAGCACCAGAAGGATGTTGACAGCTTCATCGCGGGCGAGGAACCAAGCGTTCCACAGACACCGAGCCCGCACAATTCAGCGGTCATGGAGACGGTCTACACGCGGCTGCGGAACGAGGTTGGTCACAGGCGGGCAGGCGTCAACCTCGACAAGACGCGGTCAGAGATGCGCGAGCAGGTGGCCGGGCTCAGGAACCTCGCGAAGAGAGCGATAGAACGGCGGTCCTAACGCCCCGTAGCCGTCGAGGCGCTCGGGGGCCTCTCTGGACCTCTCCAGAGAGCCGAAGATTCGACGCGGCCCAGTGGATCAGGTACTTACGGAATCGGGCTCGGGCGCAGGCTCCGCCGGCGGCTCGACCTCGCGCTCGACGTCAGAGCAGACCAATGCCGGCCCAAGAGGGCCCTCCCACATGCTGATTCCGGGGGACATGTGTCTTGTGGCGAAATCCCCCTGCCATGACCTATGCTGTCAAGGATTCTGGACAGCCTTGGAGGCCCATGGACGTTGTCACCCTGCGCCAGCGACTGATGAATGGCTTGGTGGGGCTAGTTCGGTATCATCGGGCGCTTGGCCTCCGCTTGGTCCCCGCGTTCCTCGTTGCAGTAGCCTTTGAAGCAGGTGTGGCAACCCGATCTGATACATCCCTCGTGAGCGGACGACCTTGACGGCGAACGGAGGATCGGCCCCTCGGAAGTTGACCCTTGCCCAGTTGGAACGGCACCTGTTCGGGGCCGCCGACATCCTGCGCGGCAAGATGGATGCCTCGGAGTTCAAGGAGTACATCTTCGGGATGCTGTTCCTGAAGCGGTGCTCGGACGAGTTCGCGGTCCGCCGCGCCGCCGTGGTCGCAGGCCAACTGGCCCGCGGTCGCCCTCGGAAAGAGGCCGAGAAGCGGGCCGAGACGCCCGACTTTTACAGCGACGCGTTCTTCGTGCCCCCCAAGGCCCGCTGGGAGCACATCCGGGACGAACTGCATCACAACATCGGGGACGGCCTGAACAAGGCGCTGGGTGCGTTGGAGGAGGTCAATACAGCCCTCGAAGGTGTCCTCGTGCACATTGACTTCAGCCGGGTGGTGGGCAAGTCGAAGATCCCCGACAAGCGCCTCCGCCAGTTGATCGATCACTTCAACGCGGTGCGCCTGCGGAACGAGGACTTCGAGTTCCCCGACCTGCTCGGGGCCGCCTATGAGTACCTCATTCGCGAGTTTGCCGACTCGGCCGGCAAGAAGGGCGGCGAGTTCTACACTCCCCGATCGGTCGTCCGCATGATGGTCCGGCTGGTCAAGCCGCAGGAAAGGATGCGGGTCTATGACCCCTGCTCGGGCTCCGGCGGTATGTTGATCCTGTCCCACGAGTACGTGGCTGAGCACGGGGGCAACCCGCGCAACCTGCGCCTGTACGGGCAGGAGTTGAACGGCGGGGTCTGGTCCATCTCCAAGATGAACATGCTGCTCCACGGCATCCCGGACGCCGATCTCCAGAACAACGACAAGGGTACGATCGAAGATCCGGCCCACGTGGAGGGGGGTGAGTTGATGCGGTTCGACCGCGTCATTACGAACCCGCCCTTTAGCATGAACTACACCAAGGACGGCATTCCCTTCCCCGAGCGGTTCTCCTACGGCTGGTGCCCGGAGTCCGGGAAAAAAGCCGACCTGATGTTCGTCCAGCACATGCTGGCCGTCCTCAGGCCGGGGGGGATGGTGGCGACAGTCATGCCCCACGGCGTCCTGTTCCGGGGTGGGGTCGAGCGCGACATCCGCGAGGGCATCCTGAAGGACGATCTGCTCGAAGCGGTGATTGGGCTGGCCCCGAACCTATTCTACGGGACCGGCATCCCGGCCTGCATCCTCGTCCTACGGGCTAAGGGAGCCAAGCCGGCCGAGCGGCGGGGCAAGGTGCTATTCATCAACGCCGAAGCCGAGTATCAGGCCGGGCGGGCGCAGAACTACCTGCTGCCCGAGCACGTCGAGAAGATCGTCAACGCCTTCGAGCGGTTCGAGGACATCCCCGGGTTTGCAGCCGTCGTGCCCGTCGCGGAGTTGGGCAAGTACGACTGGAACCTGAACATCCGGCGCTACGCCGACAACGCGCCACCGCCCGAGCCTCACGACGTACGCGCCCACCTCGCGGGCGGTGTACCCAAGACCGAGGTCGAGGCTCTACGCCCCCTGTTCGAGTCCCACGGGTTCGACTCGATGACCGTGTTCGTGGAGCGGGACGACCACTATCTCGACTTCCGACCAGACCTGACAGCCAAGGGAGACATCAGGAACCGCATCGAGGCCGACTCGGCCGTCAGGGCCAAGGAGGCGCTCGTCGCCGCCGCGTTCAACGACTGGTGGGACCGGCACCGGGAGCGCCTTGTCCGCTTACCCAAGACGAACGACATGATGGCCCTCCGGGCCGACTTCCTGACGACCTTCGTGGACGCGCTCGTTCCGCTCGGGGTCCTCGACCGCTTCCACGTCACCGGCGTCGCGGCCCGCTGGTGGGGCGAGGTGCAGTTTGACCTCAAGGCACTCATCGCTCGGGACTTCGCGGGCCTGCTGGAAGGCTGGGTCACGACCGTGGTGACGGCATTGGGGGAGGACGGAGGCAAATCGGACCCACTCCGGCACAAGGTCGTGCCCCACTTGATGGGCGAGTTTCTCGGGCAGATTGCGGAGGCCGAGGGCCGGGTGGCCGAACTGGATGGCCACTTGCAGGCCAACGCCCCGGCCGAGAGCGAGGATGGCGAGGAGATCGAGGATGACACCGAGCGCATGTCGGAGGCCGAGGAGAAGGCCCTGAAGCGCGAACTGGCCGCCGCGAAGAAGGCCCTGAAGGCCTTGCACAAGGCCTTCGCGGAGCGGCTAGAGGAGGCCCGGGCTGCCCTCAAACCGAATGAGATACAGGAACTCGTGCTCGCCATCCTGAAGGCCGACTTGGCGAAGGAACTCGACCGATACGTGGCCGCACACCGCCGACAGGTCGTCAGCGCCGTCGAGAACTGGTGGGACAAGTACCGCGTCACCCTCCGCGACATCGAGGGCGAGCGGGACGCCACCAAGGCCCGACTGGATGGGTTCCTGAAGGAGTTGGGGTATGCCGAGTAGTGCTTGGGAGACCACCACGCTCGGAACGCTTGCCCACGTTGAGATGGGCCAGTCTCCGGCGTCGGAGTTGGTCTCCGAGTCGGAGGGTTCCGGCGTGCCGTTCCTCCAAGGCAATGCCGAGTTCTCAGCGCTTCACCCCACGCCGCGACTGTGGTGCCGCAAGCCACCCAAGATGTGCAGGAGGGGCGATTCGCTGATCAGCGTTCGTGCGCCTGTGGGTGCAATCAACCGCGCTGATCAGGAGTACTGTATTGGCAGAGGCCTCGCAGCAGTCCGCTTCACCGGTGCGAACGCAGACTTCGGATACCACGCGCTCGGCTACTTCTCTACAGCCCTTCGCCGGGTCGCTCAAGGCACGACCTTTGAAGCAGTCGGCGGGTTCGATCTGAGATCGCTGTCGGTTCCCCGCTGTGATCGTGCCGAACAAGACCGCATAGCAGCCATTCTCGAAACACTCGATGACGCCATCCGCCGGACCGAGCAGGTCATCGGCAAGTTACAGCAGATGAAGCAGGGCCTGCTCCACGACCTGCTTACCCGTGGAGTGGACGAGAACGGCGACCTGCGCCCCTCGCCCTCCGAAGCCCCGCACCTCTACAAGGACTCGCCGCTGGGGCGGATTCCGAGGGGGTGGCGTGTATCGATTGTCGGTCGAGAGTTTGAGGTTCAACTCGGTAAGATGTTGAGCACGGTTGCGAAAACGGGCCGGTACTCCAAACCCTACTTGAACAACAAGGCCGTGCAATGGGAGCGTGTTGATACTCGCGAACTCCAACTAATGGACTTCACCCCAAGCGAGCAGGCGAAGTTCAGCCTTCTTCCCGGTGATCTTCTGGTTTGTGAAGGGGGAGAGGTCGGAAGAACCGCCATGTGGCAAGGAGAACTGCGCGATTGCTACTTCCAGAAGGCGGTTCACCGCCTGCGTCCGACTAGGGGCTACGAGCCTCGCCTGATGCTTCGGTACATGCGATTCGCCGCGATCTGCGGGCGCTTCACGGAGTTCACCAGTCAGACAAGCATCGCTCACCTTACACAAGAGAAACTGTCGATTCTGCCGCTCCCTCTTCCTCCCGCCAGTGAGCAGAGGCAACTGGCATCCATGTTCGACGGCCTCGACCAGAGGCTGACACTCGAGGTGCAGGGCCGGGGGAAACTGTTCACTCTGAAGCATGGCCTCCTACACGACCTCCTGACTGGCCGAGTCCGTGTTCTCCTCCCAGCCGAAGCGCCCGAATGAGCACCGGCCCCGAATTCACCTACGTCGAGCAGCCATTTATCGACCAGTTGGTCGGCATGGGCTGGAAGTTCACCACGGGGAACCTTGACTTCCCGACGGCGTCGGGTCGGTCCTCGTTCAGGGAGGTGCTGCTCCACGACGACTTGAAGCAGGCCCTTCGGCGTATCAACCGCAATGAGGAGGGGAACGAGTGGCTGGACGAGGGTCGTATCGCCACGGCGGTCTCGGCGATCGAACGGCTCGCCCCGCCGAAATTGATGGAGGCTAATCAAGCGGCCATGGAACTGCTCCTGAAGGGCACCACGGTCGAGGGCGTTCCCGGCTGGGATCAAGGCCGCAACCAGACCGTCCACTACATCGACTGGGACCATCCGGGGAACAACACCTTCCGGGTCGTCAACCAGTTCCGCGTGGACGAGCCCGGGGGGCAGGCGAAGAGATTCATCGTTCCCGACCTCGTCCTGTTCGTGAATGGCATTCCGCTCGCGGTGGTCGAGTGCAAGAGCCCCGGTGTGCAGGAGCCCATCGAGGAGGCCCTCGACCAACTCCAGCGCTACTCGAACCAGCGGTCGTGGGTCGCGGACGACGAGGGCAACGAGCGTCTGTTCCACACCAACCAGCTTCTGATCGCTACCTGCTACGACGAGGCCCGCGTCAGCACCATCGGGGCGCAGGCCGTTCACTATCTGGAGTGGAAGGATACGAGCCCGGTGCCGATGGCCGAGGTGGCCGCGGCGCTGGGCAAGGACAATCTGTCGAGTCAGGAGAAACTGATCGCTGGGATGCTTCGGCCGGCCCACCTGCTCGACCTCGTCCGGCACTTCACCCTGTTCATGCAGGCCGACAGCCGGACAATCAAGATCGTGGCCCGCTACCAGCAGTTCCGGGCCGTGGGGAAGGCCGTCGACCGGTTGCTGACGGGCAAGACTCGCAGGGAGGACGGCGAGAGCGACCGGCGCGGCGGCATCGTCTGGCACACACAGGGGTCGGGCAAGAGCCTATCGATGGTGTTCCTCGTGCGGAAGATGCGGACTACCCCCACCCTCCGGAAGTTCAAGGTCGTGGTTGTCACGGACCGCAAGGACTTGCAGAAGCAGTTGTCCGAGACCGCCGACTTGACCGGCGAGACCGTGAGAAAGGCCCCCTCGACCGAGAGGCTGAAGGGCCTACTGTCCGAGAAGGGCCCGGGCCTCGTGTTCGCCACCATCCAGAAGTACCAAGAACGAGACCGCGACGCCGACACGGATGTGGACGCGCCCGATGTCGAGCCGGACGCGGAGGCCATCTCCGACGTGCCTACGGCCGTGAGCGAGTTCCCGGTCCTGAACGGGGACGAGTCCATTTTGGTGCTCGTGGATGAGGCCCACCGCTCGCACGCCAGCGCCCTGCACGGGAACCTGCTCAGGGCCCTGCCCAACTGCGCCCGCATCGGCTTCACGGGGACTCCCATCCTGCTGGGCGCCAAGAAGCGCACCCACGAGATTTTCGGGGACTTCATCGACCGCTACGTCATCAGGCAGTCCGAGGAGGACGGGGCCACAGTCCCGATCCTGTATGAGGGTCGGACGACGGCGGGGACTGTGGCCGATGGCCGCGACCTTGACGAAGTGTTCGAGGACATGTTCCGGGAGCGGACGCCCGAAGAACTGGAGCGCATCAAGGCCAAGTACGCCACCAAGGGGCATGTGATGGAGGCAACGGCCCTGATCGAAGCCAAGGCGCGGAACATGCTCCGGCATTACGCGGACGCCGTGTTGCCCAACCGGTTCAAGGCGCAGGTCGTGGCGGTCAGCCGGCGGGCGACGCTGCGTTACCGGGAGGCGTTTCTCAAGGCCCGCGAGGAATTGGTGGCCGAGATCCAAGGACTGGACCCGGCCCTGCTGGCTCTCGCCGCCGACACCCGCGCCACCCTGCCCGAGCGTACCCAGTTCCTTCTGCGTGCCTGCGAGCACCTCGGGCTCATTCAGTCGATGGAGTTCGCCCCGGTTATCTCCAGCAGCAACAACGACCCGCCCGAGTGGAAGGAGTGGACCGATTCCGTCAAGGTCGAGAACCGAATCGCGGCATTCAAGAAACCCTTCCCCACGGGTGCCCCCGACGACGCCCAGAAGGCCAGCAGCCTCGCGGTCATCATCGTGAAATCGATGCTCCTCACCGGCTTCGATGCGCCGGTCGAGCAGGTCCTGTACCTCGACCGCTTCATGCACCAGCACGAGTTGTTGCAGGCCATCGCCCGGGTGAACAGGACCGCCACGAGAAAGAAGGCGGGGCTCGTGGTGGACTACTACGGCGTCGCCCGGCACCTGAAGGAGGCGTTGGCCGCCTACAGCGCAGAGGACGTCGAGGGGGCGCTCCAGAGCCTGAAGGACGAGATCCCGAAACTCCGCGACCGGCACCACAGGGTCGTCGCCGTTTTCAGAGATAAGGGCGTCGAGGACATCGAGGACACTGAGACCTGTGTCGAACTCCTCCGGGACGAGCACCTGCGGATCGAGTTCAACGTCAAGTTGAAGTACTTTCTGACCACGCTGGACCTCGTCCTGCCGAGGCCTGAAGCCCTGCCGTTCGTCAAGGACGTCAAGACGCTGGCATTCATCCAGACGCGGGCGCGGAACCTCTACCGGACAGGTGGCCGGCCCATCGGCAGGGAGGTCGGGGAGAAGGTCCGGGCGCTGATCGACGAGCACGTCATCTCGCTTGGCATCGACCCGAGTATCCCGCCGATCTCGATCATGGACGCGGAGTTCGGGGAACACGTGGACAAGCAGGGGTCTCCCCGGGCCAAGGCGTCCGAGATGGAGCATGCCCTGCGCTTCCATATCCGCCAGCACTACGATGAAGACCCTGAGCACTTTGAGCGGCTGTCGGAGCGGCTGGCCAAGATCCTGACCGAGTTGAAGGATCGATGGGACGAACTCGTGGAGGCCCTGCGGACCTTCGTTATTGAGGTCGAGGCCGGGCGGCAGCGAGACACGACTGGGCTTGACCCCGCGACGCAGGCCCCGTTCCTCGGCGTGCTCCGGCAGGAGGTCGCGGGAGGCGGCGACCTGCCCCCCGACCGCCTGAAGGCGCTATGTGAGGCCACGGTCGAGATGGTCGAACACGCCCAGCAAGAGATTCGGCTGGTGGGCTTCTGGGAGAACGCCCACGCCCAGACCGTGCTCAGGAAGTGGCTCGTCCAATACCTCGACAGCCATGACGTGGTACCTTTCGACCGGCTCCCAGAGGTGGCGGACCGCCTAGTGGAACTAGCGAAGGCCAATCACCTGAAGTTGACGCGATGACCCTGACGCTGACCGTGGACGACCTTCGGTTCGACGTGGTGCTGAGCCCCCGGCGACGAACGATCGAGTTGTCCGTTGAGCGGAACGGGGCGCAGGTCGTCCGCGCTCCGGAGGGTGCTACCCCGGAACGCTTGGTAGCGTTCATCCGCGAAAAACGGGCGTGGGTCTACAGGAAGGTGGCCGAGAAGGCGTCCCTCCGGCCCGCCGTGCCCGCCAAGGAGTTCGTCTCCGGCGAGGGCTTCCCGTACCTCGGTCGGTCATACCGCCTACTCCTCGTGAACGCGCAGGACGTGCCGCTACGGCTTGAGGCTGGCCGATTTCGCCTGCTTCGAACTGAGGCCCCTCAGGGGCGGGCGCACTTCGTCCGCTGGTACACGGAGCATGGCCGAGCATGGCTCCGCCCCCGAGTGGCCGGACTTGTCCGGCGGGTCGGGGTTGAGCCCGCCAGTATCGAGGTGCGCGAACTCGGCCACCGCTGGGGATCATGTGGGCGGAGGGGCAACCTGAACTTCAGTTGGGCCACGGTCCTGCTTCCTCCGGGCATCGTGGACTATGTGATCATCCACGAACTGGTCCACCTACATGAGCGGAACCACACGCCAGCGTTCTGGGCGCGTGTCGAGCGGGCTATGCCGGATTACGTTCGGCGGAAGGCGTGGCTGGCGGAGAGGGGCGGGGCGGCGCTGACCCCAATCCGACAGTAATTCAGGCGGGTTTCGGCGAGCCACGCCGCGATCAGGCCGGCCAGGTGCTGGAAGGGGGTCGTCAGACCGATCCATGATGTGCTGGGTTGATTTGGTGAAGAATGGTGCCTAGACGGGGCGGACATGCCCGATCGACGATGCGAATTTCGCGAAAATACCGGGTGGCAGACTGGACCGCACTGGATTTTGGAGCGGAGGATGGCTGGCAGAGGGGCGTAGACATTCTTGCTGATCGCATCAAAAGTAGGGTGCTCGACATCGTGAGGCAGTTTGAAGGCCTGGAAGTTGCCGGGTTCATCGTACTCGCGGTCGATTGCTTGCTCATCGAGACGCTACAGCAATTTCGAGAGGGAGTGGCGGAGACGCCCAGGTGGAAGGGTGAAGAGTACTTTGTGAAGTTCTTGACGGAAACTAGGTTTCGCAGATTTTTCGATCAGGTGTCGGCAAGGAAATTCTACGATCATGTTCGGTGCGGAATCCTCCACCAATCGGAGGTGAAGGGTGATTCGCGAGTTGTAATCGGAAGGCGGAGCCCGCTCATCGAGCGGGTCGACCAGGGAAATGGATTAGTCGTGAATCGAAAAGTGTTTCATCGGGAATTGGTTTTGACTTGTGATGAGTACTTAGCTGAATTGCGGAATCCAGCCAACGCGGATTTGCGCGAAAAGTTTAAGCGAAAGATGGATCACATCTGTCGTGTCGGGGAGGATGGAATGCAGTGATGTTGTGGCCAACTCGGACACACTCAGGCGCATTCCAGGACACTCCAATGCAATACGGGGTCGGTGGATTAACTTCAAATTGAATTCCCCTTCGCGTTACATGTTCGGAGGCGCCTCATCGAATGCTGATTCCGCGAGCTACACACGGTGACCCACTACGTTTTGATGCGTCGATCGAACTGCGAGGTCTGTTGGCGGGCGCTGTTCGGTGTGAGCCAGATCGCCTGTAAGCCGGGCTCGACGCAAAGGAGACTCGATTAGCGGTGCTGGAGGCTTACCTCGATGAAAGCGAGCGCGCCGGGCAGGCGCCCCGGTTGTTCTGCATGGCAGGATGGCTTGGCGATGGCGCGGCGGCTTGGAAATCGTTCGAGAAGCGTTGGGCGGATGTTCTGGATGATGGAGGCATCACGGAGTTCAAAGCCTCCGATCTTGCAAACCAGCGCGGGGAGTTTGCGCAGTGGTCGGACGAACGCGCGTTCACGTTCCTGGCGGATCTACTGGCCATCGTTCGCGACAGCGACCTCGTTGCCGTCGAGGCCAGTATCGCCCTTGAGGAGCCCCAAGACCGTCGAATCCAAGCGCAGGCAGGCGCCGATTATTTGGCGTGCGCCTATCACTGCCTCCTGCTCTTGCTCCACGTCGCTACGATCAAGGACGTCGGCGGCCGAGAGCGAGTCTCGGTCGTCTTCGATGAACGCAAATACAAGGGCGTGGCGCTCCTCGGGGTCATCACCTACAATCTCGGCACCCTCCTGCGTCGGTTCGCTCTTCCCCTTACATGTAGAGTTGGTCGCTGACGAGCCTCCAACAGCGGCTGTTCATGACCGGCTGGCGGCCCATCCGACATGCCCGGTACTCCAGCCTCCAGTTGGCGGAGAGCTACTTGACTTCGACTCTCTTTCGGCAGACCCTCGGGCGCATCGAGCGACTCGCGTGGCATCCGACCTGAGCTGGGCTACCGCACCCGGAAGTACGGGGATGAGCAGCAGAGAATGCCATGGCGGCGGTGTCTTTGGAAAACATGGTCGGAGTGACCAATCTCAGAAACAACGGGTCGCACAGGCCCCAGAGTTCACCGGAATGACTGTCGTTGACGAGTTGGGACGTGTTGACGAGCTGGCCAGCTCGGTGGACGCCGTCACCGGGGCGGCGATCGGTCCATATCGGGAATCCCAGTTTGAACTTCTTACGCTCTTGGTGCCGGGTTCTCGGAGCCGTAGCCTTGGCAAGTGGCGACCACACGGCTTGGACAGGTGGTCGGCGAGTATCTAGAAGCCACTCTCTTATATTGACCTTACGCGGGCGTTTCTGGAGGCGCGACATGAGCAGTGCGTATACCCACCCGAGCAGAAAGCAATGCCTAGTAAGGTTGGTCGCCTTGGGTATCGCCCTTCTGTTGATATTGGTCGAGGCTCGACCTGCCGCGCCTGAGGACCTGAAAGCAGTATCCTCGTTTCTTGCGGGTCGGATCGGCGCGTCCGGGCGGAAAACCGTCGCAGTAATCGACTTTACCGATCTCCGTGGCAACGTAACCGAGCTTGGCCGCTTTCTCGCCGAAGAGCTTTCGGTAGATTTGGTAGGTAACGCGAAGGGCTTTGACGTCATCGACCGCACGCATCTCAAAGCCATCCTCCAGGAGCACAAGCTCGCGTCGACGGGTCTCATTGATCCGCAAACGGCAAGACAACTCGGCCGGATCGCCGGAGTGGACGCGCTTGTAACGGGCACGATCACGCCACTGGGGGACAGCGTCAGGCTTTCTGTGAAAGTGCTCGACACTACCACGGCGCGGATGGTCGCGGCCTCAACTGCGGACGTCCCGAAGACCAAGGCGATCGAGGAGCTTTTGGGTCGCGAGATCGGGGCTCCGCAGCCGACCAGCGGTGCGAGCACTCCTTCTATGCGGGAGTCGGGGAGCACTCAGGCCGGGACGATAACCTCGGTCGAGGCGAGCGACTTGCTGATTGTGCTGAAAAGCTGTCGGCGTTCCGGTCGGGCACTTTCCTGCGTCGGGTCCATCACCAACAAAGCGGAGAAGCCCCGGCAGATAGTGTTAGATTGGAACAATAGCTACGTCGTAGACGATTTGGACAATCAGTACCGGGTAGAGAACAATTCCACCTTCGGGGCGCAGGGCAGCAGCCAGGAGCTTCCAGGTAACCTACCGGTGAACTTCCGCCTGTTGGTGGCTGAGGTCAACCCTACGACGAGCCGCGTAACAATCGTCCTTTCGGGCCAAGCATATGGCGCTGTCGCATCGTCTTTCAAAGTCGGCCTCAGAAACATACCTCTTCAGCAGAGGTAGTCTAATCTGGGTTGGAACACGAGGTTGCGTGTCCGGCTGGCGGCATAGGGGTTCGGCATGAAGCTATTTTTCGAACGCTTTCTCCTACCGGCTGCGGCGGGCCTCTTTGTGTTCCTGATCACCACGAAGCTAGAGTTGGGGATCGCTCTGCGCATTGGTGCGAGCATCGGAGTGGCGATGATTGCCTGCTTGGTGGCTTTGGTTGCGGAAAGACTACCGGGCCGCGAAGCTGTTGGCCCGTTGCAGTCAAGGACTATTCTGGTTCCGGGTGCGATCATCGGAGTGGCGATGATTGCCTACTTGGTGGCCTCGGTTGCGGAAAGACTACCGGGCCGCGAAGCTGTTGGCCCGTTGCAGTCAACCAGTGAAAGTTACACGACAGGCAATGCACCGTCAGCGCCCTCTCAACGAGAGAAAGAGGTAGCGACGCCCAACAAGGCTGATAGGCAGCCGGCCGCTCGCAGCGTCGAATCGCTCGCTCGCGAAGGCAACCCGCCGACGGACAGCAGGCGACAGGCCGCCCCAGTTGCCTCTGAAGAGGACATCTTCGTAAAAAAGTATCTGATCAAGGATCGCGACGTGAGGAGCAACGCGCCTCGATGGGCGATCCTGTTCGGAGGCGATAACGCGACAGACTTTCCTGAGCTCACCTCTGCGGTGACGGATGCGTTGTCACAGAAGGGCTACCAGCGGGTTTCGGTCTTCCGACCGTCCGTCATCCAGGACCGCAAGCACGAACAGATCTATGCTGCCGATCCACTGCTCAGCAGGAGGCTCCATGAATACTGCGACTGGATTATTGTCGGGAAGGTGAGTTCTGCCTTGCGAAAAGACATTGCACCAGCTGGATTGCTGACAGTCGAGCTTTCGCTGGTGATGCGCGTCATATCCACGCTGTCCGGTCAAACTAAGACAGAATTTAGAATCCACGAGAACGGAGCTGGCTTCACCCCTACCGAGGCGCTGGCGCGTGCTGAAGAGAGGCTCGCAAGCAACCTTCGTGAGCGGCTGCAGACCATCGTGGACTAGCCGCGCTCTCACCGGCACCTGACGGCGGCTGCCGGCTCGCTGTGCACCTCGGATCGCTGGTGCTCGACGACGTGTTCATGCGGTCTAAAGTAATTAGCGTGTCCTTATGGTCGATAGGCAAAGTGCCCAAATCTGTGCCCAGGAGCCCGGATAGAGTTCATGGTCAGGGAGGGGGGAGTTTTCCCCCTTTACCGTGAGAAGCATCAGCCAGCAGGCACTGCCAGGGCCTGACAGGCTTTGGGGGTCAGCCCGGGAGCCTACCTCTTCTGCCTAGACCGGGGGCCGCGGGCTGCCCAGGCGAGTGACGGTCCCCGGGCCAACACTTCTGGGGCTCTCCCCGGGTGTGACCGATTCGGCAGTCCGCGATGTCGGGTCGGCTGACCCTGCGGACTCTCCCACTTCATTGTCGGGCGGTCGGACTGGCCTCGGGCCCCGCGGGTCCTGTAGCCGGCCACTCGGGATGACCGTCGCGTCGATGATCGTCGACGCCGGCGGCAACTCGCCTCGCACTGCTCGGTCCACATGCTGCCGTTCCCTGATATGCGCGAGCATTTTGCCAAGATCATTTATGCCTGACGGAGGCGGCATCGCGACCACGGTGACCTTGGCCCAGCGCTGCGGGAATTTCCGTTCCAGGATCGCCAGGGCCAGCTCCGGTCTGACGTTCGCTTGACTGGTGAGGGCCGTGACCATCCGAGCTTCGAGATCCGCTTCAGCCTTCCGTACGAGCCGCTGAAACGTTGCGTAGGGCTCGCCGTCCCATTTCATCCAGTGGGTGAGCGTTTCCGGCGTCACTCCGGCCAACTGCGCAGCCGTCTCTCGATAGCAGCCGCACCCAATGGCATGGAGGACGACGGCGGCCCGATGATTCGTGAGACGGGTTTTCCCACCGCCTCTGCGGCTCTGCCCCGGGAGCTTCACGACGGGCAGGTCCGTCCGTCTCACTCGTGGGAGCTCTTGCGGCGGCTTGGGTGGTCGTCCGATTCGACCGCCACGTCGTCGCCCAGTGGATATCGTCACTCGTTTCATGTCTATAAGCCTTTCAGGAGAAAGGAGTTGGTCACGCTCCGGCCCGTGAAAAAGTCCGCTTCAAGCTCGTCATCGATGTCGTAGCCATGTCGCTATTCTCTCCAAGTGGGTCCGTGGCGTCCAGTAGCTCGTCCATCAAGGCTGCCGGGGAGAGCGTGAGCGAATTATTTAGTCGCAAATTCCCCCGGGCGGGCCTGAGGCTCCCTACGGCTACACGCTGACAGGGACGCCCCGAAAATATCCGCGCCGCGATCCGGTGACCGGGAAGCGGCCGGGGCCGACCAGGAACCGCAACGGCCCCATCATGGAGACGCGGGTGGCCCTGATGCGGGCCGTCTTCCTGTCCGCCTACCGGATCGCCCTGGCCCTGAAGGTGTGCCGCCAGAGCGTGGATGGCATCCTGAGGCGGCCGCATGTCGCGGAGATGGTCGAGGACTTTCGCACGCGGGTCCGCGCGGATCAATTATTGCGGGACTGGGCCTCCGAGGTGTGGTGGGGCGAATTTTGACGGGATGTATTCTTGCGTTGCTCCCTCTTTGGATGGCGCGTAAGTAACATAAGCGTGTGCGTAGGTCCGTATCGGAACTCCCATTTATGCCCCTTACGCGCTCACTCTCTGAGCCGCGCCTTCGCCTCATAATATCGACTTGCGATTCCCTGAATGAGGGCCTCGCCGGTCTCGATACCTATCCCCTCAAGGCGCTCGCGAGATACGTTCGCGAAGATCGGGTCGCCCGCCGCCGGCCCTCGGCTATAGAGAAGCTTAAGGTCAACGTCAAATGACCAGAACAAAGGGGCGTCTTCCGGCTTCGTTGCCTGTTGCCCTCTGGGCAGTTTATACCCCGGCCCGCCTACGCATGGATCAGCTGACGAGGTGCAGAATAGTGAATTGCCTTGATTGTAGAATGTCAGCGAGAACTCTGACGTAACAACACCGTAGAAGAGACCCGAACGGGGAACTGCCCCCGCCCGTATCAAGATTCGAATGCGTGGCTGCCAGCGCGCCCCACCCCTTGGAGCAACGTCACTGCAGCCGAAGACCAATGGATCATCCACGTGCGGGTTTCGGTCCAAGGTGAACACCCAGATCGGTCCAACGTGAACGCTCAGATCGGAGCAACGTGAACACCTAGATCGGTGATCGTGAACAGGCGACCCTGCCCGCGGGGGCGGGTGCCTGAAGGGTAGCGACGCTGGATGGTCCAGCCCGCCGTCCGCCCCGAGCCAGAAAGGGGCGCGATGGCGGCCGAGCGACTTTCCATGCGGCAGATCCGCGAGATCCTGCGACAGAAGTGGACCCTGGGCCGGAGCCACCGGGAGGTGGCCCAGCAGGTGGGGGCCGGCCTGGGAACCGTCTCCAGCGTTGAGCGTCGAGCCCACGCCGCGGGGCTCGACTGGCCGCAGGTCGAGGCGCTCAGCGACGAGGTGTTGGAGGCCCGCCTGTATGGGCCGCCGACGCCGCCCACGCACCATCGGCCCGTGCCCGACTGCGTGCGCCTGCACGCCGAACGGCACAAGCCCGGCGTCACCCTCGAGCTGCTGCACCTGGAGTATCTGGAGCAGCACCCGGACGGCTACCGCTA
>Ga0326597_10003477_pt1 | contig 22709 bp, 19 predicted proteins | sample RVTome_12_FD_203789 | JGI IMG/M metagenome (GOLD analysis project Ga0326597, IMG submission 203789) | Soil microbial communities from uranium-contaminated site in the Upper Colorado River Basin, Wyoming, United States - RVT100D185 | ecosystem: Environmental > Terrestrial > Soil > Contaminated >...
CGGAAGCCCGGTACCCCCGCCCACGAAAGGCTCGAGCATGGCGGCGGTCTTGGCATCCACGACGCCGTCGACGAAGCCCTTCACCGCCGCCACCCGCAGCCGCGGCGAGGCATGGCCTTCGCGCAGTCCTCGGTAGCGCGCGAGGAGATCGGGGGACGGGTCCTTGACCAGGGGCAGCGCGGCGGCGATCCGAAGCTTGAGCCCGCCTTCCAGGAGCAGGCGCTCCAGGAGGGGAAGGTCCGCTTCGTCGAGCCCGGCGTCCTGCACCGAAGTGAGACCGTAGGAGGCCAGGGTGTCGAGCCCCTTCTTGAGGGCACGATACCTGTCCTCTTCGGCTTCCTCGGGGACCAGCTTGCTCACCAGCCCGACCGCCGCCTCCTTGAGAAGGCCGGTGGCTTCCCCGGCGGCGTCGCGCACGATGACCCCGTTCTCGGGATCGCGAGTGTCCTTCGTGATCCCTGCCTTCACGAGGGCGACTCCGTTGGCCAGAGCCGAGTGGCCATCGCGGTCGTGCACCAGCACCGGCCGGTCGGGGATCACGGCGTCGAGGAGCCGCCTATCCGGGCCCGCGGGCGGAAAGTCGCCGTAGGCCCAGCCCCGGCCCACGATCCATTCGCGACCGGGATTGCGCCGCGCGTAGTCGCCGAGCCGCTTCCTCACCTCTGCGGGGGTCGACGCCCCCACGAGGTCGAGCTGGACGAGGGAGAGGCTCCCGCCCATGAGGTGCAGATGGCCATCACCGAATCCGGGGTAGACGAAGCGGCCCTTGAGGTCGACGACGTCGGTCTCCTTTTCCTTGTGCTTCTGGATCTGGGCGGTGGTCCCCACGGCCAGGATGGTTTGCGCGCGGATGGCCAGGGCCTCCGAGAGGGGCTTGCCGGGCTCGCCCGTCCACACGCGTCCATTAATGAAGATGCGGTCGGCCTTCTCCGCGGCCCGGGTCGGACCGGCCAGGGTGGAGGCCAGAAGGGCGGCGGCCACCGCGAGCGAGCCGCGGGCGACGAGGCGACGGGTCACCCCCGACCTCCACCCACCGCGGTGAGCGCCGCTTCGAGCACGTCCAGCCCTTCCCGCAGCTCTGCGTCCGAGACGACCAGCGGCATGAGGGTGCGGATCACGTTGCCATAGGTTCCGGCGGTGATGGTCAGGAGCCCGCGCTCGTAGGCCTTCTGGGTCACTTGCGTCGTCTCCTCCTTGGCCGGCGCCTTCGTGGCCTTGTCCTTGACGAGCTCGAGCGCCCACATGGCGCCCTGGCCACGCACGTCTCCGATCAGCGGGACGCGCGTCTTCCAGGCCAGAGCACGGGTGCGAAACGCCTCACCGATGGCGTTGGCCCGCTCGAGCAGCTTCCCGTCTCTGAACTCGTCCAGGACCGCGTGCGCGGCGGCCAGGGCCACGGGATTGCCTCCGAAGGTGCCCCCGAGCCCGCCCACCCCGGGCGCGTCCATGACCTCGGCGCGGCCCGTGATGGCCGCGAGGGGCAGGCCGCCCGCGAGCGACTTGGCGGTGACCAGGATGTCGGGAACGACGCCGGAGTGCTCACAGGCGAACATCTTCCCGGTGCGGCCGAACCCGGTTTGCACCTCGTCCGCGATGAGCAGGATGCCGTGCTTCTCCGTGAGCGCGCGCAGCCGCGGCAGGTACTCGCCGGGGGGCACCACGAACCCGCCCTCGCCCAGCACGGGCTCCACGATCACGGCCGCCACCTGCTCCGCGGGAACGTAGCGCTTGAAGACGTCCTCGAGGGCGTCCACGCAGGCGATCGCGCACGACGGGTACTGGAGATGGTACGAGCAGCGGTAGCAGTAGGCGAAGGGGGCGCGGTAGATCTCGGGGGCGAAGGGACCGAAGCCGGTCTTGTAGGGATGGGTCTTGGAGGTGAGGCTCAGGGCCAGCAGGGTGCGGCCGTGGAAGCCATCCTCGAAGGCCAGGATGGAGGAGCGGCCGGTCGCGACCCGCGCAATCTTGACCGCGTTCTCCACCGCCTCCGCGCCCGAGTTCACGAAGAAGGTCTTCTTCTTGAAGGTCCCGGGGGCGAGGGCATTCAGCCGCTCGGCCAGGGCCACATAGCTCTCGTAGGGGACCACATTGAACGAGCTGTGGACGAGCCGCGCCATCTGCGCGGAGGCCGCCTTCACCACCGCGTCGTTGGTGTGGCCCACGTTCAGGCAGCCGATCCCCCCCGCGAAGTCGAGGTAGCGGTTGCCGTCCACGTCCGTGAGGGCCGCCCCGTGGGCCTCCGCGGCGAAGATGGGCGTGACGTGGAAGGGCCCTCGCGGCACCGCGCTCTCGCGGCGGGCGAAGAGCGCCCGCGACCGCGGCCCCGGCACCTCGGTCTTCAACTGGATCGTGGGTTGCTTCGTCGTCAACGTGCTCGGCATCGGAGGACATTAGCGCGGGCCGGGGCGCGCGGGCAAACGGACCCGCGTGTTATCGTCGCCGCGCATGAAGAAGAAGGCCGTGGTGGCCGTGCTCGGGGGAGCCGGGGCCATGGGACGCGCGGTCGTCTTCGACCTCGCCCGTTCCGGCCAACGCGTCCTGCTCCTGGAGGCCGACCTCGAGGCCGCCGGGCGCATCGCGCGCCGCTACGCCGGTCGCGCCGCCCTCGCCGCCCTCGTCGAGCGCGCGGACGCCCGCGACCCCGCGGGCCTCGCCCAGATCTTGCGCGCGCGGGGGGCGGCCGTCCTCGTCAACTGCGCGCCCTACGTCCTGAACCTCGACGTGATGGAGGCCGCGCTGCGCGCACGCTGTCACTACCTCGACCTGGGAGGGCTCTTCCACACCACTCGGATGCAGCTCGTCCACGACCCCGAGTTCCGGCGCCACGGGCTGCTCGCCGTCCTGGGCATGGGCAGCGCCCCCGGGATCGTGAACGTGCTCGCGCGAGCGGCCGCGGATCCTCTGAAGAGGGTGCGGGCCATCCGGATCTACAACGGGGGCGCCGACCACACCCGCTACAAGGCCCCCGTGGCCTTCGGCTTCGCCCCTGCCACGGTTCTCGAGGAGTTCACCCAGCCCCCGGTGGTCTTCACGAAGGGCCGCTTCAAGGCCGAGCGGCCTCTCGGGGGGGGCGAGGACGTGCTGTTCGACGTCGGCCTGCAGCGGGTCCACCTGAGCCTGCACTCGGAGGTGGCCACCCTGCCCCTCCGCTACGGCCCCAAGGGTCTTCGCGAGTGCTTCTTCAAGATCGCCTACGACCCGGTCCTGATCGAACGGCTGAAGCTGCTCATCGACCTCGGCCTCACGGACAAGCGCCCGACCCCGCGGGGGATCGCACCCCGCGACGTCCTGCTCGACTGCTTCAAGCGCCTGCCTCCGCCCCCGGAGTTCGTGGACGACCGCGACTGCCTGGCGGTGGTCGCCCTTGGCGAAGACGCGCGCGGCCCCGTGACCGTTCGCTACGACCTCACGGCCCGGCCCCAGCGGCGTCCGCCCCTCTCCGCGGTGGCCCGCGACACCGGCTTCCCTCCCGCCATCGTGGCCCGGATGATCCTGGACGGGACCATCCGGGAGCGCGGCGTGCTGCCGCCCGAGCGTTGCGTGCCCGTGACGCCTTTCCTCGCGGCGCTGGCGGAGCGCGGGATGCGGGCGCGCCTTACGACGACGCGACCGGCCCCAGCCTGAAGCGGGACCTCATCGTCGCTTGACCTCGATCTCCGGATCCGCTGTCGCGCAGTAGCTGTTCGTACCCGCCCTGCATACACGGACTTCATAGACGTAGTATCCTTCGTACTTCTTGAAATTGGCCTTCCGAGCGCCTGGGAAGTAGCAAACCGGTGGCGGGTCGACCGACTCTCCATCCGCGACCTCTTGCGGCACGTCGACCACCACCCGGCACTTGAGCTTCTTCTTGCCGATGCCCGGAGCCACTCCGCGGAGCCTCAGGTCCCAGCTTCCCCCCTTACAGTCCGTGTTCTTAATGTCCCACTCGACCCCTTCGTCGTCCTCGCCCACCACGGCCTTCTCCTTGTCGGCCGCACTGACGTACGCAGGCTTGCACTTCTGTCCGTCCTTGGTGAGCGTGATCGATACCTTCTTCCATTGGGCGGGCTCCGGGCTCGCGAGTGGCGTGGGAGTGGGGCTCGGGGGGGGCGGACCGGCCACCTCGCAACCAACGATGAGCGGGAGACCGAGCAGGGCGCAAGCGTAGACTATCTTCGACAATCTCATTCGTTGCCTCCTTTTTTGGGGGAAACCCCGGAGCCAGCGGCATCCGGTACGGGTAGGAGATCAGCCACGTCTTCGTCTTCCGAAGCCAGTGCGAGAGAGAAACCGCGGGCGATCGCTTGCGCCAGAGCTCCCCTCGCCTCGGCCCGCCTTCCGACCAGGGCGAGAACCACGGCCTTGCGGAACAGTATCTCGCCGCTCGCCGGGTTCAGGCGAAGCGCTTCCTCCACGTGCTTGAGCGCGTTCCCGCCCTGGCCGGCCTTTGCCTCGTACACGGCGAGCCGGGCGTGGACGAGTGGGTCGCCGGGGGTGACCGCAACCTCCTGTTGGGCCAGCTCGACCGCCCGGGAATACTGCGCGCGGGCCCCCTTCGGGTCACCGAGTCGCTTCAGGACATCGCCAAGATTGCGATGGCGGGGCGCGGTGTTCGGCAGGAAGCGGAGGGCTTCCTCGAACGCTTCCCGGGCCTCTTTGTAGCTCGCGCTCGCATAGAAGAGATTCCCGAGATTGGTCCAGGCCTCGGGTCCGGGCTCCAGTTCGATCGACTTCCGGTAGTTGGCTTCGGCCGCGTCGCGGAGCCCGGCCGCCTGCTGTGCCGCCCCGAGGTTGAGATAGCCCCAGGAGCTCGTGGGGAGAAGCTCCGTTACCCGCTTCCAGGAGGAGGAGGCCTCGGAGTAGCGTCCGAGGTTGAAGTACGCCAACCCGAGAGTGTCGTGGTTCTTCCAGAACTGGGGACGCAGGGCGAGGGCACGCTTCAGCTCGGCGAGCCCCTCCTCGGCCTGGCCCTGGTCGAGGAGGAGGTTCCCGAGACTCCGCCGCGCATCATCCGCTGTGGGCTGGAGGCGAAGGACGCGCCCCAGCTCTTCGATGGCTTCTGCGGCCCGGCCCGTCTGGCCAAGCTGCTCGGCGAGCAGCAGCCGCACTCGAGGCTGGTCGGGATCGAGAGCGAGCGCACGCTCGAGCGCCTGCCGGGCCCGCGTGGCGTAAAGCGGGTCCTTGTTGGACATGTACCGCGCCCAGTTCGCCTCCGCGAGGCCCGCCGCCGCCAACGTGAAACGCGGCTCCTTCGCGAGGACCTCCTCGAAGAGAACGATCGCGCGATCCACGTTGCCGCCCACGTCCGCGCGGTCGAGCAGGTCGCGAGCCGCCCCGTACTTGGCCAGCGCCTCCTCGCTTGTGGGCAGGATGGCCCGTTCGATCCGCTCCAGGTCCTGCGCGCTCACCCCGCCCTTGACCGCCTGGGCGACGGCTTCCGCGACCTGCTTCTGGAGAGCAAGGATGTCGTCGGTGCTTCCCTCGAAGACTCGGCTCCAGCGCACGACGTTCGAACCCGACCGGATGAGGTTGAGCGCGACTCTCACATTGCCCGCCGAGCGTTGGAGGGACCCGTCCACCAGCAGCTCCGCCCCCAGCTCGCGGGCGATCCGCGAGGGCTGCGCCGACTTCAGGAGGGCCTCCTGGACGCCTCCCCGGGAGACGACGTTGACGTCGGGCAGGCCCGCGAGAGCGCTCACGATCACGTCGGCGAAGCCGATCGCCAGATGGTCGAAGGCCGCGTCGCCGCTCGCGTTGCTGAGGGGCAGGACGGCGATGACCGGAGGACGCTCAGGGGCCCGGGGGGCGTTGGCCCCGTTCCAGGCCAGGAAGGCGACGAGCGCCACCGCAGCCGCGGCGGCGGCGACCAGGCCGATCCTCTTCTGCTGGCGCCGCCAGCGTCGCGAGAAGCTGGAGCTCGTCCGCAGCCCGAACGGTCGCTCCAGGTCGGTGAGGGTCTTCCAGCCCGATTGCGCCCCCGAGAGCTGCTGCAGCTCCGCACGCAGGGCCCCCGCAGTTTGAGGACGATCGCGCGGGTCACGGGCCATGGCACGCCCCACCACCCGCACGAGCTCGTCGGGCAGCTCGGGCCGCAGGGCCGCGAGGTCGGGGGGCCGCCCGTCCAGAATGGCCTGGGCGATCGTCTTCTTGTCGGGACCGTCGTAGGGCCTTCGTCCCGCGAGCAGCTCGAAGAGCACGACTCCCGCGGTGTAGATGTCGCTGCGCTCGTCCACCTGCTCGCCCAGGATGTGCTCGGGCGGGACATAGGGCAGTGTCCCCACGAGGCGCCCGCCCCCCGAGAGGTCGAGGCTCGCGCTGCTGTCGCCGAGGGCCGCCCGATCCAGGTCGAGGGTCTTGGCCAGGCCGAAGTCGAGGACCTTCAGGTGGCCGTCGGGACCCATCATGAGGTTCGCGGGCTTGAGGTCGCGATGGACGATCCCGCGGGAATGGGCGGCGCCCAGGGCATCGCACATCTGGACGCCCACCCACACCACGGCCTCCGGGGGTAGGGGGCCTTGGCGCAGCGCTTCGGCCAGGCTCTCCCCGGGGGCGTACTCCATCACGATCCACGACGCGTCGGCCGTCTCGACCACGTCGTAGACGGCGGCGATGTTGGTGTGGTTGAGCCCGGCGGCCGCCCGCGCCTCGTGGGTGATGCGGCGGCGAGCATCGGGAGCCTTGGCCCACTTCTGCGAGAGGCTCTTCAGGGCGACCTGACGGCCGAGACGGGTGTCGAGGGCGAGGTAGACGTCTCCCATGCCGCCGGACCCGAGCTTTTTCTCGATGCGGTAGGGGCCTACGGAATCGGGCGTCGCCATGCCACCCCCGGGGCCACCCTGGGCGCTCCTGCTCTTCCGAGAGAAACGCGGAAGGATAGCACGCGCCCCTTCGAGGCCACGGGGATCGGCGAGTTCCCTTTTTGCGTGGGCACACCCGGGACTCGTCCATGATTCGCGCCGGTCTCTCCCGCCGGCGGTGGACTTGGCGTGCGTTTCCGTCGATCCACGGCTAGGATTCCCCCTCCGGCATGAGGTCATCCGCCTCCTCTCTTCTTTTCGCTGGTCTGCGATCATGGAAAGCGCCCATCCCGAAGATCTGGAGGATTGCCGTCGTGGCCGCGCTGGCTTGCGGCGCGCTCGTCCTCAACACGATCGAGCTGGGTTCGACGCGGGACGATCAGTTCTACTGGATCGACACCACGGCAGCGGTCACGCTCTATCTCGACCGCGAGTGGCCGATCGGCCGCGAGTCTTCGATCGGACCTGAGCCCAGCGATGCCGAGCTCCGTCGTTCGCTCGACATCAGCGGGAGGATCATGACGCGTCAGGCCGAGAAGCTGCCCGACCGGGCCTTCTGGCGGACGGTACCGGCGGGGCCCTTCCTTCGCAACCGCAGCGACCTGATGGGGATCCCCACGTTCCAGGATCCAGGGCGGGCGCTGCTCCTGGCCTGGGGCTACGAGCAACTGGGCGGGATCGCACCCCACCTCCTCCCGTGGCTGGCCGTGTTCGCGATGGTGCCGGCGCTATGTTGGGCGATCGCCGAGCTGTGGCTAGCGGGGTTTCCCTGGGCCGCGACCGTTTTCGGCGGGCTGACGGCATGCTCCCCCTATGTCGTGCACAGCTTGGTCTACGGTCACTCGCCATTCGGGTTCTACCTCGTGGCGGTCGTTTGCGTGATTGCGCTCTCGGCCTACGCTGCCCGGAGCACGCCCTCGCCCCCTGGCTTGCTCGTGCGCGCCTTCGTTTCCGGCGCTGTGCTCGCCGTGTGCAGGCTCTGTCGGGGGGCAACCCTCACCCTCTCCGGAGGCTTCCTGCTGCCGCTGATCCTCGCGGGATTGCGGGTGCCGAATCCGGCTTCTCGAGTGGCACGTTGGTCCCTCGTGTTGCTGGTGGTGGTAGTGCAGGTCACGCCCTCGATCCTCCTTCGCCAGCCCCACCACCACGCGGTCTGGACCAGCTTCTGGGAGGGCCTCGGCGACTTCGATAGGACCAAGGGCTACGTCTGGGACGACGGTGCGACCATGGAGTTCCTCAAGGCCGAAGGACTGCCCGCGAGCTGGGTGGATCTGAGCAGCGAGAGAACCGCAGCCTTCCTTCGGGCAAGGATCGCCGCCGACATCCGCAGCGATCCTCTGTGGTACACGCGAATCCTCGCCCAACGTTTGCTCTCGACAGTGTTCCTCTGGAAGCTCTGGCCGCGGGCCTCCGCGGACGGCAGCACGTTCGCTCCGAAGGTCTGGCCGAACGAAGGGAGCATCGACGGGAAATTCCGGGTCGTCCCCACCGTGGATGTGCTCGCGCTGGGTCGGCACAAACTCGAGCTGCCCGTGGCCGCGATGGTGGTGCCTTCATTCCTGTTTGGCGCGGCCGCGTTCGCCCGGAAGCGCCTGGGGATCCTCGAAGCGCGTGAGGCTCGCCTGCGCGGCGGCCTGTCCGTGTTGACCTGTACGACCCTGGCGGTGCTGACCCTGCCCGTCCTGCTGACGACGGCCGGCGTCCTCGAGCCCCAGGCGATCGGGCTCGTCTATTTCCTGGGGTTTGGCCTGTGCCTGGACGCGCTGCGACCCGATCGCCCCGGGGTCGGCGCCCCACCGCGGGATCCCGCCAACGAACTCTCGTGAGCGACGACGACCTCGGTCCGCCCGAAGAGACCCAAGCCGCCACCGGCCGTGCGCCAGGTCGTACGCGTGCCAATCGATGAGGAGAGTCGGGCCAGACTCGGGCCCGCCGTGTCGGCCTATTTCATCGCGCGGCAGATCTCGTCGAATACCGAGAGCATGTGGTCCACGTCCTTCTCGGTGTGCTGCACGCTCACCGTCCACTGCTCGTCGTAGCACTGGGCCTGGGGGATGACGCCGCGGTTCAGGTTCATGTGCCAGTACCGCCAGAAGGCGTCGAAGTCCTGGTCCAACCACTCGCGGTAGTTTCGGGGCGGGGTCTTGCGCCAGAAGACGGTGCCGTTGCAGCCCACGTTCACGGCGCAGTAGGGCAGGCCGTGCTTCTTCAGGATCTTGTTGTGCCCCTTCGCGAGCTCCTCGCCCAGGGCCTTCGTCTTCTTGAAGGCGGGCTTCACCAGGATCTTGTCGAGGGCCACCATGCAGGCGGTGGTGGCCAGGGGGTTCGAGGCGTAGGTTCCGGCGTGGAAGGAACGGAAGGCCGCGATCTCGTTCATGATCTCGCGGCTCGCCCCGAAGGCGCCCAGGGGCAGGCCGCCCCCGATGGCCTTGGCCAGGCACACGATGTCGGCCTTCACCTTGAACCACTCCTGGGCCCCGCCCCAGCAGAGCTTCGCGCCCGTCTTCACCTCGTCGAAGATGAGCAGGCAGCCGAACTCGTCACAGAGCGCTCGCAGCTCTTCGATGAAGCCGTCGCGGGGGGCGATGACCCCCACGTTCATCATGACCGGCTCCAGGATCAGGGCCGCCACCTCGTTCTCGTGGCGCTGCAGCAGGTCGCGCACCGAGCCGGGGTCGTTCCACTGGGCCACCAGGGTGTTCTCGGTCGAGCCCTCGGGGATGCCGTGGCCCACGGGCATGGGCCGGGGGTGCTTGCCCGGGCCGAGCTTGTTCTTGGGCGGCTTCACGGAAACGAGCACCGTGTCGTGGCCGCCGTGGTAGGCCCCCTCGAACTTCAGCACCTTGTCCCGCCCCGTATAGGCCCGGGCCAGGCGCAGGGCGTGCATGGTGGACTCGCTGCCGGAGTTGGTGAAGCGCACCTGCTCGAGGGAGAACCGCTCGCCGATGAGCTCGGCGGCGCGGACCTCCCGATCGTGGGGCATGCCGTAGAGGGTGCCCTCCCCCGCCGCCTTCGCGAGGGCCTCGACCATCACCGGGTGGGCGTGACCCACCATGAGGGCGCCGAAGGTCATGGAGAAGTCCGTGTACTCGCGGCCGTCCACGTCCCACATCTTCGAGCCCGCGGCCCGGTCGATGTAGATGGGGAACGGCGCGTAGGTGCGGAAGTTCGAGCTCACGCCGAGGGGCAGGATCTTCTCCGCCCGTTCGTAGGCCTCGCGGCTCTTCCGGTTCTGCGCCTCGTAGCGCTCGAGCTCCTGCGCGTGCGTCGTCATGTAAGCCTCCAAAGGGATGTCTGGTCCCGGCCGCATTCCGGCCGGGCGTTACCGTGGGATGAAGGAGGGGCTCTTTCGGCTAGCGAGCGGCGTCGTCCCGGGGAGAGGGACGATACGGGTGGTGCTTCAGGGTGCGGGTCACGGCTTCACCTCGAAGACGGAAGGATACGCCGGGCGACGCACGAAGCGCAAACGCGCGCGGATACTCCGCCTCGCGCTCGGCCGTTTGCCCCTCGCCGCCGGCGGGGGCATCCTACGAATGTCGGCGGCTACAGGGAGGTGGGGTGACCGAGAGTCACGAGGCGGCGACGCGCATCCTGAACGACTACCAGGATCGTCTGGAAAGGGCGGAACGCGAGGGACCGCTGCGATTCGCGGAGGCCTTCAAGAACGGCCCCACCGGCGTGGGCGTGCACGAGATCGACAACAAGATGCGGGTGGTGCGCGTCAGCCCCGAGGAGCTCCGCCTGCTCGGGTACGACGAGAAGGCGGTCGTGGGCCGGCCGATCTGGGAAGTGATCGTCATGCAGGAGGCCGCCAAGCGGGCCATCGAGCAGAAGCTCAAAGGAGAGAAGGAGCTGCGACCCTTCGTGCGCAGCTTCCGCCGCGCGGACGGCACCGCCATCGCCCTCATGCTCGTGGACCGGCTGCTGCGCGACCCGAAGGGCGCGATCGTGGGCATCCGAACGGCCATGACGGAAGTCAGCGCGTAACGTCTGCGCAGGTCGATGGCCACGGACGTGCTGCGGGCGTCCATGACGACCGCGAACCGCGAGGCCGTGCCCGAAGTGAGGACGGCCCGGCCTCGTCGGGGAGTCTTCAGAAACCCGCGTTGATCACAACCCTGACTTCGGTGGACGACCGCCTGAGACTCCGTACGAGCTCCACTCTGAGCGACCCGTGCGCAAAGGCGTACTGGAGCGCTGGACCGGCCCGGTGATGGGGTGCACCACCGCCGGCTAGGCCCAAGGCGTAGACGCCTCCTAGATACACTCGGGGACCCAGGTGTACCAACACCGTCAAGGGATTGAGGTCCAGTTGACGCACTCCCGAGTCCTGCAGGGGTTCGTACCACTCGATGCTGGCGGACAATGAGAGCGAGGCGATGGACAGGGAGGGCACGAGATAGGTCTGTAGGTAAGCGCTGTCGGGCGCCTCCGCGAGGGCGAGGGCCATGGTCACGGACTGCGGGCCCCAGGCGATGCGCGAGACGGCGCCGCCGATCAGCTCGTTGTAGCCCGTCCGGGGGTTCCCCACCACCCCCAGCACGAAGCCCACCTTGCCAAAGCCGTAGGCGGCATAGAGTGACGACGCGCTGGTAGTCGCGTAGCGCGCGAAGAGGAAGCTCCGCGCCTCCAGGTGAACCTTGGGGTCCGTCGATGCCTCCGCGCTCGCCACGAAGAGGCCGGTGGCCAGCAGGAGCTTCCCGGCACTCGGGGCCCCCGAGCTCCAGCCGTTGGTAGGTTTGGAGACCCGTTCACACGTTGTGCCGCCGCCTGGCGGAGTCAGGACAAAGTGAGCGCTCGCACGTGAACGAAGGCTACGCCCGAGCGTCCCCCCAAGGTGAATGATCTCGCCGAGCAGAAGGTGATACCCCACGGCCGGGAGCCCGGCTATGACACGCCCCGGCACGGCTCGTCGCTCGCTACGTCGCACACCACCGAGGTTGTTCCCTCCTCGGCTACCTCCACGTACCCGTGGATCTCGCCGTGGCCGAATGACGAGACCCTTACTTCGTGGCGCTCCACGGGTAACCCCTTGAAATGTGCAACCCCGAACTCATCGGTCTTTGCGCTCCATCGCCGAGAGATGAGAACGTTGGCGCCCACCACGGCCAAGCACGGCGTCGCAGAATAGACAATCACCGTCAGATCTCCCCGCCCCCGCGCGGCCCCTTCTCCGCGAACACAAGCGACGCGCTCGTCCTGGGGGGCGATGACGACCAGCAGCGCGGAGACCAGTGTCCAGTAGCCCATCACGGGTTGCTCCTTTCTGGAGGATACGGGTCTCAAAATAGCCTGCGCACGCCCGGGCCATCTATCCGTTTCTTGCGGTCAAAATGTCGTGCCGCGTAGCGAACCCCCGACGAGATGGAGCGACCAGCACCCGTGTGGTGGAGAGGTGAGAGTCGGAGAGGCGACCACTCCCGCCTCACGGTGGGCTTCGTGCAGGTTTCGCCAACGGACTCCTTGCCAAGGGTCAGCGGACGCGCTCTACATACTCAGCAGGGAATCCAAGCTTCGCCAGAACAGCTCGAAGTTGGTCGGCGTACTTTTCGTTTACTTCATCCGGCGCCGGCGCGTTTGGCAGGTTGTAGCACAGGGCGGAAACCAGTTCACCAGCGAGAGTGGTGCAGGTGACCGCTTCAGGACGGTAGTGTTCGAGGCCCGGTCCTGAATAGAGTTCCTTGAGCTCCTGCTGAGTCAGTCCCATCACCATGCCGTAACTGCGCTCGTGCCTTGCCGGCACGAGCGTCGCCCGTTTTCCAATGTGCAATCCGAACCCGTCAAGGCTGGCCGGCCGCGGGCTCATGGGGACGATTCCCTTGCCCCGCAGGAGCTCCTCATCCATGAAGAGACCGTAGAAGAACACTTCGATCCGTCCTCCAGTCATGTCGTAGCCCCCAAGGCAGCGCGAGCGCGACCCAATGCGGGTGCAGCCAAGCACGAGCTGCCCAGCGAAACGACCTTCGCGACCTTCGCCGCAACCGCGGTGACGTCCGCCTTCGCCCCCCTCTCATGTCTGGGCATACAACGCCGTGCTCAGGTACTTCATCCCTGAATCCACTGCCACCGTGACCACCGTCTTGTCACGTCCCAGACGGGCGGCGACTTCTCGCAGTCTCGATCATCTCGAGAGTCAGAGCCTTCGTCGTCCCGCCGGTTGGGTTCGCGACAAGGGTGAGGCGAGCACCCAACGCCGTCATGTGGTCCCGTTTCTCCTTGCTGAATGCGTCCGAGGTCACGATCTGAAGAGGGATGCGCTTCGTGGCGCACACGAAGGCGAGCGACACGCCCGTGCTTCCACCCGTGTACTCAACCACCGAACCACCCGGCCGCAGCCGTCCATCCGCCTCGGCCGCCTCGACCATGGCGAAGGCCATACGGTCCTTCATGCTCCCCGTCGGGTTTTCGTATTCCAGCTTGAGCAGAATCCTGGCGCTCTCCTCCGGGACCATATGCTGAAGTCGAATGAGCCTCGTTCGGCCGATGTTGTCGAGCACCGTCACGCTTTGTTCTCCCTTCTATGATGACTACTGACTCTGGCTCCGTAGGACGACAATCTCCCTGGGCGATGTCTTCCTCACAGCGCGTTCAGCTGCCTCCTCGGGCAGCCGCCCTACCTCCGGAAGTCGACGGCCGTCGTGTTGCCGCCGCTGACCACGACCCCCACTCGTTCCGTGGGCGTGGGCCTGTATCCACCACCTAGCAGGCCCGCGAATGCAGCGGCACCGCCCGGTTCCGCCACCAGTCGTGCGCCGTCCCAGAGGGCCTCCTGCGCGCCACGAATGGCGGCGTCACTCACGAGGAGCACGCGATCGACGTATGCCTGCGCGATGGGAAACATCAGCTCTCCGACTCGACGGGGCGCTAGAGCGTCGGCCGCGATGCTGCCCGTGGCGGCATCAGCCGGCCTCCCGGATTTCAGGGCTTCCGTCAGGGTCGGCGCCCCCTCGGGCTCGACACCGATGACCCGCGCCCCGCCCGCATACCAGGCTGCGATCCCGCCGATCAAGCCACCACCGCCGACCGACACCAAGATCGTGTCCAACTCAGGCGCCTGATGCGTCAGCTCCAGCCCGATCGTGGCTTGGCCCACCAGCGTTTCCACCTGGTCGAAGGCGTGCACGGGCAGTGCGCCCGATCGGGCGGCCCAGGCTTCACTAGCCACCAAGGCCTCGGCGTACCGTTCCCCAACCACGGTCAAGTCGGCGCCGCAGGAACGGATTCGCGCGATCTTGGCAGGCGACGAGACGGAAGGAACGAAGATCTTGGCGCTCACGCCCAGTCTCCTGGCCGCGAATGCGACGGCCGCGCCATGGTTTCCCCCTGACGCGGCCACCACTCCCACGTCCGGGATCTCCCTCATCAGTAGATGGGCGAAGGCCCCGCGCACCTTGAAGGACCCGGCGTGCTGAAGCTGTTCGAGCTTGAGGGCCAAAGGGAAGGAGGAGAGACCAAAGTCGGCCCCGTCGGCTCTGAGGACCGGAGTGACCCGGATGTGAGGCTTCAGCGTGGCGTAGGCCTCCTCGACCCGCGCTCGGGCTATGGTGACCATGCGGCGGCATCCTCCCTTCGGGCCCCTCGAGCAGCTCTCGATGGCATCTTGACACAGGCTTAGGCAAATGGCAAACTGGCGAATATGCTTACTGCCACACTCCTGAAGGCGCTCGCGAATGCGCGGCGCCTCGAGGTCCTCAACTGGCTCAAGGATCCGCGCGCGCACTTCCCGCCTCAGGTCGATGGTGACCTGGTCAAGGACGGTGTCTGCGGCCTGTTCATCGCCCAGAAGCTGCGCGTCACCCCGCCAACTGCCAGCGAGCACCTCCGTATTCTGTCGGCGGCAGGCCTGGTACGAGGCAAGCGCATCAAGCAGTGGACCTTCTACAAGCGCGATGAGAGGCGGATCGCCGAGGTCAAGAAGGCATTTCAGTCGGCCTGGTAGGCGTGGCTAGGAGGTTCCATGTCGGTCTACGACAAGCTCAAGGCTCTCGATGTTTCGCTTCCCGGGATGACGGCGCCGCCGGCCGCCTTTGTTCCCGTCGTCCGGACCGGGGATCTCCTGTTCGTGTCGGGCCATATCGCAAGGAAGGAGGGAACGCCCTGGGTCGGGCAACTGGGGTCTACGGTGAGCACGGATTCAGGGAAGGAGGCCGCACGCCGGACGGCCATCGATCTCCTGGGCACGCTTCATGCCGTAACCGACGATCTCGACACGATCAAGCAGATCGTGAAGGTCGTGGTCCTCGTCAACAGCACTCCGGGCTTCACGGAACAGCACGTCGTCGCCAACGGTGCCTCGGAGTTTCTCCAAGAGGTATTCGGCGCGGCGGGCGCACACGCGCGCAGTGCGTTCGGCGCGGCGCAGATCCCATTCGGGTCCTGCGTGGAAATCGAGGCGATCGTTCAGGTCAGGTGACTTGTGGACCATCGCGCGAATCCATGGCGCGGAGCCGCGGTGAGGCAGACCGCGTGGTCCAGGGTCACCTGGAGAAGTTGGGAGTGAAGAATGAACGTCAGCACCGAAATCACTTGGCAGACCGAAGAGCGACTCCGCCGCTTGATGGGGCTCGTCCAGCCGCACGTGTACGAGGGCCACTGGCATTTTCACGAGTTCCCCGCGAGCCATTTCCCCTTCGCGATCCGAGCGGACGCCTTGGCGATCGTTCGAGGCGAGTCTGGATGGAGCCAGCTCGTTCCCCTGCGCGAAGGCGGCCATGCGCACGAGACCTTCACGGTGTGGTCGCTCCATTTCCCCCCTGATCGCGACAACAGTGGGTTCGTAGGCTGGCTCGCGACGATCCTGAAGCAGCGTCTCGGCACGGGCATCGCCGTGGTCTGCGGGTACGATGCGAGCCGGGGCGGCATATTCGACCTTTTGGTTGTGCCCCAGCTCGATGGGCGACCGCGCACTGGATGAGGTCCGCGCCTTGATGCGGCACTCCTCGCGGGTAGAGCCATTGAGTCTCGCGGGGCGGCGCATGAGACCGGTGAGCGTGGGCCCGAACAGTGAGATCGACGGCGAGACGGTGTTCGAGTTCGGCGGGGAGGCAGGCATCGTGTGGGCGGTCTACGCAGGGGGTCGGATTCGTCGCGGGTTCCTGCTTGGGCACATGGGGGGCACAAACCTCGAATGGCACTACGCGCAAGCCAACATGTCGGGCGTCGTCTCGGCTGGCCGGGCGCCCTGCAGCGTCGAGGTGCTGGCCGACGGGCGCGTCCGCCTCGTGGAGAACTTCAAGTGGGACGGAGATCAAGGCCAGGGAGTCAACGGGGTCGAGGAGATCTAGCGGTCGTCCCCATGATCGGTCGGGGTCTGGCAGATGGTTCTCACCCCACGCGCGCAGATCGGAAGGGCACCTCGTCCTCGCTCACCTTCGCGGACAGCACACCTGGGGCCGCCGCTTCAGCGATAGCCCGGACAAGCCCGCAGGCGCCGTTCGATGTCCTCGATGAGCGCGGCGTAGCCGGGGCCGCCGACGCCGCCGTAGCGCGACTGCAGCTCGTCATCGGCGATGCCCTCAGGCAGGTCGGCGGCCGGGGGGAAGTAGTCCTCCACACGGAAACCCGCGGCCACCCGGTTCTGCAGCGCGCGCGCCGAGGCTTCGTCCCGGGTGGCCCGGGATGCGAAGGTCGTGCCCGCCCGGTCCGCGAGCAGGTCCCCGAAGGAGAAACCGCTGCCGCCGTCGGCATCCAGCTCCTCCTTCAGGAGGCCCGCGGCGTCGCTGGCCGCGTCGAAGGCGAGGACGGTCAGGGCCCCGCTCACCGTGAAGTGGCGCGACCAGTCCACGCGGCCGCGGAGAGCGGCCCCCCACGGCGAGCCCCCGGCGCGGCGCGCCAGCCTATCGTCCATGATCCGGCCCGTGAGGAGCTCGAGCCGGGGCGTACCCAGCACGATCCCCAGCGCGAGCAGCGCGGACCGGTTCTCCCGCACGGCGCTGCCGTCCTTCGATCGGTCGCGGGCCAGGCCGAAGGCAAGGGTGAAGGCCCGGCCGAAGCGGGCGTCGCCCCCGGCCGCGCCCCCCGCCGCGGGACCCAGCAGGAGCTCGAGCTGCGCGCGTACTCCGGCCTCGTCCTCGGGCCGCCGCTCCTCTCCCCGCACGAGCGCGACCAGCAGCCCACGGGGTATGACGCGACGGCGTACGACGGCCTTCACTCCCGAGGCGTCGTGGGCGAGCAGCTCGACGGCCTCGAGCACCGGGCGCACGCGGCGGTCGCCGCGAAGAGAAGCCGCAAGCATGGACACCATCGGCTGCAGAACGAGACGCGGCACCGTGAGGCCCCCGACGCGCAGGCCGCGGGCCTCGACGCGCGGCCTGCCGTCTTCGATCCGAAGCCGCCCCGAGGCCGTGACGTTGACGTGCCGAGAGGTCCCGGGCAGGCGCGCCGACGCCTCGAGGGTCGCGTGGTCCTCGTCGAGGAGCAGGCGCGCCTTGCGACCGGTTTCGCCGAGGCTCAAGCCCCAGGCCAGGAGCACGTTCAGGTCGTCGGGGGTGAGCCGGATCTCCCGTGCCTCGCCCCGGGAAGCCTGGACCACGCGGCCCCCCCGCACGTGCGCGTAGAGCTGGCGCTTCCCCGCCGAGGTCACCGGCGAGGGGTCGAAGGAGAGAGGCTCGCGCTCGACGGTGAGCCAGAGGCCGGTGAGGCCGAGGGCACCCGCGACCACGAGCAGGAGCGCCAGCTTGGGAACGAACAGAAGGCGCGCGCGCCAGCCGCGTGACCAGGTCATCCCGAGCCAGGTCCCGACGAGGACGCCCAGGGCTGGCAGCGCCATATCGAGGACGGAGGGCCACGCCCCGAGGGGGCGCAGCCGAAGAACGGCCGCCACCGCGGCCAAACCGAGGCTGAGCAGAAGCGACGGAACCCACAGGCCGAAGAGGCGGCCGCCGCGCGGCGAGGGGCGTGACCAGCTCAGCACCGACAGGAACCCCAGCGGCAGGTGGCGTGTGGCTTCGAGGAGAGCACCGAGCGCGAGCCCCAGGAGCCGCGCTCCCAACGACTGCCAGGAGCGGAGGTCGATGAGCCCGGGCTCGCCCACTTCGACCGCCGACGGTCGGGACCCGAGCCCCAGCCAGGCGGTGAAGGCGAGCAGGGCCAGAAGGGCAGCCAGGCGAGGCAGCGTGGCTAGCCCTTGGCGGCCGCCTGTTTCGCGACCGCCTCCGCCTTGGCCTTGGCGGCCTCGGGATCGCCCAGGTAGTAGCTGCGGATCGGCTTCAGCCGGTCGTCGAGCTCGTACACCAGGGGCACCCCCGTGGGGATGTTGAGCTCCACGATGTCGGTCTCGGAGACGTTGTCGAGGTGCTTCACGAGCGCGCGCAGGCTGTTGCCGTGGGCGGCGATGAGCACGCGCCGGCCCTCCTCGATGTCGGGCACGATGCTCCGGTGCCAGTAGGGCAGGAAGCGGGCGATCGTATCCTTGAGCGACTCGGTGAGCGGAAGCTCCTCTCTCTTGAGGTCGGCGTAGCGTGGGTCGTGCCCGGGATAGCGCTCGTCCTCGGGGACGAGCGCGGGGGGCGGGTCGGCGAAGCTGCGGCGCCACACCTTGACCTGGGCTTCGCCGTACTTGGCGGCGGTCTCCGCCTTGTTGAGGCCCTGGAGCGCGCCATAGTGCCGTTCGTTCAGGCGCCAGGTGTTGTGGATGGGGACCCACATCTGGTCGAGGCCGTCCAGGACGATCCAGAGCGTGCGGATCGCGCGCTTCAGGAGCGACGTGTGGGCCACGTCGAAGGCGTAGCCACCCTCGCCCAGCAGACGCCCGGCTTCCTTCGCCTCCTCCGTCCCCCGGGGAGTGAGGTCCACGTCGGTCCAGCCCGTGAAGCGGTTCTCCAGGTTCCACGTGCTCTCGCCGTGGCGGAGCAGCACGAGCTTGATCATCGGCCACCTTCCGGGGAGGACATCGCCTTCACGAGACGGTACAGGAACTCCTGGCCCTCGTGGAGCGAGGACACGGGCAGGCGCTCGTCCCGGCCATGCGCGCGCACGTCGTCGAGGTCGGAGAACATGCCGTCGACCCCGTACATGGGGATCCCGGCGGCGCGCAGGTAGAGCGAGTCGGTGGCCCCCGTGCTCATCACCGGCACCACGGGCACGCCCGGAAACATCACGGCGGTCAGGCGCTCGACGGGGCCGAGGACGTCGGGAGTGAGGGGCGAAGGCGGGCTCGGCTTGGCGTCCGCCACCGCCGTGACCTCGATCTGCGGGTCCGCGAGGACCCTCACGAGCGCCTCGCGCACGGCCCCCGGCGCCTCGTCGGGCAGCATGCGGCAGTTGACGACGGCCCGGGCCATCTGGGGCAGGGCGTTCTCGGCGTGGCCGCCTGCGAGCTGGGTGGCCACGCAGGTCGTGCGCATGAGCGAGTTGAAGTACGGCTGCCGCGAGAGAAGAGAGGCGGCCGCGGGGTCCGGGGGCTCGTTGAGGATCGCCTTCATGGCCGCCGCTTCCGGACCGCCGAGCGCTTTCGCGGTGCGGCCGAAGAACTCCCGCGTGACCTCGTTCAGGCGCACGGGAAAGTGGAACCGGGCGATGCGGAGGAGGCCCTCGGCCAGGCGGTAGATCGCGTTCTCGGGAACCGGCAGCGAGCTGTGCCCGCCCGGGTTCTTCACCTCCAGGCGGAAGCTCTGGAAGACCTTCTCGCTGGCCTGGACGGAGAGGGCGAGACGGCGGCCGTTCCGGAGGCCTCCCCCGCCGCCCTCGTTGAGCCCGAGCTCCGCCTCGATCAGCGGGCGATGCTTCTCGAGCAGGTAGGCGACGCCGTTCGAGTCGCCACCCTCCTCGTCCGCGGTCAGGGCGAGGATGAGGTCGCGGTCGGGTCGGAACCCCTCCTGCCGGAAACGGATGAAGTTCGCCACGAGCTGCGCGGCCATGGCCTTGTCGTCGGTGGTGCCCCGGCCGTAGAAGAAGCCACCCTCCTCGCGGAACACGAAGGGATCGAAGGACCAGTCCTCGTGCCGCGCCTCCACCACGTCGAGGTGGGCCAGCAGCAGGAGGGGACGCCGGGCGCCGGTTCCGCGCAGGCGCGCCACCAGGTTTCCCTTCCGCGGCTTCGGGGCCAGGACCTGCACGTCGTTCGCGGGAAGCCCGGCCGCCCGGAGTCGCTTCGCCATGGCCTCCGCCGCCTTCGTGTTGTCGCCGGCGGAGTCGGTGGTGTTGATGTTGATGAGCTCCGCGAAGATCTCCCGCACGAGGGCCTGCCCGGATCCCGGGGAGGCGCTGTCGGGTCGCGCGGGTGCGACGAAGACGAAGGAGAAGAGCAGGAGCAGCGGCGCGTGGCGGTTTCGAAACATAAGCGGCGATTCTATACCGCGACCGTGCCGGATCCCGATTTGGCGACGGACGCGGCAGACCGCTAGAGTGGCGCCGTGCTCGAGAGTCCTCTCCGCGTGTTCGCGCGGCTCCCCGGCCCCGTGCGCCTGCTCGTCGCGGGCACTCTGATCAACAAGGCGGGGACGTTCATCGTCCCCTACCTCACCCTGGTGCTGCTCCGCGAGTTCCACCTGACGCAGACGCAGGTGGGGCGGCTGCTCTTCGCCTACGGTATCGGGTCCATCGTCTCCATCCTGGTGGGGGGGACCCTCACCGATCGTCTCGGCCGGCGACGGACCCTTATGGTGAGCCTGTTCGGCAGCGGCATCCTGGCCATGGCCATGGGCTTCGCTCCGAACGTCGCTGCCTTCGTGCCCCTGCTCGTGGCCTTCGGCTTCGTGGCCGACCTGTACCGCCCGGCCGCGTCGGCCATCGTGAGCGACCTGCTGGAGTCGCGCGAACGGGCGACCGGCTACGCCGCGCTGCGCCTCGCCGTGAACCTCGGTTTCGCCCTGGGCATGGCCCTGGGCGGGCTCATCGCGGACTGGCAGTGGCGCCTCCTCTTCATCGGAGACGGCCTCACGACCCTCGGCTACGGCCTCGTGGTCCTGTTCCTGATCCCGGAGACACGCCCGGCTTCCGTCGATGCGCCCGAGGTGCAAACCCGCGCGGGGGCGAGCCCGGAGAGTCCGTGGCGCGACGGCGTGTTCCTCACGATCTGCCTCGGCAGCATCCTCTTTTCCATGATCTTCTTCGCGGACATGACCGTGCTCCCGCTCACGGTTACGGGCGCGGGATACCCGGCCGTGGTCTACGGCCTGCTCGTGGGGCTGAACGGGCTGCTCATCGCCCTCTTCGAGATCTCGGTGGTGGAGGCGCTCAAGGCGCGACGCCGCTTGCGCGTGGCCGCGGTGGGCGCGGCCGTGACCGGCCTCGGCTTCGGGATCACCGGCCTCGTGCTCCACTGGAACTGGTTCCTGCTCGCCATCGTGCTCGCCACCGCCGGCGAGATCCTCACCTCGCCCCAGCAGATGGCGTTCGTGGCCGACTGGGCACCCCCGCGCGCACGCGGCCGCTACCTCGCCTTGTACCAGGCCACGTGGAGCGTGTCCTTCGGAATCAATCCCATCCTGCTCCTGCCCCTGCACGCCGTGCTGGGAGAAGCGGCCTTCTGGGCGCTCCTCGGCTGCCTGGCGGTGCCCCTCGTGATCGTGCTCCTCGTGCTCGACCGCACGGCCGATCGGCCCGAGCGCCTGCGCGGGCTGTCCGAGGGACCGGCGCCCGATCCGGCGTTGCTCGCGGCGGGCACCCCGGAAGGCTAACCTCAGGCCGCCGCCCGGCGCGCGACGCTCCCCCTTCGATAGAAGAAGACCGCGAGACCGAGGAAGACGGCGCAGCCCACGAGCATCTTCAGCTCGTACGCCAGGACCGAGTCGATCCGCTGCGACGGCACGAACGCCACGACCATGCCCAGGCTGGTGGTGACGAGGCCCGAGAGGCCCGCCAGGCGCAGGGTCGTCCTCGAGTAGCAGCGGGGCTCGGGCGACGCCGGGGCGGCGTACTTCAGCAGGGCAGCGTACAGATAAAGGTAGGGGACGAGCTGGAGCACGACCGCCAGGTTCAGGAGGATCGTGTAGGCCTCGCTGACGTTGGCGCCCACGAAGCTCATGGCCAGAAAGGCGGTCGAGAGGGCGGCGTGCACCATCAAGGCGACGTAGGGCGTGCCGAAGCGCGGGTGCAGGCGTCCCAGGGTCGGCGGCAAGAAGCGGTCGAGCCCGATCACGAAGGGGACCCGGGCCGAGCCCGCGAGCCACGCGCAGGCGATGCCCGCGATGGACACGCTGAGCACCGCGGCCAGGGGCGGCACGAGAGCGCCCAGCCCCACTTCGCCCGTCATGCGCTGCACCGCCTGGATCACCCCCTGGAGAACCCCGATCTCGGCCGCGGGCACGGCGAGAAGCACCGCCAGGGTGGTCCCGAGATAGAGGAGACCCGAGAGAAGGCCGCCCCAGAGCACGGCGGGGGGCAGCTCCCGGGCGGGATCGCGCACCTCGTCGCCCATCACGGAGGCCAGCTCCAGGCCCACGAGGGCGAAGCAGATCACTCCGAAGGAGGACACGAGGCGGAAGTCGAAGGTCTCGGGGAGAAGCTCCCGGGCGGTGAGGGCGGAGCCGTGCGTGAAGAGGTGGGCCGCGCCGAGGCCGATGAGGGCCAAAGACGCGACCGCCGTCCCGATCCCCCCCGCGTTGTTCACCCACCGGCCCACGCCCAGGCCGCGCACGTTCAGCCAGACGAGCAGCCACAGGAGCACGGTCGACAGGACGAAGGTGAAGGTGCGATCGTCGGCGAGGCGGGCGGCTTCCGCTCCGAACACGTAGACCACGATGCCCACGAGGTAGAGCAGCACGGTGGGCACGTAGAAGACGTTGTTCGTCCAGTAGCACCAGCCGGACACGAAGCCGTGGAAGTCGCCGAAGGCCGCGCGCGACCAGACGTAGACCCCGCCTTCTTCCGGGTGGCGGCGCGACAGCTCGATGACGGCGATGCCCTGCGGCCAGAAGAAGAACACGAGGGCCAGGAGCCACAGCCAGAGGGTGAAGGGGCCGTTCGCGGCGATGACCGGGACCACGTTGA
>Ga0326597_10003478_pt1 | contig 22704 bp, 17 predicted proteins | sample RVTome_12_FD_203789 | JGI IMG/M metagenome (GOLD analysis project Ga0326597, IMG submission 203789) | Soil microbial communities from uranium-contaminated site in the Upper Colorado River Basin, Wyoming, United States - RVT100D185 | ecosystem: Environmental > Terrestrial > Soil > Contaminated >...
GCAAACCGGCGGGCATAAGTGCGCCTGAGCCAGTGTCATAATCGGCCATAGTGGCACAAGCCTCATAAGTGCCATTGTCAGCCATGTATTGTTCGAAAGCATCTTGCATGGATTTAACGTCGGCTCTTCGGCGTGAATCGCGACTAGTTTTTTGAGCGCTAGTGAAAGCTACCGTACCAATTGAAACCAAAATACCAATAATTGAAATGACTACTAACAACTCCAACAAGCTAAAACCCAAAGAGAATTTTTTTGTCATATTTTATGGCTTCCGCACCTCCACCTGAATACTGCTTTGTTGATCCAAAGTGCTGGCCGTTCCGTTCTCCATTGTGGCTTGGATAACAGCTTGATAAATACAAAGCGGCTTACCACAAGTATAGGTGTGAGTGGTGCTCCCTTGCAAGTTAGAAACTTGGGCGGCCTGTCCATCGCCAAAGCTAATTACTACTTCAACTAAGTTCTTGGTTGAAGAAGAACGACCAAATAAACGACCGATCATTTGTAGAAATCTGGTTGGCCAGTTCAAAATTGACTGATCCTCCTCATTAATCGAACTTCTGGCGGCCGAGTCACCGTCTAAATCATTAACAGTGTAAAAAAACTCGACCGCCTGATTGGTTTCCAATTCGATTATCCGCTCGGTAGTAGCAAACGTGGGAATACTATGAAAATTCAAAATCACTGGTTTATCTATGCAACTGGCATAACACGATCTAGGACAATCCCAAGCTTCGGTTTCCTGCTGATTTTGGCCCGCTTGAAAAGCTGGATTGCAACAAGTAAAACCATAACCCCTGCATACCGTAGTGGGACCCTGATCAAAAATCAACGGTGGCTCTCCTCGGTAATTAGTAGCACTTTGAAAAAAATTATCTCCTTGGTAAACCACTCCCACTCTACCCAAAACAGTCAAAGTCAAGCCATATCCTGATTGTTGTGAAATAAGACCTGATTGACCATTTTCTTTGGTTACCAGCATTGGCAAACTTTCTTCTTTGACTGTTTGTCGCAGTGATTCATTGGTTTGGCAAACAATCTCCAAAATAAACTTTTCTGGTGAAATAAAACGTAATTGAGTCCTGGTCAAAGACTGATCGGTCACCGGCACTCCGCCAAATTCCAAACAAGTCTGGCTAAATTCAAGGCTGGGCTGGGTAGTGTTCAGCTCACGAGCCAGGGAACGTACTCGACCAACTGCCGTATAAAGTAAGATTTCGCGCCAGATCAAGCCAATTACTAAGCCCACTACCAAAATAGCCACTGTAAACCCAAAGAAAATCTTTAATATTCTCATATCGATTATTCAACAATTAGCCTGACATAGCTATCCCACAATTGCCAGCCCCACCTCAAGCTGAGAGCTGTCCCCAATAATAAAAATGGCCCAAATGGAATGACTTGGCCGAAACGCTTCTTCTTGAGTAAAATCAACACTACTCCCACTAGCGCTCCACTAAAAAAGCCCAACCATATCCCCACAATAATTCTTTGCCAACTAGCCAACAAAAGCGCCAAAGGAAAAGCCAGTTGCACATCTCCAAAACCAAAGCCTCTGCCATGCGTTAACCACCAAAGACCAAAAAAACTTAGCCCCAATAGGAGCGCCCAAACAATAGCTAGCCAGAAATCAATCGCTTGCATTTCACCCGTGACAACTAGACCTATTCGATAAATCAAAGTCAGCATCGTCAACCAAATAATTGACCAACGGGGAATAACCAATTGCTCCAAATCAGAAATAATAATCGCCACTGCAATCACTCCGACTATTAACCAAAACAACGGTTGGACAATCGGTAAAATCCAAGCCTGGGTCGTAAACTGTGGCAAACCATCCATGTACCACCATAAAAATAAGGTGCCCGTCATTAGTTCCATGGTTGGGTGAATAGGAGAGATGATGGCTTGGCAGTGAGCGCAGTGACCACGCAACCACAGGTAAGAAATAATGGGCATGTTTTCATACCAGGTAATTGCGCTACCACAAGTTTCACAATGAGATTTACCTTTCATCCAATCTTCACCGCGCCATGAGCGATAAATCAGTACATTCAAAAAACTACCCACTGCAGAACCCAATAAAAAAACTAATACTGCCGTTGGCCAAAAAAAGGTCATGTCACTAGTATAGCCAAATGGAGGAGAGGAGAGCAAACCCAACCAAAAACCCCAAACCGACTGGTTTGAGGTTTTTCATTACCTATCTGCAAATACTCATTTACGGTAAGCAAACACAATTGCCGCTAGCGCCGCACTGGGCAATGTTGCCAATCGCATCCGTGGCCGGATAATCAGCCGGATAGTTGTCGTAAGTGCCGTCACCATCCGGATCTAGTCGCTGGCTAACTTCTTGAACAAAAGCGTTGGAAACCGGGGCAAAGCAAGCATAAGTGCTACTCCCTTGGCTACCGTTATTGTAAATATACAGCGTGTTGTACGAAGCTTCTGAAACCCGATCTAAAAAGCTTTGCTTGACTTCATCATTACCGGTACAACCTGCTGTCGTGGCAGTACCAATTTTTTCGGCCACCTTACAGGTACCACCGCTGTCAGTCAGGCTAGAAGAATCTTCAAAAGCTACCCAATCAATCGCCACGTTGGCGGTGTCAGCCGCCCCAGTCTGCCAGGGGTAGTAGCCATTAAAAGCGTAAAAGCGGTCGATAGCACTAATCAGTTGTTCAGCGTCAGACCGACTACCAGTATCACGGCCACGGTTAATTTGCTCAATGGGGTTAATAGCCGCCAAAACCGCCACGGCCAAAATACCCAAAATGGCAATCACAATTAATAGTTCGATCATGGTAAAACCCGCTTGACTGCGGATGCGGTTAGCTTGAGAGTGAAGACTCTTCAAAAAGGGCAGTAATTTCATATTTTCTCCTTAAAGTTACCCTCGATCACCCAGCGGCAACTTTTTTTAACTATCAACTTTTTACTACTTACTAACTGTACACTAAATCCAACCCGTAAGGCAAGTGATCGACCTTTTAAGACTCGCGTCTTTCCGCTCTGGTTGAAAATTGTATCTTCGCTCTCCCAAGCACTCACTTTGAAAAATCACTCCCAAACCTAAAATTGGCTGGTTAAGCTGTAGATCGGCATGATGATAGCAATCACCATCGCCCCTACTCCCAAACCTAGCACAATCATAATCAGCGGTTCCATGGCCGACGTCAGGTTTTTGACCGCCTGCTCGCTCTCTGTTTCAAAGTAAGTAGATAGTTTCAACAGCACCTCGTCCAACTTACCAGTTTCCTCACCAACCGCTAGCATCTGATGCAAAATACCGGGAAACAGTTTGTAAACCGACAGCGCTCGCGACAGAGAAACTCCCTTTTCTACTTTTTTATAAATCTCGGCTAGTGCGTTGCGGTACAAAATACTACCCACCGCTTCAGAAACAATTGCCAATGATGACAAGAGCGGTACGCCTGAACTTAAAAGCAGTGAGAGCATTCTGGAAAAATTAGTCAAAATTATTTTTTGACGCAAATTACCAATAATTGGAATTTTGAGTAAAATGGCGTCAATTTTTTTCTGTCCCAGTGTGGTTTTATACCAATTTCTGAATATTACCACTAAACCAATTACTATCAGTAAAAATAACCACCAAAAACTAGTCATAAAATTGGCGATACTAATCAAAATTAGAGTGGGTAGGGGAAGCTCAGCACCAAAATCTTCATACATGGCTGTCAGTTTAGGGATAACAAAGACCATCATAATAAAACCGACGATTATCATGGCGATTAAAACAATGACTGGATAGATCATCGCCCCCTTGGTTTTGGCGCGAAATTCTTTGTCTTTCTCCAGATTTTCCGCTAATTTATCCAACACCGCATCAAGCACTCCGCCCAATTCACCAGCTTTGACTAGTTGGATATAAATGCGATCAAAAACATCTGACTGCTTTGCTAAAGCTTTGGCAAAAGTATTACCCCCTTCAACTTCTCGCAATAAATTACCCACTACTTCTGACATTGCCGGGTTGTTCTGCTCACGCAAGATGGACAAGCCAGTTGCCAAAGGTAGGCCGGCACCAATCATCGTTGCTAACTGACGCGTAAAATTAACCAAATCTTCATGTTTAACTTTGTTCAAAGCTCTAGTCATAAAGGCCAAACCAGAATCTCTGATGGGAATAACATTAATTACCAATAGACTACGATTAAAAAGCATGGTGGCGGCTTGATTTTTGGTCTGCGCCTCCACTTTACCTTTAATTATTTCGCCATGAGCATTCTTGGCAGTGTAGGAAAAAATTGACATAATTTAGCTTATCTAACTTTCGCCCAGTAAGCGCAGAAGTAGGTTGGGACGCATGGCGGTACGCAAAGCCCGCTCCCTGGAAATAACGCCACGATTAATAAGTGAAACCAGGTTAGTTTCCATCAGCATCATTCCCTCATCTAGAGAGGTTTGAATAACGTTATCTATTTGGTGAGTTTTATTCTCACGAATTAAGTTGCGCACAGCCGGATTGGCAATTAGTAGTTCAAATACCGCCTGCAGACCACTATTATCCGCCTTGGGAATTAAGCGTTGAGAAGCCACCAAACTTAAAGTAGAGGCCAACTGAGTCCTGACTTGATCTTGTTGATGGGCTGGGAAAACGTCAATAATTCTCTCTACGGTTTGGGAGGCGGTAGCCGTGTGTAAAGTACCCATCACTAAGTGACCAGTTTCAGCAATGGTAATGGCTGAGGCAATGGTGTCGTAATCTCGCATTTCACCGATCAACACCACGTCCGGATCTTCCCTCAGGGCTGATCGCAGGGCCATTTCCCAAGAGTGAGTGTCACGATTCAACTCGCGCTGAGAAATAATACTTTTTGCGGATGAATAGACAAACTCAATCGGATCTTCAATGGTTACAATGTGCTCACTGCGAGTTTGGTTAATTTCATTGATCATAGCCGCCAGCGTCGTTGATTTTCCCTCACCGGTCGGACCAGTCATCAAAATCAGGCCTTGGGAAAACTGAGCAAACTGGTGAAAAACACTGGGCAAACCTAGTTCATCAATGTCTTTGATCTTGGTGGGAATCAGACGCAGGGCGGCCGCGATTTGGCCTTTTTCGTGATAAACGTTGATTCTAAACCTGCCTTGCTTGCCATATTGATAACCAAAATCCAATTCCTTATTGGCAATCAAGTATTCTCTTTGTTCAGCAATCATCAGCGAACTGATTAGTTGTTGGTTAGCCTCTTGAGTCAAAGGAGGGAAATTAGTTAAAGGAGTCAGTTGACCATTAACTCGAATAGTCGGCGGCGAACCAACCAGCAAGTGCAAATCAGAGCCTTGTTCTTTGACTAAAATATCCAAAAGATCTTGCATACTAATGGTGGTTTGCGTTGATTGGTCTGTCATCGATCTTCCTAGACTTCTGCCACTCTCAATACTTCCTCAATCGTGGTCATCCCTGATAAAGCTTTCATATAGCCATCTTGTTTCATCAGCAACATACCCTTACTCATGGCGGTTTTTTCTATTTCAGCGTCATTGGCTCCTTTAACAATTAAATGGCTGATTTCTTCTGTCACTGGTAACACCTCAAAAATGCCGATTCTGCCCAAGTAATCCGGCTCACCAGCTGGCCTATTTCCCACTGGGCGGTAAAGGACTAATTTCTCTGGATCTTTTTTGTTTTGTTGACACCACTGGGTGTACCAACCTCCCAAAACTTGTTTGATGTCAGTTACCAGTTCCGGATCAGGAGTGTAGGTTTCTACATAAGCCGGGTTAATCCGCCGAACAATGCGCTGAGCCATAATCAAGGTGATAGTCGACGAAAGCAAAAATGCCTCGGCACCCATGTCCAACAACCGCGGAATGGCACCGGCCGCGGAAGAAGTGTGTAGTGTGGAGAAAACCAAATGACCAGTCAATGAGGCTTGAATCGCCAACTCAGCCGTTTCCGTATCACGCACCTCGCCAACCATGATAATGTCCGGATCTTGGCGCAAAAACGAACGCAAGCCCGTGGCAAAAGTCAACCCTGCTTGTGGGTTAACTTGAACTTGGCTGACTCCAGTAATTTGATATTCGACTGGGTCCTCAATGGTCATGATATTAACTTTGGGAGTATTGATTTCGTGCAAAATAGAATAAAGGGTGGTGGTTTTACCAGAACCAGTGGGACCAGTGACTAGAATAATGCCCCGTGGTATTTTAATGCTTTCCTGAAGATATTTTAAGCCCAGTCCGCCTAGACCCAGCTCCTCCAAAGAAGGAACTGCCGTGTTTTTTTCCAGTAAACGCATCACCACTTTTTCACCGTAAATGGTAGGCATGGTGGAGATACGCAAATCAATGTCCTTGGCTTCAGCCACATAGTTAAATCGTCCATCTTGGGGCACACGCCGTTCGTCAATTTTCAAATTAGCCAAAATCTTGATACGCGACACCACTGCGTCATGAACCGTGCTCGGCAAGACCAACCGCTCCGTTAAAATCCCGTCAATCCGATAACGAACCCTAGTTCGCCCGGCCTGAGGCTCAATGTGTACATCAGAGGCCCTAGCTTTAATGGCAAATTCCAAGATTGTTTCGACTATACGGTTAATGGGTGCGTCACGCACCACTTCGGCTTTGGAGGCAGTAGTTTGGGTCTGAACCACTCCACTTAGTGAGCGATCTGACTGCTCTAAAGCTTGGGTCACTTCTGAGGAAATGTCTTGGGAATAACGTTCGTTTAAGGCCCGCTTCAGTTCAGAGGGAACGGTGTAATAAAGTTCTAAATCAAGATTGGTTTTTTGCTTCAAAAAGTTGGTGGCTGACAAATCCAGCGGATCGCTCATGGCCACTTTCAAAATGCGGTTGGTTTTGTCATAAGCAAAAGGCAAGGCTTGGTAACGTTTGGCCACACTTTCGCCGACCAAGTTTAATGCTTCAGGAGAAACGCTCGTTTCGCTAATTGAAGTGAAGGGAATATTATTAAAGCTAGCCTTGGCCTTGGTAATAGCCAGTTCCGTAACTAGTTGTTTCTCCAACAGCAACTCTTCGTACGAACGGTCTGTTTGCAATTGTTCACTGCGTATTTGGTTGGCGGCTTGTACTGTCAACTGGCCACTGTTAACCAAAACATCTAAAAAATGCTGTGGTGTAACAGCAGGACTACCTGGTGAAGACTGGGCAGGTTCATTCATATTTCTTGTCATATAATGACAGAAACAAAATGCAAAAGAAAGATTTAGTGCCAACTACTACTGGATCAGTTTTACTGGTGGTTCCAGAGGGAGTTAACCAACCAACTGCCGCGCAAGATTTTTTAGTTGATCAACACCAAGCTGGCCAGCCAGTTTTTTTTAATTCCGCCGCAGAAACACTCAAAATCGATATGGTAAGAGAGGTTTTACAACACCTCAGTTTTGCTAGAAGTAAAATTGAACCACAAGTGGTGGTGATTTGCACTGGCTCAACCGCCACACTACCAGCCCAAAATGCTCTTTTAAAAATTGTCGAAGAACCGCCCGCCCACACCCAAATAATTTTGGTAGTCAACTCCGGCCATCAACTACTACCCACACTAATTTCTCGTTGTCGAGAAATCATTTGGACAAAAAGCCAAGCTGAAAGCACCGATCAAGAAGATTTACCAGATAAAATCAAGCAGGTCAAACTTTTTATTCAAAATCCTAGTGACTGGAACTACGGTGACTTAATTTTGCTGGCAGAACAATTGTCAACTGTCGAAACTGCCAAACAAGTTTTGCGTACTGTTTTGACAGATGCGATTTTGATGCCACAGTCTATTGTGTCCGCCCATATTACCCGTCAATTACTATCCGCCCTTGATTCATTGGAAAAAAATGGTAATGTGAGGTTGAGTCTAGAACATTGTTTTTTTACGATCAAAGGTCAAATCACCCAGACTGCCTAAGGACTATTAATCACTTCAAATTATCTCTAGAATATGATACAAAGAGGGTTCGTTATTCATTTATGACAGCAAAACAAATTCCTTCATATCAAGCCAAAGACATTAAAGTCCTCGAGGGATTAGAGCCTGTTCGTAAGCGACCAGGTATGTATATCGGCTCGACTGATAGCAAGGGTCTTTTACATCTGGCCAAAGAAATCTTGGATAATGCCGTAGATGAGGCAATTGGTGGGTTTGGCAAAACTATCCAGATGTATAGAACGGCCACTAACGTGGAAATTGAAAAGCTAGCTGGCAATTATAAACTGGGTGAAGAAGTGATCACTGTGGTAGATAACGGCCGAGGCATTCCAGTCGAAATGCATCCATCAGGAGTGTCAGCACTTGAGGTCGTCATGACTAAACTACACGCCGGCGGCAAATTTGAAGAAACTGCTTATAAAGCCTCAGGTGGCTTACATGGAGTGGGTTCATCGGCGGTTAACGCACTGTCAAGCTTCATGCAAGTGGCAGTCAAAAGAGAGGGCAAGTACTACTACCAAGCTTACAACCGCGGCAAACCCCAAGCAAAAGTGATGGAAATTTCTGAGAAAAAAATTCAAGCCTTATTCAACCACCAAATAGCATCACTCCTGGACTACGAAACCGGCACGCTAGTTCAGTTTGTGCCTGACCCGGAAATTTTTTCGGCCACCAAATTTAACAAAAATACTCTTAAACAAGTTGTTAAAGACCGGGCTTATTTGATGGCCGGTATTTATTTTCAATTTATTGATGAAATTGAAAACACTAGCCAACATTTTTACTTTGAGGGAGGAATTCGCTCACTAGTAGAACATTTAAACGGCGGCAAAAAAATCTTGCACCCAGTTTTTTACACCTCAGGCAATTGGCAAGATGAAACAACTAAAAAACAAATTGGAGTGGAGTTGGCGGTGCAATACAACGACAGCTATGTCGAACGAGTTGATAGTTACGTTAACGTCATCAACACCGCCGATGGCGGCACCCATATTAATGGTTTTCGATTGGGATTGAGCCGAGTCGTTCGTGATTATGCTGATAAAAATGGTTTATTGAAAGAAAAGGAGAGTTTTAACGCTGAAGATCTGCGCGAAGGTTTAACTGCTGTAGTTTTTGTTAAAATGCCGGCCAACGACCTACAGTTTGAATCGCAAACTAAAGCCAAACTTAATAACAGCGAAGCTCAATCAGCTGTTTACCAAGTTTTTAAAGATGCTTTCCAAACCTACTTGGAAGAAAATCCTAGCGTTGGTCGCGCAATTACTAGCAAAGTACTGCTCTCAGCTAGAGCGCGGTTAGCGGCCCGAGCGGCCAAAGATGCCGTGGTGCGAAAAGGTGTCTTGGAAGGCTCGTCGCTACCTGGTAAATTAGCCGATTGTCAAAATCGAGAGCCAGCCCAGTCAGAAATTTACATTGTGGAAGGTGACAGCGCCGGTGGTAGTGCCAAACAAGGTCGGGACCGTAAATTCCAGGCCATTTTTCCTCTACGTGGCAAAATTCTCAATACTGAGCGAGCTCGCCTGGATAAGTTAGTTTCCTCTGAAGAAATCAAGAATCTAATTATCGCGCTGGGAGCGGGGATTGGTGAAACTTTCGAAGAAGATAAATTGCGCTACCACCGCATTATTCTCATGAATGATGCTGATGTTGATGGCGAGCACATCACGACACTTGGTTTGACTTTTTTCTTCCGCCACATGCCAGAGATTATCGAGGCCGGCTATCTTTACGTTGCCCTGCCACCTTTATATAAAATTACGCTAGGCAAAGATTCTCGCTATGTTTACTCAGAAGAAGAAAAAGAGGCGCTAGTTGGGGAACTCAAACAAGATAAGGGGACGGTCAATATTAGTATTCAGCGCTATAAGGGTTTAGGAGAAATGAATCCAGACCAACTCTGGAGCACTACTATGAATCCTGAGACTAGAATTATTAAAAAAATCACTATTGATGATGCGGCCGCGGCTGATCGCACCTTCACCACCTTGATGGGCGAGGAAGTGCCACCACGCAAAAGATTTATTCAAACTAGAGCCAAAATGGCAGAAATTGATGTTTAATGAGTATTAAGCTAACAAAGGCAAAAAAATGAGCAAAACCTATGTCATTGGCCATCAAAAACCTGATACCGATTCGGTTGTTTCCGCGATGTCGGCGGCTTACCTTTTTCAAAGAGATGACACTTTTTCTCGTCCCAATGCCCAAGCAGTGATCGTAGATCCCTTGAATCCTGAAACCACGTTTTTATTCAAAAAATTTGGTGTTAAAACACCTCAACTGATCACCGCTGAAAAAATCGGTCAAGAAGACCGAATAGTGTTGGTCGACCACAATGAAGAGAGTCAGCGATTGCCGGGACTAAACCCAGAACAAATTGTCGAAATCATCGATCACCATAAGGCAAACTTTAGTTTTACCCAACCGATTTTCCTTAATTTTAAAGTTTGGGGCTCGACCAACACCATTATTTACTACTTTATGAAGCAACAGGGCATTATGCCCGAAGCTAAACTAGCTGGCTTGATGTTGGCGGCGATTTTATCGGACACGGTCGGCTTTAAGTCGCCGATCACCACTGACAAAGATCGTAAGTTTGGAATCGAATTGGCTGATCTGGCTGGTATTACTGACGTGGATGCTTTCACTTTGGAGATTTTCAAAGCAAAATCTGATGTTTCAACTTTAACAGACGAGCAAATTGTCAAAAATGACTTTAAGATTTTCGAGTTTGGCAAAAAAACTTTTATTGATCAGTTGGAAACGGTAGAGCAGGAGCGAATTTTAACAGAAAAAAAGACGTCCCTGCTTAAGGCTATGCGCAAAATTAAACAAACCGAAGGAGTCGAATTATTATTCGTGGCCATTACCGATATTCTGCAAGTAAATACTAAGTTGCTAATTTTGGGTGACGAGGAGGCGAGAGTGGCGCAAAAAGCCTTTGGTGGCCAAGTAGTCAATCAGGTGTTGGATATCGGACCGAAATTATCGCGTAAAAAGGAAATTGCGCCAGTAATTGAGAAAGCTTTAGCATAATGGTAAACGAACAAGATAAGTCCACCACGGCGGATAAATTAATTCCAGAGGAGCAAGAAATTCATAACGGCAACGGTTCGCTGATTGGCACTATCGAGGAAACGGCTTATGGCAAGGTCAAGCACACCTCAATTGTGACTGAGATGGAAAAATCGTATCTGGATTACGCGATGAGCGTGATTGTTTCCCGCGCGCTGCCGGATGTGCGAGACGGCATGAAGCCAGTCCACCGGCGCATTTTGTACTCGATGTTTAAGAGCGGTATCACGTCCAGCAGCGCCTATAAAAAATCAGCCCGGATTGTCGGAGATGTTTTGGGTAAATATCATCCTCACGGTGATTCCTCAGTTTATATGGCAATGGTCCGTCTAGCCCAAGAGTTTTCGATGCGCTACCCACTAGTGGATGGGCAAGGTAACTTTGGCAGTGTCGATGGCGATAGTCCAGCGGCCATGCGGTACACCGAAGCGCGGCTGGCCAAAATTGCCATGGAACTTTTGGCCGATATCAATAAAGAAACTGTGCCGTTCGTCGATAACTTTGACGGTTCACTACAAGAACCAGCCGTGCTCCCAACCCGTATTCCCAACTTGCTACTGATGGGTTCAGAGGGTATTGCCGTAGGTATGGCCACCAAAATCCCACCCCATAACTTGATTGAAATCAGCAATGCGATTATTGCCATGATTAAAGCTGGCCAAGCTCAAGTAGAAAAACCAGTGCTACTAGCTAAAACCTCAATCAAACAAAGTGAGCTAGCCGACAATCAAGCTATTGACACTGTCTTGGCAACTGAGGCAACGGAGTTGGCCGGAGAGTTCAACAGCGAAATTGAGTTCGAAACCCTAATGACTCATATCCAAGGTCCGGACTTTCCCACCGCCGGCATCATGTATGACTTCAAAGAAATCCAAGAAGCTTACCGCACTGGTCGAGGTCGGATCGTGGTCCGGGCTAAAGCGACTATCGAAGAAGACAGTAAGGGTAGTTTTAAAATCATCGTAACCGAGCTGCCATACCAAGTTAATAAAGCCAGACTCTTGATGAAGATTGCTGATTTGGTCAAAGATAGGAAAATTGAGGGCATCAAGAATTTGCGTGATGAATCAGATCGCACCGGCATGAGCATGGTCATTGAGCTTGCTCGCACCGCTCGACCCAAAGTGGTCTTGAATAAGCTATTCAAATATTCTGAATTGCAAACTACTTTTTCTATGAATATGGTGGCCTTGAATTCTGATGGCACGCCGCAATTGATGAACTTGAGGCAAGTGCTACGCGAATACATCGTTCACCGGCAACTAGTGATTGTGCGTCGCAGTCAATTTGAGCTGAATGAAGCTAGAAATAGAGCCCATATCTTGGAGGGTCTACTGATCGCCCTTAAAAATCTAGACGCCGTCATCGAAACCATCAGGAAATCCAAAGATACCGATACCGCCCGCGAGGCGCTCATGAGCAAGTTTAAATTAAGTGAATTGCAAGCAGTTGCCATTTTGGAAATGCAACTTAAACGTCTGGCGGCACTGGAACGGCAAAAAATCGAAGATGAGTATAAAACCATTAAAGAACAAATGGACCGACTAATAAAGCTGTTGACCTCTCCCCAAGACATCTTGGCCATGATCACTGCTGAAACCATTGAGATGATCGCTACTTATGGTGATGAGCGCTTAACCAAGTTGGTTAAAGGCAAAGTCGGTGAGTTTAGTGAAGAAGACTTGGTCGCCAATGAGGGCGCCGTCATTACTTTAACCGAAAGTGGTTACATCAAACGGATGAACCCTAGTGCCTTGAGGTCCCAATCAAGAGGCGGGAAGGGGAGTGCGGGCTTAAAAATGAAAGAAGAGGATGTCCTGCAGGCTATTATCAGCTGTAACACTCACGACACACTCTTGCTATTTACTAACCAAGGTCGCGTTTTCCGTTCCAGAGCTTATGAAATTCCAGAAGCTTCCCGACAAGCTAAGGGCACAGCCATCGTCAACCTACTCAATCTGTTACCTGATGAGAGTATTCGTTCAGTCTTGGTAGTGGACCCGGAAAAAGACGCTGAGCATTTCATTACCTTGGCCACTCGTGAGGGACTGGTCAAAAAAACCGCCGTCAAACTCTACGACAATATTCGCCAAAATGGCATCGTGGCCATTACCCTCAACGAGGGCGATGAGCTGGTCTGGGGCCGAGTTACCTCAGGTAAAGATCACTTGATGCTCATTACTCATAACGGTAAATCCATTCGCTTTAGCGAAGAAGAAGTTAAAGCCTCCCAACGCGATACCAAGGGTGTTAAAGGCATTACCCTCAAAAAAGACGACTATGTGGTGGGGGTAGAGGCTTTTCCCGACGAAAAAGATCACTTGGAAAAAACCTCTCTACTCTTGGTCACGGAAAATGGTTTGGGCAAACGCACGCCACTCAAGTATTACCCAGTGCAAAAACGCTCGGGTCTGGGGGTTAAAGTCTCAGAGATTACCAAAAAAACCGGCAAAGTTGCCTCCGCGCGCGTTTTAACTGACCAACACCGTGAACTGGTGATTAGCACCCAAGATGGTCAGACAATTAAACTACCAATCAGCAAGAAATCCATTCCAACTTTAACTCGGCCAACTCAGGGTGTGATCTTGATGAAGCTCAAGAGTAACAATCCGGTCGTGGCGGTGGCAGTAACGACTGAATTGGTGGAAGAAGAAAAGGCGCCGGAAAAACCAGCCAAGAAATAATGGGTGGGGTGGGGTGGGTCTGAAACCCAACTGTTCTTATAACAGCACTTACAGCTAGGCGTGATTATACGAAAAACAGGACAAGTGGGACAGTATAAAAGTTGAGTGTTTCAAATTTTCAAGGTTCAGTCTAAATAAAAACTAACTCTTTAGGAATAATCTGGCGAATGGTTGTTTCACTCCTCCAATTGGTATAAAGAATTTTGATTGCCTTTTTCCCCATAATATAGAGGAAAAGATACAATCTTCGTAAGAGATTTATTGGTTTTGAAGGTCTTGAAGCGCTTTATTAATTTCATTGATTACTGATAAAGCCAGTACCAATTCAGATTGCCCAACAAATGAGATTTTTTGCAAATATGCATTTAGAACTTTGGTAGCTACCTCTTTCGGATTGGTACTTTCTGTATTAATAACCACATCAGCAAATCGAGATAAATCTCGTTGTGCAACTCGTTGACCACGAATTTGGTATAAATTACCATACCTATCAAAATCGCGCTGCCTTCTTAACAAAACCTCCTCAACGTCAACTTGGCGGCTCTCTCTTTGTCCAACTCTTTGGGCAGCAACTTCTGGATCTAAACTCAATAAAACTCTGAGATATGGGAATGTCAAAAAAGAACTCTGACTAACAACTGATTGTAATTGGTCAAGTTCTAACGAGATAACAGCTAACTTTGACTCCCAAACAAAGCCTGGTTGTTGAAGAGCATCGCTTATAGTTTTCTGATCAACAATATAATCCCAGACGGTATCAATTCGTCCATTTTTCTTAAAACTGTTATCAATGGCAGCACTAAACGTGGCTAAAACATCACCCCTAGCTCCTTCAGCGATGCCTGCCTCCATCAATGTAGTTACACCACCAAGCCCTTCTTGGCCAAAAACCTGCTGATATATACGTAAAAATGATTGGTATTGCTCATCTAAGGACAAGCCGTTATTTTTTCCTTGAAATACATTGAAAAGATTAGCTAAAGCTCGGAAATACTTGCCCCCAGAGATAATAGGTAATTTAAGAGACTCAGCCAGAAGTTTAGAGGTAGTACTCGCTCCAGTTCCGGCGGTTTCTCCGGTGATCATGATGCGCGGTGTATACTGATTTTGCTCAGAAGGACTCTTCATTGTGGTTAATTTTGGTCTTTTTTTTGCTTTTGCAATTTTATAGCAAAATAAACAAAAAGATAGCTTTAGATCTGGTTTGATCTATCTCTTATGGTAAAATGGACGAAATTTACCTAGGTTGCAAGAGATCCATCTGTGCAAGACAAAATTTTATGAATCACGAGCGAATTCCCGCCAATCCCCAAGGACAACCAAATGATCCCAATCTGGGTAGAATTGACGAGTACGTCAAAGATTATATTGGCATCACTCCCACAAAATATGCTTCCGAAGTGCAACGGAATTGTCCGCCTTTGGACTTGGCGCAAGGAATTCAGCGACTTATGGCTCAGGATCATAAGGCAATCTATGGCGACTTCTCAAGTGGGTATAAAAGTGATTTTGATGTTGAATATGCCGCTCGTGTTGCCTCAACATATCAGAAAGACATGGTGCTTGTCCCAACCGAATATGGTTCTATTCCTGATGGCGATATTGACGCGTATTTTGATGTAGGTGTCAACCGATATTACCAACTTGTCAGAGATGAAATTTTTACCAACAGTGAGGTACAAAGCGTGGCTTGTTCATTTTTACATATTGCCGACCGTTATATAGCAAGCTTTGATATTGATCCTTGGGAGGCAGTAAGGTTCACAACCAGGCTCCTTAGGAAGCATTTGCCTTCAATGAGCGAAAGAGCTCGTCAAATTCTTTTGGAGCGTGATATTGATAAAAGACTGGTCACCCGCCAGGTATTCTTGGAATTCTTAGGATCAGATACCCTGAATGAACATTTTAATGCCCTTAAATCTGAGATTAGTGGAGCAAAGATTAATTCAGCCTTTAACTATTTATTAAAGGAAAATGTGCCCGTAGGTACTAATCGGGATGATATACTTGAGATGTTTGAAGATGACTTTGAAAATCTTCGGAGTGCCTACCATCTGGCGGAAAGACCTTTTACCAAAGAGGAGTTGTTAGTTGGTCAAGAGTTGCTGGATGGCGACTCCAACTTGAGAGTAGCAATTATAGTTTTTCATTACCAGCTTATGAACTTCATTGCCAGCTATTTAACGAAACACCCCGAAAGACTTGCTCATACTACCGAACATTTGACCGAAATTTTTCTTACTGCTGAGGATGAGGAAAGCCACGTCCGTCTCCTACCTAATCCCAAATTACTCAATGTTATTTCCAGAAACGTTTTACCAGCCATTGCTAGGTCATATCTACAAAAACAGAGCCCAGAGCTAGATGGAGAACACATCGCTGAGGGCGCTCAAACTGCTAAAGATCTTTTGTTATTTCAGACTTTTATAGGCGAGTTTCATACTAGCGCTGATAGAAACCAAAACATCTCTTTAAACAGTTTTTTTAGTCAAACTTGTCCTGCCATGCAGCCTTTCTCAAAAGCTTTAATCGAGGTCCTACCGCCAATTTACCGCAATTGTAAAGATAAAAATATAGTTATAGAGGAATAAATATATGTCAACACCTGAGCATGCACAATTACCCTTATGGAAGGATAAGTCCTCTGAGCAACAAATGGATACTTTGAAAAAAATGGTCATGGATCTCTATGTTTATGCTTTAAGAGAGCCAATGACTGAAATCACATCAATCTTGGATGCTCATGTACCAGCCGATGAAAAAGAAGCGCACGATATTGAATTGATTAGAAAATTAATGAATGAAAATGCGAACCTACTGAATAGAAACTGTGAAAATGGGCATTTTACCGGATCTGCATTAGTAATTGACCTCAGGGGGCATAGATTCCTGTTGCATCTCCATAAAAAACTAAACCGTTGGTTCCAGTTCGGTGGACATCCCGATTATGAAACAGACATTGCAGACATTGCTTTAAGGGAAAGTGTTGAAGAAACAGGTTTTAATGATCTCCATTTCTTTCCAACAACTCATAATGTAAAACCACTAGATATTGATGTTCACATTATTCCAGAGCGTAAAGGTGAACCAGAACACCCTCACCTAGATTTCCGATATCTTTTAGTTACAAATAACCTAGATGATCTTTTTGACGAGAGAGAAGACGAATCCTCAAAATTCAAATGGTTTGGCTTTGAAAACGTTCAAGACGTAGAAAATTTAGTCGATCCAGCTTTATACCGATTTATTTTGAAGGCAAGAGACTTAGTCTCTGTCAAAAGATAATAAATGTTAAAACATGAGGTGGTTTCAATTACACCAGCAATCATTGATATTGCCTGCGACTTAACAAATAGGGAACAAGTTTATCTAAAGTTGTGTGCCTTATTGGAAAGTGGCCCAGGTCAGTGGAAGTCCGTTGATGATAAAAAAGTGATTGAGGAACTTTTAGGAGTAGTTGCTGGGATAGTTACCTTTAATCTAAATGACGACTTCGACTCATTGGGTCTAACTCCCGGAGTCAGGATAGAAGCAGGTTCAACAGGTCTCAACTTACTTTCAGCACTCTCAAAACCTCAAAGGGAGAACTCAGCAATGGTATCTGCTGTTGGGTCAGACAGTTCTGGCAATCCTGATAGCTTAGCCAATTACTTTGCTAAGGATGCGGCAAAAGTCGGTATCTACCAATACAGCATCCCTCATGAGGGGTGTACTCCGCTTGTGCTGGTTTTTTCACATAAAGATGAACCAGACAAGGTTACGGCTATGCATCCTGGCGTAGCTGCCCAGGTTGAATCAGTTCCACGATCTGTTGAGAAGTCGAAAATTGTTCATATCGATGCTTATGATCTAACAAGAGAGCCAGCTTTCACTACATTAGATCGATTGATAGGCTCTGGTCGAGTTCCCATTGCTTTGGGTCTAGGAAATTCATCTATCCTTCAAGGAAAGTTAAGAGAAATCATCTTAAGATATATCGCAACAAAAAAAATAACATACTTAATGGGGAACTCTGAGGAATTCGGATTGCTTTTGAATTCAAATCCCATTAGAACTCTCGAACAAGCTACAAGCCTGAATGCTGGCCAATTAGCCCCCTATGTCCTAGTAACATTGGGGAAAGATGGCTTAATTGGTTTTGAAAAAAACAAACCAGTTTTTCAACGTCCCTTCTTACAAAAAAACCCGGTAAATACTTCTGGAGCAGGTGATACTGCCGCTGGAATTTTCCTTTCAGGAATCTTGTCTGGTCAAGAATTTCCACTAACATTAAAAGAATCTGCTTATTATTCGTCACAAATTGTGGGTTCCTTATCAAGTCGATTTACTAGCGACAGAGAAAAACTCTATAAAGATGAGCATGCAGATGCTGGCGATCAGCTTGATAACGAATAGCCTATCTCCATTACTCCGATTTAAAGTACACTAAAGTGAGTTATGAAAATTAAAATTGGTTTTATTGGTTGTGGAAGATGGGGTAAACAAACATACATTCCTTTTTTTAAAAGTCATCCGAATGCTGAACTGGTTGCCGTTTCCGGAATATCTAGTAAGGGCAATGGCAATGAGTTAGCTACGAACTTAGGTTTCACTCGATTCTATAAAGATTGGCGGGAAATGGTCAAAAAAGAGGATCTTACCTTAATTGTGATCACCACTCCTCATATTTTCCATTTTGAGCAAATCAAGTTTTGTTTAGAAAATGATAAACATGTTCACGTAGATAAACCACCCGTCCTTCATTTTATTCAAGCACAAGAACTAGTTATGCTTGCTGAAAAGAAGAAACTGTTAATCAATGTTCACTCCCAGAGGCGTTTTTATGAGGAATATATCTACGCAAAAAATTGTGTTGAAAGCGGTAAATTGGGCAAAGTGGAATTTGTTCAAGGTGACTTTGGGCAACAACTTTTTGATGACTTTAAAGGAAGTTGGCGGTCAAATCCCGAACTAGCTGGTGGTGGCATTATGATCGACAGTGGCTATCATATTTTGGACAGTATTTTATATATACTTGGACAAGTTAAAATAAAATCTGTCATGATGCTGAGTAATAATGGTGAGCATCAAAGCGATGCTTTTGCTACTCTAACATTCAAAACCGCTCAAAATAGTGTCGTTACGCTTAACGTAATCAGAGGTTTGCCGCAACAAATTTCCATAGAAAGAGTTCAGATAGTAGGTTCAAAAGGCTGGATACTCATTTCAAGAGATAAAATAAAAGACGTCTTAACATTAACAATTGAACATTATACTTCTAGTGGAACCCAGGTAAAAGTCACTACTGAGAAAATTGTAACTACCGATAAAATTGCTCCACTGAAAAACCTACTTAATGCTCTTCTCAAAAAAGAGAAGCTCATTTCTGACCTTAAAGGAGCAATGGAAAGTGTCAAAATTTTAGAAGCTGGTTACAAATCAGTAGAAAATAACCAGGTTATTACTCTATAAACCTAACTTTTAGCATATTAAAAAGTTTGTTCCCATATGAAAGATGCTCTCATCGTTTATGTACATATTTCAGATATTGAGAAAGAAAAGGAGCTAAACCACCGCCTTAATAGGAATACCAGTGAGTTTGACTGTGGGTCTTGGAGCAACCAAGACGTTTAGCGTGGACCTGAGGGGATTCGAACCCCTGACCTTCTGTATGCCATACAGACGCGCTAACCAGCTGCGCCACAGGCCCATTTGCTCATTGAACGAAGCTGATTGTAACATTTTGGCCAAAAAATAGCTGTGTTTAAGTCAAACAACCGAAAAAATGACAAACTTATGGAGTTTTCCACAATTGGCAAAGAAATGTCAAGTACAATTTTAGTTGATAAATCAATATTTTTATGCAAAATCTACCTTTAGCAGGATATAGTATGATCTGCTAAGATCCTGTAACTAATTGGCGGTTTGCTGGCTATCAATAACGTCTTATTTATATCTTAATCATTTAAAATCTATCTTTAGCAATTTAAATATCTTTTATTATCAATTAATGATACTTAATGTGTCTTTGTATGATGTTTTTCATGAACTTTCCGCAATTGTGGTTGGGTGACGTGAGTGTAGATTTGCGTCGTGGCAATGTTCTTATGGCCCAGCATTTCTTGAACATCACGCAAACCTGCGCCGTTACTCAGTAAGTCCGTGGCAAAGCTGTGGCGAATGCCGTGCGGTGAGAGTTTGATCGGCAAATGGGCGCGGCGACTATATCGATCTACTAACCTTTGGACACTTCTAGTCGTTAAGCGCATCTCCTCACCATCAGCCAATGAGTCCGGTTTTTTGCCAGAAAAGCGAGTGAAGACTGGCCGCCAATTGTCGTCCCTGGTATCCAACCAGCGCGTTAGCCAGTCGGCCGCCTCATCGCTCAAAAAAACCACCCGCGGCCGGCGCCCCTTACCAATCACCCCAAATTCGCGGCGGTTTAAATCGATTTGGTCGCGGTTCAACTTGACTAATTCGCTAACCCGCAAGCCAGTCGAGAAAAGTACCTCCAACATGGCTCGGTCTCGCAGGCCCCTAGGCTTATTAGTATCTGGTTGATCAAGTAAGTTTTGAATCCGCTCGGCGGAAACAAACTTCATCGGCGTAGATTCGGCCTTGGGTAGCTCGATTTTCTCGGGGTTTAGCACCTCGGCGTCATTCTTGACCAACCATTTAAACCAACTCCTAAGAGCAATAATGTGGTAACTTTGCGTTTTTTTGGAAAGCGTCCTGCCTTGCTCGTCTGAAAACCTCGAGAGAAAAACTCGATACTTTCTCAAGATATCTCGATCAAGCTTTTTTAGGTCTTGGTGGCCTTGAGTAGTAAACCAATTATTGAAACGGCGCAAGTAATGGCCGTAGTTTCGCAAGGTGAGGGGAGAGAGGTTGCGCTCTACTTCTAGTGACTCAAGAAAGTCAATCATGGCAGGGGATGGGGTAGTAGTAATGGCCATAGCCTCTCCTATCGTAGAAGAAAAGACGCCGAGCGTCAAAGTCAGTCTTAGTCGAGATAACCTGACTTAAAAAGTTTACAGATACTATAAGTCATTGTCAGAGTCTTCACAGTACTGCTAAAAGCAAAATAGCCATAAAAGTCCCGATACATCAACTACAAATTTTTGATATATTTTGATATTCTTAATTCAAAAGTTCGTAATTTTTTAAGCAAAGCGGACTTTGGCTAACTTGATAAAGCTAAAACAATTTTGACTGGTGTTTGGGCGCGATTAGTATCGATACTACCAATTTCTTTTAGGTAAAAATTTTTATTTTCACTCAAAATTTCAATTCAAACTTTATTGGCCACTAGTTATAAACTTCAGTCGATTGATTCCATTAATGGCAATCAAGCTTAAATAAATTTTTATCAATTAGGTCGGTTGATTCGACCGATTACCCAATCACCATTAGTTCGTCATTTCAGTCAGTCAAATAAGTGCTCAACCAAGTTCTGACAAGTTCTGATTTTTGCGCCACTCTAAACGCTCAAAAACGGCTTTTTCTTATCCAAACGAGCTAACTATCGTTGAAAACAATTAGATTGGTGTACCAATCTAATATATCAAATTTGCTCACAGAGTAATTGGGTCGGCTCACCAACCAAAAGCCAGGAATGATAACCAAAAGTACCAGATGTTATATCTGGAAAATAAGCTGACACTAGAAGTAATTAAACTATGCTCTTCAAGATAGAAGAGTAATTCAAGAGAAAATTGGCAACCAAGTGCAAAACAACTGACTAAAAACGCCAGCCAAGCAAAGAGAATGAAAAGAAGTCAAACAACTTTTACCTGGCATTAAGTCGTAAAAGTTATATTGTACGACATAACTAACTAAAGTAATTATGGCAGTCAAACGCAAAGAAGAGTACTCCGCTCCTCTCTCTTATTTTAAAAATAATTGTTAAATTATTACTTTTCCCGTAATTACTAGCTCTCGCTCCAGAGTAAGCCCGTGCCAAATAAGCCAAAAACGGCCGTTCGGGTTTTTTGTGCTCTCTTTCTATGGCCAATTTGGCCCTCATTCAGGCACTTCCAGGCTTAGAACCAAGAGATACTATTCTCCTCCCAGGCTTGGGTGCTCAATTTATTCTTGCAAATTACTGGCAGATAAATCAAAGTAACTGTGTAAAACTATATCAATTAGCCTGGAAAAATAAGAATAGATCCTATAACATTTTCACGAGAAACCCTATAATTTAGTAAGTTTTCCACAATACATCAAACTATATCATTTCCCTTTTCTCTATCTGGTCCAAGCCCCATTTTTTTCTCAACCACTTCCCTACTTTTGTCAGCTGTTTTATTAATTAAAACCTTTTTCTATCAAAAAAATACTTCTTTTTCATTTACTAGGCGGGGTTTGTCGCAAACTGCTCGACTAAACCTAAAAACTAAACCCAACGGCCTGGTTACCCCTGGTCTCCTCTACTCTGATTAAAATTTAGCCTGGATACCAGGCTAAATTTTTAGATTATTTTAACTAACTATTTCCAAGCTAACTATTTCCAAGGAAGTAAAATGAGAAACACAATCCCCAAGAAAACGGCCACTAATGAATATTCATTAGCCGTATTTTGAAACAATCGCTCTCTGATTTGACTCTGTAAAACTCCCAAACCAATATAAAGCAAGCCCATTATGAACAAGGCCACATGCCAAGCTGGTAAGGGAAGTAGAGAAAACAGCATTCCTAACTCGGTTAAAACCAAGGTTAACAACAAGGTGAAGCTCCAAACTGTCCGACTAATCAACGACTCCAACTTAACTGACCAAAGACCCATTAAAATCAGTGGAAAATGAACTAAACCCATTAAACCAGCGTTGACATAGAACGGTAATCTCAATGAAAAAATAGCGTTAGTAAACAACATCGAGGTAAACAGAGTAAAAAATAAACCTATGGCATGCGCCGCATATAATAATTGAATCGAACGACCTTTGGCCACTGAAAAGATATTGCTGGTCAAAAACAAACCATACATCCCCCCACCAAACAAAACTAAAATTAACACTCGGGTTAAAAAGGCACTGGGCAATAAAAAATAAAACAAAG
>Ga0326597_10003479_pt1 | contig 22701 bp, 34 predicted proteins | sample RVTome_12_FD_203789 | JGI IMG/M metagenome (GOLD analysis project Ga0326597, IMG submission 203789) | Soil microbial communities from uranium-contaminated site in the Upper Colorado River Basin, Wyoming, United States - RVT100D185 | ecosystem: Environmental > Terrestrial > Soil > Contaminated >...
GCTTCGCGGTGGCGCCGCGCGCCGGCGCCCCGCGCCGCCACCTGGTGCGCTTCCCGGCCGACGACGCGGCGCGCGAGCTCAGCTCCCGGCGCCTGCTCGTTCTCGCCGGCCAGCGCGGCTGGGTGCGCCATGCCCGGCTGCCGCTGCACGCGCCAGCCCGGCCGCGATCTCTGCGCGCAGTGCATCGCCTGGGCGCTGCGGCGGCGGGAGGGGACGCCATGACCGGCGCCGCCGCGCCGCCCGAGGCAGCCTTCGGCGTTCTGACCGAGCTCGCGTGGATCCCCGTCGCGGCCTGCGCCATCGACGCGCGCTACCAGCGCTCGATCGCGAGCCGCGGCTCGGTGATCATGATCTCTCGCATCGCCAACGCCTTCGAGTGGGCGCTGTTCGGAGTCGTCACCGCCGCGCGGGGCGACGGCGATCCGCCGCGCTTCAGCGTCATCGACGGCCAGCACCGGATAGAGGCGGCGCGCCGCCGCGGCATCGCGCACGTGCCGGCGCTGGTGATCGCCGGCGCCGACGCCGCCATGCAGGCGCGGCTGTTCGTCGCCGCCAACCGCAACCGCGTCGGGCTCAGCCCGATGGCGATCCACAAGGCCGCCGTCGCCGCCGGCGATGCGCGGGCGCTCGCCATCGACGCGGCCTGCGCAGCGGCGGGCGTGACCATCGCGCCCTACCCCATGCGCGTCGACCAGATGCCGCCCGGCGCCACCACGGCGGTCTCGTCCATCGCCACCATCTTCCGCCAGTACGGCGGCGAGGCGCTGGCCGCGACGCTGCGCCTCGTGGCGTCGGCCTGGCCGGAGCGGGGCGGGATCCGCAGCCCGCGCATCCGCGGCGTCGCCGCCGCCATTAATGCGCTCGGGCACGACCCGGTCGCGGCGGCGTTGCTGCACCGCGCCATGGCGGTGGCCGTCGACAACGCGGCCGGCCAAGCGGCCGCCAACGGCGTGGCGCTGTGGCGCGGCTACCAGCGCGCCATCTCCGGCGCGGTGCGCGGCGACGGCTTCCTGGCGCCGATCCCCCTTGCGCCAGGCGGAACCGGCGGCCCCTCCCCGCGCGCCGCGGAACCGGCGCCGCTCAAGAGGGGGCTCTCGAAAGAGATCATGCGCCGCTGCGCATGCGGCGCCCCATACAAGACAAGCGACGTGCTGGAGACCCGCTGCGAGACGTGCCGGCGGGGCTTCGAGGACGATCCCCGCGCGGCCGGGGGCGGGCTCTGATGCGCGTCGAGCTGCAATTCGGCGGGTTCGTCGCCGTCGAGGGGCGCGAGCGGCGGCTGTCGGTCGCCATCGACGGCGGCGGCGCGCCGGTCGCGTGCGGCGGCCACGCGGCCGAGCTGACGGCCGCGGAGACGGTGCGCCTCTTCCTCGGCTTCCGCGCCGCCATCGCCGCCGCCGGTCTCGCCGACGAGGTGCGCGCCGCCCTGCGCGACGCGCGCGAGAGGGAAATTCTGAAAGAGGAGGAGCGGCCATGATGACGAAATGGACGGCGAAGATCGCCCGCGCCCGCACGCGCCGGCGCATCCGTGCGTTCGAGGCGGCCCTGGCGAAGTTCACGCAAGGCGCCGCCTACGACTGGGGCGACGAGGATCAGTACATCGTCAACCTGTGCGACGAGATCGAGCGCGCCTTCGACGAGCCGCTCAAGGATCTGCACGAGGCCCTCGACGACCATGTCGAGCGCCACGAGTTGGAGGGCTGAGCCATGGCCGATATTGGCACTCCACACGCCAACCTGGCGGCCGCCGACCGCGCCGTCAGCTACATGATCGACCGCATCGTGCGTGATCCACGCCTCGCTTACCACATGGGCAGCACCGAGGCGCTGCGCCTGCTGTGCCACGCCGAAGCGCTGCGCCTGGGCGTCGACGCGGGCGCGCACCATGACCAGATCAACCGCGCGCTGCGCCCGGAAGCGCCGCTGTGCCGCAATTGCCGGAGGGCTGAGCCATGACGGAGTTCGAGCGGCGCGCCGCCGAGGCGGTCCGGGCCCTGATGGAGGCGCCGCCGCCGGCGCTCGACCTCACGGCGTTCGAGGTCTGGGTGCTGCTCGGCCAGGTGCAGCTGGCGCTGCGCCACCCGGCCAACCGCGGCGCGGCGGCGGAGATCGCACGCCATGTCGCGCACAGGCTGCAGGCGGCGGTGGCGCCGTCGGGAGCGCTCGCCGGCCTCGCCCGCATGGGCTGGATGGAGGAGTGCGACGTCGGGCCGGAAGTGGGGCACGGCTGAGATGACCGTCGTCGCGAATTCGCTCCACGCCTTCGACGCGGTGGGCCTCAACAGGGGCCAGGCCAGCGTGCTGTCGGCGATCCGCGCGCTGCACCGGCCGGGCGAGCCGGCGGCGCGCCAGCCGTCGGACCAGGACATCGCCGACTGGCTCGCCTGGGGAATCAACCGGGTGACGCCGCGGCGCGGCGAGCTGCAGGCGGCGGGGCGCATCCTGCGCGCCGGCGACAAGCCGGGCCGCTTCGGGCTGCGCGTCGCCGTGTGGGCGCCGACGCCGGAACAGCTGTCATTCTGGAAAACGCTGCATCATGGTGCGCCGCGATGAACGTCATGGTCACCATCCCCGCCGTGCTCGACTTCGCCGCGTGGCGCGGCCAGTTCGACGAGTATCCGGAAGAGAGGTTCCTCTGGACGGTGGTGCGCGCGCCGTCCGGCCTCGGCGCCGAACCGGAGCGGCTCTACTTCGTCCACCGCGGGCTGGCGAAGGGATGGTGCAGCTTCGAGGGGCGCGCGACGGACCGCCGCGCCATCCTGTTCGCGCCGCCGCTCATCGCCACCCCGCCCGTTCCCGTGCCGGGATTCCGCGGCTGGCGCTACGTGACGCCGGCGCTGCAGGCGGAGCTGGGGCCGTGAGCCTCGCCGCGCGCGACGTGCCGCCCGGAACGAGCTGGGCATTCGGCGGCCACCGCACCATGGCGGAGGCGATGAGGGAGGATGCGATGCCAGATCACGCGAGGAAGCCCGTCGACGCGCTGCGCCGGTCGCTCTACGGCAAGATCGAGATCGCCAAAAAGCAGCTCGCCCTCGACGACGACGCCTATCGCGACATCCTCGAAGTCCGCTACGGCGTGCGATCGCGCACGCAGATGAGCACGGCGCGGCTGGTCGACCTGGTCGAGCACTTCAAGACCCTCGGGTTCAAGCCGGTGAAGAAGGTTCCCGCGCGCGCACGCGGCCGGGGCGCGCCTTCCGCCAATGCCGGTCGCCCGCTGGCCGACGGGGCGACCCAGCGCAAGATCCGCGCGCTGTGGATCTCGCTCTACCATCTGGGGCTGGTCCGGGAGCCCTCCGAGAGCGCTCTCACGGCCTTCGTCAGGCGCCAGGCCGGCGTCGACGATCCGCGCTGGCTCGCGCCCGGCGCGGCGTTCCGCGTGATCGAGGCGCTCAAGTCGTGGGCGGCGCGGGCGTCCGAAAAGGGCGGCGCCGGCGTCGACTGGGCGCCCTATGCGGGCTCGAGCGGCCCGCGAGAGAACCCGCGCGCCCGGGTGATGGAGGCGCAGTGGCGGCTCCTCCACGCCGCGGGGGCGGTGACCATCGCCAGCACCGACGCGCTGGAGCGCTGGGCCGAGCTGGTCGCCGGGGCGCGCCACCGCACGTCCTACATCCATCTCCCGCCCGACGAGGCCGACCGCACGATCGAGGCGCTGGGCAAGAAGGTCAGGGCGCTGCGGAAGCGGAAGAAGGAGGGTCAGCCGTGACGGTTGTGCGCGTCGGCCGCGGCGGCGGTGGCGGGGGTGCCGCCGCCCTCCGCCGCCGGGCCTGCCGCCGGCGCTTCGCCCGCCGGGCGCGCCGGCTCGGCATCGCCCTGCCGCCGCCGGCGGCGCTGGAGGCGTGGCTGGAGCGCTGCCGCGCGGCCTGGCAGCGCCCCGGCGCGGACCGCCACATGCTGACCCTTCGGCACAACGGTGACCGTGTCGGCGTCATCTACGACGCGCAGCTCCGCTGCGTCGTCACCTGCTGGTGGCGCAGCCGGAAGGTCGTCGCTCGCGGGCGTCCCGAATGAGCGGCGACGACACCCGCACCTGGCCGGTGGGGCTGCGCCGGCTGGCCGAGCTGATCGGCGCCGCCGGCGCCATGCGCCTCGCCGAGCGGTTCGGCGGGCTGGAAAATCTGTATGTGCCGCGGCAGCCGCGCCGCAACCATCCGTGGGTCCCGCTGATCGGCTACGACGCCATGCGGCGCCTCTGCGCCGAATTCGGCCCCGGACATATCGATATTCCGAAGGGATCCTACAGGGATCTGAAGAAGGTGCAGATACTCGACTCCGCCGGCTCCAACAGCCAGGTGGCCGTGCGCGTCAAGGCCACGCAGCGCTACGTTCGCCGCGTCCGCTCCCAGCACCGCGCACCGCGCGAGCGCGACCTGTTCGATCCCCCGACCGACTGAATGCCCGGCCGACGATGCGCCCCCGGACCTGTTCCGGGGCGGACTGGTTCGAGCGTTCGCGCCATGCTGCCGGTCCAGAACGGAGCGGCGCATGCTGAATCCCCGACACTTCCGCCACCTGGTCGTGGCGCCCGTGCTGCGCCGGATCGACCTGTGGAGCCAGGCCGCCGAGAACCTGGTCGTCGGCACGGCAATCCAGGAATCCGGGCTGCGGCTGCTGAGGCAGGGACTGAAGCGCCTCGACGACGCCGGGGGCGTGGCGCTCGGGCTCTACCAGATGGAGCCGGCTACCCACGACGACATCTGGACCAATTACATCCAGCACCGCCGGCCGCTGTCCACCCTGGTGGAGCGGCTGCTGGCGCGCGACGGGCTGCTGGTTGAGCAGCTGGTGTGGAACCTTGCCTACGCCACCGCCATGTGCCGGGTGCATTACAAGCGCGTGCCCGCCGCCCTGCCCGCCGCCGCCGACGTCGACGGCCTCAGCCAGTACTGGAAGGCCCATTACAACACCCCGGCCGGCAGGGGCAGCGCCGCGGCGTGGGCGAGCGCGTATCGCGAACATGGAAGCGAGAGCGAAGGGATAATTAGATGAACAGGGCCACCATCCTCGGGCTGATCCGCCACCTGCTCACCACCGCCGGCGGCGCGCTGGCGGCGACGGGCGCCGTCGCGGAAACCGACGTCGAGATGATAGCAGGCGGCCTCGTCGCGCTGATCGGCGTCGTCTGGTCGGTGATCGAGAAGCGGAACCGCGCCGCCGCGCTGCCGCCCGGCGGCGGCCAAGGCGCCGCCGATTCTGCGTCGCGCAAGCCCGGCGGCGGCCAAGGCGCCGCCGATTCTGCGTCGCGCAAGCCCGGCGGCGGCCAAGGCGCCGCCGATTCTGCGTCGCGCAAGCCCGGCGGCGGCCAAGGCGCCGCCGATTCTGCGTCGCGCAAGACGGGCGCCGCGGCGGTCGTGCTGCTCGTGCTCCTGCTGCCCGCCATGCTGGCCGCCTGCGCCGGCGACGCGCAGACGCGCGCCACCGCGGCGCTCGCCATCGCCTGCGATTCCATCGGCACGTCACTCGGGCAGCTGGCGCCGCTGCGGGCGCAGGGGCGGCTCACGGCCGGCCAGGTGAAGGCGATCGGGCAGATCCGCGACGCCACGGCGCCCGCCTGCGCCTCCGGCAGCGCCATCGACCCGGCCGCCGCCGTCGTCTTCGTCGAGGCCGCGGCCGGGCAGCTGAAATCCATCTTCGGGGGAAAATGACATGAAGGCGGAAGAGATCATCGGCGCAGCCATCCCGCTGGCGCAGTCGGCGCTGCGCGCCATAGAGGCGGCGCAGTCGGGGAACCTGGCCGAGGCGGCCGGGCACCTGCGCGCCGCGCGGGCGGCGTTCGATTCGGGCAGCGCGGCGTGGGACGCCGCGAATTCCGCCGCCTCCGGTGGCTGACCCGGTCGACCGCGCGCAGGGCTTCCTCGAATCGTTCGAGGAGCGGGCTGTCGCCGCGCGCCGGCTGCGTCCGCGTCCCGCGCCGGGCTCGCGCGGCGCAAGCCCGGCGGCGGCCTGCGCGGACTGCGGTGAAGAGATCGCGCCGGCGCGGCGCGACGCGGCGCCAGGGGCGCGGCGCTGCGCGTTCTGCCAGGGCATCGTCGAGGGGGCGCGTTAAGATGGCCGACTGGGCGGCGGCTAAATTCTTCCTCGACCTGGTGGCGCTGGTGCTGGCGGTCGGGTCGTGCATCTATACGTGGCACAAAAATCGCAACCAGGCGCACCGCGACCAGATCGAGAAGCTCAAGGCCGAGGTGGAGGACGAGCGGAACCGCCGCCGCCACGACGTCACCGACCTCGCGACGCGGCTGACCGGCGCCGAGACGCGGCTCAACGACGCGCCGACCGGCAAGGCGATGCACGAGGTCGCGGTCTCGATCGAGCGGCTGAGCGGGGATCTGCGCGCCGCGGTGGCGCGCATGGACGGCGTGCACGAGATCGTGAAGCGTCTCGATGCGATCACCAACCGGCAAGAGGAATTCCTGCTCAACATGCCGAGGGGCGCGTGATGACCGGCTACGACGAGACGCTGTCCGCGCACCTGCGCATCACCATCCTGCGCGTGCTGGAGCGCGCGCCCGGCTACCAGGCCAACGACTCGGTGCTGACCGACGCCGCGCACATGCGCGGGATCGGCGTGGCGCGCGACCGGGTGCGCACCGAGCTGGCCTGGCTGGCCGAGCAGGGGCTGGTGAAGGTGGAGGCGTTCGAGTCCATACGCGTGGCCAGCATCACGCGGCGCGGCCAGGACGTCGCCGCCGGGCTCGCGACCGTGCCGGGCGTCAGGCGCCCCGGCGCCGGCGGGTGAGATGGGGCGTCCCTCCAGTATCGACCGGCTGCCGGCGGATCTCCGCGAGCTGATCGGCAGGCTGCGCGCCGGCGGACGGACAATCGACGAGATCCTCGCCAAGCTGCGCGAGCTCGACGTCGCCGTCTCGCGCTCGGCGCTCGGCCGGCACGTCAAGGAGGTCGACGCCATCGCCGCCGAGATCCAGCGCTCGCGCGGCATCGCCGAGGCCATCGTCGAGCGCTTCGGCGACGCGCCGGAGAGCCGCACGGCGCGGCTCAACATCGAGCTGATGCACTCGCAGATGATGCGGCTGCTGGTGGCGGAGGAGGGCCAGACGCTGACCCTCGAACCGCAGGACGCCTATTTTCTGTCGTCGGCGCTGCAGAAGCTGGCGCAGGCCGCGAAGCAGGACGTCGAGCGCGAGCTCAAGATACGGCAGGAGGTCGTCGGCAAGGCCGCCGACAAGGCGGTGGCCGCGGCGGACGAGCAGGCGCGCAAGGCCGGCCACATCCTGCCGCCGGAGGCCCTCAGGGCCATCCGCGAGCAGGTCTACGGCATCGTCGACGAGTCCCCGGCCGGGCGCGGCCGCCACGCCAGCGCTCGCGCGCCGTGATGACGGCCGCCGCCCTCCAGCTCTACACCTACCAGCAGCGGTGGTTCCTCGACCGCTCGCGGTTCAAGATCGGCATGTTCGCCCGCCAGACGGGCAAGACGTTCACGACCGCCGCCGAGATCGTCGACGACGTCTACGAGGAGATGACGCGCGGCCGGCGGACGCGCTGGGTGATCCTCTCGCGCGGGGAACGCCAGGCTCGGGAGGCGATGGACGAGGGGGTCAAGCGCCACGCCCAGGCCTACGGCCTGGCGCTGGACGCCATGGAGTACGATTTCGAGGCCGGCTCGGGCACCAGGTACAAGGCGCTGGAATGCTCCTTTCCCAACGGCAGCCGCATCACCGCCCTGCCGGCCAACCCGGACACGGCGCGCGGGTTCTCGTCCAACGTGTTCCTCGACGAATTCGCCTTCCACCCGGATTCGCGCGAGATCTGGCGCGCGCTGTTCCCGGTGATCAGCGCCGGCTGGAAGCTGCGGGTGGTCTCGACGCCGAACGGCAAGGGGAACAAATTCCACGAGCTGATGACCGGCAGGGACGACGGCTGGTCGCGCCACCGCGTCGACATCCACCAGGCGGTGCGCGAGGGCCTGCCGCGCGACATCGACGAGCTGCGCCGCGCGCTGGCCGACGAGGACGCCTGGGCGCAGGAATACGAGCTCAACTGGCTAGACGAGGCGAGCGCCTGGCTGCCCTACGAGCTGATCTCGTCGGTCGAGGACGCCGCGGCCGGCGACCCGTCTCTCTACACCGGCCAGCCGGTGTTCATCGGCAACGACATCGCGCGGCGCCACGACCTCTGGGTGGCGTGGGTGCTCGAGCCGGTGGGCGACGTGCTGTGGACCCGCGAGGTGGTGGAGCGCCGGCGCGCCACCTTCGCCGAGCAGGACGCCATCATGGACGGCCTGTTCGCCCGCCACCGCGTGGCGCGGCTCGCGATCGACCAGACCGGCATGGGCGAGAAGCCGGTCGAGGACGCGAAGCGCCGCTACGGCCAGCACCGCGTCGAAGGCGTGCTGTTCACCGGGCCGAACAAGCTTGTCATGGCCACAGCAGCGAAACAGGCCTTCGAGGACCGCACCATCCGCATCCCCGAGGGCCGGCCCGAACTGCGGCGCGACCTGCATTCCCTCAAGAAGACCACCAGCGCCACCGGCGCGCCGCGCTTCGTCGTCGAGGACGGCGGCAGCAGCCACGCCGACCGCGCCTGGGCGTGCTTCCTAGCACTTCATGCGGCGGGGGGCGGGGTCGCCGAATTCGCGTACACGCCGGCGCCGCGGGCGCGCACCATGGATGAGGGTGCGGGCGGCGAGAGAGACGGGCTGGCGGCGCGGCCCGGACTGCGGGCGCGATTCGGCAAGGGAGCCTTTTAATGCGCGTCCGTCTGGCGCCGCCCGCCAACCCACTCGCCGGCCCACTCGCCGGCCGCGGGAGATAGAACGATGGCGCATCTGGTGGATCAGTACGGCCGGCCGATCGAGACGGCGGCGCTAAAGAAGGAGCTGGCCGGGCCGACGCTGGTGGGCGTGCGCCAGCCGATCGGGGGACACCCGGCCCAGGGGCTGACGCCGCAGCGCCTCGCCCGCATCCTGCGCGAGGCCGAGGAGGGCGACCCCACCCGCTACCTCGAGCTCGCCGAGGAGATGGAGGAGAAGGAGCCCCACTACTTCGCGGTGATGCAGACGCGGAAGCGCCAGGTGTCGCAGCTCACCATCACCGTCGAGCCGGCGTCCGACGCTGCGCCGGACGTCGCCAACGCCGCGCTGGTGCAGGAATTCATCGACCGCGGGGAGCTGGAGGACGACCTCTTCGACATCCTCGATGCTGTCGGCAAGGGGTTCTCGGTCACCGAGATCGTGTGGGATATGTCCGGCCGGCAGTGGATGCCGCAGCGGCTCGAATGGCGCCACCCGCAGTGGTTCGAGTTCGACCGCGAGGGCGGCACGCGGATCCTGCGCCGCGAACCGGCAGGCCCGGTGGAGCTGGAGCCGTTCAAGTTCATCTGCCACAAGGCGCACGCGAAGAGCGGCCTGCCGATCAGGAGCGGCCTCGCCCGCGTCGCCGCGTGGGCCTACCTGTTCAAGAATTATGCGGTCAAGGACTGGATGCAATTCGTCGAGGTCTACGGCCAGCCGCTCCGCGTCGGCAGGTACCCGCCGAGCGCCTCGGCCGACGACCGCAGCGTGCTGCTCTCCGCCGTGGCGGCGATCGGCGCCGATGCCGCCGCCATCATCCCCGAGGGGATGACGATCGAGTTCGTCAAGGACGCCACCGGCCGGCAGACGTCGGAGATCTACCGGGAGCTCGCCGAATATCTCGACTCCGCCATCTCCAAGGCGGTGCTCGGCCAGACGCTGACGACGCAGGAAGGAGACAGCGGGTCGTTCGCCCTCGGCCAGGTGCACGATGCGGTGCGCGCCGACATCGAGCGGTCGGATGCGCGCCAGCTCGCCGCCACCCTCAATCGCGACCTCGTGCGGCCGATCGTGGATCTGAACCGGGGGCCCCAGGCGGCCTACCCGGCGATCCGCATCGGGCGCGACGAGCAGGCCGACGTGCCGAAGCTCGCCGAGGCGCTGGCGAAGCTGGTGCCGCTCGGGCTCCGCGTCAGGCAGGGCGAGGTGCGCGCGAAGCTGGGGCTGGAGGAGCCGGAGGACGGCGACGAGCTGCTGGCGCCATCCGCGTCGAGCCCGGAGGATGCGCGAGACGCGGCAAAAAAGGCGTCGAGCCCGGAGGATGCGCGAGACGCGGCAGACGAGGCGTCGAGCCCGGAGGATGCGCGAGACGCGGCCGGGGAAGTGGCGGCGACGGCGGCCGCTGCCGGGTCGCCGCCGGGGCCGGCCGACCTGCTCGCCGATACCCTCGGCGATGCGGCGCAGCCGGAGATGCGACGGCTGGTCGAGCAGATCGGCGTGATGGTCGACCGCGCCGGCTCGCTCGAAGAGCTGCGCGAGATGCTGCTCGCTGCGTTCCCGCGCCTCTCCCACGACGGTCTCGGCCGGGCGCTCGAACAGGGCCTCGCCGCCGCCGCCGCCGCCGGGCGCTTCGACGCCGCCGGCGCGTGATCCCATGGCCGACGACGAGTTCCCGTCCCTCGTCTCGGGCGCCCTGAAGCGGCCGTTCGACGAGCAGGTCGCCTTCTTTCGCCAGAAGCTCGGCCGGCTGGTGCCGACCCGGCGCTGGACCGACATGATGCGGGAAGCCCACGACAGCGGCTTCATGGTGGCCGGGGCGGCGAAGGCCGACCTGCTTGCGGACCTCGCCGCCGCGGTCGACCGCGGCATCGCCGAGGGAACCGGCCTCGACGCGTTCCGCGCGGACTTCAAGGCGATCGTCGAGAGGAACGGCTGGCACGACTTCACCGGCAGCGGCAGCCGCGCCGGCGTCGCCTGGCGGACGCGCACGATCTATACGACCAACGCCGCGACCTCCTACGCCGCCGGCCGCAACGCGCAGCTCGCCGACGCCGGGTTCGCGCTCCGCGTCTACCGCCACAACGACAGCGTCCGCCATCCGCGCCCGCTGCACCTCAGCTGGAACAACGTGGTGCTGCCCGCCGACCACCCGTTCTGGGCGACCCACAGCCCGCCGAACGGCTGGGGCTGCCGCTGCTATGTGCTGGGCGCCCGCTCGGAGCGGGGGGCGCGCCGCCTCGGCGGCGACCCGGAGAAGGCGCTGCCGCAGAACTGGCGCACCCTCGACCCGCGCACCGGCGCGCCGGTCGGCATCGACAGGGGGTGGGACCATGCGCCGGGGGCGACGGTCGCGAACACCGTCGCGACGATGGCTGCGAAGGCCGTCAACTGGGACCGGCAGCTGGCGGTCGGGTTCATGCGCGGCGTGCCGGAGGCGCAGCGCGATGCGCTGGCGCGCGCCTACCGCGCTTTGCCGTCGGTCGCCGACGATGCCCGGCGCTATGCCGAGCGCGCCCTGGGCATGCGCGGCGGGGCAGCCATTACCGGCGCCGAAGTGCAGGAACGCCGCACGCTGGGCCTGGTGGCGTCGCGCGACGCCGCGGAGATAGCGCGGGTCGGCGATGCCGACGTCGCAGGGCACGATTACGTCATCGACCGGCACGCGGTCCGGCATGTCATGGACAGCCACGGCGATCCGGCGGCCGAAACGGCACGCGGCCAGCGGGCGGTGACGCCTGCGGATTTCGGGCGGCTGCCGCAGATCCTGAACGGCTCCGACGCGATCGAGGACGGCGGCAGGACCAGCCGCGGCCTGCCGGTCGTGCGCTTCATCAAGCGGATCGACGGTGAGACGTTCGTCGTCGCGATGGCGCAGCGGCGCGGCCGGCGGTCGCTGGCGCTGCTGAGCTTGTGGGTCCGGCGAGGGGGCTGACCGCGCCCCGCCCTACACGTCCGGAACGTGCCTGGCTATCGACCAGGGGGTACGATGTGCGGTCACCCGGAATATAGGCGCCATGAAGATTGAAATCCAGATCGACGACGAGGCGGTGCGGGCGGCGCTGAAGCGGCTGGAGGCGGCGGCGGCGGACCTGACGCCGGCCATGCAGGACATCGGCGAGCTGCTGGTGGAGCGCACGAAGCGCCGCTTCGCCACCGGCACAGGCCCCGACGGCACGCCATGGGCGCGCAACGCACCGCTGACCGTCAAGCGCAAGCGCGGCCGCGACCAGCCGCTGGTGGGCGAGAGCGGGCGCCTCTCGAACGAGATCTTCGCCATCGCCGGGTTGCAGGTCGTCGAGGTGGGCTCCGCCCTGGTCTATTCCGCCGTGCAGCAGTTCGGCGCCGCGAAGGGGCAGTTCGGCCGGTCGCGCCGCGGCCGGCCGATCCCGTGGGGCGCCATCCCGGCGCGGCCCTTCCTCGGGCTCGCCGGTGAGGACCGTCTCGACATCCTCGACATCCTCGCCGAGCATCTCGCCACGGCGGCCGGCCCGCGCTGATCCCCGTCCGATCCTGCGCCGCCCGGGGAGGGGCGGCGATTTCCGGGCCACAGGCGCGCGAGTCCGGCCGGGGGCGGTCATTCCAGCGCAGGGACCGGCAAGGCCGCTCACAGACCTCTTAATGGCTCTTAAAGTGCCTTCTGGGGGTGCCCCCGGCCCCGCCGGGGCAGCTCCGGTGTCCGGCCCGCCATTACGGCCGCTCGATGCCCCCCGGAACTGTTCCGGGAGTTCCGGCCGGGCTCGATCCGCCTAGTGTGCACGCCGATGCCGCGCGGCGCAATCGACGCGTCGCATCAACCCGCAGAGGAATCGATGGCGAGCAGGCTCGGAGACAGGTTGCGCGCGCTGCGCGACGAGAAGGCGCTCAGCAACGCCCGCCTCGCCGCGGCCGCCGGCATCGACGAGAGCACCATGGGCGCCATCATCGCAGGCGACATAGAGCGCCCGCCCGACGCCCGGCTGCGCGGCCTCGCGAAGCTTCTGGACGTCTCGTTCGAGAGCCTGCTGGCTCTCGTCCCGTCGGCGCGGCGCAACGAGGACGCGGCGGCCGCGCGGTCGATCTGCGCGCTCGATCTCTCCGCCGCCGGCGGCGGGCCGCCGGACTGGATCGAGCTGATGGCGGCCGGGCGCGTGGCGCCGACCGACGGGCGCGAGCCGTGGCTCAACGACCGGCCGGACGACGTCATCGCCGCGACGCGCGGGCTCACCATCGAGCCGGTGGTCGACTTCGACCACCAGACCGATTACGCGGCGAAGACCGGCCAGGCCGCGCCGGCCGCCGGCTGGATCAAGGAGCTGCAGGTCCGCGCCGGCGCCATCTGGGGCCGCGTCGAATGGACCGAACGCGGCCGCGCCGCGCTGGCGGGCAAGGAATACCGCTATCTCTCGCCTGTGTTCGAACACGCGAGGGAAGGCCGCCGGGTGCTGCGCATCCTGCGCGCCGCCCTGACCAACAATCCCGCACTGACCCTGACCGCACTTGCACGAAAGGACAGCGAGATGGACGAACTGAAGAGGCTCGCCGGGCTGCTCGGCCTCGACGAGACGGCCGACGAGACGGCGATCGCCGCGGCGATCGCCGCGCTGAAAACCGCCGGCGCGTCGCTCAAGGCGATCGCGAAGGCGGCCGGGCTCGAACCCGACGCCGACCGGAAGGCCATCGAGACCGCGGTCGCGTCTGCGGTGGCGAAGGCGAAGGGCGGCGCCGCCCCCGACCCGGCCGCCTACGTGCCGCGGTCGGAATTCGACCAGGTCGCCACGTCTCTCGCGGCCCTCCAGAAAGACAGCGCCGACGGCAGGGCCGCGAAGGCCGCCGACGAGGCGATCGCCGAGGGCAAGATCACGCCGGCCCAGCGCGGCTGGGCCGTCGCCTACGCCGCGAAGGACCCGGACGGGTTCCACGACTTCGTCGAGAAGGGGCCGGTGATCGTGAAGCCGGGCGCCCGGCAGGCGCGGACGCCGGCGAGGGCCGACGGTCCGCTCAGCGAGGCGGAGCTCGCCGTCTGCCGCGCCACCGGGGTCGACCCGGAGGCATTCATGAAACAGCGGATCGCGCTCGCCGCCGGCGAGCCCGCCTTCGCGGGGGAGAGTGACTGATGGCCGCACTGACGAAGGAACGCAGCACGCCGGCGCGCGACGGCGCCATCATCGAGCTCGGCGTCACGGCCGCGAAGAAATGCATCCAGGGCGGCCTCGCCGTGCTCGATGCCAGCGGCTACCTCAAGCCGGCCGTGACCGCCACCGGCCTCGTGCCGCTCGGCCGCTTCATGGAGACGGTGGACAACACCGCCGGCGCCGACGGCGCCGTCACGGCGCGCGTCGAGCCGGGGATCTTCCGCTGGGCCAACTCCGCCGGCGCCGACGAGATCGCCATCGCCGAGATCGGCGACGCGTGTTACATCGTCGACGACCAGACGGTCGCGAAGACCGACGGCGGCGGCGCCCGCTCGAAGGCGGGGCTGATCTTCGACGTGGACGCCCAGGGGGTCTGGGTCTGGAGCGGCCCCTGGTCGGGCAACGTGCCGGCGACGGCGCTGCTGGCGGCCAACAACCTCTCCGACGTCGGCACCGCCGCCACCGCCTTCGCCAACATCAAGCAGGCGGCCACCACCGCCGCCACCGGCGTCGCCGAGCTGGCGACCTCGGCGGAGACCCTGACCGGCACCGACGCGGTGCGCGCCGTCACGCCGAAGGGCGCGGCGGACACCTACGCGACGAAGTTCGGCGCGCCGACCTTCGTCATCGGCGCGGAAGCCGGCAACGTCATCAACGTCGGCATCCAGCTCACCGACGCCGGCGGCGCCGACCTCGCCGTGCGCGGCGCCGTGATGGCGTATCTCTCCGATGACGCCAACGGCGATTCCATCGCCGCCGCGGCGGCGTCCGGCGGCGTCGCCATCGGCACCGACGGCCTCGCCATCCCGCTGGTCGCCAACAAGGCGTTCCAGCTCACCTCGGAGGTTGACGGCGACATCGACCTCAACATCACCGAGGCGGGGGCGGCCACCTGGCACCTCATCCTCGTCATGCCCGACGGCCGGCTGGCCGCCTCGGGCGCCATCACCTTCGCCTGAGAGGGGTAACGACCCATGATCATCAACAGCGGCAACCTGCGCTCGCTCTATGTCAGCTTCTCGACGGCGTTCCAGCAGGGCCTCGGCCAGGCGCCGCCCATGTGGGCCACGGTGGCGACGCGGGTTCCCGCGACCACGAAGGAACAGGACTACGGCTGGATCGGCAAGATCCCCAACGTCCGGGAATGGATCGGCGACCGCGTCGTGCAGAACATCATGGCGCACGACTACAAGATCAAGGAGAGGCCGTTCGAGATCACCATCGGCGTCGACCGCGACGACATCGAGACCGACAACCTCGGCGTCTACACGCCGCTGTTCACCGAGCTCGGCGCCACGGCCGCCGCGTGGCCGGACCAGCTGATCTGGCCGCACCTGAAGAACGGCTTCTCCAACACCTGCTACGACGGCCAGTTCTTCTTCGACACCGACCACCCGGTGCTGGACGAGAACGGCGTCGAGCAGTCGGTGGCGAACACCGACGGCGGCGCCGGCACGCCGTGGTTCCTGATCGACGACTCGCGCGTGCTGAAGCCCATCATCTGGCAGGTGCGCAAGGACCTCAACACGTTGGTGAGGAAGGACCGCGAGGAGGACGACAACGTCTTCTTCAAGAAGCAGTACGTCTACGGCATCGACAGCCGCGCCAACGTCGGCTACGGGTTCTGGCAGTTCGCATGGGGGTCGAAGCAGACCCTCAACAAGGCCAACTACGCCGCCGCGCGCGAGGCGCTGATGGCGATGAAGGGCGATTTCGGACGCCCGCTCGGGCTGATGCCGCGCCGCCTCGTCGCCCCGCCCTCGCTCGAGGGCGAGGCGCTGGAGATCCTCAACGCCGAGCGCGACGCGGCCGGCGCCACCAACGTCTACCGCAACACGGCGCAGCTCAGCGTCGTGCCGTGGCTGGCCTGATCATCGTTCAATCCCGGCGCGGCAGCCGCCACACCAGCCCTGCCGCGCCGGGCACCGTGCAAGGAGACCGCACCCCATGACCAGAATCCTTCGCATCGCCGCCCGCAGCGACGGCTACCGCCGCTGCGGCGTCGCCCACCCGGCCGCGGCCACCGACCACGCCATGGGCCGCTTCAGCGCCGAGCAGATCGAGCGCATGAAGGCCGACCCGAACCTCTACGTCCACGAGGTCGACCTCGCCGCGCCGGAGGCGGAGGACCCCGCGGACGCCGCCGGCGCGAACAGCCGCGCCGCCGGCAAGGGCGGCAAAAGGAATACCTGAGAGAGCGCCGCCGCCGGGGACGGGCCGTCGCCCCGCGCCCCGGCAGCCGCCCGGCGCGTCAGAGTAACCGGCGCGGCAGGCACAGGCAGGAGACAGCGGGGGCGGCACGGCGCCCCCGCGATCAGCCGGAGACGCAAGCGTGACCTACGCCACTCAAGCCGACCTGGTCGACCGCTTCGGCGAACAGGAGCTGGTGGAGCTCGCCGACCGCGACGGCGACGGCGCCATCGACACGGCCGTGGTGGCGGCCGCGCTCGCAGACGCCGACACCACCATCGACGCCTATGTGGGCAAGCGCTACGGCCTGCCGCTCGCCGCGACGCCGGCGCTGCTCAGGCGCCTGGCCGGCGACCTGGCCCGCCACTTCCTCTACAAGGACGATCCGACCGAGGCGGTGCAGGCGGCGCGCGACGCGGCGATCCGCATGCTGCGCGACATCGCCTCGGGGTCCGCCGTGCTCGACGTCGCCGGCGCCGAGCCGGCGCGCGACGGCCAGGCGGTGCTCACCGACGGCCCGGCGCGCACCTTCAGCCGCACCGCGCTGGAAGGATTCTGAGGATGCTCGAGGAGGTGATGGCGCGCGTCGAGGCCCGGTGCGTGCCGCCGCTGAAGGCGGTGGAGGGGGCGGTCTCGTTCGCCGCGCTGGGCGACAATCCGCCCAAGCACCGCCAGCCCATGGCGTGGGTGATCCCGATCGGCGATTCCGGCGGCGCCAACCGGGTGGCGACCGGGGTCATCCAGCGCGTCACCGACCGGGTCGGCGTGGTGCTGGCGCTCGGCAACCTCGCCGACCGGCGCGGCGCGGCGGCGTCGCAGACGGTCGAGACGGTGAAGGAAAGCGTGCGCACGGCGCTGGCCGGCTGGCAGCCGACGGCGGACCATACCGCGCTGATCTTCCGCCAGGGGCGCGCGCTGCGGCTCGACAACGGCGTCGTCTGGTGGCTCGACGAGTTCGAGGCGGCACATTTCCAGCGGGCGGTGTGAGGCAGTGATGAAACGCGAAGGCGGCAGCTATCACGTCGGTGAGGACGGCAGGGCCGTGCTGGTCGAGCGCACGAGGCGGGCCGACGACCCTCAGCCCGGCCCTCTTCCAAAGGGAGAACCCGTCGCGCCGCGGCGGGAGGCCGCGAAGAAGGCGAAGGAGTAGGCCATGTATCGGTGGGACCAGAAAGTCATCCTCGCGAAGATCGAGGCGGTCGAGGGCACAGACGCGGCGCCGACGGGCGTCGCCAACGCGATCCTCGCGCGAAATCTGGCGTTCGACCCGAACCCGTCGACGCTTCTCGCGCGCGACCTCGTGAAGCCTACGGTCGGGCCGGTGGCGCGCCCGGTCGCGGGGCGCCACGTCGTGCTCTCGTTCGACGTCGAGTTCGCCGGCGCAGGCGGCGTCGCTGTTGCGCCGAAATGGGGGCCGCTGATGCGCGGCTGCGGCATGGCCGAGACCATCACGCCGGCGACCGGCCCGGTCGTCTACGACCCGGTATCGGTATCGGAGGAATCGGTCTCGATCTACTTCAACATCGACGGCGTCAACCACGCGGCGCTGATGTGCCGCGGCTCGGTGGCGCTGGCGGTGGAGCCGAACGAGGTGCCGCTGCTGCGCTTCGCCTTCACTGGCCTGCACGTCGCCCCGGCGGCGGCGGTGCTGCCCACCGCCGATTTCACCGGCTTCCAGCCGCCGCTGGCGGCGTCGAAGGTCAACACGCCGACCTTCACCCTGCACGGCGTCGCCGCGGTGCTCCGCTCGCTCACCCTCGATCTCGGCCAGCGCGTCGTCTTCCGCGACCTCGTCGGCGCGGCGCGGGTGGACATCGCCGGCCGGACGCCGGCCGGCTCCATCGTCGTCGAGGCGCCGGCGATCGGGACGAAGGACTGGTTCGCGGCGGAACGGGCGGAGACGCTTGACGCGCTGGCGCTGGTGCACGGCACGGCGGCGGGGAACGTGGCGAAGGCAGACGCGCCGAAGGTGCAGGTGCACAACCCGCGTTACCAGGAGGTCGACGGCATCGCCTATCTCGCCATGGACCTCAACGTCGCCGAGGACACCGGAGACGACGAGATCCGGTTCAGCACGATCTGAGGCACGATCCGCAACGAGGGCAGACAGATTATGTTCATCCTGAACGAGACGCACGAATACGACTGGCCGGTCGAGGTGGAGGTGCCGCAGGACGGCGGCAGCTTCGCCCGCCAGCGGTTCACCGCGCGCTTCCGCGTGCTCGGCCGCGCGGCGGTGCAGGCGGCGCTCGACGAGGGCGGCGACGACGCGCTGGTGCGCGCGGTCACAACCGGCTGGAACGCCGACGAGGTGCGGGTCGAGGAGGCCGGCGGCCACCGGCCGCTGCCGTTCACGGCGGAGAACCTTTCGCGGATCGTCGCCAACCCCTTCGTGCGCGCCGCCATGGTCAACGCCTATCTCGGCAGCATCTCGGGGCGCCGCGCAAAAAACTGAGCGAGGCCGCCCGGCGCTGGGCGTCGGGCGGCCGCACCCGCGGCGGCGGCGGGATGGCGGAGGATCTGCGCCGGCTCGGCGCGCCGCAGGAGACGATCGACGCATGGACAGAAGCGCTCCCGATCCCGACCGTCGACGTGCTGCCGGAATGCCGGCCGGCGGTGGAGCTCTTCCTCGCCTGCGCGACCCAGTGGCGCGTGGCGGGGATGGGCGGCGCGACGGGCCTCGATTACAGCGCCGTCGCCGTGGTGGCGCGCGCGCTCGGCCGGCGCCTCGGCGCGAGGCTGCTCGACGACGTGCAGGTGATGGAGGCGGCGGTGCTGTCGGTGTTCGCCGCCGCGCGGCGGCCGTGAGGGGGACGCCATGACCGGAGACCTGACCGTCGGCATCGTGCTGCGCGCCGACGGCTCGCAGCTCAAGGGCGAGCTCGCCGGCAGCGGCGCGGCGCTCGACCGCGTCAAGGGCGCCGCCGCCGGCGCCGCCGCCGGCGCGCGCGAGCTGAGCCGCGACACGGGCAATGCCGGCACGGCGCTGCGGCGTGTCAGGGACGGCGCCGAGGGGGCGGCAGGCGGCGCGCGCGCGCTCGCCCGCGACACCGCCATCGCCGACACCGCGATGCGGCAGCTCAACGCCACCGCGGCGCGCCAGCCGGGGCTGATGCAGCGCAACCGATTCGTGATCCAGCAGTTCGGATTCCAGGTGGGAGACGTCGCGACCCAGCTGCAACTGGGCGCCAACGCCATGCAGGTCTTCGCCATCCAGGGCAGCCAGATGCTGCAGGTGTTCGGCCCGGCCGGCGCCATCCTCGGCGCCGTGGTGGCCATCGGCGGCGCGGTCGGCGCCGCCATGCTGGGGCTCAACGACCGGACGAAAGGCGCGGCGAATTCGGGGCGCGACCTCAACGAAGTCATCGAGGTCGCGAACGAGCTTCTTGCCACCAACGCCGAGCGCACCCGCGCCGCCACCGCCGCGCGGGTCGAGCTGACCCGGGTCGAGCTTGAAGGCCAGCAGCGCACGCTGATCGGCGAGGTCGAGTCGGCGGAGCGGAAGCTGGCCGCGGCCGAGAGAGAGCTCGAGCTGCTCGGCCTGCAGCGGAACCCGCGGGCGCGCCGCCGCGCCCTGCTGCAAGACCAGGCGGACATCGTCGAGGGCGAGCGGCTCGAGGTCAACCGGCTGCGCGCCTCGCTTCAGGCGGTGCAGCGGCTGCGCGACCGGCTGCTCGATCCGTCCAGCCTCGGCGCCGAGCGCGAGCGGGCGCAGCGGCAGGCGGCGGCCGGCATCCGCGCCGGCGACGGGCCTGCCAGGGGGTCTTTCCGCGCCGCCCAGGAGGCGGGGATGGACGCCGATTTCGGCGCCATCGTCGCCGAGGGCCGGTTCAGGGCGGAGGAGGCGGCGGCGAAGAAGGCGGCCGGCGCCATGAAGGAAGTGGCGGCCACCTTCGACGTGGCGCTGGCGCGGGCGCGGTCGTGGCGCGAGGGCGCCGGCGACGCGCTGCGCGACTACGCGCGGGACGCCATGGATGTCGCCGCGAACACCGCGAGCGCGTTCCAGCGCGGCTTCTCGTCGATGGAGAACGCCATCGTCGGGTTCCGCACGAAGGGGATCGCCGCCTTCGGCGATTTCGCCAACGCGGTGATCGACGACCTGATCCGCATCCAGGTGCGGGCCAGCATCACCGGGCCGCTGAGCGAGGCGCTGGGCAGCCTGTTCGCGCCGGCGCGGCCGCAGAACGCCAGCGTCGGCGCCGGCGGGCTGGAGGCGGGCAACGTGGTGTTCGATGCGCCCAGCTTCCACTCCGGGCGCGGGCCGGGCGACGCGCAACCCGGCGGCGGGGCGCGCCGACGCGTGCCGGCGGCGGCGTTCCACGCCGCGCCGCGCTTCCATGCCGGAATCCTGCCGGGCGAGCTCGCCGCGGTCATCCGCGAAGACGAGTCGGTCCTGACGCCGGGCCAGATGCGCACCCTGGCCGGCGCGCGCGCCCCCGCCGTCAACGTGCAGATCGTCAACACCACTGGCCAGCCGGCGCGCGCCGGGGAGCGGCGCGGCGCCGGCGGCAGCCGCGACCTCGTGATCGTCGTCGGCGAGGCCATGGCGCGCGACGTGCGCTCAGGCGGGCCGCTGCACAGCGCCATCGCAGACACTTTCGGCGCGCGCCAGGCAACCGACGGGAGGTGACACATGTTCCGCGCGCCCGCCCCCGCCACACCAACCCTGCTCGCGCGCGAGGAGGATTAGATGCCCTCCTGGCCCGCGGCCCTGTCGCAATACGTGTTCGTGGACGGCTACGAGGAACAGCTGGCCGACACGAGCCTGCGCACCCAGATGGACGCCGGCCCGGCCAAGGTGCGGCGGCGCTTCACCGCGGGGGTGACGACGTTCCAGGTCTCGCTGCCGATGACGACGGCACAGGTGGCGACGTTCGAGACCTTCTTCTCGACCACCATCGCCGGCGGCGCGCTCGCCTTCGACTGGGTCCATCCGCGCACCCGGGCGGCGGTCTCCATGCGCATCGTCACGCCGCCGCCGCCGAAGATCCGGCCGGAGGCCGGCGCGAAGACATGGACCGTCGGCTTCTCGGTCGAGATCCTGCCGTGATCGAGGAAAGGGGCCACTGATGCCGCGCACGGTATCCGACACGTTCCGCAGCGCGATCTACGCGCCCGAAACCGCCGAGGCCTTTCTCGCGCTGATTTCCATCGACCACCCCACCTTCGCGACGCCGATCCGTGTGACGTCGGACGCGGTGGACACGGTGAGCCGGGGGAATACCTATGTCCGCTACCCGTTCCGCGTGACGCTGCCGACGGACGCGGAGGGGGGCGCGCCGCTGGCGCGGCTCTCCATCGACAACGTCCATCGCGACATCCTGCGCCAGCTGCGCGCGACGCCGGACGCGGCGACGGTGACGATCGAGATCGTGCTCGGCAGCGACCCCGACACGGTGGAGGTGTCGTTCCCCGATTTCGAGCTGCGCGAGGTGAGCCACGACTTCCTCACCATCGAGGGCACGCTCAGCGTCGAGCACTTCGCCGCCGAGCCCTACCCGGCCGGCGTGTTCTCGCCCGCCGATTTCCCGGGGATGTTTTAACCCCATGAAAGACGCCCCCCGTAGCCGCTTCAACCGCCCCTCGGAAACCCTGCCGGCCGACCCGCCGGCGTGGGTGGCGGGCTACATCGGGCTGCCGTGGCGGGAGCACGGCCGGGATCGTTCCGGCTGCGACTGCTGGGGGCTGCTGCGCCTGGTGCTGGCGGAACGCTTCGGGATCGCCGTGCCGGCCTATGACGGGCGCTACGCCGACACCGCCGACCGCGCCGAGATCGCGATGCTGATGCGCGGCGGCATGGGCCCGTGGCGCCAGGTGGACGAGGCCGGCGTGCGGCAGGGAGACGGCGCGCTGTTTCGCGTGGCCGGCCAGCCCTGCCACGTGGGCGTGGTGGTCGCGGCGGGGTGGATGCTGCACGTCCAGAAGGGCGTCGACTCCGGACTCGAGCGCCATGACGGGACGCGCTGGGCCCGCCGCCTCGCCGGCTTCTACCGCTGGGCGGGGGAGACGGCCTGATGCCTGAGAGCAGTGGCACACCCGGACACGCGGTCGAACCATTCTTCTCCGGCGATCGGAGTACCCCAGATCGTGTGGAGCGAGCGGAGCTGGACGGAGACGGCATCCGGGGCCTGCTGGGCGAAGGCCACGTCGTAGGAATAGCTCGCCGTCGGCGAGCCAAGCATGGACAGCGGTGCGGCGCTGACGCGGGCGGTCCGGTCGGCCGGCTGGACGCTGTGCACGATGTGCATGCCGCCGCCTACCGCAACCCGCTCTCTGTCTGCGAAACATTCCGCGAGCGCCCGGTAGTCGCCGGCGACGGTGCGGCTCTCGATCGGCTCCATGGTGCGGATCTCTTCGTAGGTGGCGCATGCTGATGCGAGCAGAAGCGCCGCGAACGCTGGTGCGGTCTTCATCTTCATCTGCGATCCTCCCGTCGAGTCCGGACACGGTCCGGCTGATCGCCTGCCCAAGGCCGTTCTCGACCGGGCGGGTCGACCTGACGATAGCAGCCGGGCAGAGGCTTGGCGAGATCGTCGAGCAGGCGGTCGGCGCCGACATGCTGCGGCTGGCCGGGGCTCATGTCTGGATCGACGACTGGCTGATTCCCGAGGACATGTGGTGGCGGGTGCGGCCGCGGCCGGGCCGCACGGTAAC
>Ga0326597_10003480_pt1 | contig 22696 bp, 18 predicted proteins | sample RVTome_12_FD_203789 | JGI IMG/M metagenome (GOLD analysis project Ga0326597, IMG submission 203789) | Soil microbial communities from uranium-contaminated site in the Upper Colorado River Basin, Wyoming, United States - RVT100D185 | ecosystem: Environmental > Terrestrial > Soil > Contaminated >...
AAGAAGACCGCATCGCCGTGCGGCTTGTCATGCCCAGCGGCGTGAGCGTCGCCGCTCACAGTCCAGAGCCAGAGGATGGCGGAAGTGAGGAAGAGGTGGCCGAGCCAGTCAGGCAGCCGCGCGACGTACGCGGCTGCGAGCAGGACCAGGGCGATGACGATGCACGCGAGGATGTGGTGCGTGTCGAGGGTGGTGCCGGGGCCCGCGCTGCGGCGATCAAGGAGCGCCAGGCCCGCAACGGCGGCGGTAAGCGAGATCGGCCCGGCGGTCAGCAGGCAGAGCAGCACGGTCGGTGAAAGTTGGCGCCCCTCCGCCGTCAGCACCACTGCGGCGAGGGGCAGGGCGATGAGCAGGGGCAGCCAGAGATCGATCCACGCATGCAGCGGTCGGGAGGCGGGTGATTCTCGCGCCAGGTTCGGGATGACGCCCACCAGCAGGGCGCATACCATCGCCAGTACGACTGCGGCGAGGCCGAGATGCGTGAGCACGGGCGACACGCCGCAAGTGTAGACGCGGCTCAGCGCCAGCGGGGCCGCGTGAAATGGGTGAGGCGGGCCGCGCCCGCCTGAAGGCTCGACCGGACGAAACGCCGCGCGACGCGGCGTGCGAAAGGGCGGCAGAATTGGCTCGCCGCCTTTCCCACCTGTGTCCGGCCGAATGAACGTCGGTCTGGTGCGTCACTGACGATGCCTCGACTGACCGGAAGACACGAGCAAGGGAGATCGATCATGACAGCGTTCCGCAATCGCACCGTTCGCTCTCGGCAAGTTCGCAGCGACTCCTCGCTTCGGCCGGCCTTTCAACCTCTCGAACCACGCAAACTGCTCAGCGCAACGCCCGCGGAGATTGCGGCCGCGCTCGATCTGCCCGACGGTGTGGTGGTGTCCTACGAAGGGCACAACGACGCGGTCGGCGTCTTCGAGAACTACACGGTCCACGGCCTGCTCGGCCTGCCCTCGGGGCCTAACGGTCAGTTCCTCGTGCTCAGCACCGCCCACGCCTTCGACGCGGTGCGCACGACCGACTCGGCCACGCGCGACGCCACCACCCGCTACCGCGACCTCGGCGATGAAGGGGCTGCGGACGACTTCGCCACGGTCCGCTTCACGCTCGAGGTTCCCTTCACGCTTGGCCGGCAGCGCCTGCTCATCGACTTCCTCTACGCCTCGGACATGATCACCGACGGCGGCGACTTCTTCGACATCTTCGTCAACGGCGTGAACATCGCGGAGTTGGATGCTCGCGGCCGCATCGAGGCCGGGGGGGCCTACGTCACCAACGAGCGCGATCCGGAGATCGGCGAAGAGGTGCCCGGCTTTGGATTCGAGATCGGCACCGAGTACACCGATCTGCTCACCGCCTCTTACTCGATCCCCGACGGGGTGATGACGCTCGAGATCGAGATCACCATCGCGGACTCAGTCGATCCGCTTCAGGATGCGTGGGCGCTGATCGACAACATTCGCTTCGAAGATGCGCAGGTGGTGTTCCTCGATTTCGACGGGCAGGACATCGCCGACTTCTTCCTCGCCGGAACGAACTACGTGGTGCCTGAGTTCGACGCCAACGACTTTGGCCTGGGCGGGAACTTCGCCGACGTGATCCAGGCGGACTTGGAGGCCGCCTTCGCCCCCTACAACATCGTCTTCGTCACCAGCGAACCGGTGAGCGGGGACTTCATGCGCGTTGTGATCGGAGGCCGCAACAGCGACACCGTGACGATCGACGACACGCGATCGACCGAGTGGCTGCTTCGCCCGCTCAATGCCAGCACCACGTTCCGCCAACTCTTCAACTACGTCAACTTCCGCAACGCCAACGGCACCGAGCGATCCTTCGGCCTCGCGGACCGGATCGATCTGGACAACGGCAACCGCGGCGACATGGCCGTCGTCTTCGCCAAGGAGATCGCGCGCTTCGGCGAGTTCGACTATGACGACCTGCGCAACACGATCGCCCATTACATCGGCCGCAACCTGGGTCTGAGGCCCGAGGCCCCAGCCGCGACCGATTCGATCATGAACGAGGACATTCTCCTGCGCGGCGATCTGTTCCAGGACAACGCCAACAACCTCCTGAGCATCCAGTGGGGCGATCGCATTCCGGGCGCGGAGGTCATGCGCCAGAACGCCCACGAAGTTCTCCTCGCCAATCTCGGTCCTTCCGCCGAGGAGTCGGGCATCGTCCGCGCCTGGACCGATGCCGCCAAACTGAACGAAGCGCACTGGACCATCGCCCAGCCGACGCGCAGCCGACTCTTCGACGCCCAGTTCATCATCATCGGCGACAAGCACACGCGCACGCACGCGATGTTCGCCGACGAGTGGGAGACGAACCAGATCCTGGTGACCGATTACGCCGGCCGCGATCCCCAGATCGTCATCACCGCGTCAAGCCGCGACGGCGGGCGCATCGACTTCGAGACCTTCGGCCCGCGCAATCTCGGCCAGTACAACCAGGTGACCAACGACGCCCGTCTCGTGCTCATCAGCCTCTTCCAGGAAGTCGGAACGCTGCCGGTCTTCCGGGGCCAGGCCACGGTCATTCGGACCGATGCGGCCGATCTCTCGGTCTTCTACCGCTCCTTCGAGTTCACGGAGGATGACGGCGACCTCATCACCATCACGCTCACGTCCGGCACAGGTCTGTTTGCCGTGGAAGAGACGGACGGCGGTCTGGTCGTGACGCTCGCCGAAACGAGTTCGCAGCGTGATACGCTTCAGATCAACGTCCGCCGGCGCGGCGAGGGCGACGGCCGCGCGGTCATCAGCGGCATCCTCGGCTCGGGCCTGCGCACGCTCAAAGTGTTGCGCACCGACATCGACGGCGCCGGCGTCGATCTCTCCAGCGTAACAGTCGGCCGATTCGAGAACATCGGCGGCGGCACCAACTTCAACGTGCGCCAGGACGATCGCGTCAACGGCAACCTCCAGTTCGAGTCGATCGGCGGGGACTCGCGCTTCGTCGTCGGCCGGCTGGCCCGGAAATTCATGGCCCAGGACATCACCGGCGGGTCATTCGCCTTCGGTGAACTCGTCCGCTTCGACGCCCGCAACGACCTCATGGCCGATCGAATCGACATCGAAGACGGCGACCGCGCCATCGTCAAAGTGATCGGCAACGTCGTCGGCGGCGTCTGGACCGTCTGGACGGAAACGGATCGCCGCGAGTCCTGGAAGGTCATCGACATCCGAGGTTCCGCGTTGGGCCTCTCCATCGAAGCCCCCGGCCGACTCTTGACGCTGAAGGTGCGCGAGGACTTCGATGCCGACGTCGACGTGCTCGCGCTCAACAAGGCGACCCTCCGCGGCGACTGGACGGGCAACATGATCCTTCGCCACGACGGCAGCGACTTCAGGGAGTCCTCACGCTCCATCAAGGCCCTGGGCGTGGCCCGCGATGTCCTCTTCCAGGCGCAGGACTCGGTGCGGCTGATACAACTCGGAACGTCGATCGACAGCAACTTCTACATCGGTTTTGACTTCTCAGTCGTGGATGGGCTGGTCGTCGATCCGACGCTGATCGTCAACGAAGACGCGCGGGTCAAGACCTTCAAGATCCGTGGCCTGCGCGATGAGTTGTTCGGGATGGTCAATTCGTTCATCTCCGCCGTGACCTTCGGCAAGGTGACGCTCGGCGATGTGAACGGGGACAACGGAGGCGTGCCCTTCGGGCTTTCCGCTCGCAGCGTCGATCGCATTGAGTTCGACACCGGAACGGGCAAGATCATCAACCGAGGCGAGTCGTGGTTCCTCGACAACGACAACAGCGACGACTTCCTCCTCGGCCGCATCATCTGACGCCGCCTCATCTCATGGCGATGACGCAAGCGGCCTCGGGGGATGAAGGTGTCCCGCTCGCCTCTTCACCTCTGCGCATCACCTCCGGTCCAACTCCGGGCCGGGGGCTAGGATGTCGCCGTGGATTGGATGCAACCTCCTCGCGGCCGGTCCGTAGGAAGGGGCGTCCGACTTTCTCACTCTTTCAAGGGATCTGCCATGAACCAAACTGCACTGGTCCGACAGATGCAAGGCATGGGCGCTGCTCTGTCGGTTTCACTGATCGTCCTGCTCACCGGCTGTCAGGGGAAAGATACCTCGAATGCCCACGTCGCCCCGGCCCTGACCGAGCGGGACGCAGCGTGGTCGTCGGAGGTGATGGCCATCCTGGATGAGGGCAAGAACCGCAACCAGGTCATGGAGCACCTGCGCCACCTCACGACACAGATCGGGCCTCGCCTCACCGGCTCGACCCGAGCCAAGACCGCCAACGAATGGGCGGCGGAGCAGTTCCGCTCCTGGGGCCTGGAGAACGTCGAGGTGCGGGAATGGGGTACGATCCCTGCCGGGTTTGATCGCGGGCCTTCCTACGGCCGCATCGTGGCGCCGCGCGGCGCGGACCGGGAGATCGAGTTCACCTGGCCCGCGTGGTCGCCGGGGACGAACGGCCCGGTGCGCGGGAGCGTCTACCGCGAGCCCGCCTCGCAGGAGGAATTTGATGCGATCGCGGCGAATCTCATGGGCGCCTGGATTCTCCAGCCGGCGCGCCCGAGCGGCGCGCGGCGCGGGGTGATCGATCCGGGCGGCGCCACTCCCACGGACTGGCTGGCCCTTTGTCGCGAGGCGGGGATCGCCGGCGTGATCTCGGTCTCCCGAGGCGGCGAACGAGTGAACACCAGCGGGCGCTATCGCGACCTGGATCTTGACAATCTGCCCGCTTGGACGAACATTACCGTCCGCCGCTCCGATTACGACGCCCTCAACAGCAGGGTTGCGGATGGTGAAGAAGTGGCGGTCGAGTTCGACTGTCAGGCGACCTTCATTCCCGGCCCGGTGCCCTGCTACAACACCATCGCGGAGATCCGGGGGAGCGAGTTGCCCGATGAGGTCGTGATCATTTCGGCGCACCTGGACAGTTGGGACGGGCCGGGATCGCAGGGAACCGTGGACAACGGGACCGGATCGTCGGTCACCCTTGAAGCCGCCCGCATCCTTTCCGCCAGCGGCGCCAAGCCCCGGCGGACCATTCGATTCGTCCTGTGGACCGGCGAAGAGCAGGGACTGCTCGGGTCGCGCGCCTACGTCAGCACGTTGACCGAAGAAGAACTTTCTAAGATCTCGGCGGTGTTCGTGGACGATGGCGGCACGAACTACGAAGGCGGGCTGCAAGTCATCGAGTCGATGGCGCCGATGCTCGCCGAGGCGACGGCGCCGGTGAACACGGCGTTCCCGGACATGCCCGTCGAAATCCACATCAACGCGCGCATGCCCCGAGGCGGCGCCAGCGACCACGCCTCGTTCAACGCCAAGGGCGTCCCCGGATTCTTCTGGGACGAAGTCGGGCGAGCAGATTACCGCTACGCCTGGCACACGCAGAACGACCGGTTCGACCAGGCGATCCCCGAGTATCTCGTGCAGTCTTCGACGTGCTCAGCGGTGACGGCGTTCAGCGTCGCCAACGCGCCGACGCTTCTGCCCCGGCAGGCGCCCGCAGCCGAGGGAGAGCAAGCGGAGCCGCCCCGCCCGCGCCGCGCTCGACCCAGCGCCGAGAACTGAACTCGCAATTCCGGGCATCGAGGCAAAGCCCCGGCACTCCCGTGCCGGGGCGGCGCCCCGTGGCATCCAGGCATCGAGGCGGTCGCCTCGATGCCTGGGTGTTTTTTCGGCTTGAGCGCGCGATCAACTGATGGCGCGCGAGATCGTCATGATCGGCAGGAGCATGGCGATGGCCACAAAGCCGACCACCGCGCCCATGATGGCGATCATCGCCGGCTCGAGGTACTGGGTCGTGCGGGTGACGGCGTCGTCAAGTTCCTCCTCCGCCGTGGCGCCGATCTGCTCCATGACGGGTCCGAGGCGGCCGGTCTGCTCGCCGGCGGCAATCATGCGCACGACATTGGGACTGATGAGGGGGCTTTGCGAGAAGGCGTGGCTCAGCGACCGCCCCTGTTCAAGGTCGAACTCGACCTGCTTCCACAGCGACTGGTAGTAGACGTTGTTGGTGATGCCTCGCGTGATGGCGACGGCTTCGAGCAGATCGACGCCCGACACGATGAGAGTGGCCATGGTGCGCGAACTGCGTGTGAGAAAGAGTTGGCGATACATCCCGCCGATGACGGGCAGGTGCAGTTTGGTCCAGTCGATGGTGAGGCGGCCGTAGCGCGTTCGCAGGAACACCGCCGTAACGATGCCGACGACAACCAGTGACAGCGCGATGGAGATCCAGTGCGTCTGGAGGAAGGCGCTCAGCGCGAGCATGATCTTGGTCGGCGCCGGGAGCAGGGCCGACCGCTTGGCGTAGATTGAGGCGAATCGCGGCAGGACAATGGTCACCAGAAACGCGGTGATGACCAGCGAAAGCGCGATCATCACGCATGGATAGGCGAGCGCGCTCTTGATCTGCCGCGCCGTCTTGAGTTCCTTGTGCATGTATTGCGAGACGCGGCCGAGCATGAGCGCCATCGTGCCCGAGGCCTCAGAGGCCTTCACGAGCGTCACGGTGATGGGCGGAAAGACGCGCGGCCACCGGGCCATCGCGGATGAGAGCGTCGCGCCTGAATGCACCTCGTCCTGAATGGCGCGCGAGATGCGGCGGAAGTGCGTGTTGATGCCCACCGCGTTGAAGGCCTCGAGCGCATCGCCCAGCGGGACGCCCGCGTCGAGCATCACGCTGATCTGGTGGCAGAACTCGATGACGTCGGGCCGGGTGACGCGCCGCGCCGCCTCGACGGTGCGAATCTGCTCGACGCGGCTCTCCATCGACCGCACCACGCCGGGGGTGATGTCAAGGACGTACTTGCCCTCGGCGCGGAGAAAGCGGCTCGCCTCCATGATCGACTCGGCGTTGACCGTGCCGTCGATGAGTTCTCCTCGAAGGTCTCGTGCTCTGTAGGTGAAAACGCCCATGATTCACTTCTCCGCTTGATTCGCTCGGCCCGGTCATTGCATGGCGGTCGTGTAGAAGACCTCTTCGACGGTGGTGAGCCCTTCGACCGCCTTGCGCATTCCGTCCTGGCGCAACGTGGTGTGCTTCAACTTGGCAAGCGACGCGCGAAGCTCGTGGAGGTTGGCGCCGCGGCCGATCGCTTCCAGAAGGTGCTCGCTGGGGATGAACAACTCGAAGATGCCCACGCGGCCCGAGAATCCGGTGGTGCGGCACTTGGTGCAGCCCGCGCCCCGGTAGAGCGTCTCGAACTTGCCGATCGACTGCTCGACGGCCTTGCGGGTGATCGCGTCAACCTCGTAGGGTTCCTTGCAGTGAACGCAGATCTTGCGAACGAGCCGCTGGGCCAGCACGCCGCGCACGATTGCCGCGACGAGATAAGGCTCGACGCCGAGATTGACGAGGCGCGTCACGGCGCTGGGCGCATCGTTGGTGTGCAGCGTGCTGAGAACGAGATGGCCGGTCAGGGCTGCCTGGGTGACGATCCGCGCCGTGTCCGTGTCGCGGATCTCGCCCACCATCACCACGTCCGGATCCTGTCGCAGGAGCGAGCGCAGCGCGGTGGCGAAGGTGAAACCGGCCTTTTCGTTCACCTGAAACTGATTGATGCCCGCGATGCCCGCTTCGACCGGGTCTTCAACCGTGCTGATGTTGATCTCTTCGGAATTGAGTTCGACCATGGCGGAGTAGAGGGTGGTCGACTTACCGCTGCCGGTCGGACCGGTGACGAGGATGACGCCGTTGGGCTGGGAGACGATGTGGCGCCAGGTCTTGAGCATGTCGGGGCTGAAGCCGAGTTTCTCCACGTTGACGATGACGTTGGAGGAGTCGATGATGCGGACGACGACCTTCTCGCCGCTCTTGCCGGGCATGGTGGAGACGCGCAGGTCAACGGGGCGGCCATCGAGCATGACGTGGATGTCGCCGTCCTGCGGGAGTCGGCGTTCGGAAATGTCCATGCCGGACATGATCTTGATGCGGCTGACGATCGCCATCTGCATCGCCGGCGGCGGGGAGATCTTCTGGTACAGCCGGCCGTCCACCCGATAGCGAACGCGCAGCCGGCCGCTTTCCGGCTCGATGTGAATGTCCGACGCCCCCTCCTGCACCGCCGAGTAGATGAGGAAGTTGACGAGTTTCACGACCGGCGAGTGACCCGCGACTTCTTCGAGTTTGGAGAGTTCGGTGATCTGCCGCTCGACGACGGTGAAGTCGTCCTCGTTCAACTCCTGATAGATGTCGTCAATGACGAAGACGTTGGCGTCGGGGAGGTACTGCCTCAGCGTGTTCTGGATGTCGGTGGCGGCGCTGGCGACGATCTGCACGTCGTAGTTGCTCAGCCGCGTAATCTCTTCAACCAGGTAGAGGTTGGCGGGCTCGGCGACGGCGACGGTCAGCCGCCCGCGCACCAGAAACAGCGGCAGGACGCCGTGCGTCTCGAGAAACTCCCGAGGCAGCGTCTCGATGACCTTGGGGTCGGCGAGTTTGGGCGAGACCTTGGCGTAGGGCACGCCGTACGCCTCGGCGAGGACCGAAAGCACCTGGTCCTCGGTGACGTGGCCCATCTCGACGAGAACTTCGCCAAGGAGTTTGCGGTGCCCCCCCTGCCCCTGACCGGCGAGGGCCTGCTTCAACTGCTCCTCGGTGAGCAGGCCTCGCTCGAGGAGCATCTCTCCGAGTTGCATCTTGGTGCCGTCGCGGAGCGAACAGCGATCGGTTGCGATGGATGCCTGAATCATGATGAACTCCAACGGGGCGGCGTCGAGGTGTCTTCGTTCGTCCCCGGCACGGGAGTGCCGGGGCTTTGCTTCAATCCCTCGATCCCTGGATGCCTCGATGCCTTGATTCCTTCACTTCTCACCTCAACGAACGAATGGCCTCGGTGACTTCTTTGTGGGTATCGAACTGGTGTTGCAGCCGCGTAATCTCGAGGATCTTGCGGATGTTCTCGTCGGGCGCGACGAGGCGGATCTGACCGAGGTGCTCCGCGGCGGCTTCCTGCATCCAGAGCAGCGACTCGAGCCCGGCGCTGTCGATGAAGGTCATGCCCTCCACCTGGAGCACAAAGTCGCGCGTTCCTCGCTGCATCCGCTCAGTGACCGTGCGTCGAAGCGCGTCGATGTGATCGGTCGTCATGTCGCCTTCGATGGTGATGATCGAAATCTTGTCGTGGTCTTCGCTCTTGATCCTCATGCGGCTACCCCACTTTGCTGCTGTTCCATGGCGCGATCGCGGTCGCGCATGCGTTCGTAGGCCCGAATCGGCGGCAGAGAGGAGTTCGGACCTGCCGCGCTCTCCACCGCCACGACGGGCGCCTGAGCGTCCATCATCTCGAGAAAAGTCGGAATCAACTGCGGATCAAACTGGGTTCCCGTGCAACGCTGCATCTCCGTGAGCACATCGGTGAAGGAAAGAGCCCGCCGATAGGTTCGCGTGGAACTCATCGCGTCGAAGGCGTCGGCGATCCCGATGATGCGGCCGAAGAGCGGGATGTGCTCGCCCAGCAGACCCTGTGGATACCCCTTGCCGTCGAAGCGCTCGTGGTGAGACATCACGCCGGGAATGATGTCGTCGAAGTTGGGAATGTCGCGGAGGATGCGCACACCCATTTCGGGATGCTTCTTGATCATCGCAAACTCGTCCTCGGTGAGGCGGCCCGGCTTGGAGAGGACGGCTTCGGGCACGCCGATCTTGCCGACGTCGTGGACCAGGCCGGCGATGTGGACCCGCTGCACCATGGCGTCCTCCAGGCCGATGCGCACCGCCAGTTCGCGGCTGAGATAGGCGACGCGCCGCGAGTGGCCGCAGGTGTAGCGGTCCTTGGCGTCGATCGAGGCGGTGATGGCCTCGAGGGTGCCGAGGAACATCTTCTGGAGGCCGTCGTACAACCCCACGTTGTCGAGAAAGATGCGCACGTGCTCGGCGGTGGCGCCGAGAATTTTCACCTCGAACGAGTTGATCTGATTGGTCTCGCCGATCTTGCCTCCGGCGATGATGGCGCCGTACACCTGTTGCTCGTCCGCAAGAGGCTGGATAATGAGCGAGCGCTCCAGCGCCTCGAGTTCCGGACAGTCGCATGTGAGCCCTTCCTCGCGCACCAGCGGGTTGCCGTCCGTTCGGGTGCGGATGATCTCATCGAGCGCGTCGAGGAGGGCGCAGCGGTCACACGTCAAGTCGCCGGCCCGGAAGAGGATGTGTGCGAAGTCCTTGCACCCGGTCTTGCGATCGCTCAACCGGATCGCGATCCATCGGTAGGGCATGACCTCGAGCAAGTCGTGGCAGACCGAGTCGAGGAACTGCCGCGGCTGCCGCACCACGTTCATGTTGCGGCTGACCTTCTGGAGGAGGGCGAGTTCCTCGTAGGCGTCGGTCAGTTGCCGGCCGAAGGACTCGATGTGCCGGCCCGCCTCGTGCAGATCGCACAGGTCGTGGAGCCACCACTCGATGGCTTGAATGAGCGTGGGGATGGCGCTGCGGTCGGGCAGCGACGCCGCGACGAGTTGGCCGCGCGGATCGCGGCATCCCCGTCCTGCCGCAACCGATGCCATCACCGGATGATCCGGGAGGTCCGAGGAGGCGATGAGACAAATCAGATACCCAACGCGGCGGCGCCGTTGGAGGATCGGCACCACGATGAGCATCAGGGGCAGTTCCAGCGCCACGCCTCGAGGCGATTCGACCTCGGCGCCAAGGTGGCGTACGGCGAGATCGACCGCCTGCTGCGGCCCACCCACCAGATCAAACAGCCAGGCGAACTGGTTGTCGATCAGTCGCGGCTCCTCGAGCGAGGCGCCGGTTGCCAGACACCCGGCCGGAAGCGAGCCACAACGCTCCGCCAGGTTGAGGATCACCTCGCGGAGTTCGGGTCGCTCGACGGGATGGTCAACGCACGGCAAGTTCATGCTGCGGACTTGGCTCCTACCGCCGCGCAGACGCAGGCGACCAGTTCCCTCGGGCTGAACGGCTTGCCCAGACACTTGTGGATGTTGACATCGCGCAGATCGGCGTCGTCGAGCGCGAAGCCGCGCGCGGTGAGCATGATGACGGGGATCGACGCCGTGGCCGGATTCTGCTTGAGGCGCTGGCACATCTCCAGGCCCGTCAGGAAGGGCATCTGGTAATCGGTGATGATGAGGTCGGGCCGCTGCTCAATGGCGGTCGCCAGCCCCTCCTCGCCGTCAGAGGCGGTGATGACCTCGAATCCCGCATTGGAGAGTTTGAGACTGACAACGTGCTGAATGTAGGTCTCGTCATCGACGATGAGGATTCGGGCCTTGGCGCCTCGATTCCGGGATGCCTCGATATTCGGTTGCTTTGATGCCATCACGATCCTCCCTGCCTGCATGGCACGATGAACCAGAAGCGGCTTCCTTTGCCGACTTCGCTTTCGACCCCCACTTCGCCCTTGTGAACCGCCTCGACGATCTGCTTGACGAGGTTCAACCCCAGCCCCGTGCCCTTGGCCACGCGCTCGTGCTTGTCCACGCGGTAGAACTTGCTGAAAAGTTTGGGCAGCGAGTCGGGCGGAATGCCCAGACCGGTGTCCGTGACCGAGACGATGACCGAACGGTCACAGTCGGTCAGGTCCGGAGCGACCGTGACACGACCGCCCTCGGGCGTGTACTTGATCGAGTTGGAGATGAGGTTGGTGATGACCTGCTTCATCATGTCCTTGTCCACGTCGGCGTGGCAGGCCTGGTGCGGACGCTGGAAGGTGATCTTGATCTTCCTCTCCGCCGCCTGGGGTCTGAGAAGTTCGACCGCTTCCTGGGCGATGGGAACGAGATCGACGTGCTCCCAGTTGGCGCTGATCATCCCCGCCTCGATGCGGCTGATGTTGAGCATGTTGTCAATCATCCGCCCGAGGCGTTCGGCTTCGTGCTGGATGATCTCGTAGAACTCGCGGCGCGAGTTCTCATCGCGCGCTTCCCCGTCGAGGAGCATTTCGACATAGGCCTTGATGGAACTCAGCGGCGTGCGCAATTCGTGGCTCGCCTTGCTCACGAACTCGTTCTTCATGCGGCTGACCTGCCGCTCCTGCGTGATGTCATGCAGGATGGTCACGACACTGGCCCCCTCGCGGGTCGGATCGGCCAGCGATGAGAGGGAGACCTCGACGTTGAGGGGTTCCGGATCGCGCTGAAGAAGGCACTCGGTGTGCTTGCGCGACGAGGAACTCCCCGCCACCGCCGCTTCGCTGATGAGACCGATGATCTCTGCCTCACGAAGCACCTTGCCCACCGGCTTGCTGATGGCGTCTTCGCGGTTGAAGTCGAAGAGCGAAGCCGCCGCCTCGTTGGCCATGACCAGTTCGTTGAACTCGTTGGTCACCAGCACCGCGTCGCGCAGCGAGTGCAGCACGTCAGAGAGATGCTGCACCTCCGTCTCGGCGAGATGCTTGCGGATCTCCGTCTGGCGGACCTGGGAGCGAACGGTGCGGCAGTCGCCGGACAGTTGATCGATCACGTCAAGATGGAGCCGGGCGATCGCCTCAAGCGGCGCGAGCAACTTCGTATTCGATGCGTCGGCGATGTCCGAGACGCTGACCGTGGCGCGAAGCCGGGCCAGTTGCTGCTCAATCACCCAGCCCAGGCCCAGGCCTCCCGCGCCGCAGAGGACGGCGGCGCTGAGGGCTTGAATCAGAAGGGGCGTCCATCCCGGAACGCCGGCAGCGCTGCTCAAGAGCCCGGTCAGAACGGCGGCCGCAGCGACGACGACGACGCCCGCCACGGCGGTCGCCAGCGAGATGGTCCAGGCCAGTTTCATCCTCCGCTCTCCCCGTTCTCACCTCTCGACGCTTGCAGGGGCGGTCGAATGCCGCACGCCATCACCCCGGATCAGCGATTCATGCCGTCAGTCTCCGTCTCGACTCCGGCCAGGAGGAGCGAACGCGCCCGCTCGCTCTCCGGCGCGATCATCCTCGCGGTGCGGAAAGCGTCTGCGGCTTCGTCCGAACGTCCCCTGGCCCGGAGCGCCATGCCCAGCAGGATGTAGGGCTCCTCGTGAGCAGGCCGCAGATTGCACGCCCGCTGGTAGTCGGCGATGGCGGCGTCGAGCCGCTTCTCACGCTCGTGCATCATCCCCCGCAGCATGAAACTCTCAAAGCGATTCGGCCAGACCGCGATGGTGCGGCTGACGACGTTCTGCACCCGGCGCATGTCGCCGAGTTGGTACGCGACGCTGCCCAGTTCGAACCACATCTGCGGATCACTGGGATCCTCGTCGATGAGTTTCAGATAGATGGCGCGCGCTTCGACGAGGCGGTTGCCCGCGGTGAGGCACAGCGCCTTGAGATGGCGCAGGTCGGGCCGAGCCGCAAACTCCGGATCCTTGAAGAGTTGATCGAGGTAGTACTCCGCCTTGGCGTGGTCCCCGGCCTTCATGTGGCAGATGACCAGAACCTCCATGATGCTCTTGTCGTCGGGCATGAGCAGCAGCGCCCGGTGGAAGTGCTCCGCCGCCACGGCCGGCTGGTCGCGCAGCATGGCCAGGTGCCCCTGCGCTCGCTTGACGGAAGCGTTGTTCTCGAAGTGCTGGCGCGAACTCTCGATCAGATGTTCCGCTTCATCGAGGCGGCGCATCGAGATAAGCGTTTCGAGCGTGGCGAGCAGGTAATCAGGATTCGTTTCGTCCGTGTTCAGTGCGGCGGCATAGCGGGTGTAGGCGTTGTCCGAATCGGACCACCGCTGATAGACCAGTCCCGCGTAGTAGTGCGCATCGCCGAGATTGGGATCGAGCCTCAGCGCCGCGTCGAGGGACTGGAGCGCCGCTTCGAGCCGATTCAACTCGATCAGCACGCGCCCACGCATGACGTGATAGGCCGGTTCGGTGGGCAGAAGCGAGATGGCGCCTTCGATGTTGATGAGAGCGTTCTTGAGGTTGCCGACCTGAAAGTCCTGACGCGCCTGCTGGGCGGCGAACTCCGCGCTGTTGGCCGCGAAGCGCTCGCGGGCATCGATGCGCGCCGCTTCCGGCGCCGTCCTGCCTGCGCAGCCCCCGAGAACGAGGGTCAGCGCTGCCATAGCGGCGACCAGGCCGCGACCGGGCAGCCCCTGACTCGAAGGAAGGCGCCGGACGAAAATCGAAGACGCGGTGTGGATTCGGGTCATGCCGGTTTTCATCTTCATGGAATCCCTCCGCGCCGCAGCGCTGACTTCCTCTCTGTCCATGGTCTCCGTCCGGCGTTGAACCTCACGCCGTCCTGCCTCCTCAGATGAATCACATCTGGGCGGCATGTCGCGTCGGCCTCATCACTTCGATGGCGCCGTGTCGGTGGGCACTTCGGCCAGCCCGCCATCGCTCGCATCGTCGGTGAACGAGGGCCGGCTCGACCGCTGGGCCAGCACCCAGGCCTGGTAGCGAGCCATCGCCGGGCCGAAATGAATGGCGCCCATCGGGCTCAGTGAAAGGCTCAATGCGATCGACTGCCCCAGGCGCAGGTTGTGCTCGGCTGCATCGATGGCGGTTGCCGTCTGCTCCGACTTGCTGCGCGGCTCGAACCCACAGGGATCGGCGGCCGACACCGGATCGAGCGAGAGACTCTCGAAGCCGCCTGGGTTGAAGTGCCAGACGCCGCCCTCATCCTGCCAGGTGTTGACGCCATACTCGAACCAATCCGCGCACATGATGGGATTGCCATTCACCGTGCCGCCCCAGGAGATCTCCTCATCGTCGGCGGGCGATGAAGTCCCGGGTGTGGTCGGAGAAGGACTCGGCGTGGCCGGCGTGGCCGGCGTGACGGGAGTCACCTCGAAGATTGGCGTCTCCTCATCGATCGATGCAGGAACAGCCAACGGCTCGCCGGCGTCACTCGGGTCAACGCTTTCCGCGCCCGTCTCCACCACTCCGCTGTCCCACGCTGGCACGGCGGTCAGGAGCGGATCGGTGGCCGGCGTCGAACCGGTCTTGCCCGCCTGCGGCTGGGCGTTCATCTGGTTCATGCCCGCTTCAATGTGATCGTTGGAGAGATCGCGCATGATCGAGCCGTTGAACCACTTGTCCGACTTGCCGAGCAGGCGCTCGCGCATCTGAATGATCTGCGGCTGGGTGCGCTTGAGGCTGAGCGAGAGATCGATGTGGTAGAGGGCGAGTTCGAAGTCGCCGGCGGCGATGGCCTCCTGGGCCTTGAGGTTGTGGTCGTTGGTCAGGCGATCGTTGCTCCAGGGCAGCACGCCCATGCGAGCGCCGAGGCGGGCGTCCTCCACCATCTCAGTCGCGCGCTGACCCTCGGCGATGAGGATTTCATCGCGCATGATCGAGGGCGTGATGAGGAAGGTGATCTCGCTGCGGCGGGTGATGTCTTCCTTGCCCTTGAAGGCGGCGCCGATGATCGGGATGTCGCCGAGGAAGGGCACCTGGCGGCGCGTCAGCGTCGTCTCTTCGCGGAACAGGCCGCCGAGTACGATGGTGTGGCCGTCCTTCACCACGACGTTGGTCTGGAGTTCCTGCGTGATCTCATCAGGAATGGTGAAGGTGCCGCCGTCGCTGCCCGTCACGTCGCGGATGATGCCTTCCGAGACGCTGGGCTTGAGTTCCATGCGGATGTACCCATCCTTGCCGACGAAGGGACGGAAGATCAGTTGCGTGCCCGTGTCGAGGAACTGCACGGTCTGCGTCGTGCTCGTCTCCGTCGAGGTCGTTGAGAGGTAGCCGATCTTGCGGCCGATGAGGATCTGTCCGCGATTGCGGTTCAGAGCCAGGACGCGCGGCCGCGACAGGACGGTCGTGTCCGTCACTTCGTCGAGCACGCGAAGGAAGACGGCGATGTCGTCGGAGACGACGCCGATTTTCAGTCCGCCGGCGCGCTGGGTTTGACCGACATTGGAACGCCCGGCGACCGCCTTGTTGTCCGGGGGCTGGAATCCAGCTTCACCCGATCCGCTCAGAAGGTCGTCCACCGCGGAGAGCGGGTTGGTGAAGTCGAGGAAGTTGACGTCAGCGAGGAGGCTCCAGTCGATGCCGAAGGCGTTGTCCTCGTTGAGGGTGCTCTGAAGCACCGTCGCCTCGACGAGCACCTGCTGCGGGCGGATGTCGAGTTCGCCGATGAGTCGGGCGATGTCATCGACCTGCTCGGGGAAGTCGCGGACGACCATGGTGGCGTAGGAGGCCCAGTTCTCGCCGCCGCCGTCGGACTCGTCGGCCTTGAAGCCGGGCGCCGCTTCCGCACTAATGGCGATCTCGCCCTTCTCCGAAAGGAGCGGCGTGACGAAGATGGCGGCGTCGGCCGCGCTAAGGTAACTGAGTTCGAATCGGCGGTAGACCAACTGGAGAGCGGCCTCCTTGATCGAGCGCAGTTCCTCCAGGGTGTAGACCTTGATGAAACTGCCTTCCTCGACGTATCCGTATCCGTTGGAATTGAGAATGGCGTCGAGCGCCTCGAAGAAGGTCACGTCGTAGAGGTCGGCGCTGACCGTGCCGCTGACGTTCTTGGAGACGATGATGTTCCGCTGGCTCTGGATGCTGAGCATCTGGAGCACTTTGGCGAGGTCGGTGTTCTGGACGTGGATGTCCACCGTCGAGTACGCGGAGACTTCCACCTGACCTTGGAGGTCGTCGGCATCGCCGCCGGAGCGCGGGCGGCTGCCGGATTCGGCCGGCGGATCGTCCGCCCAGGAGTCCAGATCGATCTGGGCGAGCGCCGGGTTGACCAGCGTGGCGCAGGCCGCACAGACCAATCCGTAGGAACAAAGCGATCCAAGCGAAAAGAAGGGACGAGGTGAAGGCGGCAGGAGCCGTCGCGGGATTCCAGCGGGGGCGGCCTGATTCCGTCGCGTCGTTGCGTTGCAGTCCATCATGATTGCTTTCTCCCCTCTCGAGGCTGGACCGGCGCCCGCCATCCCATCGCGGCGTCGGGTCCGATCACCCCGGAGTGTCCATCTTCAATTCCACCCGCACCTGATCCTTCACGAGGATCACACTCCGCTTGAGCACGCGCTCAAGCACGAATCCTTCAATCTGCCCACCCTCCCGCACCACGCGGTCGTTGATGACCGCGGCCGGCGCGGCGCCGAGGATAAGGCTTCCCAGTTTGAGGCGTTGCGCATCGGTCTCGATCCGCAGGCGCTGGGCCTCCGGTGAATCTTCGGGCGTATCTGATTGTGACTTGGGGGCAACATCGTGAACCCCGGCCGACTGTTCCGGCTGGGAAAACATTGCCTCTGGTGCGGCGAAGATATTGCGCGCCAGCGTCCCGAGGCTGTCCAGATAAACCACCGGCGCCGTCTCGATTGACGGAGCCGTCCCGCCCGGCGCGGAGTTCTCGGTCGGAGTCGGCGCGTGGGTCGCCGCCTCATTCGCGGGTTCTGCGAGACCGGTGCGCGGCACATCATTGAGCAGCAGCAGCCGCGCCCACAAGAGCAGTCCGATCGCCGCCAGCGTACACATCGCGCCGAACTTTCGGCGATCCGTCGTCACGCGAATCCACAGGCGTTGGAAGTCCTCGTTCACGCGCGGTCTCCTTCTCACTGACCGGGTTTGGCCGGCGGCGCCGGGGCGGCGGCGATGCGGTAGTAGGCGTCGAGACCGAGCGTCGCCCTCACCGCTCCCGTCTTCGGGTCAACGTTCTGCGCCGTGAGCGAACTGATGCGCACCAGTCGCGGCAGGGCTTCGATCCGCCGGAGCAGTTCGACGATCATTTCGAATCGGCCGGTGGTCTCGACGAGCAGCCCGCTGCTGGCGATGGCGCCGACCGCCGACTCCTTGCCGCGGTTCAACTTGGCGCCGCTCAATTCGAGTTCGCGGATGTCCGAGGAGATGCCGCTGATGACGCCGGCCACGTCTCCGGAATCGGGGATGGGCCTGGTCTCCTCTTCAAGCCTCGTTTCAAGCATCGCCAATCGCGTTCGCGCTCGATCGCGGAAGGCGTAGTCGTCGTCGGCCAGCGCGACGCGTTGATTGAGCGATCGAATCTCGGCGAGAATGCGGCTGCGTTGTTCATAGGCCGGTCGGACCACCGTCAGATACGCGAACAGCGCCGCGCCGACCAGAATCGAGCCATACTTGATCCGACTGAGCAGGACTCTCATGGGTCGACGCTCCTTCTCTCATTCGACTCTGAGCCGCTCGAAGCGCGACCCGTCGCCTCGCCGGTGCGCGCCACGCCCGATTCCTCGGTACCGATGATGAATCGCTTTTCGAGATCCACCTCGAATCGCACCCGGAACTCGCGCACCGTTGTCTGACTGACGATCTTGGTGCGATCGAAATCCAGTATGACGCGGTCGAAGGCGACGTGCGATTCGAGGAGCCCGATGAACTGCGCCACCTGGACGCCGTCCTGCCCCACGCCCGTCAACGTGACGGTGAGGAAGCGCAGCAGATTGCGATCATCGACCGTGCGCCCCTTTGATCGATTGACGCGCTGCCGCAGTTCCTCCATGGCGGAGGCGGACTCGGCGCGCTGCGAGACGCTCAGTTCGAGGTCGGTGAGGTAGAGGCCACTGGGCATTCCATTGCTGACCAGCGTGAGCACGTCGCTGATCTCGATGGGCAAGGCGAGCCGGTAGTAGTCGGCAAGCCGCTGGGCGGCCGCGTCTGCCTTCTTGTTCACCTCGATGCCTTCGGCGCGAACGGCTTCGATCTCGGCAAAGCGCCCGGTCAGTTCACCGGCGAGCGTCTTCATCCGGCCCACGCCGAGGCGCGAGTGAATCGCCAGAATGCCGACGACGACGGCGGTGGTGAGGCCGTAACTGAGGAATCGATGGCGGAGGCGCGAATCACCGAGCCGTTGCCGATAGTCCGCCGGCATGAGATTGATGAACCGGCTCATGCGGCGCCTCGCTTCGCGGCGGGAGCGGGGAGTTTGCGCGGGGCTGCGGCGCGGGCTCGCCGCACCAGCGAGGCCTGGAACATCGAAGCGGCCCGCATGCTCAGGCCGCAGGCCACCCCCCACTCGGTCAGGGCGGCGTGCCGGCGATCAAGGCGCATCTCCGCCGCCGTCACGTCGATGCCCTCGAGCGGGCTGGCGACTCGGGTGTCCACCTTGAGATGATCCGCGAGGATGGAGGCGAGATTCGGCTCGCGCGCCTCCCCGCCGATGATGCTCACGCAGTCGGGCCTGGCCCCGCGAAACGTGACGCTGTAGTACCGCAGGCACAGCGCCGCTTCCTGTCCCAACTCGTGGAGGAGCGGCCGCACCGCCTCGAACGCGGCGCGATTCACGCGGTCGCCGGCTCCCGGGCTCTCATCCGGGTCGGAGAGCCGCTCCAGGCGCAACTGACGCGCCGCCTCGTCCTCGAGGCTGAGTCGATCGCCCACGGCTCGATTGAAGTCGCGGCCGCCGATCTCGATCGGCTTGACGAAGGCGACATCTCGTCCGCGCGTGATGCAGACCGTCGTGCCGCTCAGGCCGACATCGATGATCATTCGGACCGCCGACTGATCCTCCTGCCGGCGCAGCGATCGAGTGAGGTTGCGCGCCGAAGCGAGGAAGGGGGCATCGACGGCCGTCGGCCGAAGTCCGGCGCTGATGACCGCATTGAGGTAGAGCGAAAGCGTTGATTGCCGAGCGGCGACGAGAATGACTTCATCACGCGAGTCATGTCCCTGAGAGACTTCCCCTGCGCGAATCCACTCCACCTCGAGTTCATCCATCGGCACGGTAAATCGCTCCGACGCCTCCCATCGAACGGCTTTGTTTCGTTCGTCGTCGGTCATCGAGGGCATTCGAACGGCGCGGATGAGCAGGTCCGAGGAACTCGGCGCGACGACGCAGGCGTCGCCTCTGAACTGGCTCATTTCCAGGGCGGCTCGAAGCGTGCGTTCGACGTCCGCCCCTCGTTGCGCCGGATCATCCGGCAGCGGCCGATTGAAGTTGCGGCGGGCGGCGGCCGTCACGCGCAGGGCGCCGCCGTCATCGTGAAGTTGGAGCAACTTCACGCCGCTGGCGCCGATGTCCACCCCGATGGGCAGCGTCGATTTATTCAGGATGTTCCATCTCACCCGCAATGCTCCTTGGGAAGGCATCCAGCCGGAACCTCGTGTGTCTTGACGCCTTCTTCCATCCTTCGAGGTCTTGATGCCTTCTCATTCAAGTTTGACCACTGAAACCCGTCCCGTGAATCCGCTGACGCGAACCTCGAATCGCTCTCCGTTTCCACTGACGACGAAGGTCCCGCCGATGCTCGAGGCGTTCTCCCCGTTCACGGGACCGCCGATCACGTCATAGGTGATGTAGTTGTTCCCGCCGTCGAAATCGACGTCTTCGATGGCGATGTTGGGGAAGCGCCGATCGGTCGTGAAGTCGATGACGTATCGGTCCGAGCCTCCGTCGGAGATCGGGTCGTAGAGCACATCAGTTTCCGGATCGAACGGGTCGGCGAGGAGGCGATAGCCCGTGCCGCCTTCCTCGAAGAGCACGCGCCGCGAGGCCTGACGCGCCATGGCGTCGGACTGCGCGAAGGAGAGGTCCGAGACGATCCGGCGCACCGCCGCCTCGGTCTCAAAACTGACGGCATGGCGCATGTTCGGAATGAGAATCGACGCCGCGATCCCCATCAGAGTGACCACGATCAGGAGTTCAATGAGCGTGAAGGCCCGCGTCGATCGAATCGCTCGAAAAGATGTCGTGCTCGCATTCATGGCAGGTTCCTTGGCGCCACCGCTTCGCATGCTCCACCCGCCGGATTCACTCGCCCTCGATCCGCACCGGGGGCATCGAGATCACTTTGACCTCGAACTCGCGCTTCTCAATGCTCTTGCGCAGCGCATCGACGTTGGCGTTGAGGCGGCGCAGTTCGCGAATCATCTCGAGACGCTGGCTCCCGGCGTCGGGGATGCCCGCCCGCGGCTGACCCGCCAGGGCCGCCGGCGCCAGCGGACCGCGATCGGCCACGAGAATCGTCACGAGCAGCGCGAGCGCCGCCGCGTTGAACGTCAACATCGCATTGAGGTACTTGCGTCGGCGCATGCCGCTCCTCCTTCGCAGGTGAGGCGAAGACGGAGCCGGGCGGTTGGCCTTTCAGAACCGGTCCGAAAGGATGACCCATCGCAGGTCCGTCACGATCGTGCTCACCTGCCGAGTATCGGCCGGTTCCAGAAGCCAGGTAAGCCGCACCGCCGCCGCCGGGGGCGATGTGTCCGGACGTAGCGGTTGCGTCGAGTGAGTGCCGGTAACTTCGCACGAGGTGAGGGGCTGGGCGATCACGGCGCGCACCACGTCCGATCTGCCGGTCAGGGCTTCGATCCGCCGCGCGCTTCGAAGGTCCGCAACGGAAAACGCCGCGTCGTCTTCGGTCGCCGGCGTCCAGGTGAACGCGAGCAGGCTCCGCAGGACCGGGCTGTAACGCAGCACCAATAACTCGGAGAGATTCACGACACCGGGAAAGCGATCGTCCGTCACCCAGAAGACGAGCAGATCGAGTTGAGCGGATGACTCGGCTTGATAGGTCAGTGACAAGACGCGGCCGGCACTGGCCAGCAGATCGTCCAGCGTCTCATGCTGCGCCGCGGCGTGGGCGCTCAGCGCGGCCGAAGACGACGTCACCGGCGCCGGCGCCAGCCCCGCTCGAATGAGGCGAGGCCCCACCACCGCCGCGGACACGACGAGCGTCGAGGCGAGCCCGAAGAGCGCGAGGATCTCCACCCAGGCGGCGCCGCGCCTTTCGCGGAACCTGCCATTGCGGCGAGGCCCAGGGTGAGGGCTGCACAGCCGCGGCAATGTGGCGCCGGCGCGATCAATAGTCGTAGTAGGCGCGACCATTCTCATCCTGACCCGGGAGGTACGCCTTGAACTCGATGGTCTCAGGTTTGTAGAGCCACCCGTAAACAGTCGGTCCGGTCGGCGCCGGCGGCAGCGTGCTGCCGTTGGGGACCACCAACACGGCGTTCGATCCGCTGATCGGGTTGATGGGCATCTCCGCCATGTAGGGTCCAAAGCGGTAGGTCTGCGATGAACTGCTGCCGACGGATCCGTCCGAGGAAGTGGGACTGGTCATCTGGGCGATGAAGTCGATTTCGGAGGGGGTGGCGTCGGGGTTGCCGCCGGAGTATCCCGGCGAAACCCCGTGATGCTGCGCGCGATAGACCTGAATCTGCTGCCTGACATAGCGCAGATCCTGGAGGAGCGCCGAACTGCCGGCCATGTCCGAGGCGCTCGAGAAACGAGGCGCGACGATCGCGGCCAGGATGGCGATGATCAGCACCACAATGACCAGTTCGACGAGGGTGAATCCCCCGTGACGCCGATGAGGCATGCTCTTGAACTGGTCTGGTGATGCGAACATGAGCCACTCCATCGATTCGCCAAGGCATCCAGTCACCAAGAAGTTGCATGCGTGAATCCGGAACTCTCGATGCTTCGACGCCTCGGCGCCCTCTTCCCGTCAATCAACCGGGGGGGTTGTAGGTGTTGGTAATCTCGTCAAAATACGGGGCCGTCATTATCCCATTGACGTCATCCCACACCCAACCGATGTCGGTCGCCTCTTCGGTGCCGATTCCAGGCGATTCGGTGAACGGGTTATAGGGCGCCGCCTGAAGATAGGTGTTTTCATCGGGTGGATTGACGAGCGGATCCCAGTCGCTCGCCGTGCCGGTGGTGCCAAACGGGGGCAGCGCGCTGTGGCGGACTTTGTAGACCTCGATCTGGCCGCGAATGGTCTGCAACTGGCTCTTCACCGTCGAGGCGGATGCCTCCACTCTGGCGTTGGTGAACTGTGGAATGACCATCGCGGCGAGGATCCCCAGGATCACCACGACGACGAGAATCTCGATGAGCGTGAAAGCCCGGCGTGTTGACGTGTGGCTCATGCGCATG
>Ga0326597_10003481_pt1 | contig 22692 bp, 24 predicted proteins | sample RVTome_12_FD_203789 | JGI IMG/M metagenome (GOLD analysis project Ga0326597, IMG submission 203789) | Soil microbial communities from uranium-contaminated site in the Upper Colorado River Basin, Wyoming, United States - RVT100D185 | ecosystem: Environmental > Terrestrial > Soil > Contaminated >...
TGGGTCGAATTCCCCCCCCTTCCCCCAGTCGGCCCAAGCCATCACGACTCTTCCCTTCCCGCGCAGCACACACGTCGCAACACGTACCGCATCGCTAGCGTATCTCGGCAGTCGCGTAAAGCGCATTCTTTCGACCGGCGCTCGGGGGCGACATTGCGGCGCTTCCGCTGCGGCTATGGCGCTGGTCCCCGGCGCCGGCCGCAAAGCCCTGCCACGCGCTTGATCCCGCGCGCACATCCCATTACCTTGGTAACTTGAACCCAGTTGTGTGCCCGCCCCGCCGCGGGCATGACCGGCATCACTTCGCAGAAAAGAGACGCCATGAGCGACGCCCGCGCAATATGGTTGGCACGGCGGTTCTCGGTACCGCTCTTGCCGGCGACGCTGCTCGTGGTGGGGCTGCTGCTGGGGTTCGTCCTGGGGGCCTGCCAGACGCCCCAGGAGCCGCCGCCGAGCCAGGAGACGGTGGTGGTGCCGCAGATCACCTCGACCGACGAGGAAAACAACGTCGCGGTATTTCGCAATGCCTCGCCGTCCACGGTGTTCATCACCAGCCGGGCGCGGCGGCGGGACCCGTTCACGCTCAACGTCTTCGAGATCCCACAGGGATCGGGCAGCGGCTTCATCTGGAGCAATGACGGCTACGTCATCACCAATGCCCATGTGGTGGAAGGTGCCAGCAGCATCATCGTGGGACTGTCGGACCAGAGCACCTTCGATGCGGAAGTGGTCGGCGTGGCGCCGGACAAGGACCTGGCCGTGCTGAAGATCGATGCGCCGCCGGAACAGCTGCATCCGCTGCCCATCGGCGATTCGGACAATCTCCAGGTGGGGCGCAAGGTGCTGGCCATCGGCAATCCCTTCGGCCTGGACTACACGCTCACCACGGGCATCATCAGCGCCCTGGGCCGGGAGATTCGCGCGCCTTCGGGCCGCACGATCCGCGGGGTCATTCAGACCGACGCCGCGATCAACCCGGGCAATTCCGGCGGACCGCTGCTGGATTCCTCCGGGCGGCTGATCGGCGTGAACACGGCCATCATCGGCCCCGGCGGCGGCAGCGCGGGAATCGGGTTTGCGGTTCCGGTGAACACGGTGCGCAAGGTGGTCCCGGAGTTGATCGCCCATGGCCGACTGTTGCGGCCGGTGCTGGGCGTGGAGATCGTGGATGACCGCATCGCGGCCAACCTGAAAGTGGAGGGCGTGATCGTGATGGACGTCACGCCGAATACCGGGGCGGAGCGGGCCGGCCTGATCGGGCTGCAGCGCTCGCCGGACGGCCGCGTGATCGTGGGCGACATCATCGTCGGCGTCGAGTCGTACAAGGTGCGCAACACGGACGACCTGCTCAACGCCCTGGAGCAGTTCAAGCCGGGCAACGTGGTGAGTGTGCAGACCATTCGCCACAACCAGCCCCGCACCGTGCAGGTCAGATTGTCCGAACCGCGCTGAGGCGCAACGCCGGAGCATGCCATGGCCCGGGAATCCCTGAAAACGCTGCTGGAGCGCCTGGCGGCCCCCATGGCCCTGAGCCAGCCCATGGCCGGGGGCAAGGTGCGCTGCGTGGCCTGCGGGCACCGCTGCGTGATCCCGCCGGGCTTCGCCGGCGTGTGCAAGGTGCGCTTCAACCGGGACGGCATCCTCTACGGGCCGCGGGGCTACGTGGCCGGATTGCAGGACGACCCCATCGAGAAGAAGCCCTTCTTCCATGCGCTGCCGGGCACGCGGGCCCTGTCCTTCGGCATGCTGGGCTGCGACTTTCACTGCGGCTACTGCCAGAACTGGATCACCAGCCAGGCCCTGCGGGACGACGCCGCCGTGGCCCCGCCCCACCGCATCAGTGCCGAGGAGGTGGTGGTGCGAGCCAGGCAGACCGGCGCGCTGACCCTGACCAGCACCTACAACGAGCCCCTGATCACCAGCGAATGGGCCGTGGAGATCTTCCGCATGGCCAAGAACGCGGGGCTCTACACGGCCTTTGTGTCCAACGGGAACAATACGGACGAGGTGGTGGAGTTCATCCGCCCCTGGCTGGATTTCTACAAGATCGACCTGAAGGGCTTTGATGACCGCAGCTACCGCAAGCTGGGCGGCACCCTGCAGAATGTGCTGGACGGCATTGCGCGGGTACACCGCGCCGGGCTGTGGCTGGAGCTGGTCACGCTGATCGTCCCGGGCTTCAACGACAGCGACGCGGAGCTGACGCGCATGGCCGGATTCATCGCCGAGCTTTCGCCGGACATCCCCTGGCATGTCACCGCATTCCATCCCGACTACCGTATGCGGGACAAGGGCTATACGCCCGCGGAGACCCTGCTGCGCGCCTGGCGGATCGGAAAGGCCGCCGGATTGCATTATGTCTATCCGGGAAATCTGCCCGGCCAGGTGGCGGACACGGAGAACACGCGCTGCCCCCAATGCGATACGGTGGTCGTGCAGCGGCGGGGCTTCACCGTGCTGGCCGATCACCTGCGCGACGGCAATTGCCCCAAGTGCGCGGCACCGATTGCTGGTGTCTGGCATTCGGCGCACACACGGGAAGCGACGCGGCATGGCCGCCAGGGCCTCGTGCGGGCGCTGCGCTTGTGAGCCTCAGTATCGCTATTGATGGGGCTGTGCGGGGCATGGGACCCCCGCGTTCGGCTTGACAAGAGGGGATGCGCCCCCTATGAATGCGGGAACATCAAATCGAAGGTTCTCGCGTTCGAGTCACGTTGGTTCACCTCACCGGATCCTTGCTTGGCCAGCCACCGACGAAACCGTCGCCGTCCGCCCGGTACCCTGCTCATTCCCCTGAGCATCTGGCTCGGTATTTCCGTCATCGTCGCTGTCGTGGCGTTGGCCGTTGCGCTGCAAAAGGCACCGGCTCCGCCCCAGGCCGCCCTGGCCCAGGGCAGCGGGGCCTTCTCGCTGACCGCCCTGCACCAGCGACTGCCCGAGGACGCCAAAGGGCAGGTGCAGCGCTACATCGACTACTTCCGCAACAATCGCCGCCGGGGCTTCTCCGATTCCCTGGCCCGCTCCACCCGCTACGTGGAACGCTTCAAGGAGATTTTCCGCGAGAAGGGCCTGCCCGAGGAGCTGGCGTTCCTGCCGCTCATCGAGAGCGGCTTCGTGGAAACTGCCGTCTCGCCCGCCAAGGCCGTGGGCGTGTGGCAGTTCATCGAGGAGACCGGACGGCGCTACAACCTGGAGCGCAACCCCTGGTTCGACCGCCGGCGCGACCCCATCCTTAGCGCCAAGGCCGCGGCCAGCTACCTGGCCCACCTGTACGAGGAATTCGAGGACTGGGATCTGGCCCTGGCGGCCTACAATTCCGGGGCGGGCACCGTGCGCTGGGCACAGCGGGTCAACCGCCGCACCGGCGACCCCACGCACTACTGGTCCCTGGACTTGCCCGACGAGACGCGCAACTACGTGCCGGCATTCATCGCCTCCGTGTTGATCGCCAAGAATCCGGCGGCCTACGGCTTTGACAAGATCGATTTCCACCCGGAGATGGCATATGAGGTGGTCAAGGTCTCCCCGGGCACCTCGCTGGCCCTGCTGGAAGTGCAGCTGGACCTCAAGGAACGCACCCTGTTCAACCTCAATGCCGAGTTGACCCGCGGCGTGGTGCCCCCCGGCGATGTGCCCTACGCCCTGCGCGTACCGCCGGGCTACGGCCAGCGCATCGCGGCCAAGCTTGCCGGCGTGGAGACGCAGCTGAACAACTGGATGCTGCACCATGTGCAGTACCAGGATACGGTGCAGTCCCTGGCCCGCCGCTTTCGCGCGCGGCCGGCGACCATCAAGGCGATCAATCGCCTGCAGGACAATGGGGAGTTGCTGCAGCGACGCTTTGTCATTATTCCGCTGTAGTCCGGCACGGCCGGATACCGCTTGACGCATCGCGACTTGCACCACATGATGACCGGACGCAGCCGGCCCGGCCGCCGCAGGCGTCCATCCGCCCTCGCACGCGCTGCGCCCATCGTGAGCTTGGAGACCGCCATGATTCCTGGTTTATCCGTCACCCCGGCCAAGGCGAGCCGCATCGGACAGGTCGATTTCGAAAACCTGGGCTTCGGCCCGGTGTTCTCCGACCACATGTTCGTCATGGACTACGAGAACGGGACGTGGACGCACCCGCGCATCGTGCCCTACGGCCCGGTGAGCATCGAGCCGGGCGTGGCCTGCCTGCACTACGGGCAGATGGTCTTTGACGGGCTCAAGGCCTTCTGGGGCGATGACGAGATCGTGCGCGTGTTCCGACCGGAGATGAATGCCCGCCGGCTGCAGGATTCCTGCGAGCGGCTGTGCATTCCGCCCATTGACACCGATCTGTTCTGTGACGCGGTGCGCGAGCTGATCCCCCTGGATCGGGACTGGATTCCGCGCAAGCCGGGTCAGTCGCTCTACGTGCGGCCGCTGATCATCGGGATGGAGGAACACCTGGAGGTGCGCCCTTCCAGCCGCTTCACGTTCTTCATCATGACCGCACCGGTGGCCAGCTATTTCCAGAACACGGCCTCCGGCGTCTCCCTATACGTGGAGCACGAGTACACGCGGGCCGCACCCGGCGGACTGGGCTACGCCAAGACCGCGGCCAACTATGCGGCCAGCCTGTACCCGACGGGCAAGGCGCGGGCCGGCGGGGCCGACCAGATTCTATGGCTCGATGGCGCCGAGCACCGGTACGTCGAAGAGGTGGGCGCCATGAACATCTTCTTCAAGATCGACGGCACCGTGGTCACGCCGCCCCTCAGCGGCACGATCCTGCCCGGCGTGACCCGGGACAGTGTGCTCACCCTGCTGCATGACCAGGGCGTGCCCGTGGTGGAGCGGCGCATCGCCATCGACGAGATCGTGGCGGCCTTCCAGCGTGGCACCGTGGAGGAAATCTTCGGCGCGGGCACGGCCGCGGTGGTCTGCCCCGTGCGCGCCATGACCTACAAGGGCCAGACCCTGGCCCTGGAGGGCAAGACGCCCGGCCCGGTCACCATGGCGCTCTATGAGGAAATCACGGGCATCCAGAACGGCGCCCGCCCCGACCGCCATGGCTGGAACATGGAAATCCCCCTGGCCCAGGCCAAGCCGCTCAGCGCCCCCAAGACCGGGTAGCAGTCCTCACGAGGACCTACCCGTCCCCGCGGGATTCGCCGCATTCCTCCGCGTATGGGACACCTTCCCCCACGCGCGGTTCAGCAGACTGCCTAGTCGCCGCCCTTGCGCTCCGCCTGGCGGGCCAGGCTCTGCGCCCGCAGATCGGAGAGGGTGCCGCCCACATAGAGCTGCTCCAGTTCCGTGCAGACCTCGATCAGCGCGGGCCCCTCATGGGCCAGGGCCTGTTGCAGGGCCGGGGCGAATTCCGCCGCCAGACGCACCTGCACACCCAGGGCGCCGTAGCTGCGGGCCAGGGCCGCGAAGTCCGGGTTGCGCAGATCGGAGCCGATCACGCGGCTGGGATAGTGCCGCTCCTGGTGCATGCGGATCGTGCCCAGGGCGCCGTTGTTGAACACCAGCAGAATCACGCGCAGCCCGTGCTGCATGGCCGTGGCCAGCTCCTGCCCCGTCATCAGGAAGCCTCCGTCGCCACAGGTGCCCACCACGACGCGCTCCGGATGGGCCAGCTTGGCGGCCACGGCGGCCGGCACGCCATAGCCCATGGCCCCCGCCGTGGGTCCCAGGAAGCTGCTCGGCGCCTCGAAGCGGCGATAGCGGTGGATCCAGCCGGAAAAGTTGCCCGCGTCCACCGTGACCACCGCATCGGCGGGCAGGGCGGCATTCAGGTCTCCCAGCACCCGCTCCATGGTGATCTCCGCCCGGTCGGTGACCGGGGGCGTGGACCAGGCCTCGTAGGCCTGCCGCTGGGCGCGGTTCCACGCCTGCCGCGCTGCGGGCACGGCGGGGGCGGGCAGTTCCAGCGCATGGGTCAGGGCAGCCCGCGCATCCGCCACGATCGCTGCCGCCGGCACGAACTGGCGCCCGATGATGGCCGGGTCGATATCGATCTGCAGCAGCCGCTGGGTCGGCGCAGGAAAGGTGTAGTCCGCCGTGGTCACCTCGGACAGGCGGTCGCCCACCACCAGAATCGTGTCTGCCTCCGCCAGGGTCTGGCGGGCGCTGGCCCCGCCGATGCCCACGTTGCCCAGATACAGGGGGTGGCTGTTGGGCAGGGCATCCATGCGCCGAAAGGAGGTCACCACGCCCACCCCGAAGCGTTCGCAGAAGGCCACCAGCGCATCCCGCGCCCCGGAGGCGGCAATGCCGCCCCCGACCAGCAGCAGGGGCCGCTCGGCCGCGTGCAGCTTGTCCATCAGCGTAGCCAGGGCCTGCGGTTCCGGCTGGGGCCGCACCAGGGGGTAGGGCTGGCCCAGGGCCATGGGCATGCGCTCGCTGAGCACATCCTCCGGGAAGGAGACCACCACCGGCCCGGGACGCCCGCTGCGGGCCAGGTGCATGGCCCGGTGCAGCACCTCGGGCACCTTGGCCGCCTGCTCCACCTCCACCACCCACTTGGCGATGCTGCCGAAGAAGCGCGTGTAGTCGATTTCCTGAAATGCCTCCCGCCCCCGATGGGAGCGCGGCACCTGCCCCACCAGCAGCAGCAGGGGCGAGGAATCCTGCGCCGCCACGTGCACACCGATGCTGGCATTGGTCGCGCCGGGCCCGCGGGTCACGAAACACACGCCCACGCGCCCCGTGGCCTTGGCATAGGCCTCGGCCATGAAGGCCGCGCCGCCCTCCTGCCGGTTGGTGATCAGGGTGATCTCGGGCGCATCGTGGAAGGCATCTAGCGCGGCCAGGAAGCTTTCGCCGGGCACATTGAACACGTGCCGCACACCCTCCTGGCGCAGACACTGCACCACGGCCTGGCCGCCGGTCAGTTCGAGCTGCGTTTCGGGCTCATGCACGGGCGGCTGCCTCCGCTGGGCCGACGGTGATGGGGGGTCCCGCGCCGGGCTACAGCAGCCCCGCATGGGCGCCGCCATCGATCTGGATGCTGACGCCGGTGATGAAGCCCGCGCGATCGGAAGCCAGAAAGGCCACCATGCCGGCCAGCTCGGCCGGCTCGCCGATGCGCTTCATGGGGATGGTCTGGGCGCGATGCTGCAGCACCTCGTCAATGGACACCCCCTGCTTCTGGGCAGCGTCGGCGGCGGTCTGGCGCACACGATCCGTGTTGTGCATGCCCGGCAGCACCGCGTTCAGCGTCACCCCGGTGGGCGCGACCTCCGTGGCCACGGTCTTCATGAACCCGGTCAGCCCGGCCCGCGCCATATTGGAGAGCAGCAGGTTGGGGATGGGCTGCTTGACGGAGATGGAGCTGATGAAGATCACCCGTCCCCAGCCCTTGGCCTGCATGGCGGGCAGTACGCCATGGGTCAGCCGCACCCCGCTCATCAGGGTCAGTTCCACGGCCTCGGGATATTTTTCCAGGGGTGTGCTGGCGTAGTTGCCCGGCGGGGGCCCCCCCGCATTGACCACGCAGATGTCCGGGTCGCCCAGCTCCTGGCGCACCTTGTCCAGCAGGGCCGTGATCTCCTCGCCCTTGGACATGTCCGCCGCATAGGCGCGCACCTCGTTGCCGGTGGCCTGGGCGATCTCGCGGCCCACCTGCTCGATGTCCGCGGCCGTGCGGGAACAGATGGCCAGCCGGCAGCCCTCGCGGGACAGTTCCAACGCCGTGGCCTTGCCCAACCCCTTGCTGGCCGCCGTGACCAGCGCGACCTTGCCCTTCAATCCCAAATCCATGCGTACGCCCCTGCTGGTTGTTGTTTCCGGTGCCGCGTCCCGCCTCAGCCCGCCCGGCGCGCCCGCGGCTGGAACACGCTGGGCCTGAATGCCTCGTAGGTGCGCTGCATCACGGCCGGGTCGGTGGACAGGCAGGCGATGATGGGCGTGGTCACGCCCTTGTCGATGTGATCCTGCACCTCCGCGCGGCAGGTATCGGCATCGCCGATGACCACGATCTGCCGGATCAGCGCGTCGCTCAGCGCGGTATTGGTCTTCTGCCGGTCCTTGGCGGCCCAGCCCGCGTTGATCGTGTCGGCCACGTCGGGATAGCCGCTCCAGGCCAGAAAGCGGTTGTACACCGGGGTGGCAAAGTACGGCGCGAAGCGCTGCCGCGCCGTCTCGATGACCCCCGGCACGTCGTCCGTCACGCAGACCTGAATGCGCGAGACCACGTCCACCTGGGCCGGATCGCGCCCGGCGCGCCGGGCCCCGGCGGCGATGCACTCCAGCATGGCCGGCAACTGGTCGCGGGGGTAGAGATTGATGACCACCCCATCGCCATGCTCACCGGCCATCTCCAGCATCTTGCCGCGCAGCGCGCCGATATACAGGGGCACCTGCCCCTGGGGCAGCGGATTGAGGCGGTAGCCCTGGCTGCGCAGGACCTCGCCCTGAAAGGCGGACTTCTCGCCGGTCAGCATGTGGCGCAGCAGCTCGGTGGTCTCGCGCACGCGGGTGAGGGGCTTCTCGAAGGGCAACCCGTGCCAGCCCTCGATCATGGCGTGGCTCGAGGAGCCCAGGCCCAGCACGAAACGCTCCGGCGCCAGGTGGGAGATGGTCATGGCCGTGGAGGCCAGCACGGCCGGTGTGCGCGTGAAAACGGGCACCACCGCGATGCCCATGCGCACCCGCTCGGTCTGCAGCGCCAGGGCGGGCAGCATGGTCAGCGGATCAATGCCCCCCGTGTCCGCCAGCCACACATCGTCAAAGCCCTCGCGCTCGGCCCACACCGCACGCTCCAGGGTCGCCTGTATGCCGCGCGGATCGGGCAGCGTGACAGCCATTCGAATCGGTCTGCTCATGATTGCGGTCCTGGTTGGTCGGCAACGGACAGGTTCCTCGGCAGTCCAGCGGCCAGCATGCGCCGGCAAATCCTTCCGGCAGGGCCTCCGGCGCCGCGCTGCGGCACAGTCCACACCATTGCCGGAGCCATGTCAACGCGTGCCGATGGTGGAACGCCGCCTGCCGGCGGCGGTGCCGAGCATCCGCGGAGCAGCCACGGGGGCGGCCGCGCGGGCTACAGCTCGTCGCGGGCGAAGGGCAGCACCTGCCGGATTTCCGCCGCGCCGGTGACCAGCATGACCAGCCGCTCCACGCCCAGGGCCATGCCCGCGGCGGGGGGCATGCCCTCGCCCAACGCCCCCAGAAAGCGCTCGTCCAGGGGCAGCGGCGGCAGCCCACGCACCTGCCGCGCCGCCAGGTCCACGGCGAAGCGGCGACGCTGCTCGGCGGCATCGGTCAGTTCGACGAAGCCGTTGGCCAGTTCCAGGCCCCCGGCGTAGAGTTCCACGCGCTCCGCCACCGTGGGATCGTCAGGCTTGAGCCGGGCCAGACTGGCCAGGGGCGCGGGCCATTCCGTGACGAACAGGGGCGCCGGCGGGAGCCGGGTCTCGATGCGCTCCCACAAGGCGAAGAAGGCATCGTCAAACGCCGGCGGCAGCGCCTGGACATCGGCCACGCCGGCCTCCCGCGCCGCCGCGACCAGCGCCGGGGTGGTGGTCACCCCGCGCAGGTCCAGGCCCAGATATTCCGCGAAGAGCTCGGCCATGGTTGCGCTGCGGTAGGGCGTATGGGCCAGGGCACCGGCCAGCTCCCGCAGCCGCGTGGTGGCGGCGCCTTCGTGGCGGGCTGCCGCCTCGAACAGCACCGCGGCCTGGGCGGCCAACATGGCCTCCACATCCCGCTGCAAGGCGTCCACCCCAGCATCCACGCGGTACCATTCCAGCATCGTGAATTCCGGATTGTGGTGCACGCCGGACTCGTGGCCGCGGTACACCGCGCCCAGCCGGTAGATGCGCTCGCAGCCGCCCACCAGCAGCCGCTTGAGCTGAAACTCGGGGGAGGTGATGAGAAAGCCGTCCTCGGCCGCCATGGGCCGGAACTGGGGCTCCGGGCTGGGGGCGGGCACCAGGGCGGGTGTGTCCACCTCCAGAAATCCCTGGGCATCCAGCAGCCCGCGCAGGTTGCGAAATACCTGATGCCGCCAGGCGAGAAACTGCAGCCGGGAGGGCTGCCGGCCCGGCTGGCGCCAGCGCAGGGCATCCCCGGTCTCCTGCCACGCACCGTCGGTGGGCGCATGCAGCGGCCCACCCACGCGCTCCAGGCTGCGCAGGGCATCGGGCGCGGCGAGCACGATGCGCACCAGATCGCCCAACACCAGCGGCACGGGCTGCTCGGCGGGCGGCTCCACCTGGAGCAGGCGGTCGCCCACAAGCAGCCCCAGCAGCCCGGCGGCCCCGGGCAACGCCACGACCCGCGCCAGATAGGGCCGGCCGGGGACAATGGGATGACCTTGGACGCCGGACATGGCGGTGCCGGAGGAATGGCGGTGCCGGAGGTACGGCAGTGCCGGAGAAGCGGCGGTGCCGAAGGTACGGCAGTGCCGCTGGAGAGGATTGCCGCGAACCCGGTGCCCCCCACGGGCGCACCAGGCAGATGGGGCACGGGGGCACTCAGCCCTTGACCCGCTCCACATACTCGCCGCTGCGCGTGTCGATGCGCAGCTTCTCGCCCCGCTCGATGAACAGGGGCACGTTGATCACCGCCCCGGTCTCCAGGGTGGCCGGCTTGCGGGCACCGGAAACCGTGTCCCCCTTCACCCCCGGTTCGGTCTCGGTGACCTGCAGTTCCACGAAATTGGGCAAGGAGATGCTGATGGGCGTGTCTTCGAAAAACAGCACCTGCACCTCCAGGTTCTCCTTGAGAAAGCGCGCCTCATCCGCCAGCGTGTCGCCGGGAATCGCCACCTGCTCGTAGCTCTGCTGGTCCATGAAGTGATAGCCGGACTCATCATTGTAGAGATACTGCATGTTGCGCTCCTCCATGGAGGCCGGTTGCAGCTTCTCCCCGGAGCGGTAGGTGCGGTCCAGCACCGCCCCGGTGATCATGTTCTTCAGCTTGCAGCGGGTAAAGGCATTGCCCTTGCCCGGCTTGACGAATTGAAAGTCCACCACCACGAACGGATCGCCATCAATCTGAATTTTCAGCCCCTTGCGGACATCGGATGTTTCGTACACGGACCAAGACTCCCGTTCCTGGTATGGAAAGACTCCGGCATGATCCTCGCCGTGCGAGGGAACTCCATAATCTAGGGATGCGGCCCGGCACTCGTCAAGCGCCCGCGCGCGGCGCGGCGCACGGGCGCATGCCCGCCCGCTCAGAGCGCGAGGCGCTTGCTGAGGAACAGGCGCGGCGAGGGCTCGAAGCCTTGCCGGCGGTACAGGGCCAGGGCGGGGGCATTGTCCGCGTACACCTGCAGATGCAGCGCCCGCACTTCGGCGCGCCGGGCCTCGCCTGCGGCCGCCCGCAGCAACCTGTCCCCCCAGCCCACACGGCGTGCCGCGGGCTGCACGAACAGCTCCGTGACAAAGGCGTCCCGCCCGGCGAATTCCAGGTCGTAGCCGAAGGTGACCACCACGTAGCCCTGCGCGCCATCTCCGGCGTCGGCGAGCAGCACAAAGCCCAGCGTGGTATCCTCCAACAGGCGGGTCAGCGCCGGCGTGACGGCTGCCTCGTGCCAGGGAATCCGCTCCGCCGCGGCGAAATCGCGCAGCATGGGCAGCAACGCCGGGATGTCCGCCGTGGCGGCTCGGCGGATGTGTCCTTCCGTGGTCATGGGCTCACCTTGCCTGAGGTCGGGGGCGCGTTCCGGGTGCCCCCGTCGTTACGTTCTGCCGTGGCGCCCCCACGCGGGTGCCGCCGGGGACAACCTGTGCCGCAGGGCAGCATGCACTGCAGATGCATGGACTTCATATGCATTGACTTCATATGCATTGACTTCAATAGCGATTTTGCCCTATGTTGAACAGTTCTGAATGGCACTTTTTGTCCCTTTGAGGCGGCACCACCGCATGTTTGAAGCTCAAAATGTTTGAAGCACTGACCGAAAAACTCTCCGCCACATTGAGCCGTGTGCGCGGCCAGACGCGGCTTTCCGAGGAGAATATCGCCTCGGCGGTGCGCGACGTGCGGCTGGCCCTGCTGGAAGCGGATGTGAACATCCGCGTCGTGCGCGAGTTTCTGGCGTCGGTGCAGCAGCGTGCCCTGGGCGAGGAAGTGGGCGGGGGCCTGTCGGCGGGTCAGCACTTCATCAAAATCGTGCACGAGGAACTGACGGCCCTGCTGGGCAGCGAGCATCAGCGCCTGAGCCTGCAAGGCAATCCGCCGGTACCGATCATGCTGGTGGGGCTGCAAGGCTCCGGAAAGACCTCCTCGGTGGGCAAGCTGGCGCGCATGCTCAAGGAGGAGGGCAAGGTTCCCTACCTCATTCCCGCCGATGTCTACCGCCCCGCCGCCATCGACCAGCTGAGCATGCTGGCCCGCACCCTGGACGTGGGCGTGTTCCCCGCCACGGTGGAGATGGGCGCGCTGACCATCGTGAAGGACGGCGTGAAGGCCGCTCGCAAGGCGGGGGCGGACGTGGTGCTGATCGATACGGCCGGCCGGCTGGCCGTCGACGAGCCGCTGATGCAGGAGCTGGAGCAGATCCGCAAGGCGGTGAACCCGGAGGAGATCCTGTTCGTCGCGGACGGCATGACGGGCCAGGACGCCGTGAACACGGCCCAGGCCTTCCATGAGCGCCTCGCGCTGACCGGACATATTCTGACCAAGATGGACGGCGACGCCCGCGGCGGCGCGGCCCTGTCCATCCGCGCCATCACCCAGCAGCCCATCAAGTTCATGACGGTGGGCGAGAAGCTGGAGAACCTGGAGCGCTTTCATCCGGAGCGCATCGCCTCCCGCATCCTGGGCATGGGCGACCTGCTCTCCCTGATCGAGAAGGCCCAGGAGACGTTTGACGAGCAGCAGGCGCTGGAACTGCAGCGCAAGATGAGCCGCAACGAATTCACGCTGGAGGATTTTCTCCAGCAGTTGCGCATGTTGCGCAGCATGGGGCCCATGCAGAATCTGCTGGAGATGATGCCCGGCATGAGCGGGGCCATGAAGGGCGCGGTGGACGAGAAACAGTTCACCCGCATCGAGGCCATCATCTGCTCCATGACGCCCGAGGAACGCATCAACCACAACATCATCAGCATGTCCCGGCAGAAGCGCATCGCCCGCGGCAGCGGCACGCGCCCCAACGACGTGAACAAGATGCTCAAGCAGTTCGGCCAGATGCGCAAGATGATGAAAAAGATGTCCCGCATGCGCAATCCGCAGCAGCTCATGCAGCAAATGGCACAGGGTGGCGGGGGTGGCCTGCCGCCGGGATTGATGAAGTGATGAAGCGCCGCGCCGGCCCCCGCCAGGGAGCGTCCGGCCGTCGCACAACGAGGAGATAGTTCGGTTTGGCAACGCGCATCCGTTTGGCCCGGGGCGGCACGAAGAAACGCCCCTTCTACCGCATCGTGGTGGCCGATAAGCCCGCCCCCCGCGACGGGCGGTTCATCGAGCGCCTGGGCAGCTACAACCCGCTGCTGGAGGAGAACAAGTCCACGGTGGACGTGGAGCGGGCCAAGTATTGGCTGACTGTGGGCGCGACGCCCACCGAGCGCGTGCGCAAGTTGCTCACGCTGCACGGCGTGGACGTGCCCGAGCCCAAGGGCAAGGGGCGCGGCGCGACAAAGGCCGGCGCGGAGGCATGAGCCCACGCCCGGCGGGACGGTCATGGCCCTGATCGACCGGGACCGTCTGGTCTGCATCGGGCGCGTGGTGCGGGCCCATGGCCTGCGCGGCGTGGTGCTGGCCCAGCCGCTGACGGCTGCGCCCGAATATTACACCCGGCTGCGGGAAATCATCCTGGACCGTGGCCAGGGCCTGCAGCCGCTGCGCGTGACCCGCTGGGTGCTGCACGGGCGGCAATGGGAGCTGACGCTGGACGGTGTGGGTGACCGGGACGGAGCTGAGGCCCTGATCGGCGCGGAAATGCTGATCCCCGAGGAGGCGCTCAAGCCCCTGGCGGAGGACGAGTACTTTCAGCACGACCTGCTGGGCTGCCGGGTGGAAACCCTGGGCGGTGAGGTGCTGGGACTGGTGACGGGCGTGCTGGAGACGGGCGCCAACGATGTGCTGGAAGTGGCCGGCGGCGGACGCGTGATCATGGTGCCCATGCTGGCCCAGGTGGTGAAGTCGGTGGATCTCGCGGCGCGGCGCATCTGCATCGAGCCCTTGCCCGGACTGCTGGAAGAGGACGAATGAGGCATGCACATCGATATCCTCACCCTCTTCCCGGAACTGTTTGCCCCGTTCCTGGAAACGGGCCTCATCGGCCGCGGCGTACAGCAGGGGCTGCTGCACATCGCGCCGGTGGACTACCGCGAGTTCGGCCTGGGCCGGCATCGGCGCGTGGATGATGACCCCTACGGGGGCGGCGCGGGCATGGTGCTGCGGCCCGAGCCGGTGTTCCTGGCCGAGGAGCAGCGGCGGCGGGTGCACCAGCGCGAGGGACGGGATTTGTGGCGTGTGCTGTTCACGCCCCAGGGCCGGCCATTCGATCAGGCCAAGGCCCGCGAGCTGGCGGCCCGGCCCCAGGCGCTGCTGCTGATCTGCGGGCGCTACGAAGGCTTTGACGAGCGCATTCGGCAGGCCGGGGCCGACGAGGAGATTTCGCTCGGGGATTTCGTCACCCTGGGCGGGGAAGTGGCCGCCATGGCGGTGATCGAGGCGGTGGCGCGGCTGGTGCCCGGGGTGCTGGGCAACCCGGCGTCCCAGGCTGAGGAGTCGTTCAGCGACGGCATCCTGGAATATCCGCAATACACCCGCCCCCCGGATTTCCGGGGCATGCAGGTGCCGGAGGTGCTGCTTTCCGGCGACCACGGCGAAATCGCCCGGTGGCGGCGCGAGCAGGCCATGCAGCGCACCCGGGCGCGGCGCCCGGAACTGCTGAGCCGGTGCGTCGATGCCGCGGATGGTGCGGTGACAACCGACGGCGCGGTGCAGGATGGTATAGCAAAGAACGACGGTGTCGTGACGGACGACGGTGTGGCGAAGGACGACGGCGAAGCGAGGGACAGGAAACACGGCCGGGATTGATCCGGCGGTAACAGGCCGCCGCGACAGCGCGGCGACAATCAGACGGCCCCACTGGGGCCATGCTTAGGGACGGCCCCACCGGGGCCTAGGTTTAGACGGTCCCGCTGGGACCTATGCTTACGGAGAGTCGGAAGCCATGAGGCAGCCATTGATCCAGTGGGTGGAATCGCAGCAGTTGCGCGACGACCTCCCCAACCCGCCCATCGGGGCACAGGTGCGGGTCAACTACCGCATCGTGGAAGGCGACAAGGAACGCGTCCAGGCCTTCGAAGGCGTACTGATCGCCAAGCATGGCGGCCCGGGCAGCGCCACGTCCACCTTCACGGTGCGCAAGGTCTCCCAGGGCTTCGGCGTGGAGCGGACGTTTCCGCTGCATTCGCCCCGCATCGAGAGTGTGCAGGTGCTGCGGCGCGGCCGGGTGCGGCGCGCAAAGCTGTATTACCTGCGCCAACGCTTCGGCAAGAAGGCGAGGATTCAGGAAAAGACCTGATGCCCGATTTCCGGATCGAATCCGCATTGGCCGAGCAGGGCTTTGCCCTGGTGGCCGGCGTGGACGAGGCGGGCCGCGGCCCACTGGCCGGGCCGGTGGTTGCCGCGGCGGTGATCCTGCCGGAGGGACTGCTGCTGGACGATTCAAAACGCCTCTCCGCGCAGCAGCGCGAGGCGGCGTATGTGATGATACGGCGGGTGGCCCGGGCCTATTGCACCGTGGCCGTGGGACCGGCGCAGATTGACCGGATCAACATTCTGCGCGCCACCCTGGAAGGCATGGCCAGGGCCGTGCAGCGGTTGCGGGTGCAGCCGCAATACGTGCTGGTGGACGGCAACCAGTTGCCGCCGTTGGCCCTGCCCTGCCAGGCGGTGGTGAAGGGCGACCGCACGTGCAATTCCATCGCGGCTGCCTCGATTCTGGCCAAGGTGGCGCGGGACCGCATCATGACCGCCTATGGCAGCCGCTACCCCGGCTGGGGCTTCGCGGGCCACAAGGGGTACGGCACGGCGGCCCACCGAGAGGCCATCGGCCGCCTGGGCCCGAGCCCGATTCACCGGCGCTCCTTTCGCGGATGCGAGGCGCCATGAGCGAGCCGCGCAGCACACGGCAGCGGGCCCTGGGTGTGCGGGGCGAGGCGCTGGCCGCGACGTACCTGGAGCAGCAGGGCTACCGGGTGCTGGAACGGAACTACCGCTGTGCGCTGGGCGAGCTGGATCTGGTCGTGGCGGATGCGGCATATGTGGTATTTGTAGAGGTCAAGACACGGCAGGGTCAGGCGGCATTGCACCCCTCCCTGTCGGTGACCCGGCGCAAGCAGGCGAAGGTGCGGCAGTTGGGCGAGCACTATCTGACCCAGCATCCGGCGCTGACCCTGCAACCCCGCTTCGACGTGGTGGCGATCACGGCGGACGGTGGGACAGAGAAGATTGAACATCTGCCGAATGCCTTTTGACGGCAGGGCAGATAGGGAATTTGGCGGCAGGCCCGTGGTGGAAACACAAGCCGGCCGCCGGATGGATGACAGTGACATGGCCGCGTGATGCGGCCCAGGCGAGACCATCAGAAAGGGTGCAGCATGGCCAACCATAAATCCGCGCTGAAGCGGATGCGGCAAAACGAAAAACGGAATACCCGCAACCGGGCCCTGCGCTCCAGTTTGCGCACAGCCATCAAGAAGTACCGCGCCCTGCTGGAAGGCAAGGAGCTGGAAACGGCGGCAGCGGACTTTCCCAAAATTCAGAAAGTGCTCGACAAGGCGGTCACCAAGGGAATTCTGCATCCCAGCAATGCCGCCCGCAAAAAATCCCGTCTGGCGGCTGCGTTGCGGCGCGCCCAGGCGGCCTAACACGGCGCAGGCTCCACCCAGGGAGCCGCCGGCGACAGTTCAGGAGCAGGACAAGACCATGTTAAAGGGGATGTTGGGCCGCAAAATCGGCATGACCCAGATTTTTCTGGAAAACGGAGAGCGCGTGCCGGTGACCGTGGTGGAAACGGGGCCCGTGACCGTGGTGCAGGTGAAGACCATGGCAACCGACGGCTACGAGAGCGTCCAGGTAGGCTACGAGGAACAGACCAAGGAAAAGCTGGTCAACCGCGCCCTGCAGGGACACTTCAAGGATGTCGCGCCCACCAAGACCCTGCGCGAGTTCGGGGTGGACAACATCGGCGATGTGCAGGTGGGCCAGACCTTCGACCTGACCATCTTCGAGGAAGGCGAGTCGGTCAACGTCTCCGGCATCTCGAAGGGCAAGGGCTTTCAGGGCGTGATCAAGCGCCACGGCTTCAAGGGCGGCCCCGGTGGCCACGGCTCGCGCTTTCACCGGCAGCCGGGCTCCATCGGTAACCGCACCTTTCCGGGCCGCGTGTTCCCCGGCAAGCGCATGGCCGGCCACATGGGCGGCAAGCGCGTGACCACCCGCAACCTGGTCATCCAGCGTGTGATTCCGGAGAAGAACCTGCTGTTGATCAAGGGGGCCATTCCCAGCCACAATGGCGCCCTGGTGGAAATTCACAAGCCCGCCTAGGCCCACCGGCAGCCCCCGCCGCACCCGGTAGCTGCCGGGCCGGCCTGCATTCGCCGCCGGCCAGGCTCGTGTCGCCCGGACAACCGCCGGGCGGCCGGCCAGCGCCCGATCATCCAGCACCGCAGCCGCGCTGCCCGTCCGCATCTCTCGGGCAGCACCGGCACACCGCCATTACAGCTTGCGTTCCTTGCCCAGCACGTCCTTGTTGATCACCCGCGGCGGCTTGCCGTCCAGGTAGCCGAGTATGTCTTCCACCGTCTCTCCGTAGAAGATGCGGTAGGTGCCGGCCGTCACGTAACCGATGTGGGGCGTGATGAGCAGGTTCCTCGTGCGGCGGAAGGGATGGTCCGCGGCCAGGGGCTCCTCCTCGAACACGTCGATCCCGGCCCCGGCGATCCGGCCATTGTTGAGGGCCTCGGCCAGGGCCTGTTCGTCCACGATGGGCCCGCGGGAGGTATTGACCAGGTACGCGGTGGGCTTCATGCGCGCCAGTTCCGCCTTGCCGAGCAGGCCGCGCGTGCGGTCGCTGAGCACCACATGCACGCTGACGATGTCGGCCTGGGCCAGCAGCTCCTCCTTGCTCACCTTGCGCACGTTGCATTCCCGCGCCCGCTCCTCGGTCAGGTTCTGGCTCCAGGCCAGCACATTCATGCCGAAGGCGTTGGCCACCGCGGCCATCTGGCCCCCGATGCGCCCCAGCCCGAGCAGTCCCAGCGTGGCCCCCTCCAGGTCCAGTCCCACGTCGATCTGCCAGGCCCCGTCCTTGACGGCCTGAATCTCGCCCAGCAGATCCCGCGTCAGGCAGTGGATCAAGCCCCACGTCAGCTCCGAGGTCGCCCGCTCCTTGTACCCGGTGCCGGAGCAGACGATGCCCAGCCGCGTGCAGGCCGCCATGTCGATGGAGGCGTTGCGGGCGCCCGTGGTGATCAGGTACCTCAGGTTGGGCAGCCGCTCCAGCAGCGACGCGGGAAAGGGCGTGCGCTCGCGCATGGCCTGGATGAACTCGAAGGGCTCCAGACGCTTCACCAGCGCATCCTCATCCGTCAGGTGATCGCTGAACGCCTCCACCTGGAAGTCCCCCGGCAGGCGGCTCCAGTCCGCATAGTCCAGCGCCACGTTCTGATAGTCATCGAGCAGGGCTACCCTGGGCATTCCGTTCTCCTGTGCGTTGTCGCGTGTTCCCGTCGCATTGTCGCGCGGACCCGCCATCGGGCCGTGGTGCAGCGCCGCCATCCCCCAAGGACGTGCAGGGCATTCATACCAGAGGCAGCCCGGTGAGCAAAGCCGGCGGCGTCAGGCAAGCAAAGCCGACGGCGCCTGACCAACACAGCCGGCGTCAGGCAAGCAACGCCGGCGGCGTCAGGCAAGCAACGCCGGCGGTGGCCCCCGGCACGAGGATTCGTTATAACCGTGGCGGGGACATGGGGCGTCGGGAAGGCTTGCGCCATCCCCAGGCAGGAGTTTGCATGCAACACGAAACCCAGGTTGACCTGATCCGCCGGCTCGGCGAGCTCATCGATGCGGGCACCAAGTGCATGCCCGGGCCGGAGCGTACGAACCCGATCTCCGACTAAGTCGGGAGGCTCACGGACAGTCACATAGCCTAAGGGATACCCGATGAATCAGACTTCCACGACTTGGCAGGTCACCGGCCTTATCCTGGCCGTAGGCGGGCTATTTGGGGCAACATTCGTACTCATCAAGATTGCGCTTACCAGCATCACGCCGATCACTATCGCGCTTCTGCGACTGAGTATCGCTACCGTGCCATTGGTGATGTTGGTCTACTGGAAAGGGATGCGCATGCCACGCCTCGGTCGTGTGTGGGGCTCGTTCACCGTGCTAGGTCTATGTAATGGGGCCATCTTTTATCTTCTGCTCAACTGGGCATCGCAATATATCGAAGCCGGGTTGGTAGGGATCCTGGTCTGCACGGCACCCATTCTTACTGCGCTACTGGCGCACTGGTTCACGGGGGATGAGCGCCTGCGGCCCACGACAATCATTGGGGTCCTGCTAGGATTTGCGGGCGTTGTCCTCCTACTGGGCCCTGAGATGCTGCTGCGGCTGGAACTAGTGGGCATGCGTCCGTGGGGCGTGTTGGCAATGCTTGGCGCTGCCCTGTGCGCCGCCATTGCTGCCGTGCACGGCCGGGTGCTGCGCGAGGTACCGCCGCTGATAACCGCCACAGCTCAGCAGATCACGGGAACGCTGGCCATCTTTCCCATCGCGCTGGTCTATGAAAGTCCGTTCCTCCTAACTCCGCGCTGGCAGGATTGGCTGGCAGTTGCCACCGCTGCGGTAATGGGGACCAGTTTGGCGTATATCCTGTTCTTCAGAATCTTGGCCATGGCAGGCGCCACACGCACGATTCTCGTGACCTACGTCACTCCCTTTGCCTCGGTGATCCTCGGTGCGCTGATTTTAGGGGAACGCTTGTCATGGCAGGCATTTGCTGCATTGGGGCTGCTGTTGCTGAGTGTCGGACTGGTCAGCGGGTTAGTGGATGAAGTGCGCCTCCATCTGCGTCGTGCTGCACCTGCATTGGAATTCGGCAAACCCAACGATGGAGAGTGACTGAAACCCACTTCACCTTCGGGCGCTACGAGCCGATCCTGGGCTGGTGGCACGACGCCGTGCGCGCCGCCCTGGCGGAATAGTCGGGCGGCATTTCCCGGCGCCTATCCCTTGATGCCATAGGGACCGAACAGGTCGCGGCTGATGACCACGTTCTGGATTTCCGTGGCGCCGTCCAGGTACTGGGCCATCTTGGCGGCGACCAGATGCCGCCCCACCACGTAGTCATCCTTCATGCCGTTGGCGCCCATCACCTGCATGCAGTCGGCCAGCCCGGAGAGCGCCACGCGCGTGGCGAACTTTTTGGCATGGGCCGCCGCCGCGCTGGCCCGCTCGCCCTTTTCCAGGTCCGTCCAGGCCTTGTCGGCCAGCAGCCGCGCTGCCTCCAGGTTGGTGGCCACATCGGCGAGCATCCACTGCACCCCCTGAAAGCGCGCCACGGGCCCGCCAAAGGCCTGGCGCTTGGCCACGTATGCCGTGGCCTCCTCCAGCCCCGCGCGCAACAAGCCGCAGCACATGGAGGCCACCGAGGCGCGGGCCACGTCTATGGCGGCAAAGGCCGCCTGCAGCCCCTTGCCGGGGGGGATGAGCATGCAGTCCTCGGGCACCGTGCAGTTCTTGAAGCGTACCCCCGCCATGCCCAGGGCGTTGCCGCCCAGCATGTCGTATGAGGGCACCACGTCGATGCCCTTGGTCTTGCCGTCCACGAGGAACAGGGCGATGCCCTTGGCCCCGCTGCCCGGCTTGGTCTGGGCATAGACGATGTAGAAGTCGGCCTGCCCGGCCATGGTGATCCATGACTTCTCGCCGGAGATGCGCCAGCCCTTGCCCTTGCGCTCGGCGGTGGTGGTGATGGCCGCCGCGTCGCTGCCGGACTGGGGCTCGGTGAGGCAGAAGATGCCCAGGCTCTCCCCTTTCAGCATCTTGGGCAGGTAGGCCTTGCGGTGGGCCGGTGTGCCATGTTCCGCGATGCTCCAGCCCACGTAGTTGTGGGCGAACAGGGGCAGGGCCAGGCTCAGGGAGCCGGCGGCGATCTCCTCCTCGATGCGGGCCGCCACCAGGTAGCGCAGGCCGGGGCCGCCGTGTTCCTGGGGCAGCAGCACCAGGCCGAAACCCGCCTTGGACACGGCGCGCAGGGCGTTCTTGGGCAGCTTGCCCTTGCGCTCCCAAGCCGCAGCTTCCGGCAGGACTTCCTGCTTGGTGAACTTGCGGGCGGCCTTGATGAGCGCCTTCTCGTCGGCGGTGAATTCGTATCGCATCGCTTGACTCCTGGGTTGCCGGGCGGTGTCTGACCGGCACGGTATGCAATGGGGTGAGGGCGGCGCGCCGCCCGATTCGGTCTAGCGCCCCTGGAAATTGGGGTCGCGCTTTTCCAGCAGGGCGCGGATGCCCTCTCCGGAATCCTCGGTCTCGAAGGTGGCGCTTTGCACCCAGGCTTCCCATTCGGCGGCGGGGCGTGGATTCCAGTCCATGTGGCGGAACAGGGAGCGCTTGATCCACTTCACGGCGATGGGGGCGCATTCGGCAATCTCGTCGGCCAACTCGCGCGCCTTGGGCTTCACGGCGTCCGGCTCCTCCGCATAGTTGGCCAGCCCCAGCGTGGCGGCTTCCTCCCCGGTGATCAGCCGTCCCGTGAACAGCAGCTCCGCGGCGCGGGGCATGCCGATCAGCCGCGGCAGCAGCCAGGTGGTGGACATGCCCGTGTGCAGCCCCAGCTTGGCGAAGTTGGCCCCGTAACGCGCCTCCTTGTTGGCCACGCGGATGTCGCAGACCATGGCCAGCCCCATGCCCCCGCCGACCGCATGGCCGTTCAGGGCGCCCACCACGGGCACATCCAGGTCCAGCACGTGCAGGAACGGGCTGTAGATGCCGATGGAGCGGGCCTGGGCCTGGAGAATGTTGGTCTGCTCGCGCTCGGGCAGGGAACTGCGGCGAAAGTCCGCGCCGGCGCAGAAGGAGGAGCCATTGCCGGTGATGATCAGGCAGCGCACATCCTCCGAGCTCTTCACCTTGTCGATCATGTCGTGAAACAGGGTCATCACCTCCGGCGTCATGCTGTTGCGGTTGTCCGGACGGTTGAGCGTGATCGTGGCGATATGGCCGTCGATATCGAACAGAATGGGGTCGGTGGACATGGGGCCGTCCTTTCAGCAATGACGGGTTGGTCAGTCTTGAAACGCCGTGGCGACATCTCTAGGATGAAGCGCTATTGCGCAGTCGTGATGGCTGTTGACACCACTTTAGCGCAAACCTTGTCAAGCACCACCGCCGCGCGGGCACCGTCGCCGTGCGCCGGCATGGCCCGGAGAGACCCATGGAACAGACCGTCGGCGAGCATTTCGTGCTGGGCTTTTCCGGATCGGTGGTGCCGGACTGGCTGCGGCGCTTCGCCGGGCGCTTCGGTCTGGGGGGCGTGATCCTCTTTGACTACGATTGGCAGCGGGATGTGCCGGAGCGCAACATTCTGGACAAGGCCCAGCTCGCCGAGCTGTGTGCGGGGATCCATGCCCTGCCCGGGCGGCCCCTGGTGCTGGTGGATCAGGAGGGCGGGCGCGTGCGGCGGCTCAAGGAGGCGCGCGGCTTTGCCGGCCTGCCCAGCCAGGAGGCCCTGGCCCGGCTGCCCCT
>Ga0326597_10003482_pt1 | contig 22692 bp, 32 predicted proteins | sample RVTome_12_FD_203789 | JGI IMG/M metagenome (GOLD analysis project Ga0326597, IMG submission 203789) | Soil microbial communities from uranium-contaminated site in the Upper Colorado River Basin, Wyoming, United States - RVT100D185 | ecosystem: Environmental > Terrestrial > Soil > Contaminated >...
CGGGAGTTCAAGCGCGCGCAGGTACCGAAGATGCGCGCTGTGCTTACGATGTGCAGCATCCCGCAAATGGCGGTGCGCGGCCTGGAGGCGGACGATCTGTGCGCCTACTTGACGCGGGAGGGTACCATGCCGGGGAGGTTGTTCAAGGACGCGCTGGTCGTATCGACGGATTCCGACCTGGTGCAGCTCGTGCGCGATGGTGTACGCGTGTACAACCCGACGACGCGGGCGATGTACTACAGGGCGGTCAACAAGGCGACGGGGGAGTTCGCGATCATGGCGGCGGGAGCGAGGAAGATGGAGCAGGAGGTCGCGCCAACGCCGCTGACTTACGTACTGCGTCGGGCACTCTGCGGGGACAAGTCGGACTCGATCCCAGGAGTACGCGGTATCGGCGCGGTGCGTGCTCGGCAGATCGTGAACTTCCCCGTAGAGAGGTGGTGGCCCGCGCACGTGCGTGGTGGTGATTCGACCTCGCTGTGCGAGGTGCTGGGAGATCGCGCGAGGGACCGCGACGGGTTGAAGTTGGGCGAGGCGGCGCGCTCGGCTGTACTGGAGTTCACGCAGCGCGGGTCGGCACTTCGCGCCGGGTTGATCGGCTCGGCGTGTGAGAGTGCGCGGGCACTGAGTGCGCTGGACGTGACGATCATCCTGACGTACCTGCGCGACGGGAGGGGCGTAGCGGGGGGAGTTGTTCCGTCGGCCGTTCGCGGCGTCGGTGGTTGTCGTGCTCAATTTATCCTGGACGTGTGTGCCGCGCCTGAGCGCGTGAGACGTTTCGGTGTCCTGTCTCGCGCGCCTATGGATGCGCACCACGCGGCGCTTCACCCGTTCACCGTGTTCTTTCGCCGGCTAGAGTTCGAGTGGGCAGAGTACCCGGTGAGCGTCTCGCGCGTGTACGACGCGATCGTAGCCGCCGGTGGGCCGGTGCTGCGCGGGGACTTGCGGAAGCTGTCGTCCCGAAAGGCGTTGATGGGGATATGAAGGAGAGAGTCTTTCGCCCGATGGGCGTCGAGGTGGTCGTGTACCCGCCGCGCAGCTTAGACGCTGCGTGCGCTTCTATGCGCGTGGGCTCGTACAGGATGGCGGCGTTCAGTGATCTACAAGCGCACGCGTGGCAGGCCGCGACGTGCGGGCGCGATCGCGTGGGTGACTGCGTCTCGTGCGTAACGCGCGTGTTCGGTGTAGCGATCCAGACTGCCTGTAACTCGGTCGCGTTCCTCGGCGACTTCTTTGAGGCTAAGGGGGCTGTGCGCGTGGACGTGGCCGCGCGCGTATACGATGCGTTCATGTACGGTGTGAAGAATTTCGTGCGGGCAAATCAGCATGTATTCGTAGTCGCCGGGAATCACGACTACCATCGCGACGAGGCGTCGGTCTCCCTGCTCAGTCACGCCTTATCTGATATGGTGCACGTGTACACAGATGCGTCCGTCAACGCGCCGCGCGGGGGAGCTGCTGCGTACTCGCACAGCGGCGTACAGATCAACGCGTATCCGTATCGTCGCGGTGTAGTCCCCCCGCCCGACTACTCGGCGTCCGACGCGTTGATAGGGCTGTCGCACGAGACGGTGGGCGGCGCGTGGGTCGCGCGCGGGGTGGCGGAGTCGTCCGTTAGTGGATTGGAGACGGCGAGCAAACTGCCGCCGGTCGTGCTCCAGGGGCACTACCATAGGCCGCAGGTGCGACGCGTCAGACACTCGGACACGCGGGATCACCACAGCCTCGTCGTGGTGGTCGGCGCTCCGATGGCGCATGACTGGAGCGACTTGGACGCACCGAACGATCGCGGGTGCGTGATCCTTGAGGTATTGGGGTCTGGAGGCGATGTCGTAGATCAAGTGAGAGTTCATCGTATCGTGTTCGACGACCTCCCGCGCTTCGTGAGCGACGCGTCGAAGGCGCGCGACTGCGACTTCGTCCTGCCGTCGGCTGGCGTGACGGCGAAGACGCGGAGCGCGGCGGGTAGAGCGGTCGAGGCGCTGGGCGCGACGTACGATGCGCGCGCCCTCGTCGAGACGTACGTACGCGCGGAGCGCGGCATCCCAGCCCCGTACGCGCTGCCTAAAGATGTGCGGCGGCTGGTGGAGATCGGCGTGGAGTGCATGATGGGCGGGAGGAGCGGACGGTGATCGAGGTACACTGGGCGACCTTAGTCGCGTCGTACGTCGTCGCGTTGTTTCTCGGCGGTGTTCTCATGTACGGGCATACGATATGGACGCAGGCGCGGGAATTTTATGTCATAACGAGGAAGCTGCGGGGAATGGAACGACTAATCAAGGAGATAGCGCATGCGCGGGAGGAGGTGGTTAAAGAATCCGGCGAGGGAGCGCGTGACGGCTCTGGGGGACGCGGAGGAGGTGATACCGCGTAGGCTGCGGGTGGAGGCCGCGAGCCGCGTCCCGGCTGGGTGGCGGCTGACGCGCGACTCTGATGCGCGCTCCGGGTACGTACTGAGTCGACTACTCGGGTTGGAGGTGCAGGTGCCGGTACTGTCGATGGCCACCGCTGCGGCCCGGTGCGTAGTGAGTCGACGCGACGAGGAGAACGCGAGTACAGACGCGCGCGCGGATACGGTATTGTCCTACCTGTACGGGCGCATCCAGGCCCACGAGGGTTCTCCCGTAGTGCGCGTGCAGGCGATGCAGCAGCTACTCGACGTCATGTATGGGACGGCTATATGCGCCCCTGACGCGGCGGTCGAGGCGGTGCGGGAGGCGCTGCGGCGTTCAGACGCGGATGACGGTAATTTATACTTCGGGCGGCACGTCGGGATCGCGGCGTCCATAGACGACGGCGTAGACGCGGTACTCGTGCGCGGGACGTTGCGCGGCGTTCGCGCCGACGACGTGACGCCAGACTCCATCTCTGCGGCGGTCGCGTCGGTCACGTCCTGCTCTACCGTTCAGCCGTACTTCGACGGGGCAGCGCTGCGGGAGAGCGCCTCGGAGTACGTGGCGCACTACGCCGCTCTGCGCGTCGTCAAGTGCCTCTCGACGGCGTGCGTGACTGGGAGGTGTGACGCGCGGTCTACGCTCGCGTTCTTGCGGAACCTGTCGCGGATGGTCGGTGTGCCCTACAACGATGCGGTACACACTCACCTTCCCGCGCTCTACCGCGTCTTGTTCCCGGAGTCGGTCGAGCCGGGTTCTGACTACGCGCGTCACGTATCCTCGATGGACTCGTCCGATCTAGCTGTAGAGCAGTACGCCGCGTGTGCGTGCCTGCTCGCGGGTAGTCTGACCACGATGGCCGCACCGTGTTACGTCGCGTCTGGCGACAACCTCGCGTCCGTGTGCGTGCGCCTCGTGTCATCGCTCGCGCGCGACTGCTCCGGCATGATGGTGGAACTCACCGGGACGTATCTCACAGTCGTAGGTACGCGCGCCGAGGACGACTGGGGCGCGCTAGTCGGCCACGTACTGTGCATCGTGTTGGGCTTCGCGGGCGTATCTGACGAGGATGCGCACTCAGCGGTTGTCGAGGCCGTTGCGTCCGGGGACTACAGACGCGCGGCTATGGAGATCGTAGCGGCCCTGGGTGGTGCACCAGTCGACGACCCGCTGCGGCGCATGCAGCAGCAGCTATCGCGAGTGACGTTTACACCGACCGGACGTGTATACTTGACGCCGAACAGCCAGCTTCTCGTCGCGAGGGGCGCGAAGATGTACCTCCACCCGGACCTAGCCGCCCTCATGTTCGGTGGGCGCGAGTACGCGGAGATCGCGCTGCGGTGCTTCGAGCGCGTCTGCGACCCGTCTAGCGTTCTTCTTGACGAGGACGTGTACGCGCTCGCCTCCTCGGCGGTGTGGGGCGGGGTCGGGTCGATCGAAGCGGCGCGGGAGCAGATGACGTGGGTGTAGCGTACTCGCTTCGGCTCGCTAGCGTGTGGGTGAAGAACTTTGGGTTGGTCCGAGACTCCGGTGTCGTGTTGTCCGCAGAGGGCGCGGCGTACTTCGTCGACGGGGTGAATGAGGACGACGACTGCGCGTCCTCCAATATGAGCGGGAAGACCACGCTGTTCAACGCCGTCACGTACAGCGCGTACGGGTGCGACGTGACCGGGGAGAAGATGGCGGGGTCGCGCGCGATCGGGGTACACGGCTGGTCGTCCAGTGTACTCGCTTTCTTCCGCGTGGTCGGGCGGATGGAGCGCGACGGGCGGGAGGTATGGGGAGTGGCCGTCGAGCGGTCGCGCGAGGACGCCCGACACGGCGCGCGTGTGCGACTGTGGTACTTAGATCACAGTCACGATGGCGTGCTCCTGGACTCCGTTGCGCCGGACGTAGATGGGCCGGAGGCCGAGGTCGACGACGTAGTACAGTCGATATTCGGTCCTCGCGATTTGTTCCTGGCGTCGTGCGTGTTTGCGCGCGGGGACGGGTACGCCTCCTTCGCCGCGCGCACGCGCAGCGAGAAGAATCGCGTGCTCGACTTGATCGTGGACAACGAGGACTTAGAACGCGGGCGCGAGTACGCGGCGTGCAAGCTGCGCGAGGCGCAGGAGCGCGAGAGCCGTCTAACCGGGGCTGTGGACGCACTACAGCGCGTCGAGGAAGACGCGGTAGCGGAGGCGCGCGCGGCGTTGGGGGCTATCGGCGTCGACCTCGACGCGGCGCAGGAGGAGGTGGATCGCCTCGCGACGGAGGTGCGCGTCGCTAGGGTCGAGGCGGACAGGTGCGAGGCGGAGTATGACCCGGTGGAACGCGCCCTCCCAGCCGCGCGCGCCAAGTTGGACGAGATGAGGGACGACCTCAATAAGTTCAGGCGTCTAGCACGAGACGCACGCAGCGCCGCGGGCAGGGCCGTGGAGGAGGCGCGCAGGGTCGTCGTTGGGCTTCGGGCAATGGATCGCGCGCAGCGCGCGGCGTACATGTGCGAGGCGTGCGGTACCGTGCTCGGGGCAGACGCGCACAAGGAGGAGTTACTCGCTGCGACGATGAGGTGGGAGCGTTACGTATACGAGAGCATGTGCGTCTTCGAGAAGCACGCTGCCCGTGTCATCGACGCACGGAGGAAGTACGCTACTCACAAGATGCGCGTCGTCGCGCTGGAGGCGCGGGGCGGTGAGCTGTCTGGGTTACTGGGGGACGCGTACGCGGCACTGCGCGCGGCGCACGCGTCGCTCACCGCTGCGCGCGTTCGTGCCAGCGAGGCGGCGAAGCACAGCGATCAGTTCAGGGACAAGGTGACAGGAAGACTGCGGCGCGTGCGCCGCGATCTGTGGGTCGCGCGGTTCAAGTTACGCGTAGCGCATCGGTCGGCGGAGCGGTACGCGTACTGGCGTACGGCGTTCGGCCCGACTGGCGTGCGTCGAGCGCGCGTGGATGCGATAGTCCCGGTGCTCAACCAGTTCGCCGATGCGTACTCGCGCGTGCTGTTCGGGGACGCGATGCAGGTGCGGTACTCAGCTTCCCGCGCTGGTTCCGGTGGTAGGGAGGTCGAGGACTTCACGGTTTCGCTCGTCCTGCGTGACGGGTCGGAGGCGGTGTCACCGTCGGCGGGGCAGCGTACCCGACGCGACGTAGTGCACATGATGACCATGTGCGACCTGGCGTCCGCGCTGGGGCGCAGGCGCGTGGACTTGCTCATGTTCGACGAGGCGTTCGCCGCGCTCGACGAGGTCGGCGCGCAGGCAGTGGTAGACTTGCTGGCGCAGCGGAGCGGCGGCGCGTCGGCGACGATACTCGTCGCTGAGCACGACGCGGAGCTGTCCAGGAACTTCGCGCGGCGGATCGTCGCGCGGCGGCGGGGTGGTGAGGTGACGTATGAGTGCGAATAGCTCGATACTCGGCGCAGATCGTCACCTGCTGATCGCCGTCGACCCAGGCGCGAGTGGGGCGGTGGCGGCGTGCTACGCGCACGCGCCGACGCGGCCGCGAGTCTACAAGATGCCGCGTGCGGTCTCCGACGTGATCGCTCTGTTCGCGTGGCGCGTCGCGTCAGACTTCCCGGAGGCGACGAGGGCGACCGCGCTCATGGAGTTCGTCGGGCATCACCGCGCCGGGAACGCGAGCGCTGGGTCGTCTAAGTTCGCGCGCCACTGCGGGCACTTAGAAGCCGCCCTCATCGCGGCCAAGATGCGCACGTGGTCGGTCGCGCCTCACGTCTGGATGGCGAAGTTCCGGGAGGCCGCGTCGATTAATGAGTGGGTCACGGGACCGGCCGGGGAGGCGCAGCGGGCGCGCAAGCGGATACTCCACGACGCGGCGCGTCGACTGTACCCGGCGTCTCGTGTTACGATGTACGCCTCGGACGCTATGGCGCTCCTGTGGTTGCTGGCGCAGTCACCGGAGTCGCCGCCGGGAGTCGAGTTGTCCAGACGAACCTAGATGCGGGAGGCGCGACGTGGCGAAGAAGTCGAAGCGTAAGGGGGCCGTCACGCAGGCGCGCATTACGTTCGAGCAGTACGACGCGATGCGCCAGACGTACTTCAACACTGGCAGCATCAGCAAGGCCGCCGAGGCGGCGGGGGTAAAGACGGACAGTGCTGCCCGATACATCAAGTTCCCGTACCCGGAGTACGGCGGCGAGGACTCCATTGCGGACTGGGCCGCGAAGCGTCGCATGGAGTACAAGGAGGAGGCGGGGCACCGCGCGAAGGTCGTCCAGGATGCCGCGCTGGTCGCGCTTAATTCCCTTTTGCTGAGCATCCTTGAGCCGGTGCGCGGGATGCGTCTCCAGGTCAAGGGCGTCAGGCAGGATAACGGCACCGTGCTGGTCGATGCGAAGGAGCTGGGCCGCGTCGTTCGGGCGTTTCAGACGGTAGAGTACGTACACGCGCGCGTCAACGACCGCGTCTTCAACCTGACTGCCGGGCGGGAGGGGGAGACGCCGCAGGGAGGCGCGCAGCCAGGCGCGGTCAGCGTCAACGTTGCCTTCTTCGGTGGTGGGTTTCAGGGACAACGCGACGTGGGCCAGCCGGTGTTCCGCGCGCCGCAGAATCCGCGCACCCTGTTCGAGCACTCGCTGTCGCTGGGGAGCCGCAATGCACACTTGATGAATCGCTTAGGGTCGGAGGATCACGAGATGATTGTGGAGGCGGCGCGTCGCGGGCACGCGCGCAGGCTCGAAGCGGCGCGCGAGGAGTACGCGAGTGGGCAGTCGGCCCGAGATTGATCGGCGCAGCGAGGCGTATCGCGCTCGCATCAGGGAGTTGATGCGGCGCAAGGCGCGCGAGCGCGAGACGGATCGCAGGAACCCGCGCAGCGTCGACGCCGTGGCTGCCCCGTCCTCGATGGAGCAGGCGGTCGAGTTAGTGTCCGGGTTGCAGGGCACGGACGCGCGGGACGCGGTCGACCAACTGCGGCGTGCTCCTACGCTCGAAGCGGAAGCGGTGGCGTTCGCCGAGGACGTAGCGCGCGGGGACGTCCCGTTCGATCTGGCCGACTACATGCTCCGGCAGGTCGACATGGAGTACTTCGCGGAGTGCTTCCTCCCCCACCACTTCACCAACAGGCACACGCACCCGCGCATCGGGGAGAAGCGAATATTCCACCCGGACTTTCACGGCGACCTCGCGCGGATGTTCAGCGCGATCGCCTACCGGAGGGTTACGACGCCACTCGTCGTCGCCGGGTTCCCCGAGTCCGGGAAGACGACGATGTGCTCTCTGCTGTTCCCGATTCACAATATCTGCCACGGCGGGTTCGTGTACACGAGCAGCGGGGAGGTAGTGGACCTGACGAAGCGGTTCCACCTCTACGTCTCCGCCGTCGAGACGAACGCGCGGCGCCTGATGAACGGCGTCCTGGAGGAGTTCGAGAGCAATCAGGCGCTCGTGACCGCGTACGGCCCGATGTACCACGACCCGCACACTGGGAAGAAGGGGAGCCGGGAGTGGGCGGTCAACAAGGCGACGACCACGAACGGCGTGCACCTGGAGGCGCGCTCGCGGCGCGGTAAGTTTCGCACGCTGAAGTGGCGGCAGTATCGCCCAGACCTCGGGATCGCCGACGACATCGAGACGGACGACGGCGTGCTCTCGCGTAGCGAGCGGGACAAGATGATCCGGTTCTTCTTCAACGTGTTCATGCCGCGCTTCGCGCAGGACAGGGGTAACGTGATCATCCTCGGGAACCTACTCGACGAGCAGAGCCTGATGGCGCAGCTCGTTCGCCACGGCGCGCGCGAGGGGTGGGAGACGCGCATCTACAGACTGTATGAGATGGACGAGCGCGGGGAGAAGGTCTATCTCATGCCCGACCACTACGGGGAGCGGTACGAGCGGGAGAAGCGTGAGCAGCTCATGGGTGACTCGGTCGTGTTCCGCCAGGAGTATCTCCAAGACCCGGCGGCGAGCGACGCGGAGCTGCGGCTGGACGACTTCGCGGGGTACGAGCGCGACCACTACTACAGGATCGAGGGTCGATGCTACAAGTACATGGCGGTCGACCCGGCGGCCAGCCCGGACAAGCGCGCGGACTACACGGCGATCGGTGGGGTAGCGTACGACCCGGAGACCGGGCTCTACTACGCCATGCCCGCGGTCGAGGCGAAGCTGGCGGTTGGGGACCAGATAGATGCGCTCGCCACGTACTACGTGCGCAATAGGCCATGGGAGGTCGGCGTCGAGGCGGTCGGGTACCAGAAGGTGCTCGCCCCGCTACTGGAGGACTACTGCGCCGAGCAGGGGTTCACGATCGACGTGCGCGAGGTGAAGCAGGACGCGCGGAGCAAGTACGTGCGCATTCGTAGGTTGTTCCCGTGGATCAAGGCGGGTCGGTTGCTGTTCGACCTTGAGTCGGTCGAGCACCAGCACATGCGCGACCAGTTGATCTGCATCTCTCGACGCGTGCAGCCCGACTATGATGACCTCGCGGATATGCTGGAGATGGCGGTGAGGCTGCGTGACGAGGAGGCGATGGAGGAGTTCGCGGACGGTGAGTCGGGCGTGGGCGGGGACATCGGCACGGAGCGAGGCGTCGTGCGCGATCCGGCAGTCGCGGTGGACGGGTGTCCGCGCGACGCCGACGCGGCCGATGCCGACGACCACCAGCCGGTTCACCCGCTGTTCCGCCAGTCGCGGGGGCGGGAGGACGAAGGGCCGCGTGAGACGATGCGGCAGAGGGTGGGGAGGGATGATGACGGGGAGAGTGACGAGGAGAGCTGGGAGCGGAGACTCGCCCGCGTCGCGGGCTGATCGAGTACTGCTGGTCGGGGAGTGCCCAGGCGCTGCGTACAAGAGGCCGCTGCCGCTGTTCCCGCTGCCGCCGCACGGGACTGGCGGTCGACTATGCGAGTTGCTCGGCATGGCGCCGTCGGAGTACCTCGCGCGGTTCGACCGCGAGAACTTGTTCTCGACGCACCAGGCGCGGTGGAGTGCGCCCACGGCGCGGGTGAGGGCGTGCGAGGTCGTTCGGTCGGGTGCGTGGCGAGGTCGGCGCGTAGTGCTCCTCGGGGCTCGGCTCGCCGCCGCGTTCGGGATGCACAGGAGCGTCGCGCCGCGTCTTCGTTGGGTATACGTCGAGGCGCTCGACGCGGTAGTCGGGCTCGTGCCTCACCCCAGCGGCCTCAATCGCTGGTACAACGTCGCGGAGAATAGGGAGGTCGCGCGCACGTTCATTCTGTCAGTTCCTCGCGGGCGATCTCGGATCGTTAAGTCGGGCGCGGCGATCTGCGGGTAGAATCGCAACAGCGAAATATGTTATAATTACGGGGTTGGGTACTCAATCACGCGCACGGCGCGGGGAGGTAGGAACGATGGGACGAGCAAGTTCTAGCGGGCGGTGGTTCGACGTAGACAAGGGCGGTCTCGGCGCGCGCTCGTTGTCCAGGGAGATGCGGGAGGCGTGCGCGGCGCACTACCGATACCAGAGGAGGAGCGAGCTATGCCCGGCAAGTCGGTGGGAGTGAGTGACGAGTTCTTCGAGCGCGCGCACGGGTGCTATAGCGGGGACGCGTTGGTGAAGAACAAGATCAAGGGGGTAGTCAGGCTGCTCGGACGCTCGTGGGCGTGTACTGGCGCGTCCGGTCGTGGCGGGGTCGACGAGGTGTATCTCCACGAGGTCGTCGCGGCGGACGCGTACGACGGGGAGACGGGGCCGTACCCGTTCGAGGCGGACGGCGTGTTCTACAGAGGGCAGCTCGCGTCGCATCGCGGCAAGCAGTACGTACTTACCGGGAAGAAGTTGACCATCGTGCGGCGAAGCGCGCGCGCGTCGAAGCCCGTCAGCGTTTCGCCGAAGGCGCCAGAGTGGGTGGGCGCGATAGACGTACCGTACGCCGTCGTAGACGCGGAGACTGGGAAGACGCGCGTTGTGCAGACGCGCGCCGACTGCGCGTTCGGGTTCGCCTACGTGCTCAACACGTCGCTGCTCGCGATGGGGAGGAGCCCAGGAGACGCGCGGTGGCTAGTGTCCCACGTGGAGTCGGGCATCGGACTCCTCGTGCGCGTCGGTGAGAATAAGCGCGGGTTCGCTACTCGCCGCGCGGCGCGGGCGTTCGCTGAGTCCGTAGTGCGCAGGTGTCCTGTCCTCGTGACGGTGCGCACGCAGGAGGAGTTCGCGGCGTTGCCGCTGAGCGATCGAGAGCGCGTGCGTAATACGCTGCTGATGCTTCAGAAGTATCACGCGCGGCGGGAGGAGATGGTCGCGCGGGGGGCGACGGGATGAACGCGGAGACGTTGGACAAGTTGATGGACGCGCAGGAGGAGCTAGAGCCGGAGTTGCGCGCGTTCGTCGAGCCGCACGACACGTTGGGTAAGGTACTGCGCAGCCCGCTGGTGTACAGCGTGCCGTACAATGAGTGCATGAACGCGTTGCTCAACGCGCAGTTCCGCACGAAGCTGAAGGCGCTGGACGAGGCGCGCGTCGAGAAGATGTGGGAACAGATCGTATTTCTACACGAGCGCCCGTTCCGGCTCAGCGCGCTACAGTCCGTGCAGTACGAGGTAGACGACGACGCGCGATTTTGGCGGCTCGTGCGCGAGACGTGGGACGACACGGAGTTCCCGCACGCGCGGCTCGACCAGTGGATCGAGATGTGGTCGATCGGGAGGCCCGCGCGGGAGTGCGCGATGGACGAGGACGAGCGCGCGAAGTTGGCGACGTTGCCGGACATACTGCGCGTGTGGCGCGGCGGGCGCGCCGCGGGCCTGTCGTGGACGCTGGACAGGGACAAGGCGGTGTGGTTCGCGAGGCGGTTCAAGGACCGGGATAACAAGCTGCTCAGCGGCGTACTGCGCAGGGGCGCGGTGCTCGCGTATTTGGATGGGCGCGGCGAGAGCGAGGTGGTTGCTGTACCGAACAGCGTGCGGGTCGTGCGCGTGGAGGAGGTGTACAGTGGATTCGAGTGAAGCAGCGGCGGAGCGCGGCGCGGGCCGGTACTCTATCATCTATGCGGACCCGCCGTGGGACTACAGGGACGAGTGCGCGTCCGGGGAGCGCGGCGCGTCGTTCAAGTACCACACGATGCCGCTGCCGCGGTTGTGCGCGCTCAGCGTGGACGGGCGATGCGTGTACGACTTAGCGGCGGACAGGTCGGTCTGCTTCATGTGGTACACCAAGCCGTTCAAGGAGGAGGCGCTGTTCCTCTTGCGCGCGTGGGGGTTCAAGCCGGTGCAGGATGCGTTCGACTGGGTGAAGACGACGCGCACCGGGCGCGGGGTGCACTTCGGGATGGGGACGGCGACGCGGGCGAATATGGAGTACGTAGCGATGGGCGTGCGCGGCGTGCGCCTCAAGCGGCGTGACGCGGGGGTGTCGTCGCTGGTCGTCGCGCCGGTAGGCGCTCACGGCGCCAAGCCGGGCATCGTGCGCAGGCGCATCGTGCGCCTGTACGGAGACCTACCTCGCGTCGAGCTGTTCGCGACGCAGCGGGCGCGCGGGTGGGATAGTTGGGGTCTAGCGATCGACGAGGAGCTGCGCGTAGTGCGCGGGTCGTAGCGAGTGTACAGGAGGAAGAGACGGTGAGTAACAGGACGACGAGGACGAGGCCAGAGGGGGTATCGAGACAATGAAGACGCTTGAGATCGACGCGCGCGTTTGCGCGAAGCTGGAGGGGGGAGAGTGGTCGGGTCGCGTGCAGGTACGGTCCGCGATCGACCCAGGCACGCAGGAGCCGTGCTTCAAGGTGCGCGTACGGCGCAAGGATGCGCACGCGTGCGACGGGCTGCGCGGCGGCTTCGTCACCATCAATACACCGCGCGAGGGTCAGCTCGCCGGAGGCGACGGGCTGAGCGAACTGGAGCTGCTCGCTGGTGCGCTTCTGACGTACGTCGAGGCGGAGCGCGAGCGCAAGGAGAATGCGCGATGCGGTGTGTAGCGCTCAAGAGCGCAGCGATCGCGCGCAGCACGGATCGCGCGCACCTCGTTCAGGCCGACGTGAGGTACACGACGCTTGGCGGCGGGGAGTTCTTTCGGTCGATGGCGTTCTGGGTACCTGACTGGGCGTGCGCTGTAGTCGACGGGGAAGTGCGCGTAGACGCGACGATACTGGAGCGCAAGGAGTCGGTAGACATACCGCGCGACCTGAAGCGCGAGGGCGTGCTCGGCGTTCGACGCGTCGAGGTGCTCACGCGGTGAGGGCGCTGGGGGATCAAGTTCGCGGACTATCGGGTAGGACGCGATGCGCTATGGTAGGCGCGCTTCGTACCGCGCTCGATCACGCGGCCGCCGACTTGCGGGCGTCGTTCACGTCACTTCTCCCGACGGCACGCGCCGCGTCGGTGACAGTCGAGGAGTTCGCCCGCGCCGCGTCGAATGCGCATCGCGGCGCGCCAGTACGATTCGCCGGTATCCCGGACCCGCGCACTACCGCGCTGGGGAGGTTCGTCTACGCGGAGGTGCGCGCGCTCGTGATGAACACGCCCTTGCCCGACGACGCGTGGGCGGAAAATACGCTAAAACATCAATAAAATAAAGGGTTTTAGGGGCTTGATTTTCTCTATTGTATACGTTATATTGATTGTATAGTTGAATCGAGCAAACGCGGGCGCAGTGGCGAGAGCGAATTCAGCGCCCCGAGACCTCAACGTACAGCGAGGCGAGAGCCCGGTACGAGTCGGCGGAGAAAGTCCCCCACGGCGCAGAGCAAGTGGCGACGCCCTAAATCGAAGGCGGCTAGCGCGCGGACAACGAGACGCGGGGATAGAGCGAGACGGGTCGGGAGAGCGGGAGCGAGATTCAGCGGCACAGTCGAACAGGAACGCAGAGGCGAGAGCGAGTACAGCGTTCCCCGCACATCGCGAGTGGCGAGAGCGAATACACGCGAGGCGGCGCAGACAGATGAATACAATAACGCACCCTGCGATGAGCAGAGAATGTGTGCGCGACGTAACGACGACGCGGCGGTAGACGCGGGCGTCGGATGAGTCGAAACGCGGCGAGCGCGATGCGGGCGGATATATACGTACGCGACGCGCGACGCGGCGTCTGCGCGAGATGGGCTACGCGCACTGATGAGATAGCCCGAACGATTAACACGCACGACGCATAACGCGTCGGGGAACAAGTAGCAAGGACATGAGTAAGCGTAATTACAAGATGACGGCGCAAGTCGAAAAATGCGGGACTTCGTGAAGATGTACGAGGAGGTGACGCGTCCTCAGTTTATTGAACGCCTTAACTCAACACCGTTGGCGGCGTTGAGCGGTGCGAGCGACTTCGCGAGGCAGACTGCACGGTATCAGGTCGCGGTCGAGTTGATTGGGTATGTCGCGGAGATGCGCGAATTTGACAAGGACGCGGGAGAGGACGTGATCGAAGAGAAGTTAGTGCGGCGGATTCGTAGCGCGTATTTTAGTGAAGCGCGGTGTGAACGCAGTTCAACTTCCGGGCTCGTCAATGAATGCGCGTCGGAAGTGCGGCAGACATTGTTCGGCTGGTACGACGCATCACTTGAGGCGTAAGGCAACATGCGGGGCACACGCCCCGCTTCGCCTAATGAAACGAAACCGAGGACGATACGGCGCGTTGCGCCGGGGACGAAGGAGAAAGAATATGAATACGAGGCAGAGAGCTTGGGACGTGATTCTGCGGGGCGCATGGCTCGATACGGTGTTCTTCGACCCGTACTGCGATGCGGGCTACGTGCGCGACGCGCTGGTGGCGTGCGACGGGTACGACGAGCGCATCGTCGTGGAGGTGGCGGCATGAGCCTGTTGCTGATCATTCCGGCGGACGAGAACGAGCGGGAGACGCGCAAGCAGACGACGGTTGAACCGACGCTCCCGGAGCTACAGACCGTCGTTGGCGGCTACGTCGAGCGACTCTACGTGCGGTACAACGACCAGGACGCGCACCTGTTCGTCAACGAGGACGGGCGGGCACTTGCGCTCCCGCTCAACGGGCGCGCGTCGCGCATGTACGGGTGCGACATTCTCGGCGACGTAGCGCTGTGGGTAGGAGATTTCACATGACCACGACGACGCAGCAGTACGTGACGATGGACGAGGAGGCGCGCAGGGAGGCGCGCCTCTCCTACATGGAGAGCGCGACGGCGGCGATGGGGCCGGAGTCGCGTTACCACTGGGAGATGGGCCCGGCGGCGTGGATGCGCCACGCGTTCGCGGACGTAGCGATCCTCGGCGGCGTCGACCCGAAGGTGGCGGGCGTCGCGTGGACGCGCGCCTACATGAGGAGGTAGGCGACGATGTACGTGCATGTACCGGTAGTAAATCCGCTCGACGCGGAGGAGTGGTTCGAAGTTCGCGTCGACGTTCGGTACGACGTGGACTACGAGGTGCGCGACGTGGATGACGGGTACGTCGTCGCCGTCGACCTGACGAGCGTGCGCGCTCCGTCCGGGCTAGACGTCCTGGCGATGCTCGACTCGGAGTCGGTGCGTCGCATCGAGGACGCGGTGGTGGAGTACAGGCGCGACGAGCCTTACGAGGAGCACGACTGGACGCGGGAGCGCGAGTACTACGAATGCTGGTGAGTCATAACGCACGGCGCTGAGCGCCGGGGCACGAGGAGAATGATCATGGGACTGGACATGTATTTGACGCGCTCGCTCTACGTGGGCGGGCAGTTCGAGCATCGCGGCGTCGCGGGAACGGCGGAGATCAAGATCGGCGACGCGCAGCTCCAGATCGACGCCAAGACGATAACGACTATCGAGCAGCAGGTCGCCTACTGGCGGAAGGCGAACGCGGTGCACGCGTGGTTCGTCGACAACGTACAAGATGGCGTCGACGAGTGTCAGCGCTCGGAGGTCGACCTCGACGTACTACGCAAGCTGCGCGACGACTGCAAGAGGGCGCTCGCCGGGGACGAGAGTGTACTGGAGCCACGCGCCGGGTTCTTCTTCGGGTCGACGGATCGTGATGAGGGCTATCGCAGCGACCTGGAGTACACGGTCGAGGCCGTGGACCGCATCGAACGGGAGCACGGGCAGTTTCCGGAGCAGTGCTATGTGAGCTACACGTACTGGGCGTCGTGGTGACGGTCGAGTTGAAGCGGTATAAAGCGTACAGCGCGCTTTGTACGCCGGACGAAACGATACGGTGCAGAGCGCCGGGGCATGAGGAGCAAGGACATGAATACGACAGCGGTGATTACGAATAAGTGGAACGCAGCGGTTGCGAGGCTCGCGGCGCGAGTGAAGGCGCGTCTCGTCGAGGCGCCGATGCAGTGGCTGGCGCGTGAGTTCGTCGAGGCGATCGACTTCCAGGAACTCGGGCAGCACGTGAGCGACGAGGTCAGCACGCGGGAGATTTCGGACGAGATTAACCGCGGGATCGAACTCGACGTGAGCAACATCGCGTCGGACATCGCCGGGGAGATCGACGTAGAAGACCTCGCAGAGAAGTTGAGCGCGGGGATCGAAGTCCACGCGGAGGTGGACGCGGACGAGATCGCGGACGTGGTCGAGCGCGCCGTGGAGAACATCGTGCGCGGCGTACTGCGGGAGCAGCCGCTCCCGGCGCGCGTCGTGCTGGAGCGTCGCGAGCACGATGAGCGGTTCAGCGTCGTACTCGTCAAGCTCACGGAGAACAGGACGACGCCGTACGTCGTGTGGTTCGAGCGCAAGGAGGACGGCAGCACGTCGCACGGCGACTACTGTATAGACCTCGCGCACGCGCTTGATGCGTTCAATATGAAGGGTCTGTAGAGACGGAAGTGGCGCGGCGCTCGTGGTGAGCGCCGCGCTAGTGGCTACACCAACACGCGCGAGAGCGCGGGGAGCACGGATCGATGAGCAACGTAACGTGGGAGCGCGGGCGACAGGACAACGGGCGGACGTTTTATCAGGCGCGAGTCGGGCGATACGTGGTGCGCGTGTATCGAGCGTTCTGGGGAAACAGGCTGCGGTGGCACGCGGTCGTCGTATCGGGTGACGGGCGCGACTACACGGCGTGGGAGCGTAACGGGCTCGCGCGCGCGGTCGACGCGATGGACGCGTCGCTGCGCTACTTAGAGTGGTACGCGAGCAAGATGCGCGGCAAGTACGGCGCGCTGGAGGTGCGGTGATGCGGTACAAGAACGTGATCCGGTTCGACTACGTAGGGGATGGCGGTGAGGTCGTGCACTCGAAGGAGGTCTACTGCACGTGCACACCGCTCTCGACGTGGGGCGCGGAGGACATACTGCGGCGGTCGCTTCGATGTGACAACCTGCTGGTGCGAAATATCTGTCAGGTGGACACTGGCCGTCAGCTATCGTATCCGTCGCAGCGCTCGCGGGCCGAAGTCACCGCGGACTTGTTCACGGTCGCGCTCTCGCGGCGGAGGTGTCGCGCATGATGATCGCGATGAAGCGGGAGCAGGCGTTGCTCGCGGAGCATCTGTATCTCGAAGACGAGCGCGGCGTAGTAGTCGTCCCGCTACAGGAGTGTGGGAGCGCGCTGCACAACAAGCACGAGCGTGTCATGCGACGCAATCAGGAGCGCATCGCGAAGTCGATCGCGGGGCGCGAGGAGGTGTTTGCCTCGGCGCGCGAGTTGTTCGTGCTCGCGGTGCGCAAGTGGGACGAGAGGGACGAGGAGGAGGCGCACACCATCGCGCGCTGCGTACGCGCGTTCGGCGGCATCGAGCGCCTCGTCCTCACGTCGCTGTCGCTGGGGGAGCAGCACAAGGCTGAGCACGCGCTCGCTGTCGCGGACGGCGTGCCGCCCAAGAAGGCGCGCGCCAGACGCGTGAGGAAGGAGAACGAGTCGTGAGTACGCTAACCGTGAAGCAGTGCGAGGAGATAGTGCGCGGTCCTGGCAAGTTCGAGGGCGAGGCGCGCTACGTGCCGTACCTCTACAACGCGAGTCTCGAATTCGGCGACGTTCCGGGCGCGCGCGGCGTGATCTCCGTCGAGGTCACGCAGGAGGACAAGGCGCTGTTCCCGGAGCTGCGGCGCCGCAAGCGTGTCCGTCTGTATGAGCGCGACGACGGGCTCGTCGAGGAGGTGCGATGAGTACGTGGCTCTGGGCGATCAAGGTCGACGCGCGCGAGTACGGCGCCATTGGGGCGTGCGCAGTTTATGTACGTCGCGTCTCGACGCGCTCGCGCGTATGCGGGTCGAGGCGGGTGGCGGGGGCTCGCTCGATGGGTAGGACGCGTCGACGGGCGATAGGGGTAGGGGTATTAACGGGGATGCGCATAGGACGCTCTAGGCTGCCCCAGGCAGCGTTTTCCGTCGTGTATACGTGTCTTTTAGCGTCCTAGCGCCCCAAACGCCGTACGGGGCAGCCTGAGGCGCGTAGTGGGAGGGCGCTGGCGTGAGGTACGGGACGACGGTGGTGCGGTTTCCGGGCGGGGTCGCGGGTCGCGTCCCGTGCCTCCTCTCGGAGAGCGGGCGCTTCGCGCTGCACAGGGCGATCAGTCACGACGAGGACGGCGGGCTAAAGCTGCACGACGCGCGCACGTGGACGGTGACCGTATGCGCCAGTGGGATTGCGGTGCGGTTGCACGTTACGCTCCGCGAGGCGCTCGCGGCTATGCCCGCGCTGGAGGACTTGCGCTGCCCGTGCTGGGGGAGCGAGACGTTTCGCACTCCCGTAGACTTGTGCGATGTGTGCCGTACTCGGGTTCGCGAGTTGCTGGAGAAGACGGTGAAAGACGATGATCAGGAGGAGACCGAATGAACGCGAGGACGAAGAGGAGCAGGATCGGACGTGTAGTACGGTACATCGACGGGCACCCGGAGGAGTGGGATCAAAAAAACTGGAACTTCCGGCACGAGGTGGACGGCGCGGCAGAACCGGGCAGCGAGTGCGGTACGGCGTGCTGCGTGGCGGGTCACGCCGTACTGCTGCTGCGCGGGCGAGCGGCGCTCCGCGATCTAGATTCGAGTATGGTGTACGTCGAGGCGCGCGACCTACTCTGGTTAACGAACGTGGGGGCGAACTACCTGTTCGGCACGCGACGCACGCTGCGCCAACTAAAGAACTTCGCGCGCACGCAGCGCGTCCCGCGAGCGTGGCGCAGGGCGGTCGGGGAGTACGCCGAGTCGGTGTGGCCGGCGATCTCGACATGACGGCGCGGACGATAGTCGTGTGCGACTCGCGCCTCGTCCTGGGTGATCGATGCGAGCGGCAGTTCGAGGGCAGCGTGTACGCGGCGGTGCGCGCGGGGTGGTCGCGCGTTCGGCTGCGCCGCGGTGCGTCGAGCGGCGGCGGGCACCTGTGCCCGGTGTGCACCAGGCTGCGCGAGCGCGAACTAGCGTCGACGCGGGGCGCGAAGTGAGCGACAGGAAGATCGGCGAGACCGTAGACGGCGACGCGACGGACACGCTGATGATGCGCACGCGCGTCGTCGGGACGACGCACCGGAACCGCGACGGAACCAGACGCGCGGACGCGGCGCTCGCCCTGCGCGCCGGCGCCTTCGTCGGGCTGGCGCGCGAGCCGCACAACGAGGTCGACTCGTCGGCGGTGGCGGTGTACACGCGGGGAGCGGGCGACGAGTGGGTGCAGGTCGGGTACATCAATCGGCAGGCTGCGCGCGTCGTGAGCGTGCTGCTCGACGACGACGGGTGGAGCGTGGTCGCTCGGGCCGACCGCGTCGAGCACTCGAAGGCGAGCAGTCGGATCGTGCTGCGCGTGTGCGCTCAGCGCGAGTACGACGTGCGGAGGTGAACGTGGTGGGGGCGTGTACCGTGAGAGGAGACGAGCGACCACGCGACGAGGGCGAGAGCGCTCGCGACGCTGCGCCCACTAGGAGGCGCAAGACCAAGGGGAGACAGGAGCGTAGGCGGCAGGACGGGAGGGCCCGCAGTGGGCAGGAGGAGGCGCAGGAGAGGGCGGTGCGTAGCCCAGCCACTATCGCGCAGCGGAATAAGCCCGTAAATAAAGGGCGGAACGAGACTAGCGCTACGGATTTCGTAGCGTCGCGCAGGACGCGGAACAGGAGGTCTACAGGATGAAGAAGAGAGGTGGAGGTAGCGGTCGCCCGCGACGCTCGGCGAAGAGGCGCGGGAGGAGCGAGGCGGCGGAGACGACCCAGTGGAGAGTGACGCTCACGCGCGCAGAGGTGAACGCGCTGGCGAGGCACACGGACGAGGACGACCCGCGGTACATGTGCAGCGCGATCCACGTGCAGCGCGTGAGCGGTCGAACGGTGAGCACGGCGACGAGCGGGAGGACGCTACTGCGCGTCTCGCGCCGGGAGGAGGGGCAAGACGCGCTAGCGCTGTACGCGAAGGCGCGCGACGTGGTGGCCGCGGCGAGGCAGATCAAGGGGAAGGCGGCGCGGCGCGGCGGCAGGGGTGAGCTCGTCGTCCTCCTAGTGGCGGAGAGCGGCGAGGCGACGGCGCTGGCGGCGGCGGTGCCGTCCGGCATGCTCGCCGCTACCGAGTTCCCGGAGGGGAGCAGCGCGGTGGCGCTGGAGACGCGCCCGCCGCCGGACTTCGACAGTGCTATCCCGGACCTCGTGCGGGACGCAGACCAGTACGTGCGCGTGACGCTCGACGCGCGTCTCCTGGAGGCCGCCGCTAGGTCGCTCAGGGAGGTGTGCGGAGAGGGGCCATTCAATCCCGCTGTGCAGCTCCACGTGCTGCGCGACCCAGTGACGGCGAGGCACGCGCCCGTGGTGCTGACGGCGAAGCACCCAGACGCGGACGTGACCGCCTGCGGCGTCGTCATGCCGATGCGCGGGGTAGACAGGGAGGACGGATCGCAGGCGGTGGTGGGCGGTCCGTTCACCGAGGCGACGACGGTGCGCAGCGCCAGAGAGAGTGCTCGCAGCCGAATGCGCGAGGTGGCCGCGCAGCGGCGCGCGGCTGTCTAATCGAGTGGGTGCCTAGATGCTGGTGGGGCGGACGTTCGAGGCGACGCACCAGGTTCGCCCCGCCTGGGCGAACCTGGTGCTGGGTAAGGGAAAGACATTACCCTCGTACTTAATCGCGGTACGGGGCAGCACAGCGCGTCCACGGACGCGCAGAGGAGGAGGTGGTCCTATGCACTCGACGATAGTAGTGGCGCTCGGCGCGTCGGACGAGTTCGACCGCAGGGTGCACGGCACCACGGAGTGCCCTGCGCTCCGCAGCTACGACGACACGTCCATCGTGACCAAGAGCGGGGCGACGAAGTCGGGCGCTCCCGCTGCGGTGCTGAGCTTCACGGTCGACGTAGACGGCAGGCGCGTGCGGGCGCAGACGGTGGTCACGGTGCGCAGCCTGCTCGGCGCGCTGTCGCTCATGCGCGCCTACTACGGCGAGGAGTAGCTGGAATGGGGAGACTGGTGCTGCCGGGCGTCAACTCGTCGCACGTGCTCGGTGTAGTCTGGACGACGGCCCTCGGGCCAGACGAGAGCCGCACGATGCGGCTCTACGTGCGCGTCGAGGAGACGAGCGTGCAGGCGCTGCGCGCCGCCCTCTACGACGCGCTGTGCACCCGCGACTGCCTGCTGTTCGTCTACCACGATGGGGTAGAGTACCGCGCCGAGGCGTGGAGTGCAGGCTGGCGCGTCGAACCGTGGGTCGTCAGGAGCGCCGAGGAGGACGATGCCGAAGGCAGTATCGCTGTCGTGGATGTGAGCGGAAGGTGGACGAGCACGAGGTGGCTGTCGCTCATCACGTTGCGCTCACACCTCTACGCCGACGTGCGAGAGGTGGTGCTGTGCGCGTCGACGCGCACGGGCGCACCGTACTACCTGAGTAGAGAGGCGCCTTAGACGCTAGCTCCTCCTCTCCTCTCCGCCTTCGTCCTCGGCTCCTTTCGTATAGAGCGATAGAGGTAGAGCCTCTACCCTACTACCATCGTAGTACGCGACCACCCCCCGTACCCTCAAACCTACTTTCGTAGTACGCCGCCGTGGGGAGCACCCCGCCCCCAAAATCCCTGGGGTATCGCGCGCGTCGAACTCGTGGGGCCGCGCGCCCCGACGAGCGCTCGCGCTGTGAGCAATCGGAGTAGTGTGGGCTAGCTCCGACGTGCGCGCGTGGGGTATAATGCGCGTCGCGGGGGAGGGACGAGATGACGAGCGCGCGCGAGAGTGGAAGGCGTAGTGGTGCGGGAGGTTGGACGCGCTGGCGCGACGCATCGAGGAGCGGACCACCGAGCGACTCGCCGAATTGAAAGAAGAGGAATCGCGATGAACGCGTCCAGCGGGCAGGTGACGTGGACTATCAACGGCGTACCCGTAGGAGCGGTGTCGGCGACGGCCCCGGCGTTCTCCAGCGCCATGCTCGCGCAGCGCGACGGGTCGATAAGGTGCGTGGCTGTGCGCGACGTGGTAGTCGACTGTCGTCGCTGGCGACCGTGGTCGCCGTTCTCGCGCCTGCGGGTCGAGTTCCTCCTACCGGACTCGGCGCTGGTGGTGGGCGGCGCCGAGGTCGAGGGCCTGGAGGTGATAGAGATATATCACGACGGCGTGACGCTGACGCTCGACCCGCCGCCCAAAAACACCCAGTTCGGCGACGTACTTCAGACGAAGGAGTATCTTCCCGTAGAGGGCGCGTACAAGATCACGCACGACCAGCCGATACCGTCCAGCGGGCGCGACGAGTTCCTCGGGTGCTCGCCCGACTACCTGGACGAGTGCGTGCGTGAGATCGTGCTCGGCGTCGTTTGACGTGGCACTAAATGTTACGGTATTTTCAGTGCTGCGTTAATGCCCCGAGGGTAGCTGGCATGTCGAGTATTTTCACCCCGCGGGATGTGCGAAAGAGTACCAGTCGTGTGCCGCGCTTCAACTACCTCGGGGCCGGCGCGAAGGTCGACTGCATGGACAAGTGGCTGGGGCAGCTACGGGAACACGGCGACGCGTTCGATACATATATCGACTTGACCGCTGGTTCATGCAATCAACCTTACGCCGTCGGCCAGCAACTCGGAAAGAGAATTATCGTCAACGACGTATCGTATTACAGCCACCTTATAGGGCGCGCGATCATAAGTCGCACGGACCAGATATCGGCCGAGTACGCGACTTCGTGCTTTGAGGCGGCGCTCCTCAATAAAACGCCTGGTCGCTTTTGTCGTGACACATCGTCGACTCTGCCGTTAGATGTAAAGCTCGTAGTCGACTGGTTCAGTGAGGAGTTTCCGTGGGGTAAAATAGATGATCGATCTTCGATCCTCATGGCTGGGGTCGCTTCCACGATGATCTCTCGCCTTACATTCCGTGGTAATGGATTTTTGTCCCCTACGGGCGTGCAAGCGGATGGCAGTATCATCAACGCGCAGGTATTTGCTGAAGCCGCGTACGCCTGTGCGATGCGCCGCAACCATTACGTGCTAGGGCAGCCTGGTTTTGCCGTACTTGGGGCTCTCGTTGATTCGCTCCAGCAAATCGATGGGATTATAGGAGAAGACTGGGGT
>Ga0326597_10003483_pt1 | contig 22691 bp, 22 predicted proteins | sample RVTome_12_FD_203789 | JGI IMG/M metagenome (GOLD analysis project Ga0326597, IMG submission 203789) | Soil microbial communities from uranium-contaminated site in the Upper Colorado River Basin, Wyoming, United States - RVT100D185 | ecosystem: Environmental > Terrestrial > Soil > Contaminated >...
CGGGCGTCGGGTACTTCTTCCTCGTGTCGTCCCCCGAGCCACTCGATCTCTCGGCCTTCGAATACGACGGCACATACGGATGGGACCTCAGCCCCGTCGGCGCGGTGGTCTACGATGATCCTTACGTGGCCATGGACGACTTCGTCGCCGCGCTGATCCCATCATGGGAGACGGTCCCCTACGGGCTCGACTTCGTCACGTATCACGTGGGAGAGCCGCGGAGCTATCCAAGGTTCCTCTGTTACGACTGCCACACCGCGCACGAGTTCTCTGATTGGAATCCCTATGCGGAGGTCTGCTCGGAGTACCGGATCGTGGTGTACGACGATCCGTACTACCATCCGGCCTTCCGGTACTCCGGGACGCGCACGGTCTATCCGCAACCCCTCCCGAATCGGCCGCGCTACGCGATCGCCGTGCGTGCGAATGGGGATGCGTGGACACCGATCGTGCGGACGAGACCGGCCCCGAGCAGGCCCGTGGCGTTCAAGGAGGCGCCTGTGGCGGGAGGCCGGTCGGCTTCGCCCGTACGTCGCCCAGTAGTGGTGAAGCCGGGGTCCGGCGCCCGCGGAACCCCCGCAGCGCCGCAGGCCGGTTCGAGAGGGCCGCTTCGGCGCGGTGCGGCGGCGCGCGCGGCCCCGGCGGCTACGAGCGCCCGGGAGCGTGCGCCGTCGACGCCGAGGGAATCCGCGTCGCAGCCCGCGCGAGCCCGCTCGTCGCGACCCGTCTCGCGGTCGTCGACGCCGCGCCCGGACGCGCGCGCTCAGGACGCCACGCCGGCGCGACGCCCGGCACCCGCGGCGCGCGGCGGGAGCACCCGCTCGGGCACACCCGCCGCCACTGCTCGCCCGACTACACCGGCCGCGACCCCTCGCCCTCGGCCAGTGGCGCGCCCGGCTCCCAGGAGCCGTCCGACCGCGGGGAGCCCGCTGGCCAAGCCTCCGAGTCGGCCCGCGCGTGCGACCCGTCCGCCGGCGCGATCTCAGGCTCCGGCGCCACCTGGCCGTCCGCGAGGTGGGGCGGGACCGGGCGGCGCCTGAACCAAAAGGGCCGGACGCTCCGCGGAGCGCCCGGCCCTCTTCCCTACCGCCTTCGGTTCAAGCGCCCGGCGTGGCCGGGCACCGCATCATCGGTTCCCGAACGACAACGTGAACTGCGCCAGGGTCTCCTGGCTAGCCGCCTCCGCGTCACGGCGCGCGCCCGCAACCGAGAGGTTCACCGGTCCGAGCACCAGCGACGCGCCGCCGCTGAACTGCGTGCCACCGGAAATCAGGCCGGCGCCGGCCCGCAGGTGGATGAGCTTCAACGCGCGCCACTCGGCGCCCACGCCCAGGTGCGATCGCGGCCCGAGGGCCATGCCTTCCTCGCTCACGCGGTGGTGGATGTCCGCGGACACCGTTAGGTCCATTGGGAAGTCCATGGCCGCGCCCGCACGCAGCATTGGCTTGAAGCCATATCCTTCGACCGTCTCGCGCAGGTCGGCCGGGGCTCCGGCGTAGGGCGCTTCCTCGAAGTCTTCTTCGCCCACGCCTTCTTCGACCAGCATCGTGCCGGGCCGGTAGGACAGGGTCGCGACATCCCATGCGAAGGTGTTGAAGACGTTGGTGATGGACGCCCCGATCCGGACCACGGGCAGGTTCATCATGAAGCCCACATCGGCGCCGAACCCGCTTCCGTTGTTTCCGACACTCTCCGCGCAGTTGCCGAAAAACTCGTCGTCGCAGGGCCCAATGACAGGGCTTTCGAGGGCGATCCGGATGGGATTGCTCGAGATGGATCCCGAGGTCGCCCTCGCGACGGCCAAGCCGTGGCCGACCGTGTACTTACCGGTGACGCCGAACATGGCGGGTCCGACCGGGAACGCATAGGTCACGCCGGCCGTGGTGGTGGCGAAAGCATCCGCGCCCAGGCCGGCCAGGTCCAGGTCCGAGGCCTCACCGGTCCGTCCCGCGTTGCCGTACAGAATGGCTTCGGCCACGCCCGGAGGCAGAAAGAAATCGGCCGATCCCGTGGTCGAGACCTGCAGGCCGAAGCTTCCGAAAGTGAGGGCCAACCCCGAGACGTCCAATCCGGCGAGCACGGACTGCCCGCCAGCCGCCTCGATGGAGGTGAGCCACGCCTCTTTCACGGATCCGGGGACGAGCGTCTCCTGATACTCGTAGAGGTCGGAGAGCTTGACCGGGCCGAACCCCGTGCGGCCCTGGACGGGCAGGATGGCAAGGCTGAATCCCGAGTCGGGCATGCCGAGACCGGCCGGGTTCACGCTGATGGCTCCGAAGCCCCGGACGCTGGCTGTGTGGGCTCCCGACAGCGCGAGCGTCGATGCGCTCGCCTCCGCGAGCTGTCCATGGGCGGCGGCCGGAGCGAGGCAGAGGCCGACGGTCGTCAAGACGGCCGCGGTGACGGTGCGAACGATTTGCGTCTTCATGGGTCGTTTCCTCAGCCGATCTCAAGCGTGAAGTTGAGCGTGGCACTGACGGTCATCCGCTGTCCGGGCGCGATGGTCACCGCGGTTCCGTTGGCCGTCCCCGAGCCCGAGAACGTCACGTTGGGTTGGCCCATGAACGAACGGATCTCGTCGCCCGTATAGGACAGGGTGCTCGTCGAAGAACTGCCGCCGTCGATCGAGAAGCCCTTGGACGTAGCGCCGATCTCCACCGAACCATCGATCGCGACGCCGAACGGATTCGTCACGTCGAGGATGACGGCCCCCGATACGATGCGGTCGGTGATCTTCGTTGAGACATCCTCGAAATCGAGACCCTGCTCGTCGAAGCTCACGGCCCGGTTCGCGACGTTGACCGTCACGGAGCTCAACAGCATCGAGGTCACGGTGGCGGTGACTTCGATGAAGTCGCTCACGTCGATCGGTGCCAGCTGGCCACCTGGGGCGTCGACGGTCGTGGTCGCGCGCAGGGCGCCGGAGACGTCTCCGGCCGACAGGACGAGCGTCCGCACTTCACTCGTGCCCGGAACCAGCACGTCCTGGCTTCCGTCGAGCATGATCTGACCGCGGGATGTGCCGGTCGCGTCGTCCGCGATGGAGATCACGATGGTTCCGCCGTCGTACAGGGGATCGAACGTGAGGTTGTTCGCGATCTGGATCTCGATGGAGGCACCGGAGAGCGCGGCCGCCAGGACGTCGCTCGGGAGCGCCTGCGTGGAGGTGAACGTCCCTTCGAATGCGGGGACGGGCGCGACCATGCCGTCGAGCGCGCCACAGGCATCGCACAGCACTCCGAGCGTCTCCTGGCCGGTGACCGGATCGACGGCCACTTCGAAGTCGCTCCCGACCACCGTCACGGCGCTCGGGAGGAGCTCGTCGACCGAGATCGAGGTCTCGTTGACCTCGATCATCCAGCGCTGTTCGATGATGGGTGGCTCGGTGGGTATGTCGCATCCGGCCAGGATCGCCACGATAGCCGCGGTCGCAACGAGCGCGCGCGGTGATTTCATGGGTGACTCCATTGACGCGTTTGGGGATCTCATGGGGCGCCGGAGTGCTTCCGGCGAATTGGAAGGGCCCGGCCCGCGTCATGCGAAGCGCGGAACGCGAGAGCCCGGATCCGCATGGGAGCAAGGCATGTACCGTGGATGGTAGAGGGGCGTCCTGGGGCGCCGCTCGAACGTTCCCCGGGGACCCCGCCGCGAGGCCGAAAGCCGAATGGGTGAAGACTACATAAACATTTGTCATGCAGTGCGTTACAAACCTGGCGGGCGCAGCCTCGCCCCGGCCTGCCAGGGCGTCGCTCGACGCGTTCGGGACTTCGAGCGTCCACCGCTCAGGGTTAGCTTTCGCGACTCATCCATTCACTCATTGGCACTCCTTTCCGTGCAAATTGCCCAGATCCGGAACTTCTGCATCGTCGCCCACATCGACCACGGCAAGTCGACGCTCGCCGACCGTCTGTTGGAGGGCACGCGTACGCTCGACCAGCGTGACATGCGCGAGCAGGTGCTCGACGACAATGACCTGGAGCGGGAGCGGGGGATCACCATCAAGCTCCACGCGGTCCGGATCGCGTACGAAGCCCTGGACGGAAAGGCGTATCAGCTCAATCTGATCGATACACCCGGGCACGTGGACTTCACCTACGAGGTCTCGCGGTCGCTCGCTGCGTGCGAGGGCGCGATCCTGGTGGTCGACGCCACGCAGGGGGTCCAGGCGCAGACGCTCTCGAACCTGTTCCTGGCGCTCGAGGCGGATCTGACGATCATCCCGGTGGTGAACAAGATCGACCTGCCCGGGGCGGAGCCCGAACGGAGACGCGAGGAAGTGGCGGACCTCCTCGGGGTGGACCCGGACACGGTGCTCCTCGCCAGCGCGAAGGAAGGCATCGGCATCGGGGACATCCTGGAGGCCGTGGTGGAGCGTGTCCCGCCACCGACGGGGGACCGGAACGCGCCGCTCAGGGCCCTCATCTTCGACTCGTACTACGACAAGTATCTCGGAGCGGTGCCGTCGATCCGCGTGGTGGACGGCGTGATCAAGGAAGGGATGCGGATTGCATTCGGAAACGCGGACGCACGCTACGAGGTCGACGAGGTCGGATATCTCCGGCTCGGCCGGGTGCCACAGAAGGAGCTGGGTCCGGGCGAGGTCGGGTATGTCGTCGCCGGAATCAAGGAAGTCGGAGACACGAAGGTCGGCGACACCATCCTGGACGTGGACAACCGCGCCGCGGAGCTGCTGCCCGGGTACCAGGAAGCCCGACCGATGGTGTTCGCGGGGCTGTATCCGACGGATTCAGACGACTACGAGGACCTTCGGGACGCGCTGGAGCGGCTCAAGCTGAACGACGCCAGCCTGCAGTACGAGCCCGAGACCTCTGTGGCGCTCGGCTTCGGCTTCCGGTGCGGCTTTCTCGGGCTGCTGCACATGGAGATCGTCCAGGAGCGGCTCGATCGCGAGTTCGGAGTGGAGCTCATCACGACGGTGCCGAACGTGAAGTACGACGTCGAGCTCACCGACGGGTCGCGGGTGCAGGTGGAGAGCCCGACCGCGCTCCCGCCGCTCGGGCGCATCGCGCACATCTCGGAGCCCATCGTGCGCGCACGGATCCTGTGTCCGTCCGAGTACATCGGGAGCGTGCAGAAGCTCTGCTACGACCGCCGGGGCGTGTTCCGGGGGATGAGCTATCTGGATCCGCAGCGGGTGGAGCTCGACTTCGAGCTCCCGCTCTCGGAGATCGTTCTGGACTTCTACGACCGCCTCAAGAGCAGCACGCGCGGATATGCCGCGCTCGACTACGAGTTCCTGGAGTATCGACCCGACGACCTCGTGCGCCTCGACATCATGCTCAACGGCGAGCCTGTGGATGCGTTCAGCGTGATCATCCACGAAGACAAGGCGTACGAGTACGGCCGCGATCTGGTGAGCAAGCTCAAGGATCTCATTCCCCAGCAGCAGTTCCAGGTGGCGCTGCAGGCGGCCATCGGCAACAACGTCATCGCGCGGAGCAACGTGAAGGCGCTCCGGAAGAACGTGACGGCGAAGTGCTACGGCGGGGACGTCAGCCGGAAACGGAAGCTCCTGGAGAAGCAGAAAGAAGGTAAGAAGAGGATGAAGGCGGTCGGTTCGGTGGAGATCCCTCAGGAGGCGTTCCTCGCAGTCCTCAATCTGGGCTCGGATTGACCGTGGACGGGCGGATCGTGCGTGCGCCCAACCACCTGGGTGATGTCGTGCTCGCGCTTCCGGCGATCCTGGCGGACGGTGCGGACGTCCTGGTCGTGCGCGGTCTCGCGCCCATCCTGCGCATGGCCCTTCCCGCCGAACGGGTCATTCCGTTCGACCGGGGCCTGCGAGGGTGGAGCCGGGCGGTGGCGGTACTTCGACGTGGCGCGTACGATGCAGGCGTCCTGCTCACCCCGTCGTTCTCGGCGGCGTGGATGATGCGCTGGGGAGGTGTGGGGGTTCTCCGGGGCACGGCCACGGACGCGAGGAGCTGGATGCTGAGGGAGCGTATCGATCCGGTGGACCTCGAGCGGTTGCACCGGATCAACCAGTACCGACTCATCCTGCGGCAGGACACCGACGTGGAGCCGCGGTCGCACCGACTCGAGGTACCTCGGCGCCTCGCGGCCCGTTGGCGCGGTGAGCTCGCCGGAGGGAGCGCGGCCCGTGTGGTCGGGCTGTTCCCGGGGGCGAACGCGCCGGCGCGCCGTTGGCCCATCGAGCGGTACGCAGAGGTCGCGCGGGTGAGGGTCGAGCATGGAGACCGGGTCGTCGTCATCGGGGGACCCGGCGAGCGGGACGTCACGGCGCGCGTCGCGGCCGCGGCGCCTGGCGCGGTCGATCTCGGCGGACGTACCAGCATGGAGGATCTGGCCGCCGTGCTGTCGGTTCTGGACATCCTGGTGACCAACGACACCGGGCCCATGCACCTTGCCGGAGCGGTCGGGACGCCTACCGTGAGCCTGTGGGGATCGTCGGACCCGGACGAGGTACGCCAGACGGGCGCGCCCGATTTCGGGGTGACCGGGCCCGGTCTTCCATGCAAGCCGTGCTACAGGAACCATTGTTCCCGGCGGGGCGGCGGCACCATCCTCGAAGAAGCCCACGAGGAATGCATGAAGCTCATCACGATCGATCAGGTGCTCGAGGCGACGGACCGGGCTCTCGAAGCGGGGGTGTGGTGAGCGGCCCCTGGGTGGTCGGTGTCGACATCGGCGGGACCAATCTGGTGGTGGGCCTCGTTCCCCTCTCGGGTGGCGCGCCGTCCGGGCTGCGCTCACGCGCGACCCAGGCCGAGCGCGGTCCGGATGCGGCCGTCGCTGACGTGGCGTGCATGGTGGAGGAGGCGATCGGGGAGACGCTGGAGCAGCGCGGGGGTGCGCGAGAAGACATTGTCGGGGTCGGCATCGGATGCCCCGGACCGCTCGACCTCGAGACGGGCGTGGTCGTCGAGACGCCGAACCTGGGTTGGGACGGCTATCCGGTCCGAGACCGCATCTCGGAGGCCCTCGGCCTTCCCGCGACTTTGGACAACGACGCGAACTGCGCGACCTACGGCGAATGGTGGATGGGAGCGGGGCGGGGGGTTCGCTCCCTGATCGGTGTCACCCTCGGCACGGGCATCGGCGGCGGCGTGCTGATCGACGGACGCCTCGTCCGTGGCGCGTCCGGATGTGCGGGCGAGGTGGGGCACATGACCATCGATCTGCACGGGCGCCGGTGCGCGTGCGGCAACTACGGATGTCTCGAGGCCTATGCATCCGGGCCGAACATCGCCGCGCGCGCCCGTGAAGGCATCGAGGCCGGATACATCTCCTCGATCGGGGATCTGGTGGGGGGCGACCTGTCCCGCATCACGGCGCTCACCGTGTACGAGGCGCTCATCTCCGGCGACGCGTACGCGCAGGAAGTCATGCTCGAGACGGCCAAGTTCCTCGGAGCGGGCATCGCGAACCTCGTCAACGTACTCAACCCGGAGCGGGTCGTGCTCGTGGGCGGCGTGACGCGGGCGGGCGAGCATCTGCTCGCGCCACTGCGGTCCGAGGTGCGGCGCCGGGCGTTCGACTGGGCGGCGGCGGCCTGCACGATCGTGCTGGGGGAGCTGCCCGAGACGGCCGGCGTGATCGGGGCGGTCGGGGTGTTCGCGGCGGAGCGGGGGACCGGCACGTGAAGCAGCGTGCCGCTGGAGGTCCCCGCACCCTCGGCGTCGTCGGCAGCCTGGTGTGGGACCGTATCGTGGACCGGGACGGACGCTCGGAGCCGGTGGAGGAGTGGGGCGGAATCTCCTATGCGCTGTCTGCCCTGAGCGTTGCTCTGCCGGACGACTGGCGGGTCCTCCCGATCCTGAAGGTGGGGCGGGATCTGGCGGAAGAAGGCAGGCGTTTCCTGTCGGAAATCCCCCGCATGGACCCACAGGGCGTTCTGGTGGTCCCCGAGCCGAACAACCGCGTGGAACTCCGATACGAGGCTGCCGGCCGCCGCACGGAGCGTCTGCGTGGCGGGGTGCCGCCGTGGACCTGGCCCGAGCTTTCCCCGTTCACGGAGATTTGCGATGCCCTGTACGTGAACTTCATCTCGGGGTTCGAGCTGGAGCTGGAGACCGCGCGGGCGCTCAGGATGGGCTACGCGGGACCCACCTACGCGGACCTGCACTCGCTCTTCCTCGGGATCACGCCGTCGGGCACCCGGGTGCCGCGCCCGCTCGAGGCCTGGATCTCGTGGCTCCGCTGCTTCGACGCGGTGCAGATGAACGAGGACGAGTTCGACATGCTCGGCGGCCCGGGTGATCCCTGGCGGATGGCCGCGGAGGCGATGGGACCCGATCTCAAGCTTCTGACCGTGACCCTCGCCGGGCGGGGAGCCACCTACATAGCGAATGAGGACCTGCCCGCCGATCCCATGCATTGGCGCGACGAAGGGCCCATCGCCCGTGCGCCGCGTTCCCGGAGCGGCCGGGTGGCGGTGGACGGCTTGCCGAGGGACGGCGACCCGACCGGGTGCGGCGACGTATGGGGCGCGACCCTCTTCGCCCGACTCCTCGCCGGGGACGCGCTCGAGGACGCGATGGCCGAGGCGAACCGGCTGGCGGGACTCAATGTGGTCCACCGCGGCGCCCGCGGCCTCTACCGGCACCTGACCGGTCAACTCTCGCATGTGGAGAAGCGCGCTTGAACGTCGTGTCCGTGCCGGGTTCTCTCGACCAACAGACCATCGATTCCTTCTTCGACGAAGTCGTGGACGTCGATGATGCGCGTACGCTGTTCGATGCCCGCCACCTGCGCTGGATCGACCCCAACGGCATGGTGGGCCTGCTTGTGGCCGGGACGGTCGCGACCGAGCGGCAGGGGGAGCGCCCGCACCTCGAGCCGCCGGAGAATGCCGACGTCACCGGCTACCTCGCCCGGATGGGGTTCTTCCAGGAGGCGCAGCACGTCTTCGACCTCCCCGAGCGCTCTGGGAGGCGCGCCGCCGGCAGCTCGGACGTTCTGCTCGAGATCACGAAGATCGCGGCGAACGCGGACGTGCACGCGGTCGTGGACAGGGTTCAGCGCGGCGCGGGCGAGATCCTCTCGTCGCGGCTTGGTTATCCGCCGAGCGCGGTCGTGCAGTTCTCGGTCATCCTCTCGGAGGTGTGCCAGAACATCATCGAGCACGCCGAAGCCGAAGGATGGGTGGCGGCGCAGGCGTACAACTGGGCGAGGCGCCTCGGCCGCTTCGTGGTAGTGATCTCGGTCATGGACGTGGGGCGCGGCTTCCGGGGATCGCTCGGAGACCAGCACTCGGCCCGTTACGGGGACCGGTGGGGAGACGCCACGGCGCTGGAGGCGGCGTTCCTGCACGGGCTCACCCGCTTCCCGGACTCCGGGCGCGGCCAGGGCATCCAACAGATCCGCAGACAGGTCCAGAAATGGAGCGGGGCGATCTCTGTCCGGAGCGGCACCGCGCGTATCGCGCAGGTGCCCGAATGGGACGACACGCCTCCCATGGTCGACCACCTTCGGCCGTTTCCCGGCGCTCAGATCAGTATCGTCCTCCCGGCGCGCGAAGGATGACCGACCTGCCGCTCGACCCCATCGCGATCGACGTGGGGTCCGTGCTCCAACACACGGCAACGTCGCTTTACGCGCATCTGGTCACGCGCCCCACGGGACGCGCGGTGCGCATGGCCATCGAGACCCGTCTCGGGACGGCCGGCCCCCGTTCGCTCTCGCTCATCGACTTCTCCGAGGTCACCATCCTCGACTTCTCGTGCGCCGACGAGGTGGTCGCCAAGCTCCTCCAGCGGTACGCCGACCCGCTCGGGCACGAGGCATTCTTCGTCTTCCGTGGAGTGCACGAGCCGCATCGCGACCAGGTCGAGTACGTGCTTCAGCGCCAGGGGCTGCTCGCGGTCGCGGAGACCGCGCCGTCGAGCTTCGAGCTCCTGGGGCAACGCACCGCCGAGGAGGATGCCGCGTGGATGAGCCTCGAAAGGCTCGGATTCGTGGCGCGGTCCGAGGGCGCGGGTGGGCCCGGTGACGACCTCGACCGGGGCGCTATCGATGCCCTGATCGATCGCAGGGTCGCCTTTCGCAGCCCGGTGTCCGGCCGGGTACATGCGCTGAGCCATCTCGTACGACATCTTCTCTGACCGCCCCGCCCCGGGCCGCCAAGAAGGTGGCCGCGCCCGAGCGATGGAAGCCGGTCAGTCGAGGGGCGCGCTCAGCACCGTGTGCTCGGTGATGATACCGCCACGATTGCCGATCTCGATGGAGCCGTAGCGTTGCTGGAAGCACCCCGGCAGCTCCCGATCTCCCTCCGGTGAGAGCCACAGACGCAGGAGGTGCCGGCGGCGGGACGGCTCGGGCCAGTCGACGAACGCAGTCCGGTCGTGGAGCTGAGTGTGATTGTAGACGAACTGCATGTCACCGGGCTCGAGGCGCATGCGCACGTGCATCTCGGGATCCTCGGCCAGGGCGTCGAACATGTCGAGCGCCGCGACATGCTCCGACGTGAGCCGCGGGGCGTCCTCGAACCGTTGCGCGCTCTCGATGTACTGACGCTGGTAGAAGACCGTCAGGCGCTCCGCGTGCCAGTTGAGCACCGGGATCTCCATGTAGGGCTTGGCCCCTGGCGGGACCTCTCCCCGGCGGTCGGTGGCGATCGGCGCGAACAGCAGCGCCAGCAGGTCCGGTCGCTCGGCGCGCATGCGGTTGTAGATCGAAAGAGCGCTCACCAGGAGCGACAGCCCGCCTTCCCGAGCGTCTCTCAGGCACAGCAGGCCCACGATGTCGGCGCTGTCCGTGTGGAAGCTCTGGCGCTCGGCGGTCTGATAGATGCGGGTATGGGCGTCTTTCGAGCTGGCCCCGGTATCTCTCACATGACCCAGGATGTGGCCCTGAGCGTTCTGCGATCGCGCGCTGCCGAGGTGGGCGCCGACTCCGCAGAAGATCGTCGCGGCGAGCCGCTGGTCGTAGCGCTCGACCGGCAGGCCGCGCAGGACCTCGAAGCCGATCCCGTGGAGGAGCTTCTCCTTCAGGACGGCGAGGTGCTCGCCGAACGACACGAGCGGGAACTCCGGTGCCGTGATCTCGCCCACGTCCTTCCCCGACGCCAGGTAGTGCTCCGCAGCATGCTCGAGGTCGGCGATATCCTCGTCCGACAGGTGGATCAACCACTTGTCGGTCCGACGCTCCATGTCCTGGCCGACCCAGGCCGCTGGGCCGGTCATGATCTCGGGTAGATCCTCGAGGGCGCGCACGCTGTCTCTCCTGCTTGGTCAAAGGCGGTCCGACGCCCGAAAATCCGGGGAACGTGGTGCGGCGACAAGCCCGGAGTCCGGAGATGGCGCTCGCACGCGCGTCGGCTCGCACGCGCGTCGGTTGACGCCCGCGTCGCGGCTCGGGTAGCTTCAATAGCTGCCCCCGATAGCGACGCACGGCCCACTCGCCGGCGCGCGGCTCGGGCGCCACCAAGGTTCGCTTCCATGCGGACGCGCCAGCACGAAAGCAGTTCGGTGCGGTCGCCCATCCGGTTCATATCATGAATGCTGACGAGCTCCAACGCTCGGTGACGTCGACGCTCTCACGTATCCCTCATCCCGGCACGGGGAAGGACCTCGTTTCCGGTGGTCAGGTGCAGGATCTCGCCGTGGATGCCGCGGGCAGGGTCCGGTTCCGCTTCTTCCTCCGGCCGGAGGATTCGGGGGACCTCGTCAAGCAGGTGCGCACCGCGGTCGAGGAGCTCGACGGTGTCACGAGCGTGAAGATCAACGTCCAGCTGCCTCAGATGGCACCTTCGGGCGGCGCGGCCAAGGGTGGCGGTGGCGGGCTCAAGCCCGGATCCGTCCCGGCACCCACGCCGAAGCCGGGCATCCTCTCGCAGGTCGGACACGTCGTGGCGGTCAGCTCGGGGAAGGGCGGGGTGGGCAAGTCGATGGTCGCTGCGAACCTCGCCGTCGGGCTGGCGCGCAGCGGTCTGCGCGTCGGGCTGTTGGACGCGGACATATACGGCCCCAACATCCCCCTGATGTTCGGAGTGCACGGCCGCCCCGAGGTCTCCGGCGACAAGGGCCGCGAGATGATCGAGCCGCTGGTCGCGCACGGGGTGCGCCTCATGAGCCTCGGATTCCTGCTCGACAAGGATCAGCCGGCCATCATGCGCGGGCCGCTCATCTCCGGAATCCTGAAGCAGTTCCTCGAGCAGGTCGATTGGGGCCCTCTCGACGTGATGGTCGTCGACATGCCCCCGGGCACGGGCGACGCGCAGCTCTCGCTCGTCCAGACCATCGACGTGGATGGCGCGGTGATGGTCACCACCCCGCAGCAGGTCTCGACGGGGGACGTGCGTCGCGGCATCAAGATGTTCGAGCGGGTGAACACGAAGGTGCTCGGCATCGTCGAGAACATGAGCGGGCTCGCATGTCCCGGCTGCGGTGAGATCGTCGAGGTGTTCGGCTCGGGCGGAGGCGAGGCGCTCGCCGCGGAGCTGGAGCTTCCGTTCCTCGGACGCGTGCCCCTCGATCCGGCGGTTTCGCGGGCGGGAGACGAAGGGGCTCCGACCGTGGCGTCGGCACCGGATTCGGCCGCCGCGGTTGCGCTCCGCCAGGTGGTGGCGCGCATCGAAAATGCGCTGTCCGCGGGCGCGAGGGCGGGCTGAGCCTACGCCGGATCAGGCGCCTGCGCGGCTGACGACGTCCTCCGCCCGTCGTTCCATGGCGATGCGTAGTAGCTCCGCCTCCCGCCGCAGCTCTGTGGCGGCGAGGAGGGCCGGGACCGCAGCGGAGGGCGCGGGCAACTCCGCGTATCAATCGCCTTCCAGCCACCTGCGGTCCGCGTCCGAGATCGAGCCGCCGCCGCGACCCTTCTGCACGAGCTTCACGACGACCCACCCGACGAGGAGGACCGGCGCCACCTTGAAAAGGAGGAACGCGGCGAGTCCGAAGGTCAGCGAGAATACCGTGCCGATCAATCCGAGCACGACGCCGGCCACGACCAGGGTGATCAGGCCGACCGCGAAGAACGTAAGTAGTGAGCCGAGCATCTTTCTATCTCCAGTTGTTCCTGAACGTCACCGAATCCACAGCACCTGAACGCTCCCGAAGGCAGCGTTCAGATCGATGGTCACCTTGCGATCCGCCTCCTCCCAGTCCAGGGAATAGTACGAGTCGCCCCGCTTGACGAGGCCTTCCGGGTCGAACGAGGTGAGGAAGCTGTCCTTGCGGATCCTGATCCCGAGACCCTCCGGGACCCTCAGGTCGAGCGCGCCGAGCCCCATCTCGATGCTGAGGCGCGCGTCGGCCCTCCACCGGCCATCGAGTGAGAGGTCGACGTGTCCTACCCCCGCCTTCAGCTCGATTCGCTCCGCACCGAGATTGCCGAGACGGCGCATCGTGAAGTCCGCGGCGCCGATTTCGAAGACGGCACGCCGCAACACGCTCGTGTTCGGCTCGGAGACGTCGATCCGTGATTCGGATGCGCCGGTCGACAGCTCGAGGGACGTGAGCGCGAGACCACCGAGGTCGACGTCCGCCTTCACCGCGCCGAAATGGAGATCCAGATCCATGGGCACGCCACGGGCGAGCTCGAGATCCATGGATCCACCACTCGACCTGCGCCCGAACGGGAACCGGCGTCCCGAGCCCTCCATCCCGATCTCGAGCCGGTCGCCCGAGTACTCGATGAGCGGCTCGTAGGCATCCTCGTCGTACCGCAGGGAGACGCGGTAGAGCAGGGGCTCCTCCGTGGCACGCAGCCCGAACGTGCCGGCACCATAGGAGATCTGGGCCCGTACCGGCTCCGAGCTCTCCAGCCGGTGCGACATGGTGGCCTCGCGCCAGCTCTGGCCATCGGCGTGGACCGGCCATGCGACTCCGGCGACGACCAGCGCCGCTAGCAAGGTCGTGCTCCGATCAAACATGGGGCTCGCTCCCTTCGTTCCGGTCGTCCGCCGTCGATCCGGCGGCCGTCGTGGTCCCTTCATCCAGGTCGGCATCGATGTCCATGGCCGCGGCCCATGCTTCTTCCGGGTCGAGAGGCCAGTACTCGCGCCGTCGCCCACCTCGGGTGAGGAGCACCGCTCCGAAGCCGACCTGCACGGCCGCGAAGGTCACGACGACCCCGACGAAGACCAGAAGTCCGGACAGGAAGCCGAAGAACGGCACGATGGAGATGACGTGCGCGGCAAGGAAGGCCAGCATCAAGCCGATCAGCCCGGCCAGGATCGTGTGGACCGGATTGCTCTTGCGGACCCAGTCCGTCCATGCGTACCCGCTGTCGGCCAGCCACTCACCGGCGTTCTTGGCCACCGCGAGGTAGCCGAAGATCCCGGCGACCAGCACGGCCGCGGGGAACAGCGGGAGCCAGGCGATGGCCACCGGGATCCCGACGATCGAGACGACGAGCGCCACGGCGCCGAGAATCCAGATGGGGATGAGGAGGAACGTGCCCGCCAGGCCCACCGCCGCGGCACGACCTGGCGCTCTGCGCGCCGTATCGGCGACGATCTCGATGTTCTCCCGGGCGAACGACACCGCCACCGCACCGAGAAGCCCGAGCACCAGGATGGTGAACACGGTCTCGATCACGCCGCCGATGCCGCGCAGGACCGTGCGGAACGGGGAGAGGAACGAGAATCCGTCGTCGTCGGCCCGGGTCACGTTGCGAAGCTCGTTGCGCAGATCCCGACGGACCTCGTCCCGGATCTCGGACCGGAGGCGCTCACGGAGATCGTCCGTCTCGTCCCGCTCGGTGGCGAGGACGTCCACGACGCCTCCATCCACGTCACCAAGGTTGCGGAGCATACGCGCGTCGGCCATGCGGAGCTCACCGGTGATGCGGCTGCCTTCCTCGAGCGCGACCGACCCGTCGACGACCACGAGGTCGCCGCGGATCTCGCCCGCGATCGTCGCGGTCCCGTCGATCACGACGACGCTACCCTCGACGGTCTCACCGGCGGGCACCTCGAAGTCCTCCTCGATGTGCACGTTGATGCGCTCGTCGAGGCCCGCGAGGGCCTCTTCGAGGACACTCAACCGCGTGACCGATCCCATCAGCAATCTGGTGAGCGTGCCTCGCTCGCTCGACGAGACCGAGACATCCTGGGCCGTCGGCGTGTCGCCGGAGGGCTCGATTCCTTCCTCGAGGGCGCGGTCGAGCGCTTCGGCGACTTCGAGTGCGCTGCCGGTCAGCTCGGTGGGCGGCGCCCAATCCTGGACCGCGACGGCGAGTGGGCCGTTCTCCAGGGCCACCGCCTGGCCGAGAAGTGAGCGCCACGATGCATCAAAGGCGCTGCCCGGTTCGAAGGCGCCGATCGGCTCTCCATCCACCGAGACAGTACCGTCACGGAACGAAGCTTCGAGACGGTGTCCCCCCCTGAACTCGAGGACGAGAACCGCTTCGGACGCGCCCACGGACACCTGCTTCGAGACGATCTCGCGAGCCTGCGCGACAGCGTGGCTCGGAAGCAGGAATGCCGCCGCCGTGACCGCGATCGCGGCGAGACGGCTAGGAATGGCTGATCTGCGCATGTCTGATACCCGCCGAGCGAGCGGTGACGAGATTCTTGTAGAGCACGCGGAGCGCGAGCACCACGAGCAAGGAGTAAACGGTCGTACCAGCTGCCAGCGCCACCGGCGCGGATGCCGCGGCGTCGATCAAGCCTTGGGCGCCCGCCGCGGTGAGCCCCTGAGCCAGAACGCCCCAACCGGCGCCCCACGTCGCTGCCGCGAGATCGGAGAGCTGCCACCAGGCGTAGGAGAGCAGCGCTCCGGGCGTTAGCGCGGGATTTGAGAAGACGGCGTAGAACACGAGGCCGAGCGTGACCACCGGCGTCACCGCGGCTCCCGAGAGAGCCGCCCACGCCCGACGGGTCCGGGGCACGAGGCCCTGAGCCTTTCGGAGCAGACGCGCGGCGATGGCGTGGTGACCCGCTGGGTCGGCAGCACGGGTGGGCGCCACCACCGCGGAAGACTCGGGCACGGCCACATGGGCCATGACCAGGTCGGCGAACGCGGCCGACGGGGCGTGACGGGGCAGGGCATCCAGCTTTCCGAACACTCCGGCCCACTTGTCCACTTCGTGCGTGCAGGTGGCGCACCCTTCCAGGTGCCGACGAACGCGGGCCGCGTGACGGCGCGGAAGCACTCCGTCCACCAGATCCTGGAGCGACTCCGGCTGCACATGCTCGCGCACGGCCCCACCGAGCATGGCCGAGGCCCGCGCGCGGACGCGCTCACCGAGCGACAGCGGCTCCGGGATCTTCACGCGCGTCATGACCCGATTGGCGAACCCCTCATGAGGACGCAGCGGCTCGACGTCGTCGAGCTCGGAGAACAAGGCCCTCCAAACCGCGAGCTCCGCCGAGCAGCGCGCACACGCCTGGACATGCTCCTCGGCGAGGCGCTGCTCCCGCTTGGGAAGCTCCTCGTCAAGGAACGCCTGGAGGCGCTCCTCGCTCAGGTGCTCATGTTCATGGCGTGTGTTCACGATCTCACTCCGGTGTCGTTCGTACGTCCACCCCTACGGCTTCCGACCGGGGCAAGTTTCAAGCCCAAAGGGCCGGGGGTGGGAGGCTTCATGAGGCGAGATGGGCCAGGCGTTCCTTCAACTCGCCCCGGGCCCGGTGGATGTACGTCTTCACCGTGCCGAGGGGCACCTCCATGATCTCTGCGATCTCCTCGTAGGCGTATCCCTCCACGTGGCGGAGGAGAATGGCCGTTCGGTACTCTTCCCGGAGCGTACCGATCGCCTGCTCGATCTGGCCGCCGAGCTCGCGATGCTCCACGTACTCCTGGGGGTTCTCGTCCTCGGACGCGATCACGAGCCGCGTGCGGCTGGCTTCTTCGCTGGTCGAGGCGTGCGGGGACCCATCGATGGAAACCGTGTCGAGCTTCCGTTTGCGGAGATAGTCGATGGTGTGGTTGTTCGCGATCTTCAGGATCCAGTTGCTGAACTTGTAGCTGGGCTTATAGGAGGAGATCGCGTTGAAGGCGCGCACGAACGCTTCCTGCGCCAGGTCTTCGGCGAGGGTGCGGTCACGCACCATCCGGTACACGAGGGAGAAGACCGGCCGCTCGTACCGCTGCAGCAGCTCCCGGAACGCGGGCTCACGGCCGCGAGCCGCGAGGGCCGCGAGCTTGCGGTCGTCGAGTTCGCCGTAATCGGTCGCGACCAGCGTTTTCGTATCCGGTCGAGGGTGGGCCAGTCGTCGAGCGAGGGCCGATCGTAGTGGCGCGGTCAGGGTCTCCATCGATCGACCCTACGCACTCGAGGCGGCCCCGGTTTCGATCCCGGGCGTTGAGACGCCTTCCCGCTTCGCCTAGCTTTGTCGACACCCGGCTACCAGGCACCTGCGGGGCTCCCGAAAGCTATCCCACCGGACCATCCCTGTCATGCAATCCCCATCCGACGCGGCGCCGAAGGTCGGCACCGAGCGGGAGCGGCAGGTGCAGCGCATCTTCTCGGAGATCGCGCCGCGCTACGACCTGCTCAATCACGTCCTCAGCCTCAACATCGACCGCACGTGGCGACGCAAGGCGGTCGCGCGGCTCGGCTGGGAGACCGCTTCCGGTGGACGCTACCTGGACGCGTGCTCCGGAACGTTCGATCTCGCGTTGGAGCTGGAAGGGCGGGAGGACTTCCGCGGCAGCGTGATTGCTTCCGATTTCGCCCATCCCATGCTGGTGCAGGGCGGCCGCAAGATCGCGGGATGCTCGATTCGCCCCGTGTGCGGTGACTCGCTCGGGCTCCCTTTCCCGGACGATGCCTTCGACGGAGCGACGGTCGGCTTCGGCGTGAGGAACCTGTCGGACCTCGGGCGAGGGCTCGCGGAGTTCCGGCGGGTGATCCGTCCTGGCCGCCGGCTGGTGATCCTCGAGTTCACGACGCCGCCCAACCCCGTCGTGCGCGCCGGTTACATGTTCTACTTCCGCCGCATCCTTCCGGTCGTGGGCCGCATCGTGTCCGGCCACCCCTGGGCGTACACCTACCTTCCCGAATCCGTGAAGGAGTTCCCTGGACCGACGGAGCTCGGCGGGCTCATGGAATCCGTCGGCTTCACCGACGTGGGGTATCAGCTCGTCACGGGCGGCATCGCGGCCATCCACTGGGGCTCGGCTTAGGCGCTCCTTCTCCGGTTGATGACACCGAAGCTCCTTGGCGATGGCCGGGGTGGGAACGGGCAAGGGGCGGACAGCCGAGTAAGCGAGCGGGGCCGAGCTGGACGTGCAATGCCGGCGACGCGGGATCTCCGGACCCGGTGCCGGGTTCGCTCCCGGAGAACTCACGTCACGTCGATCATGGAGGGAGCGATGGAGGATGTCACGGGCGGTGTGCGCTGCATAGGCGCAGATCAGGATCTGTACGACCGCCGGCGGGCGGTGTTCGGTCTCCTGCCGATGGATCTCAAGGTCGTGGGCGGCCAGACCGGGGGCGGGCTCCTGATCCTGGAGCAGGTCGACGACCGCCGCGGCGGTCCGCCCCGCCACGTCCACCCCGACCAGGACGAGTTCTTCTACGTGATCGAAGGCGAGTACGTGGTGGAGGTCGGCGAGCAACGCTACGCGCTCGGGCCCGGGGATTCTATCCTGGCGCCGCGGGCCGTACCGCACGTGTGGGCGCACGTGGGGGAGGGCCGGGGTCGGATGCTGGTGGAGTTCCACCCGGCCGGGGAGATGGAGGCGTTCTTCGAAAGGGCGACAAAGCTGGGAGCGATCCCCTCCGGGCCGGAGGTGGCCCGCCTGTTCGCCGAGCATGGGATGCGGGTCATCGGCCCACCGCTGCCGTTGGAGTGACCCGTGCCGAGCGCGAGGCCTACGCCCGGGATCGTCCGGTCCCGGACGCCACCGGTATCGTCGTTGACCACCATCGGTGATGATCTGAAAGGAGCGGTGTGCGCAGGATCAGCGAGTTCTTCGGGATCTCGATCTACATGGATTTGGAGCGAACGTGGACCGCCGCATTTGTCATCGCTGACCGCTGGTGCCGGATGTTGACTAAGTCGTAGACTTAGTCGATGCTTCGTGCATGACTACCGTCAACACCCATGAGGCGAAGACCCACCTTTCGGCGCTGCTGAAGCGCGTGGCGGCCGGGGAGGAGATCGTGATCGCGAAGGCCGGTACGCCGGTGGCGCGGCTGGTCCCGGTGAAGGGAGCCGCTGAGAAGCGGGTGCTCGGGTTCGTCCGCGAAGGGCTGTGGGTTGCGGACGACTTCGACGCCCCCCTCCCGGACGACGTCATGCGAGGCTTCTACGGCGGCGCCTCCAGGTAGGGGTCGCGTGCGCGTTCTCTTGGACACACAGTGCTGGCTCTGGATGGTCGGCCGGCCGGATCGACTGTCGGAGCGTGCTCGAACACTGCTCCGGGATCCCGGACACGAGCTCCTCTTCTCGGCGGCCAGCGCCTGGGAGATCGTCATCAAGCACGCCATCGGAAAGCTCGAGCTGCCAGGAGATCCAGTCGACCTGATCCCCGACTGGATCGTGCGATCGGGAGTGATCCCCCTTCCGGTGCACCACGGCCATGCGCTGCACGTCGCGCGTCTTCCACTTCATCACGCCGACCCGTTCGACCGCATCCTTATCGCGCAGGCGCGACTCGAGGACGTGCCCGTCCTCACCGCCGATCGGGCCTTCGGCAGCTACGAGGTGGAGCTCATTCCGGCTTGAGGTCACGGGGCTCTCCCTGGTATGGATGGCCCGCCGGAATCGGATGGGGCGCCTCATGTACGTCGTCGGATGTGCGGGTCCTCGGATTCGCTGATCGAGAACGTTTCAGGTGAAACACACTGCGAAAATCGCTTCGCGGGACGTCCGCTCAGTTGGGCGACCTACCTGTCACGCTGCGCGGAGAGGCTCCCCGACGGCCAGCCGCGGATTATCGTACGCGCCGGCGAGGTGCTCACGGAAAAGCCTGCGTCGCGACCCCATCACGCTCGCCGAGATCGAGTCCGAGATGCGGCTGGCGGGCATCGCCCACCTGCGAGACGTCGCGTGCGCGATCGTGGAAGCGCGAGGCAGGATCAGCTTCACCAAGGCGTCGGGGGCGACCAGAGCGTGCGGCACGACGAGAGTGCCGCGACGTAGCCTCCTCAAATCGCCGCGCCCCCGCGCTCGCCCGTACGGATCCTGATGCACTCCTCGAGGGGGGTCACGAAGATCTTCCCGTCGCCGAGCTCGCCCTCTCCGTGGCGCGCCGCCCCGAGGATGGCCTCCACCGCGATCTCGACGAACTCGTCGTTGCAGGCGATATCGAGCCGCACCTTGGGCAGGAGGTTCGGCACGACGGTCTGGCCCCGGTAGAGCTCCTCGTCGACGCCCGTGCCCTGAGCGCGTCCGTGCCCCGTGCAGCGGCTGACGGTGATGCGGTTGATTTCTGCGGCGAGGAGCGCCCTTCGGACGTGATCCAGCCGGCCGGGCTGGACGATCGCGGTTACGAGCTTCATGGTGGTACCGGTTTTCAGTTGAGGTTGAGCAGGCCGTACCCGTGCTCCCGGTGGAGCGCGTGGTCCATGCCGGCCATCTCGTCCGCTTCCCCGAGCTTGAAGCCGACGGTCTTCTCGACGAGCACGACGAGCACCAGGGTCAGGACCGACGCGTACGCGAGCGTCGCGCCCACGGCGCCGAGCTGGACCATGAGCTGTCCCATGACGCTCCAGCCGGCATCCGTGTTGGCGGCGATCCAGCTTTCACGGATGCCGAAGGTGAGGGCGATGGCGCCGAAGATCCCCGCGCAGCCGTGGATCCCGAAGACATCCAGCGAGTCGTCGTACCCGAGCCGGGTCTTCAGCTGGATGGCGTAGTAGCAGACCAAGGACGCGAACACGCCGAGGACGATGGACCCCGCCGGAGTCACGACGTCGGCGGCCGGCGTGATCACCACGAGGCCGGCCAGGATGCCGGACGCCAGGCCGAGGCTGGTCGCCTTTCCGTGCTTCACTCCCTCGAGGACGAGCCAGGCGAGCGCTCCCGCCGCGCCCGCGATCTGCGTGACCGTGAGGGCATGGGCGCTGCTCTGCCCGCTGGAGACGGCCGAGCCCGCGTTGAACCCGAACCAGCCCACCCAGAGCAAGCCGGCCCCGATGAGCGTCATGGTGAGGTTGTTCGGATGCATGGACGTGCCGGGGTACCCGCGCCGCGCGCCGAGGTACAGCGCGGCCACCAGGGCGCTCACCCCCGAGGAGATGTGCACGACGGTCCCGCCCGCGAAGTCGATCGCGCCGAGCTGGAAGAAGAACCCGTCCGACGCCCACACCCAGTGGCAGAGCGGGTTGTAGACGATGACGCTCCAGAGCGCGACGAAGACGCAGAACCCGAGGAAGCGCACTCGCTCGGCGAACGCGCCCGCGATCAGCGCCGGCGTGATGATCGCGAACTTCCCCTGGAACATTGCGAAGACGTATTCCGGGACGCTCCCGGTCACCGAGTCCTCGATGCCGCGCAGGAGGAAGTAGTCGGGGCTCCAGCCGACCCACCCACCGAGCACGTTGGGCCCGAACGCCATCGCGTAGCCGCACACGGCCCAGAGCACGCCCACGATGGCCATGGCCGTGAAGGCGTGCATCATCGTCCCCAGCACATTCTTCGTGCGGACCAGGCCGCCGTAGAACATCGCGAGGCCGGGTGTCATGAGGAGCACGAGCGACGTGCTCGTGAGCATCCACGCCGTGGCGCCGGAATCGATGACGTCGGTGGCTTGAGCCGCTACGTGGTCCGGTAGGAGGAGGAGGGCGAGCACCGCTCCGAACGAGGCCGGGGTTCCCGGGAGACGCGCCACTGCTTCCTCCTCCGCAATCGGGTGGGACCGAAGAAAGGAGGCATATGGGGGTGGGGCGGGGGCGTGGGCAAGGGGAGACGGGCTCACGGTGACTCGGGCGCCGTGGTGCTCAGCCCGGATACCATCCCAGGGACACGTCCATCCACTCGAGCTCTTCGAGGACCAGTTCGTCCCCACCGCTCGACGTGAACACGATGTTCTCCAGAAGCAGGTCTCCACGTCCACCGGTGAACTCGTCCAGGGGGCGGATTCGCACGGTGGCGGTGCCGGACGACGCGATCCATGTACGGTCGACGTCGGGTCCCCGGTTCTCGATGACGTCGTCGCACGTCGCGTCAGAGATCCGGGATCCCTGCTCGATGATCAGCTCCACGCCCTCCGCCGGGAGATCGATGACTGTCGTGGTCTCGCGTCCCGCCTCCCGCGCCGCGGCGACGAGCGCCTCCGCCCGGAACGTCACCATGACCTCGTCGCTCCCGTCCACGGCGAAGAAGATGACGTCTGCGCAGCCGCCGAAGTGGGCGAGACGAGTCGTGAAGCCCGGGGCCAACGGATCGGTGCGGCATCCGAAGGTGGCGAGGAGCAGGACGACGAAGAGCGTGCGCATGGAGTGGGCTGCCGGGGGACGGGGGTCGGGACCGACGCTGCGACCCCGAGAACGTGCGGGCCGCCCGGATGGTGACGGCCGCATCCGGGTCGCTCGAGTTTCAGCTACCTCCTCGAGCCTCACTCTCGAGGGGTCCACCAATCCGGGTCAACTCCAAGGTGTTGTATTGGGTTGGGCTACAGATGGGTGCCCTCCAGGGCTCAAGCAGCAGGGTGGTCGTTTCGACGGTGGACCGTGGCCGGAGGTTAGGCGGAAGTTACCTCGACAGGGGGGCCTGAGATCCGTTGCCGCACGTGGCATTCCTTACGATGAGCGGGTGCGGCGTACTGGGTACAGTCTCAGGTCAGGCGGACGGGAACGCGGAGGAGGTCGAGGGC
>Ga0326597_10003484_pt1 | contig 22680 bp, 22 predicted proteins | sample RVTome_12_FD_203789 | JGI IMG/M metagenome (GOLD analysis project Ga0326597, IMG submission 203789) | Soil microbial communities from uranium-contaminated site in the Upper Colorado River Basin, Wyoming, United States - RVT100D185 | ecosystem: Environmental > Terrestrial > Soil > Contaminated >...
ACCTGGAAGTATATCGTTCCGTACAGGCGGATTTTCTTTCTCGCCATGGCGCTGCTGCCGCTGCAGCAGGCGTTGGGTCTGGCGCAGCCCTACCTGATGAAAATCGGCATCGATCAATACATCGCCGGCCGGGACCTCGTGGGACTGCGCAACGTCGGGCTGCTTTTTCTCGCGGCCCTCATCGGTGAGACGGTCACCCTGTTTTTTCACTATTACATGACGATGCAGGTGGCGCAGCGCTGTCTGGCCGATTTGCGTGTGGCCCTGTTTGCCCATGTGCAGAAGCTGCCGATGAGCTATTTTGACCGCAACCCGGTGGGGCGACTGGTCACGCGGATGACCACCGACGTAGACGTGCTGCAAGAAATGTTCTCCGCTGGCGTGATCACCCTGATCTCCGATTTCGTCATGGTGATCTGGATTCTCTGCATCATGCTCTATCTCAACGTCGGCCTGGCGCTGGTGTCGTTGGCGCTGATTCCGCCGATGGCGGTGGCGATTAATTTCTTTCGCGTCAAGGCGCGCCAAGCCTACCGCCGGATTCGCGAGCGCATCGCCCGGATCAACGCCTATCTGGGGGAAGCGATCTCCGGCATGGCGGTGATTCAGCTCTTTACTCGGGAGCAGAGGACGTATCGCGAGTTCGACGAGCTCAACGCCTCCCATCGCGACGCCTATCATCTTTCCAACCTTTACGAGGCGGCGCTCTACTCGATGGTGGAGGCGGCCGGCTCGGTGAGCGTGGGCTTGCTTCTCTGGTGGGGCGGCGGCGAGGTGCTCCACGGTGTGATCGGCATCGGCACACTGGTGGCGTTCAACGAATACATCCATCGATTCTTTGTTCCGCTGCGCGATTTCAGCCAAAAATACGCCGTCATGCAATCGGCCATGGCCGCGGCGGAGAGAATTTTTCAACTGCTGGATACTCCTGTGTCAATCGAGAGTCCTAAAAACGCCGTGGTGCCGAAGCCGTTTCGCGGCGAAGTGGTGTTTGACAACGTTTGGTTTCACTATCGGCCGGACGATCCGGTGCTGAAGGGTGTGTCGTTCCGCATCGAGCCGGGCGAGAAGGTCGCGCTGGTCGGGGCCACCGGCTCGGGCAAGACCACGACGATTAAATTGCTCAACCGTTTCTATGACGTGCAAAAGGGCGCAATCCAGGTGGGGGGCGTTGACGTGCGCCAGTGGGATCTCCAGGCGCTGCGGCGACATATCGGCGTCGTGCTCCAGGACGTCTTCCTGTTCAGCGGCGATATCAAGGCGAATCTGGAGCTCGGTGATAGCGCGATGCCGATGGAGCGGATCGAAAGAGCGGCCCTGGTCGCCAATGCCGACAGCTTCATTTGCCGGCTTCCCGACGGGTTCCAATCCCCGGTGCGGGAACGCGGCAGTAATTTCTCCGGCGGCCAGCGCCAGCTGCTCTCGCTCGCCCGGGTGCTGGTGTTCGAACCGGAAATCCTCGTAATGGACGAGGCGACCTCCAGCGTCGACACCGAGACCGAGACGCTGATTCAGGACGCTCTGGAAAAAATCATGCGCGACCGCACCTGCCTCGTGATCGCGCACCGCCTTTCGACGATCCGCAACGCCGACCGCATCATTGTTTTGCACCACGGCGAGGTGCGCGAGATCGGTTCCCATGCCGAGCTGATGGCGAGGCAAGGCATCTATCACCGCCTCTACCAATTGCAATACGAGCGGGAAGCGGTAAAGCTCCCACCGCACGACCATGCGCCGAAGATTCTCGGATAATTACGCTGCGACGGGAGTCATTCATCGCGCGGTTGCCGTATCCCACGTAGCTCGATCGGCTGCCGGTAAACTCGCGTTGATCACGGTTCTCGCCGTTTTCGCTTCATCAACTCTTTCCGCCTGCTCGCCTTTTTACGTACTGCGCGCCGCCTATGAAGAGGGGAAGATCCTCTGGCGGCGCGAACCGATCGCGCTGTTTCTCGAAAAGGCGGACGTCAATCAGGATACGCAGGAAAAACTAAGGCTGGTCTTGGCCGTGCGCGAGTATGCGCGGGACGTTTTGAAAATGAACGTCGGCGGGAGCTACGCGAGCTACTCCTACGTCGACCGGCCGGATCTCACTTTCATTCTTACCGCCGCGCCCAGGACGGAATTGAAACCCTATACCTGGTGGTTCCTCATCGTCGGCCGGGTTCCCTATAAGGGTTACTTTTCCAAGGCGGACGCGGACGGCGCGGCGGCGGATCTGCAATCCGAGGGATACGACACCAACATTCGGCCCTCGGCGGCCTTCAGCACGCTCGGCTGGTTCGACGATCCGCTGCTTTCTCACCTCTTGCGTTATGACAAAGTCACTTTGGCCGAAGTTGTTTTTCACGAGCTGTTTCACAGTACGCTGTACGTGAAAGGCGCGGGTAATTTCAACGAGAGCTCGGCCAATTTTATCGGCCATCGTGCGGCCATCGACTTCTTTCGCGACCGCTTCGGCGCGAACAGCGCGGAGCACCAGCGAGCCATCCAGGCCTGGCAGGAAGAATTGGAATTTTCGGATTTCATCGAAAAGCTCGGCGAGTCGCTTAGCGAACTCTACGGTAGAGAAATTCCGCTCGAAGAAAAGCTACGGCTGCGCGAGGCAATCTTCGAGCGCGGTAAGAAGGAGTGGGAGGAACGCATCGCTGGCCGTCCACCGCATCGCTTTCGCGGCTTCGCCACACAGCCGCTGAACAACGCGGTGATGATCCACTATCTGCTTTATCTTAACAATCTGAAACTCTTCGAGGCGCTCTACGACAGCCGAGGTCAAAATCTTGTCCGAGTAATCGAATCTCTCAGTGAAGCGGTGCCGAAAGGGAACGATCCGTTTGAAACCGTGCGCGCGCTACTGACCGGCGGACAAACTTAGTGTGGCGTTGCGCGCTTGTCATTTGATTTTCGCGTCATTCCAGCCGAGCGGGCGGAAGCACGCGAGAGCCGGAATCCAGGACTTCGAAGGACCGCTGGATTCCCGCGTGCGAGTCAGCGGTGACATGCGTTGTTTGCGTAAGCCAGGATTTGCACGACGATTGCTGAGCGAGGCAACAGACTTACGCAAGTTTGGCAAGTCAGACCACCCGACTACGAGAATCGACCCCGCTGATTGGCAATAATCCAGGTCCCGTGCGTGGGTTTTACCTGTTTACGTAGCGTGAGGAGCAGGCGGGTTCACATCAACTAAAAGGGTTCTGATACGACCTGATGACGTGTCGATTCTAGCCGGCACCCGGACGGATTGCTGGTTTCGTCGGCTGTCAATGAGAATTAACCAGCCTTCGTTTCTGCCCTCACTCCGCATGTAAGCCGCAAGCTGGTTCGTGCCTGTAAATTGTCCCTTTAGGATCTTCAGTTCGATGAGGTGAAGCACGGTAGCAAACAATATTCCAACATCCACAAACCCGATCCCGGAAGCAAATTCTCTGAGTACTCGACCCTCACTTCCTAAGACGCCCTTGGCGAATATCGCGAGGAGGGTCTGGGCGATCTTTTCAGGTTTCAACCGCAGTCGATGCTTCTTGCGAGAAAGCCAAAACGCGTCGACGGCTCGGGCCTCGACAGCTTTCTTGAACTCCGATAATAGGGTTAAAATTGACCGGCGGCGCACGCGTAGCCGCCCACGAGCCGGGAGCAAGCTACGCTCAAAATACTCGAAGCCGGGATTATTTCTTTTTTTTTTAAATCGTCGGCAAAGGGTGACAGCGAGCTGTGCTTCGAACTCTTTTCGTTTAAGCTCCTGATTTCGCCTGAAGAACGCGGTGCGGATGCGTGAAAGCGCATTTGACAGGAGCTTTTGGGTCGCTCCAGGTTCGAGACGCTCAAAGACATTCGCAACCCGAATAGCGTACTGATCTACATCAGCAAGCCCTCGCCGCTCGAAGTGGTCCTCCACAAAACGCTGAACGGAAAAGATCATCGCTTCTTTTTGGGTCTCAATGCATTTTTGCCTGGCTTTTCTCTTAGTCCATTTTTCTGGAGGTTAAATTCCTTGCAGAGGAAGAGTGTGATTCGAAGCGTCCGATCAACTGGTTTCTTGGCCCAGATATCTCTGTTGCTGCGAGAATCCACAACCTCAAGCAACCCCTCGTTGCCGAGGTGCTTGAGATCCGGGCCGACATTTTGGCGTTGCATGCGAAGGTGTTTAGCAATCTCCTGCACACTTCGCACACCATCTGCAGCCAAGTATACCTGAGCCCGGCGATTGCTCCTTCTAAAAATCTTTTTTACCTCGGCGAAATATCTTTCGGCTTCCGGTCGAAGCGCAAAGGCATTCGTTTGTTCGATCGAATCGACCTTATGCTCAATCTTTGCCAGGCGGTCGAGGATCTGTTGATCCCGATCAAGTGCTTGTTCTCGACGCTGATTCATACCACTAAACCTTTCTGAAAGAGGAATCTGGCGCTCACTGTACACTTCCTCGAGCACGGAAGATTATCCGATGAGCGTCATTGGGCTTATGGGGAACCTCAGCGATAGATGAGTATAATTGCAAATATGATAAGGCCCATCCTCTCCGCGATCGACTCTGTTCATGCGGGATCCACTTTTAGTAGCACGCCTTTTTTGAGCTTCTTCTTGGGAAGGAGGTTCCGAAGATTGACGTGCAAGACTGCGTTAATCTCGTCTGATGTCGCTCCCTGCTTAATAAGCTGCAACATTAACAACGTCTTGATTTGTTTAAGCTCATTTAACGTTGGTTCCGAGTCCACATTTTTTTCCTTGCTGCCATGGTCATCCCCTTGGCTGGTTACTTCGTTGGATCTCCTGATTTCTTCGCTTAAAAAATCGAGCAATCTTATTTACGCGCCCCATGTCGACACCTACCACTTGCCGTATTGCCGCTTGCGATGCACCAGCTTTCGCAAGTTCAACGATAAGTAAGTTTTCAAGTAGCTCCACCGGTTCTTTTTGAGTTTTCCTTGTTGGCATAGATTCCCTCCAAATAGTAACGTGCAGTCACACAGGTTGATGATAAAACCTCACGTCTCGACTTTCCGCTTTTTCCGCCCCGTGTAGTGCTTAGATTTGCTTAGTTGTTTCCCGCGAAGAAGTTGAACTGAGATTGTATTGGGTCTTTCACCCAGCAACCCTGCGATTTCCGCTGGAGAGAATCCAATTCTGTTTAGCGTCAAAACCTTCTCCCCCGCAGTGGCTTCTTGCATAGTTTGGAGGAGAATCATAGCTAAAAGATTTTCAACTCGCAGAAGAGAAAAATTCGCTTCCCGTCTCGCTTTTTCCATAAGAGCGCCTAGAGATTCGTCTCCGTCCCGCTTTTGCAAGAGATAGTGTCAGTTGTCGTTGGAACTTCTCGACTGATATCGATTCAATCGGACTTCTGCCCTACTTGTAGCTTTTCTACCTTTCGCATTGATATCATTTTGCGCACGCCGCTCGATTCAATTCCAAGCGCCATTGCGATCTCATCAGAACCCGAACCAAGCTTGGCAAGGAGCAACAGCAGCAACTTTTTTATAGACTCTAGCTCACGAACGCTTTTGTCAACTTGATTGTCCGCCATGTTTATTTCCTTTCATCCAAATGAACAAGACAACTGCAAATTTGTAATATGCTAGCTGAAAACTCCTTTCCAGTCAAATACTTAATAAGGTAAAATTATGACAAAGTTTCTCGTCTGGAAAAGTTCACCGTCGAACGTAAGGCCTGTGAACGATGGGCCAGAATTGAGGCAGCGAAGGTTATGTTGAGCAGGGAAAAAGTAAGGGAACGTTACCACACCTGCGCGGTTGCCTCTTTGAAACGGCGGATTGCATCGATATGGGCTGAAGGATTGGCGAGTCCGGCTTTCATCGTGTTAAACGTCAAGTGCGTTGCGCCGAGATTTTTCCACGCTTGAATTTCTTGAATCCAGCTTTCCGGCGAACCTTGGCCGAGCGCGACTCTCCCTTCGATGCCGATGCTTTTTGGGTCGCGGCCCGCCGCTCACCAAAACGTTAGCTTTCAGTATACGCCTCCGCCTCGCAATTCTTCGGCGAGCTTGCAATATATGCATTATATGCATACACTTGTCCGGTGACAGCAATCTTTGATCCCAAGAAGGATACCGCAAATCTTAGGAAGCACGGCGTCTCGCTTACCGAAGGGGATGGTGTCTTGAACGACCCCTTGGCAGTCACGATTGAAGATGAATCGGCTGAGGGAGAGCAGCGCTTTGTGACCCTGGGCGCGAACACATTTGGCTCTCTAATGGTTGTGGTCTGGACACCTCGGGACGACGAAGCTCGCATCATCTCGGTTCGGAGGCCGACACCGAAGGAAAGAAGGAGTTATGAAGAAGGAGTATAATTTTTCCAAGGGCAAACGCGGAGCGGTGATTCCCCCGGTTGGGAAAACCCGCATTACGATCTACCTCGACGATGGAATTCTGGACCGCTTCAAGACTCAATCCCAGAAAACCGGAAAGGGGTATCAGACCTTAATCAATGATGCGCTGAATTCCTATCTCGGTCTGACCGTGAAGCCCCTCACGGAAGCGATAGTGCGCAAGATCGTGCGCGAAGAGCTTTCGGGTCAAAGCTAAAAGCTAACGATAGGGTTGAGAAGGACGCGACAAATCTTGCCTCTCACCCAAAACGTTACGTCCGCGTCTTCCCTAATTCTCGGCGCGCGCAGGGAAACGTTACCAGATTTGTGCGGTCGCCTCTTTGAACCGGCGGATCGCGTCGATATGCGCTGAAGGCGCGGTGAGTCCTGCTTTCATCGTGTTAAATGTCAGGTGCGTTGCGCCGAGATCTTTCCACGCTTGAATCTCGTTGACCCAAGTCTCAGGCGAACCTTGGCCGAGCGCGACTCTCCCTTCGATGCCAATGCTTTTGGAATCGCGGCCCGCGGCGCGCGCGTGGGTCTGGATCGCATCGATCATTCCTCGGCACTTCTCGTTGGCTCCTACGAGCGGAAACCAGCCATCGCCGAGCCGCCCGACACGTTCGAGTACCGCGTCGGCGCTGCCGCCGAACCAGATGGGAATCGGCCGTTGGATCGGCAGCGGATTTAAACCGGCGTCGGTGATCTTGTGCCAGCGGCCTTCGAAAGTGACCAACTCCTGCGTCCACAGCTTGCGCATGACTTCGACCTGCTCTTCGGACCGGCGCCCGCGGTTTTTGAAGTTTTCGCCGAGCGCTTCGTACTCCACCAGATTCCAACCGATGCCGATGCCCAGGCGCACGCGCCCGCCGCTCAGCACGTCCAGTGCTGCGGCTTGCTTGGCGACCAGGGCCGTTTGTCTTTGCGGCAGTATGATCACGCCGGGGACCAACTCGATCTTGTGCGTGAGGCCGGCGAGATAGCCGAACAGAACAAAAGGCTCGTGAATCATGTCTAAATGCGTGAACGGCGGGCGCCACCCTGGGCGGCTCGCCGGGTTGGCGCCCAAGACATGGTCGTAGGCCAAAATATGAGCATATCCCAGAGCTTCGGCGGCCTGGGCGTAATCCCGTATCACCGAGGGGTCCGAACCGATTTCCGTTTGCGGAAAGATCACGCCGACGCGCATGGTTGCTCCTTTTCGTTGCCGCGGAATAATGATCAGTGTTTTCCGCTCTCTACCTTGGCCCTTGCCTTTTGTAAAGGGCGTGCGTAAATTTCCGCCATCCAAATCAATATTGACTTACGTAGAACATTGCATAGGATATCTTCAAACGGAGGACATGGATATGAACGGTTTTAGAACCACGATTCTCCTGGCAGTTTTGACCGCGCTGCTGGTCTGGCTGGGCGATATGTTCGGCGGGCGGCAGGGCGCGGTGATGGCGCTGATTCTCGCCGGCGGCATGAATTTCTTCAGCTACTGGTTCAGCGACAAGCTCGTTCTCAAAATGTACGGTGCCCAGGAAGTCTCGCCCAACGATGATCCGGAGCTACATGGTATAGTTCAGGAGTTGGCCACCCGGGCGGGTTTGCCGATGCCCAAAGTCTACGTGATACCGGAAGAGGCCCCCAACGCCTTTGCCACCGGACGTAATCCACAGCATGCCGCAGTGGCGGTTACCCATGGTATTCGGCGCATCCTCAACAAGAGGGAATTGTCCGGCGTGCTAGGGCATGAGCTGGCTCATGTCATGAACCGGGATATTTTGATCGGCACCATCGCGGCCACTTTGGCCGGCGCGATCAGCTACCTGGCGCATATGGCTCAGTGGGGCATGATGTTCGGCGCCGGACGCGACCGCGACGAGGAAGGCGGCGGCGGAAATATCTTCAGCCTGATCATCATGATGATCGTCGCGCCGATGGCGGCGATGCTGATTCAAATGGCGGTATCGCGCTCGCGCGAATACGGCGCCGATGCCGGCGGAGCGAAGATTTGCGGCGACCCGCTCGCCCTGGCGAGCGCGCTACGCAAGCTGCACATGGGGGCGCAGAACATTCCGCTCCAGGTAAGCAACGCTACCGCTAATGCGACGGCGCATATGTTCATTGTCAATCCGCTGAGTGCCGGCGGGATCGCGAATCTGTTCAGCACCCACCCCCCGATGGAAGAGCGCATCGCCCGTCTGGAAGCGATGGCGCAAGGACGCCTGGGCTCCGCGGTGAGCTACCAAGCTTTGCGTTAGGTCGCACCTAAGTTTTTTCCAACCAGGCCGGGGTCGGTGAGACTTCTCGGTCTGATTTCATCTCCCATGGGGTATTCCTGGTAGGCCAGCGGCAAGTCCCTGAGTTCGGTCAGAGGTCGCAATCGGTTCAACCCTGAATCATTGTGCACAACAGACCGCCGTTCCGGACATGAAGCTTGGAACCGAACCCAAGAACGGTCAGAGGAGGATCATATGAGACGTTGCATCTCGCTGCTCGCAATCGTGCTGCTGGCGGTTGTTGCCGCCAGCCATATGGGCAGTATCGTTGACGCCGCCAGCGCTCCGCCACCAAGCATGGGCTTCTTCGTCACGAGCGCCAAGAGTAAGACCGGCAACCTTGGCGGCCTAGCCGGCGCGGACCGCGTTTGCCAAGACCTCGCGGCCGCCGTTGGGCAGGGAGAAAAGACCTGGCGCGCCTACTTGAGCGCGGAGCGCGATCCCGCCAACAACAATAATCCCGTCAACGCGCGCGACCGGATCGGCGCCGGCCCATGGTTCAATGCCAACGGCCTCATGGTCGGCAAAGATCTCACCGACCTCCACGAGCGCAGAGGAAACCCGATCCTGTTGGTCGATGAACGCGGCCAACCCGTTCCGGGCGCGTGGCCCGGGTCACCCAGGCCCAACGAGCACGACATTCTGACCGGCTCGACGGCCGAAGGGAGAGTCGTGCCAGGGAAGACCTGCAGCGACTGGGCGTCGGAATCTCCCGATATGCGGGCGCAAGTAGGTCACGTAGACGGGATCGGGCTTGGCGGCAATACGTCGGGAACCTCCGGCTCGTGGAACTCGGCGCATGAGAGTCGAAGCTGCGCCGACACCGCTCCGGGCGGAGGGGCGGGACGATTCTACTGCTTCGCAGCGAAGTAAGAGACCGGTGGGATTGGCAAAGGGAAACGTCTCTTGCGGGTCGTACCGGCTCAGGAAAAATCCGGCGCCGCGGTGAGCTACCAGGCTTTGCGTTAAGTCACGAGCAGGATCGGCGACAAGACTTTTTCTTCAAGCCAGGCCGAGAGGTCGGAGAGACTTCTCGGCCTGATTTTATTTCCGAACAATCGATAATCGCACCGGAAGAAGGGAAAGCATGAAATACTTTGTGATCGGATCAGAAGGAATTGATCTCAGGTCGAGCGAGGATGCCGTTCGATCGCCGGTGACACGCCGACGGCTTATGGAGAGCAACCTACGAAAAGCAGTTTTGTTGTTCATCGCGCTGGCAATCTTGGGATGTTCGGACAATAAGCCGGCCGGTGTATCAACCGGGCGTTCGCTCGGCGCCATTTCTAGCGTCGGTAAGGGGACGGTTTCCAGCTACGTCGAGTTTGACAAAAGCGGGGCACCCAAAGTAATCGGCATCGTTTTCCAGGCGAGCGCTTTGGACGGCCTCCCTACCGCACATTCCGATGGGCATCACTGCTTTGACCGGAACAAGGATGGAAAGATCGACCCGGCGGCAGAGTGCTTATCCACCCACGAGTGGGTCATCCCGCTACCCAGTGAGGTGGCTCGGCGTTCGGAAATCCCGTTCAAGTGGGTGGGTTTGAACTGGAACCCGCATGGACATATCCCTCCCGGGGTGTATGACCTGCCGCACTTCGACGTCCACTTTTATATCGACCCGATCGAGAAGGTCTTTGCCGTAGCACCGGGGCCCTGCGGCCCCGAATTTGTCCGCTGTGACCAATTCGAACTGGCTACCAAGCCGCTGCCGCCCAATTACATGAATCCCGACTTCAAGAATGTGGGTGCGGTGGCGCCGGCAATGGGCAATCATTTGATCGATCAGACGAGCCCCGAGTTCAACGGCAAGAAGTTTACGCGAACCTGGATCTACGGCGTCTATGACGGCCGCCTCACCTTCTATGAGGAGATGCTGACGCGAGACTACTTGCTGAGCCAGCCGACTGCGTGCTTCCCGATCAAGCCGGCGGCATCCGTGGGCGTGAAGGGCTACTATCCCACCCAGTCCTGTATTCGCTACAACTCTCAGGCCAAGGAGTACACGGTCTCGATGGAGGGATTTGCGCTACGTGAGGCAAGTGCTCCGGAGCCCATCCGAGTTGAGCGTTGACATGCGGTTGGACTGATCGTGACTATCCGTTCGTCATGGAGTAGAGAAAAAACGCCTTCGGAATTTCGGCCTAACTTCGCGCGTCAGACCGATCGCTATAGCGACGGCCGAGCTTTGCGTTAACCCTGAAATTGAATTGTATTTTCCGGCGGCCCAATCTTCCCAGAGATTAGAGGTCAGTAGAATGTTTTGAAATCAATCTGTAGACTGTTCTGAAATCAAATTAAAAGGAGACAGTACCATGCAAGGTATGGAGATCAATCGCGACGAGGAGATTCGGCAATTAGCGTACAGATGTTGGCAGGAGGAGGGATGCCCAGACGGAGCCGAACTTCAGCACTGGCTGAAAGCTGAGGTAATATGGCTGAAAGAGCAACGTCCGAGAAGCGAGCCCAGTGCATCCAAGTCTCCTAAGGGGAGAAAACCCAGAAAATCTCACACGGTTAAAAGAGAGCTGTAGTCCCCGACTTTGACCGGTCGGCGCATAGGCTGGCAACGCTCGCGGATTGGGACGCGGCCCCCACCAACAAAATACAAGGTGAATGTCCCGAAATAGGGTTTTTCTACAGCCTTGTTAACCCTACGATTGAAGTGTATTCTCCTGCCACTTAACTTTTGAGAACGTGGGCCATGTCAGTCCCTTAAAGGCGGAGGCCCGGGCAGACGATAGGCACGGAACCAGTAACCGTGTCTCCCACCGCGCGGGTCGCGCCGGTTTAGAAAAAATCTTGCGCCACGATGAGCGATCAGGCTTTGCGTTAAGTCGCAAGCACGATCGGCGACAAGACTTTTTCTTCGAGCCAGGCCGAGAGGTCGGTGAGACTTCTCGGCCTGATTTCATGCCCCATATCGTATTCCCGGTAAGTCAGCGGCACCTTTAAATCCCGCAATCGCTCCACCGAATCCCGCGCCCGCGCCACTTCAATCATCGGATCTTGAGTCCCATGCTGCACCAGCGTGGGTAATGAGCGCGCCCCTTCGCCGATCGCAAGCTCTTGCAGCAGCTCTTTGGGCAGCCAACTGCTGAGCACCGCCAGCGCAGCGAACCTCTCGGGATGCGCCAGCGCGAGACTATGGGCCATCAAACCGCCCTGGCTGAATCCAAGGATCGCCAGTTTTCTTGCGTCGATGGGGTAGCGTTGCAAGCATTGATCGAGAAACGCCAGCAATAGTTTTTGCGACGCTAGGATCGCCGCAACGTCCGGCGGCCCACCCATGCTCATCGGAAACCAGGCATAGCCGACGGCATCTGGACCGATGGGCATTTCCAACGGGCCCTGGGGGCAGACCATCAGAAATTTTCGGTCGCAGAGATGCGGCGCCAGGCCGAGCAGATCGAAAGCATTGGCGCCCCGGCCATGGAGGGTCAATATCGCCGGATGGGGCCCGGCGCCAGCGGGTTCGTAGAGGGTATGAATGAGTTGCACGGAGGCCTCCTTCAATCTCTTAGTTCTTCCAAATGTTTCAAGCCGAGCCGTAACGGCACGATGACGGCGACGATGGTCACGGCGCAGAGCGCCGCTAATGACGGCGCGAGAACCCAGAAGCGCGGCACCTGCAAGCGGCCAGGTCTAAAGCCTTCCATGGCGAGCAGGTAGATCGGCCAGGCCTCGATCATCACGGCGGCGCCGATGAACGCGATGCTGAAGATCATGCACACCGCGCCGCCGAAGCTGGTCGGGATCTCCGCGGCGTTGTCGTAATTGAACTTGGGATAAAGCGCGCCGACGCCGACGCCGATGGCGCTGATGCCGAAGGTCATCAGAAAAATCGTCGCCAGCGAGAGCAGCATCATCCACGGCGGCACGCGCAGCATAAGATTGCTCGCGAAGACGAGCAGCTCTCCGAGCAGGAGCAGCGGCACGAAGTTGAGCCAGAACTTGCTCCAGAGCGATGTGCGCAACGAGATCGGCGCGGTTTGCAGGATCCAAAAAGCCTTCCCCTCCAGACTCACCGCAGGGAAAGCAAAGCGCACGGCGACGGCGCTCAGGACAAAACCCGCCAGGGCTAGATTGGCGAAGGAGACGATCATGCGAATGGTTCCCGCCGGCATCGGCGAGCGCTCCAGCGGCAATACTTTGAAATTGAAAAGGTAGACGACGATCAGCGCCGCCAGGAGGAAGAGCTGCGACCATTGGGTGGTGTCGCGCATGAAAGTCTTGATGTCTTTTAGCATGATCGCGCGCGGGATCTCCGGAAACGGGCGCGTGATCAGTTCCAGCATCCGGTCGAGCCGAACCCATCGTTGCCGGCCTTGCCGCGATTCCTGCGCCTTGGACCAGCCCGTTAGATAAACGGCGCCGGAAACCCAGGACGTAGCCAGCGGCAGGAACAGCGCGTAGCTCGCCAGCAAGGCGAAAAAGAAACCCTGGTCGGTTTGGCGCTTGAAGAGAGAGCCGGCCAGTATCTCGGCGAACCAACTGCTCGGCAGCAACGTCGACGAGGGAGTTTCCATGGCGCTTAAATATTGCATGAAGTGGCCGAAGGATTCCGGTTGCACCAGCCGCTCGGGCTGGGAGAAGCGAAAGACCAGGAACAGCGCGAGGAAAGCGAACAGACCGATGAAAAAAAGGATGTCGCGAATGCGTCTGGCCGGCAACCAGTAGACGAGCAGATGGGTGATGAGAACTCCGAAGGTGGCCGGAATGATCAAGAAGAGCGGTAAAATCAGCAGCACCCAGAGGTAAAAAGTGAGCCCGCCGCCGAACACCGCGCCGTAGGCCGCCAAGATCGGCAGGCTGAAGAACAAGACCATCCAGGAAGAATTAACCGTGGTGCTGATCAGCCGTGCGAAGAAAAAAGCGTCAAGCCGTGTCGGCGTCGACATAACCAGATCCAGATCGCGCGCGAGAAAATAAGTCGAGAGAGACGTGATCACGTTGCTGAAGAGCAGCATCGACAAGAAGGTCAGCAGGATAATCAGCAGCAGTTGATAGGCGAGGCTGGGGCCAAAATCATAGACCGTTTCAAAGTAGCGCAGCACACGGCGCACGATCAGATAGGTGCCGAGCCAAAAGCCGATGCCGAGCGCGATCAGAGTAAGCCGGCGCCCCCAGGATTGCTCGCCGCGCAGAAATTCGTTTTTCCACGACATCCAGACCGGAGAGAGTAGGAGGAGAACAGACTCCATGCCGCATTACTCCGGGGCCGGAATATCCGCGATCTGCTCGCGGGTCAGTTCGAGAAAGACGCTTTCCAGATCTCCGTCCTTGGCTCCCGCGCCGTTTTGAAGCTCGGCCATCGTGCCGCAGGCGATCAGCCGGCCCCGTTGAATGATGCCGATGCGGTGGCAGATCTCCTCGGCCACGGCGATGCTGTGAGTCGAGAGAAAAACCGTCGTGCCCTTCTCGGCGAGGGAGCGGAACAGATCTTTCAGCGTGCGCGCGCCTCTGGGGTCCATGCCGACCATCGGCTCGTCGATGACCAGGACGCGCGGCTCGTGAATCAACGCCGCGCAAACCACCAGACGTTGCTTCATGCCGTTGGAGTAGCTTTCGACCAACTCGTCCCTCCACGGAGTTAATTCGAGAAGTTCGAGGAGTTCCACAATTCGCCGCTCTAACCGCGGGGGCTCCAAGCGGTGTAACTTCCCGACAAAGTCGAGAAGTTCGCCGCCGCTTAGCTTCTCGTAGAGAAACGGGTGGTCGGGGATGAAGCCGGAAATCGCTTTGGCCTTCTCGGGCTCGCCCTCGACATCGTAGCCGCCCAACACGACTCGTCCCGCGGTGGGTTTTAAGATTCCCATCATCACACGGATCGTCGTCGTCTTGCCGGCGCCGTTGGGACCGAGGAAGCCGAAGATCTCTCCTGCGGGGACCTCGAGATTGAGCGCGTCTACGGCGGCGAGCTTGCCGTAATATTTGGTCAGATTGATAAGCTGAATCATGGCGATTCACCACGAAGAGCACGAAGGCCACGGTGGTTCAATGTTTTTTTCTTGTTCATTTGCGCGGCAAAGAGTCCGGGCTAGTTTCCTTTTAAAACTTCGATCTTCAAATTGCCGATCAACTGCAGGATGTCGATCTGCCGGTCGATGTCGCCTTCGAGGAACTTAATATGGGTCACGTCGGCGGGGAACTGATTGAGGACCGAATCGAGAGAAATCCACTCGCCGAGCCAGACTTCGGACCAGGCGTGGTAATAAAAGGCGTCGCGCAGATACACGACGCCCACTGCGGTCCTCGCCGGGATGCCCGCCGCTCTGGCGAGCGCATTGAATAGAACCGTGTGCTCGTTGCAATCGCCTCTTTTGCTCTTGAGTACGTCGAGGGCGTTGGGGACGCTGACCGTCGGCACCTTGGCGATCTCCCTGTACACCCAGTTTTTGATTCGCATGGCAGCTTTCTGCGCGTCCTTTTCGCCGGCGATAATCTTTGCCGCCAGGGAGCGAATCTCAGGATGATCGCTTTGTAGGAAAATCGTCGGCTGCAAAAAAGATTTCCAACGCGGGTCCTGCAATGGAACGTTGAAAGATTTGCGCGGATCGATAGTCTCCCGGCGAATTTCCAGATGGTCGCCGTCGAGCCGCTGGCGCCCGCCGTGGAGGGCGAAGTTGGCGAGATCAAAGCCGCTAAGCTTCAGGCGGAGAGTGTCCTTGGTTTGCGGATCGGCGATCGGCGCGTTGGGACGAACGGCGGTCTGGCTGATCAGGTCGAGGGGAATCGAGCGCGAGCCATCCAAGCTTTTTGCATCCCGCTGGGTTGCTCGAATGATGGCAAAGCCGCCCGGCGATTCCTCTTTGAGCGTGCGCCCCTGGCCGTCGATCCAAGAGACGACGGAGAGACCCTTGAACCGTTGGCGAATGCGCATGGCGGGCTCGACGCGGTCACCCAGCCGAATCTCTTCGCGCCCCTCGATGGTCAGCGAAGTGATTTGGTTCGACAGCGTCGCCGGATCGAAGGTCGAGAAAAAGTGTTCCTTGCCAGGCTCCAATTGCTGGGTTGCCGCCAACGGTTTTAGCGCGGCGCTGAGATAGGGAGGCTGGGTTAACGGCAGCTCTTGCCGAGTCGAGTTGCCGGCGGAAATCACCTCCAACATGAGTTTCCCCGGCGCCACCCGGCCGCGCGCGCGGAAACGGAGTTCCTTGGATTGGAGGTCGAAGTCAAAGTTTTCGAGCACCCATTCCTTATCGACCTCCATGTTGAGCCGGGTCGCGGCGGTCTGGCTTGTGCCCAAGAGATTGAGCCGCAGAAGCGACTGGTCTTTGAGCCGATACCCCGGCGCTTTGGGTTCGATGGTCTGCGAGGCGTAGCCGATTTTCTCGCCGCGGTAGTGAATGCTCCACCACTCCTCGGAGGCTTCGGTGATCACTTCGACGGCGCGTAGGTTGATCGGCGCCGCAGCGGTCCACCACTGGCGCTTGAGCAACAGGAAGTTCATCAAGCACCAGAAAAGGACGATGGCAACGCCGATGGATCGCTTCACAAGCATGCGTTAGAACGTATATGGTAAGGGCAAAGTTCCGCCGATTCAAACGCCAACGCAACAAAATGACCGCGCCGACTTCCGAACAGGTAAAATTCGCCGCCGACCGCATGCTCGGCAGGCTGGCCAGATGGCTGCGTGTCCTCGGGCAGGACGTGATCTATGGCCGGCATCTGTCCGGATACGGATTGATCCACGCGGCGCGCGCCGAAAACCGGCTGATTCTTACCCGCGACCACGGGCTCAAGCAAAAACAGCCGCCGAAATTTATTTTCATCGAAAGCAACGATTATCGCGAGCAGCTCCGCCAGGTGATTCGCGAATGCGGCCTGAGGCCAGGCGAACCACTTTTCACCCGCTGCCTGGAGTGCAACGCCGTCTTGCAGCCTAAATCCAAGGAGTCGGTGGAGAAGCTGGTGCCGCCCTACGTCTTTTCCACGCAGGCCGAGTTCTTCTGGTGTCCGCAGTGCCGGCGCGTCTACTGGCCTGCCACGCACCACCAAAAGATGTTGGAAGAACTCGGGAATATCGGTGTCCTGTGATCTAGAATTTAGCTCGTTCGTGTGCTAGAAGAATCATTGTCCGAAAAACTACTTCCCCGGTAGCTCAGTCGGTAGAGCAGTTGGCTGTGACGTCGTTGCAGCTTTCCGCCGCGAGGCGGATTGTAAAATCGGGTGAATTCAGGGAAGCCTAATGAGGAAAGCCCATTTTCCTCGATGGTAATCCTGAGCGAAGCCTGCCCAAGGGGGATGAGTAGGCAGGAACGTGCAGAGACTAGAGGTTGAGGACCCCAACCAATAAACCTCAATAGCGCCCGACATCCGCTTAACGCGGATGATGAGATAGTCCAAGCCTGGCAGAAATGCCAGGGCACTTGTAACCAATTGGTCGGGGGTTCGAGTCCCTCCCGGGGAGCCAGATTTCAGAAAGGCCGCTTTTCACCAGAGAAGTGGCCTTTCTCTTTTGATAGGCAGCGTTCGTAAGGGCAAGCATATCAAAAGGTCTTCGGTAGCTAGGGATCAAACTGCCATCTTTCCAAAGACAATTCGAGAATATGAAATCAAGAACGCGTCGCTTTTCCTTCATTTCTTGCTTCTCGTAAAGGCTGGCAGCCTTTTGGGCGAGTTCGAGAAGCCGAACACCCTCGTCTAGGTAGGAGCAGCTAGCAATTTGATGCTTTGCGATCTTCCGGAGAATTTCCGCCTGCTCCACGCCAATCGCTATTTTTGCGGTCAAAGAATTCCTGGGGAACCTTACCGTCGAGCTTGTCCATATACACTGCGTCGATGCAATCCTGTAGCTTCTGGTATTCCTTTTGAGGCTTGGCAATCATCTCATCGTAGTACCGCTTCTCATCGTCCTGGCTTTCTTTGAGTTCCGTGACAACCCATTCAAGCACTTCCCTATCCATCTGGATCGCCGTAGCGCCTCGCCGAATTGCCGGGCTTGATGTACACCGGGCACTGGCTGATACCCATGGGGATGACAACCTCCGCTCCTTGCCTTATTAGCCTTTTAGCTTCGTTGACGAAGTTCTCGACAACCTCGTCATGGTGCGCCGCCAGGTCGGGCAGTCTAAATCGGTTACGCTGAATTCGACGACGTGATGTTCCATTCCATACCGGCGGACAATGGCTCGAAGAAAAGGCATCTGGCGCTGGTGATAAACAATCATACCGAACCGGTCGCCCACGAGCGAAGCGACGTGCAGCGCCGCTTCCGTTGGACCGATCGCCGGAATGTCCACAGCGGATTTTGCTCCGTCGGCATCTAGATCCAACGTACCCAACGGCACGACGTCATCATAGCCTTCTTTTGCCGCTCGCTTGAAGCTCTCGATAAATGCCGGAGCAACGATCTGAATTTCGGTGGGAGTCATGCCGAAAAAGTACGGACTGGCAGCGACGTCATTATCGTAATGCCTCAGTATCGGACGGCAGCGATCAAAAGGGAGACAGCGGCAAGAAAGTTTGGGCTGAACAAAAGCGCGCATGTTTGGCACGGTAAAGTGGACCGTATCCGAGAGGGCGTATGGCAGAGCCTTTTGAAGTTGGCGCATCACTTAGCCAACCAAAAGAGGTTCGCCTCTTTGCCAAGAAGTTTTGACAATATTGATCAGCAGCTTCTCCCTGCGCTTCGCGAGACGATAGAGCTGTCTGCTCGTTCCGATTTCTGCGTCGGCTATTTCAATCTCCGGGGATGGAAAGAGATCGATTCCTGTATCAGCGCGATAGCCACAACCAGCTCAGACGGAGGGATTCCGGGGCGAACGGTTCGTAGCCAGGAGCCGAAGGAAGCCCACACGAGCTTGGACATGGTGGCGGCCAGATACTGAAGCAATCCCTGCGAGACGACGCCAGCGTGAATGAACAGGTGGTAGGCAGCGATCTTGCGCTTGATGGCATCGCGATATTCGGATGATTCCCGGTGCATGTATTGGTTGCCGTTGCGCCGCCGCAGCCGCTTCATCTTGCGCATCCAGAAATGATAGGTGAAGGTGCCGACCAGCCGAACCGCTTGCTTGAAGCTGTGTTCGATTTTGAAGCGCAGACCGTAAAGGCGATTGATGTCGATGGCGCTCAGTGAAGTATCCGTCGACATCAGCAGGCAGCGCCCTCGGGTGGGATGAATGACCACCACGAAGCGCACCAATCGTCCAACGGGTCGCCACAGCAGATCACAGACCCGAAGTGGATAGTGACATTTCCCTCGCCGTAGACAGGACTGAGGGCCTGTTGCATCGTCTGCCCATCGCTGAACAGTGATCTGAGCTTGACTTTGTTGCCGTAGATCCGTGGCCGGCCTCGTTTCGTCGCGCCAGGGTGATCGTCCACTGTGTAGGCCACCGCATTGGATTTCACCCGTGTCACCAGATGATGGTCGTGGTCGAGCAGGCCGTTGATGATCTTGTGACTGGCATAGTACGCATCGGCGACAAAGTAGAACGGCTGGCGGATATCAACAAGGGTGAGCAGGGCGAGCATTTTATCGAGCAACACTGAGGCTCCCGAAAACTCATGGTAGGCCACAGTCCGCGTCGCAGACCTAATGGCCCACTACGTCTACATCATCCGGTGTTCTGACGGCAGTTTTTACGTAGGCTCAGACCAAAATCTCGCTGCCCGCGTAAAATCGCACAACGATGGGCGGGGCGCGGCGTATACATTCAAGCATCGTCCCGTCCACTTGGTTTATACCGAGGCTTCTCGCTCGGAGACTGAGGCTGTCATACGGGAACGCCATCTCAAGCGCTGGAGCCATGAAAAAAAGGCGGCGCTGATCAATAGAGACCTCGAAGGCTTGAAGCGTCTCAGCAAGCGGCGCTTATAAACCGCCCGTTTCAGGAAACGGACGGGTGTTGTCCGGTCGCGTTCGTTTCAAAATTGCCAAATAGTTATCCCCCCTACGCCTGCAAAGCTCTATCAGGGGCACGCACTCAAAAATAGAACCTCGTTCAATCCAAAAGAAATTCTTCCTGTCTTTGACGTGCCATCTTCCGTTACCCTCCGCAATGTTCAGGGAGATCGAGAGAGAAGCCCTGCGCCATTGATCCACCAGATTCGCCTTTTCATCTCTGCAACTCGCTTACTCAGTGCCTTAAGTCTATCGGCCCAACCGTTTCAAATAAGCATGGTTGTCGCTACCGCTGAGAAACGTTTTCTGTCTTTGGTTTCCACGCACGATCACCTGATACAGAACTCGGGGAGCCAACAGCCGTGGAAGCTTCGCCATGCAGCCGCTGTAGCAGAGTATCTAAAGGATTGTCTAGAATAGAAACTCAAGCAATGGCCGCCGCACTCGAAGGTGTGAACGGATCTCCACCGTTACCGCCGAAAGCTCTGACTATGGCGTCAATCTCCGAACCGTCCAGAACCTCTTTTTCGAGCAACTTCTCCGCAACTTGATGCAGCAGACGAAGATTAGTCGTTAACAGGTCCTTAGCCCGGTGGTAGCTCTCCTGAATAATGCGCCTGACCTCAGCATCGATCTCAATGCCCGTGCTCTGGGAATAGTCTACTTTCTGGGCAAAATCTCTTCCCAGAAAAATTTCTCCTTCTTTTTTGCCGAAAGTCATCGGCCCGAGCTTTTCGCTCATTCCCCACTCGCAGACCATCCGGCGCGCCAGATCCGTCGCCTTTTCAATATCATTCCCCGCGCCGGTCGTCATGTGCTCGAGCACGAGTTCTTCGGCCACTCGGCCGCCGAACAGGATGGCCAAATTAGTGAGCAGATATTCCCTGGGATAGGTATGCTTTTCGTCCACAGGCAGTTGCTGCGTTAGACCCAAAGCCATGCCGCGAGGAATGATCGTCACTTTGTGAATCGGGTCGGCACCAGGGAGTAACTTCGCCACCAATGCATGCCCGGCTTCATGATAAGCCGTGTTGCGCTTCTCCTCATCGCTGATGATCATGCTGCGCCGCTCCGCACCCATCATGACCTTATCTTTGGCCAACTCGAAGTCGACCATGTTGACCTTTTCCTTGTCATTCCGAGCTGCCAACAAAGCCGCTTCGTTTACGAGATTCTCCAAGTCCGCGCCGGTAAACCCGGGCGTGGATCGCGCCAGTATGCTCACGTCCACGTCCGTCGCCAAGGGAACCTTCCGGGTGTGCACCTGCAAGATACCTTCTCGCCCTCTGATGTCCGGCAGTGGTACGACAACGTGCCGATCGAACCGCCCTGGACGGAGCAACGCGGGATCCAATACATCAGGCCGGTTGGTAGCAGCGACGAGAATGACTCCCTCGTTGGACTCGAATCCATCCATCTCGACCAACAGTTGGTTCAACGTCTGTTCCCGCTCGTCATTGCCGCCACCGAAGCCAGCTCCGCGGTGACGCCCAACCGCGTCAATTTCGTCGATAAAAATGATGCAAGGCGCGTTCTTTTTGCCTTGAACGAAAAGGTCACGGACTCGGGAAGCTCCGACACCGACGAACATTTCTACGAAATCGGAACCGCTTATGCTGAAGAACGGGACTCCGGCTTCGCCCGCGACGGCACGAGCCAACAGGGTCTTGCCAGTTCCCGGGGCTCCCACGAGCAAACACCCTTTGGGAATTCTGCCGCCAAGTTTCGTGAATTTTTTCGGCTCTTTTAGGAACGCGATGATTTCTTGCAAATCATCTTTGGCCTCATCCACGCCGGCGACGTCGCTAAAGGTTACACGGTGTTGATTCTCTGTAAGCAGCTTAGCGCGGCTCTTGCCAAACGACATCGCCTTACCGCCGCCCGCCTGCATCTGGCGCATAAAATATATCCACACGCCGATGAGAAGCAGCATGGGAAACCAGTTAAGCAATAGCATCATGTACCACGGCGAGTCGCCCTCGGGCTTGGCGGCGATTTTCACCTTCTTATCCCGCAATGACTTCACCAGCTCCGGATCATCCGGCGCAAAAGTTCTGAACGGTTCACCGTTCTTGTATTTGCCCTGAATATTCTGTCCTTGGATCACGACCTCTCGAACGTCGCCGCGCTCGACGCTTCCCATAAAGTCGGTGAAAATAATTTCCGGTTCGCGCCGGCTTTGTTTGTTAAAAACGCTGAAAATCCCAAACAAAACGAGCGCCAAGACCAACCAAAGTGCAATATGTTTTGATGATAGACTCAAGAGATTCCTCCAAAAACCGCTCTCGCATCGCCTGTGTTGATACTAGCTCTTTCGGGTACAGCCCCGCAATGGAAGGCACTTTTTTTCTCTCTAAGAGTGGTGAGGGTCAGTCATGGAGGGATTCAGTGGCAGGTCTTTACCCTTGCTCTAGGTTGACGCTGTTCATCAATCGGCTGATCGTCGCGTCGTTTGCGCGCGCGGTCACGGAGACGAAACTGAAAAACGCGACGAGGAACACGAAAGGATCGCGCAGGGTCCTTGTTTTACCATCGATGTCTCCTTGAGGGAAAGACCTCGGTCGCGGTCTGGACAGATATGCAGCAGTTCGCGTTAAATTGGTAATTGAAAACTTCCCGCAACGGAACGGGAGGAATGGGACGCGGTCTAGCCGTGGAACACTCGCGCCAGACGCCAGAGTCCGCCGGGAATATCTTGGCTGCATTCCGCCAGCGCGACGAGTTCGCCGCGCGGATCGAGAATCCGCACCAGCCGTTCACCGGCGAGCGGCTTGCCGATCTGGTTGAGAATCTCTTGCTGCCCCATGCGGACCCGGGACAACCATCCGCTCTGCCAGGTAACGGCGCGCAGATGGCTGAGGGCGGAGGACAATGGAAGGAGGGGAATTTTTTCTTTTTCAACTAATCGTTCCAGCTCATCGAGGGTGACCGCGTTATCAAGCTTCAGGTGGCCGCAGGCCGTCCTTCTGAGGCTTTTCAAATGACCGCCGCAGCCGAGCGCTTCGCCCATGTCGGCCGCCAGCGTGCGCACATAGGTGCCGCGCGAACAGGTGACGTCGAGTTCAATTTCGGCCTCGCCCAACTTGCGTAGCCGCAGCGTTTCAATCCTGATGGCGCGGGGATCACGTGGGATCTCTTTGCCCTGGCGCGCCAATTTATAGAGGCGCACCCCGTCTTTCTTCAAAGCCGAAAACATCGGCGGGATCTGTTGCAGCTCGCCGGTGAACATTCGTTCGA
>Ga0326597_10003485_pt1 | contig 22677 bp, 23 predicted proteins | sample RVTome_12_FD_203789 | JGI IMG/M metagenome (GOLD analysis project Ga0326597, IMG submission 203789) | Soil microbial communities from uranium-contaminated site in the Upper Colorado River Basin, Wyoming, United States - RVT100D185 | ecosystem: Environmental > Terrestrial > Soil > Contaminated >...
GCTGCGCGCGGCCCTGGATCACCTCGACACTGAAATTCAAAAACTTCACCAGGAGGCCGCTCTTGCTGCCTGAAAAACTTGCTTCAACCGTTACGATGTTTCCCTTAGAAAGTGTCTAGTCCCGACCCAGAATCGCGAGCGCTCGCTCCTCGAGCGCTCGAAGCGTCGCCTCGAGATCGGTCCGGTGACGCTCGACCTCCGCGTCGGTCGCGTCCGCGACGATCTCCACTGGCTCACCCACCACCAGCGCCACCGTGCTGAACGGCTTCGGGATCTCGGTCCGATCCCAGCTCCGTAGCGTCCAGGCCCGTGACGCTTCGAGATGAAACGGTAGCACCGGGTTCCCCGTCGTCCGCGCGAGCCAGAGCGCGCCCGGTTGCGCAACGCGCGCGGGTCCGCGGGGGCCATCCAGCGTAAAGCCCGCCGGCCTACCCCGCTCCATGTCACGCACGAGCTGCAGCATCGCCTTGAGCCCTCCGCGCGACGTCGAGCCGCGCGCGGTGCCGTAACCGAAGCGCTCGATGATTCGGGCGATCCACTCGCCGTCAAAGTTCTCGCTGGTAATCACGACGATGCCGCGGCGGCGGAAGTAGAAGGTGGCCGAAAGGATGCGTCCGTGCCAGAAGGCCATGACCGGCTGGCGGCCGGACGCGTGAATCGCGTCCAGATGATGCAGCCCTTCGACGCGCCACCGTAGCGTATGGCCGAGCGCGCTGACGAGCGGATACCCTACGCTGGCGATTGCCGCCACCTGCGCGCGCTTGGTCCACGACGATCGCCAGCCGTCAGTCGCCATTCGCTATTCGCCAGAACTGACTTCTATAACCTCGTCGCGGGTGGCCGCGGACGGGGCCGCTCCGTTCGCGCCGCAGGCGCCTCCCACGTGACGGATGCTTGTGGCGCCGAGCACGAATGGGGCTGTCCACGGTCTTCCGCAGTCAGGACCCGCCTGGAGGTTATGCACCAGGCTCCTACATCCCATTGTATTGAGGACCGCCGCCGCCCTCCGGGGGCACCCACGTGATCACCGCGTACGGGTCCATGATGTCGCACGTCTTGCAGTGCACGCAGTTGGAGGCATTGATCTGCAGCCGCGGGCCGTCGCCGCCCTGCACGATTTCGTAGACATTCGCCGGGCAGAACCGCGTACAGGGATGACCGTACTCGGCACCACAGATCGAGCTGCAGACATCGGTGTGCACCAGCAGGTGCACCGGTTGGTCCTCGTCATGTGCAGTGCCGGACAGGTGGATGTTGGTGGGCTTGTCGAAGGTCAGGCGCCGGTCCACGGCCGCGGTGCTGGTCGTCTCCGGGATCATCTGCCCTTCGGGTGGGCGACTCGGCTGGTGCCGGCTGAGCGTCTGCATGCGTTCGTGCCCGGCGCGGCCGCGAAGGTCCTTGATCCACCATCCTCTTGTGGCCAGCGAGAGGCCGGCGAACGCCAGGCCGGCAACAAGGCCGTGCCCGAAGGCCTGGTGAACGTTGCGGACGGGGTACAGCTCGGTCTTCACCGGGCTGCCATCGATTTTTTCCTGGTAGCGAGCGAGCGTGCGTGCGGATACGTCGCCGTTGCGAATCGCCTCGAAGGCGGATTCGGCGGCCAGCATACCGGTCCGCATGGCGAGATGAATGCCCTTGAGCCGCATCGAGTTGAGAAACCCGCCCGCGTCGCCCGCGATGAGCGCACCATCCATATAGAGCTGCGGAACGGTGTTCCATCCGCCCTCGGGCAGCGCCTTGGCGCCGTAGCGAACCATCTGCCCACCGGCGAGTAGCTTCGTCACAAAGGGATGCTGTTTGAAGCGGTTGAACGCCGTCTGCGGATCGAACAGCGGATCCTTGTAGTCGAGGCCTGCTACGAAGCCAACGGACAGCTGGCGGTCTGGTAGCGCGTAGATAAAACCGCCACCGAACTCCTCGTGCCGGAGGGGGTAGCCCATCGAATGCACGACGGTGCCGACTTCGAGACGGTCGCTGGGCACCTCCCACAGCTCCTTGAGCCCGAGCGCGAACTGCTCCGGCTGCCGGCCACGGCCAAGGTCGAAACGCCTTCGCACCTCCTTGGTCAGATTGCCGCGCACGCCGTCGCAGAAGATGGTGACCTTGGCCATGATGTCGACGCCGGGCTCGAAGGCCGGTTTCCGCTCACCGTGCCGATCGATCCCGCGATCGCCGGTGCGAACACCAACGACGCGTGCGCCCCCTGTCCCGTGTCCCGTGTTCCCTTCACTCTTCCCCCCTCCTCCTTGCTCTATGAGCACCTCCTGCCCAGCGAAGCCGGTGAAGAAGTCGATACCGAGGCCCTCGGCCTGCTCGGCCAGCCAGCGGACGAACCGATTCAACGAGATAAGGTAGTTGCCGTGATTGCGCAGCGGAGGCGGGATCACTGGAAACGCGATTTGCGACGTCCTGGTGAAGAAGTAGACGCGGTCGCGGCTCACCTCAGCGGCGAGGGGCGCGCCCTTCTCCACAAAGTCAGGAATCAGATCGCGCAGCGTGGACGGGTCGAGGACGGCGCCGGACAGCATGTGCGCGCCGGCCTCACGCGCCTTCTCGAGGACAGCGATCGATAGTGGGCCGCCCGGTTGCTGTTCCTGCAGCTGCGTGAGCCGAATCGCCGCCGACAGGCCGGCCGGCCCCCCGCCGACGATCAGGACGTCAACTTCAAGCGTTTCTCGCTGCATACGATGAGCCACACAAGGTACGAAACCACGAAGATCACGACGATCACGCGGAACACGAAGCACACGAAGCGTTAGTAGACATCGTGACCTTCGTGGCTTCCGTGATCTTCGTGGTTATTTCTTGAGTTCCTCGACAATCGCCGGTGCTATCTCGAACAAATCACCGACGAGGCCGTAGTCGGCAACCTCGAAGATAGGGGCGTCCGCGTCCTTGTTGATCGCGACAATCGTGCGGGAACCTTTCATGCCGACGAGGTGCTGGATGGCGCCAGAGATGCCGAGCGCCACGTACAACCTTGGCGCAACGGTCTGACCCGAACTGCCGATCTGTCGCTCCATTGGCAGCCAGCCGCTGTCACAAATGGGGCGCGACGCGGCAAGCTCGGCGCCCAGCGCTGTGGCCAGGGCCTGCGCGACCGGCAGGCGGTCCTGCGACTTGATGCCTCGCCCCACGGCGACAATCCTGGCCGCCTGACTCAGATCGACCGCCTGCGTCGCTTCCTGGAATGGCGCTTCCGGCTCCTGGCGAATCGCCGATCGATCGATCGTCACCGCAGCCGTGGTAACGGCCGACGCCGTGGTGCCTCTTCGCACGTGGTCCGCGCGAAAGGCGCCGATCTGGAACGTGACGAGAAAGGGGCCCGCGCCCACCGGCCGGACTCCGGCGGCCAACTTGCCCTGAAACATCGGACGGGTGAACGCGGCGCCGCTGCCGGTGCCGGTCGTCCCGGTCACGTCAGTGATAAGCGGCGCATGCAGTCGCGCGGCCAACGCCGGTGCAAAATCGCGCGTCTGATAGGTGTGAGGGAACACGACGATCTGCGGCGATGCAGAGGTGATCACCTGCGTGAGCGCGATGACGTACCCGTCAGGCGTGTACGGCTCGAGGGCCGGATCAGCCAGGAACAGCACGTCGCCAACGCCGGCGGCCGCCAGCTCCTGCGACGCGCTACCGGCAGAGGCGCCGAGCACGGCAATCGCGACAGCGTTGTCAGCGGTGCCATCACCGGCGCCATCACCGGCGCCATCACCGGCGAGCTGCTGCGCCGCGACGACAGCCTCCCATGTGGCGCGGTTGAGTGTGCCGTCGCGCTGCTCCGCGACAACAAGGATCACAGTGCTCTCGCCTCGTCCCGAAGCCGCCGGACGAGCTCTCGGGCGGCTTCCGAGGGTGAGCCGGTAATCATCTGCGTCTGCTTGGACCGGGTCGGCGGGGCGATCTCGACGATCTGCTGCGACGGTCTCAGGCCGACGGGCAACGCCACCTTCCGGATCTCCTTCTTCTTGGCGGCCATAATTCCCTTGAGCGTCGCATAGCGTAGCTGGTTGATACCGCTCTGAATGGTCAGCAGCGCCGGCAGCGGCATAGTCAGCCACTGAAACCAGCCGCCTTCGAGCTCGCGCTTGACCCGAACTTTGGTGGCGGGGCTATCCGCAGCCACCGTACCGCCCTCGGACGCCTGCACCTGTATCTCCATGATGATTGTGGAGTGCGGGATGCCGAGCTGCTCCGCCAGCACCACGCCCGTCTGACCGTGTCCCTGGTCGTCGGATTGCAGTCCGGTCAGCACGAGGTCGAACGTCTCCTCCGCCATCGCCCCCGCCAAGGCGCCGGCGGTCACAGATGCGTCAGCCGACGCGAGCGAGTCGTCTTCCACGTGCAGGCCGCGATCGGCGCCACGCGCGAGTGCCTCCCGCAGCACCTGCTGCACACGCACAGGTCCGGCGGAGCAGACGACCACCTCACCGCCATGCTTCTCGCGAAGGCGCAGCGCCTCCTCGAGCGCATAGGCGTCCGGTTCGTTCATTTCGTAGCTGACGTCTGTGTCGCGGATCCAGGTCTTGTCGTCGCGAAGGCGAGGCTGCCACTCCCTAGTGGGGACCTGCTTGATGCAAACGGCGATCTTCATATTCGTGGCGCTAATCGCTCTCACAGGCCACGGAAGCACGGAGACACAGAGACAACACCTGTATCAGTCTCCGTGCCTTCGTGTCTCCGTGGCCCGTGGCGACAATCACTCTTCGTATCGCTTGAAGAGCAACGCCGCGTTGGTGCCGCCGAACCCAAACGAGTTGGAGAGCGCGTACTGAATATTCAGCTCGCGACTCGTATGCGGCACGTAATCGAGATCGCAGTCGGGATCGGCGTGATCGAGATTGATCGTCGGCGGCACTCTCTGATGGTGCACGGCCAACGCCGAGATGCCCGCCTCGAGCCCTCCGGCGCCACCGAGAAGGTGCCCTGTCATCGATTTGGTCGAAGAAATCGCGACGCGATGGGCGTGCGCGCCAAAGCAGCTTTTGATGGCCAGCGTCTCGAGCCGATCGTTGTACGGCGTCGACGTACCGTGCGCGTTGATGTAATCCACCTGTTCCGGCTGAATACCGGCCTTCTTCAAGGCCAGCTGCATCACGCGAACGCCGCCGGCGCCGTCCTCCGACGGCGCAGTGATGTGGTACGCGTCTGCGGACATGCCGTAGCCGACGAGTTCGGCGTAGATGGAGGCGCCGCGACGTCGAGCGTGCTCGAGCTCCTCGAGCACCACAATACCTGCCCCCTCGCCGATGATGAATCCGTCGCGGTCCTTGTCAAACGGACGGCTTGCCCGCTCCGGCTCGTCGTTCCGGGTCGACAGTGCGCGCATGGCCGCAAATCCACCAACGCTCATCGGCGTGATAGCCGCCTCGGAACCGCCGGCGATCATCACATCGGCGTCACCGCGCCTGATGATCTCGAACGAGTCGCCGATCGCGTGCGCCGATGCAGAGCACGCGGTGCACGCGGCGAGGTTCGGGCCCTTCGCGCCGAAGCGGATGGACACGTGCCCGGAGGCGAGGTTGATGATGGCGGACGGAATGAAGAACGGTGAGATTTTCCGTGGCCCGCCGGCGAGCAGCGCCTTGTGTTCGCGTTCGATCGTCGCGAACCCGCCGATCCCGGACCCGATGAACACGCCGACGTGTGCCGCGTTGTCCGGCCCGATGACTAGCTTCGAGTCGTCCATGGCAAACTGCGACGCGGCGATGGCGTACTGTATGAAGACGTCCATCTTCTTGACGTCTTTCTTGTCGACAAACTGCAGCGGGTCGAATCCCTTGACCTCCCCCGCAATCTGCGCGGCGAAGTCGGTGGGATCGAACTTGGTGATCCGCCCCACGCCACTCGTGCCGGCCAGCAGGGCATGCCAATTCTCGCTGGTGCCGATCCCAACCGACGACACCAGCCCAATGCCAGTAATGACGACCCGCCTGCTCACCATGCCTCCGTGGTACGTCTGGAGGGCCTCCGCTGCAGCGGAGGAGACCCGAAGGTCTCCAGCTACATGCCCTCGCCTACCCGTGTGCCTCGGTTAACCCTTCTTCCCCTTCGCGTGGGACTCGACATAGTCGACCGCTTCCTTCACGCGAGTAATCTTCTCAGCGTCCTCGTCCGGGATCTCGATCCCGAACTCCTCCTCGAACGCCATGACGAGCTCCACCGTGTCGAGCGAATCCGCACCCAGATCGTCGACAAATGACGCGTCCGCCGTCACTTCCTCCTCGTCCACGCCCAGCTGCTCCACGATGATGCTCTTCACTTTATCTGCGACGGCCATTACGCCTCCTTGGCGTGCGCGGTGCTCCATGCACCGGGCACCTACATGTACATCCCACCATTAACCGCAAGCACTTGACCTGTAATATACGACGCCTCATCCGACGCAAGGAAACAAACAGCAGCCGCCACGTCCTCGGTCGAGCCGAGCCGCCCGATCGGAATCTGCCCAGCCCAGCCGCCCTGCGCTTTGTCGGCGATTCCCCGTGTCATGTCGGTATCGATCAGACCGGGAGCCACGACATTCACCGTGATGTTGCGCGACGCCACCTCGCGCGCGAGTGCCTTCGAAAACCCGATCAGCCCCGCCTTCGACGCCGCATAGTTCGTCTGCCCGGCGTTCCCAGCCTGGCCGACCACGGAACTGATGCTGACGATGCGGCCGGCGCGTTGCTTGATCATCGGCTTGATCACCGCCTGCGCGCACGCAAATGCCGCAGTCAGATTGGTGGCGATGACCTGGTCCCAGTCCTCCCGCTTCATCCGCAGCAGTAGCTGGTCGCGCGCGATGCCGGCATTGTTCACCAGAATGTCAATGCGGCCGTGGCGCTCGACTACGCCGCCAACCATCGCCTCCACCGATCCCGTGTCCGTGACATCGAGTGCCGCCGCATCCGCGCGCCCCCCGGCGTCCTGAATGGCCGCCACTGTCGCCTCCGCGTGGTCGCCGCGCGCCGCGGCGACGACCAGCGCGCCCCGCGAGGCGAGCAGCACGGCCACCGCCTGCCCGATGCCGCGCGACGCCCCGGTCACGATGGCTACTTTACCTGAAAGATCGAGCATCCCCTGCGATCGCTTCTTCCACCGCGGCGAGCTCCTCGGGAGCTCCAAAGGCAACCACCTGAGCGTCCTTCCGCATTTTCCTGACCAGCCCGCTGAGCACACGGCCCGCGCCCACCTCAACATACGTGGTGACGCCCTCCGACGCAAGGCGTTGCACGATGTCCTCCCACAGCACAGGCGACGACACCTGACGTATCAGCGCGTCAATCGCCGCCTCGCCGTCCTTCTTCGGCTGCGCGTCCACGTTGGCGACGATCGGGACGCGGGGGTCTTGAACAGCAAGGGCCCGCAGCTCCGGAGCGAGACGCTCCTCGGCCGGCTTCATCAGCGCACAGTGGAACGGCGCGCTGACCGGCAGCGGCACCACGCGCTTGGCGCCAAGCGCTTTGGCGCGCTCTCCCGCCCGCTGGACGGCCCCCACCGAGCCGGCAATGACTACCTGGTCGGGACTGTTGATGTTCGCCGGGCCGACCACCTCACCCTGCGCGCCGTCCTCGCACGCTCGGCGCACCGTCGCGGCATCCAGACCAAGAACCGCGGCCATCGCACCCTGTCCAACAGGCACCGCCTCCTGCATGTAGCGACCGCGGCGGCGGACCACCCGCACCGCATCGGCGAATCCGAAGGTGCCGGCCACCACATTGGCCGAATACTCTCCCAGGCTGTGGCCTGCCACGAAGTCCGGCTGGATGCCGCGCGAGGCGAGTACCCGCGCGGCCGCGATGCTCACGGTGAGGATGGCGGGCTGCGTGTACTCAGTCAGCATCAGCTGATCCTCTGGGCCATCGAAACACAGAGTGCTCAGCGAACCCGTGTGGACCTTGGCCCCCTCCACGGACCCGAACGCCGCATCGGCCTCGTCGAACGTCGCTCGCGCCACGGCGAAGGTGTCGGCCAGCGCCCGGCCCATGCCGACCTTCTGCGAACCCTGGCCGGGGAAGAGGAAGGCGATCATGCGCCACCTCTACGGGCCACGACGGTCCCTCTGTGTCTCCGCGCCTCGGTGGTCTGTCTCATTGATGGTCTCGCAGCACCGAAACGGCCGCGATCTCCTGCTCGACGCGGTGAACGAAGTCGCTCGTCGCAAACCGATGAGCCATCGCAATGGCGTTGCGCACAGCCTTGGCCGACGAGCGGCCGTGGCCGACGATGGCGAGGCCCGCAACACCGAGAAGCGGCGCACCACCATATTCCGAATAATCGACACGTCGGCGAAACCTCCGGAAGGCCCGGCGCGACAGCAGGTACCCGACCTGGCTTGAAAACGTCCCTTTCAGCTCGTCGCCGAGCAGCGCTTCCACTGTGTCCACCAGCCCCTCGCTCGTCTTCAGCACCACGTTACCCGTGAAACCGTCGCAGACGATCACATCGGCAACGCCGCTGTAGATCTCCCGCCCTTCGATATTGCCGATGAAGTTCAGCGGCGCCGCCGTGAGAAGCCGATGCGCGTCACGCGTGAGCTCGTTACCCTTTGTCGCTTCCTCACCAATCGAGAGAAGGCCGATGCGCGGCCGTTCAACCTCCAGCGCAATGTGCGCGTAGACGCCGCCCATCACAGCAAACTGCAGCAGGTGGTGCGGCCGGCACCGAACGTTGGCGCCAGCATCGACCAGGACCGCCGGCCGCGCACGTGTCGGAATCACGGCCGCCAGAGCTGGACGGTCGACCCCGGGAATCGTGCCGAGGGCTCCGTAGGCTGCCATCACGGTGGCACCGGTGTGACCGGCGCTGACCAGGGCGTCGGCGGCCTTCTGAGCGACAAGGTCGGCCGCCACACGGATCGATGCTCGCGGTTTGCACCGAAGCGTTGCGGCAGGTGGGTCGCTCATGGCGACAACGTCCGGCGCCTCGACGATCTCGAGCCTGAGCTGGCGCCAGTCCGGATGCGACGCCAGCGCCCCCTCGAGGATGGCCGTCGGGCCGACGAGCGCGATCTGCACCGCGAGGTGCCGCGCGGCGGCCACCGCCCCATCGACAACGGCCGATGGCGCGTGGTCGCCCCCCATCGCGTCAACGGCGATGCAGACCATTTGATTCGTGATTCGTGATTCGTGATTCGCGATTCGCGATTTGGCCGCCTACGATCAATCGCAAATCACAAGGCGCAAATCACGAATCGACGGTTACTCTTCGTCAACCGCCCGGACCTGGCGCTGCCTGTAGAAGCCACAGTGCGGGCAGATGCGGTGCGGCGCCTTCGGTTCATGGCACTGCGGGCACAGGCCGGTCGTGACCGGAGTCAGCGCGTCATGCGTGCGTCGCTTGGCGGTGCGCGTCTTGGAGTGTCGGCGTTTTGGGTTAGGCATAATCTCTATTCCCGGAAACCGGAGAGCCTCCGGCCACCTGCTACGATTCGTGGATCCGGCCCAGGCTCTTGAGCGCGGCCAGTCGGGGATCGTCCCAGACCGGCGCACAATCGCAGGTGTCCGTATTCAGGTTCGTTCCGCACTGCGCACACAGTCCCCGGCAATCCTCACCGCACAGCGGCTTCATCGGTAGCGCCAGGTAGAACTGCTCACGCAGCAACTCGTTCAGCTCGATCTCGTCGTTCCGGTAGTAGCTCGTCTCCAGATCCTCGTCGTCCACTTCCCGTTCGACGTCCCCCGAGGCCGCCGAGGCCGGCAGATACCGCGCATCGAAAGATGCTGCAATCGGCAGACGGAACGGCTCGAGACAACGGCTGCACGGCAGCTCGATCTCGGCCGCCACCGTTCCGACCAGGCGGAACCTGTCCTTGTCCTTGTGGATCTCGAAGGCAAGGTCGCTCGGTGCCACGATCCGGTACGCGTCGCCCTCATCCGCTACCTCCTCCGGCTGGAAGGTGCGGGCAAAATGACTCAGCGGCTGCCGGTAGCGTGTGAGTACGAGCTGCATGACAGCGGCGCCGGGGCCGCTTCGGGACACCCGGCCTATGCACGTAGGGCGGGTCCCGCGGAGCGGACCCGCCGGACCTGGAATTATAGCTGATTCCACGAGACCGGCCCGATCCAGGGCTTGGGTATGAAGAGGCGCTCGTAAAGCGTCACGGCAAATCGATCGGTCATCCCAGCTAGAAAGTCCTTGGCGGCGACGTCGAGCCCCTCGGTGTCGACGATGCGGCGATCGAGGAATTCGTCCGGCCGCTCGCGGACTTTGTCCCAGAGACCGCCGAGGATGCCGGCGGCCTTCTCGAATTCGGCAGTCGCAACGTGGTTCTCATACACCGCGTCAAAGAGAAACCTGCGCATGGTGAGGGTCGCCTCGAGCACGGGCTCGCTCATCCTGATCTCGGTGAGTCGAGCCTCCTGCGTTTCCGTGACGACGTCCTTGACCATGCGCCCGATACGCTCGGACGACGTGGCACCGAGCACCTTGACAGCCGGATCAGGCAGACTCGACGCCTTCAACATTCCTGCTCGCATCGCATCATCGATGTCGTGGTTGACGTAGGCGATGAGGTCCGCGACGCGCATGATCTGCCCTTCCAGGGTGGCAGCCCGCTTGGCTGGGTCCAGCCCCACTGGAGACCCCTCCTTGCCCTTGGAGTGGCGGGCGATGCCGTCGCGCACTTCCCAGGTGAGATTGAGGCCGTGGCCATCGTTCTCGAGCACGTCGACAATCCGGAGGCTCTGCTCGTAGTGATTGAAGCCGCCGGGGATCAAACCGTCGAGGATCCGCTCGCCGGTGTGACCGAACGGCGTATGGCCGAGATCGTGACCGAGCGCGATCGACTCGGTCAGCTCCTCGTGGAGGCGGAGAACCTTCGCGATCGTGCGTGCGATCTGCGAGACCTCGAGGCTGTGCGTCAGCCTCGTACGGTAGTGGTCGCCGGCGGGCGCGAAAAACACCTGCGTCTTGTGCTTCAGCCGCCGGAACGCCTTGCTGTGAATGATGCGGTCTCGATCGTGCTGAAAGGCGGGACGCACGTCGTCTTCCGGTTCGAATCGGAGGCGGCCACGCGACTGGGCGCTCTTGGCAGCTTGCGGCGCGAGCGTCTCTTGCTCGCGCTGCTCCAGCGCTTCACGGATGCTTGACAACTACGTCCTCCACTATCTCTTCCAGAAAACTCGTCCCGTGCGCGAGCGGCTCGACGCCGAAGTTCTCCGCAATCGTCTGGCCGAGATCCGCAAACGTGGCACGCGTGCCGAGGTCAGTCCCGCGGCGGACGCCCGGCCCGGTCAGAAGAACCGGCACGTATTCGCGCGAATGGTCGGTGCTCGGCGTGCTCGGATCGTTACCGTGATCGGCTGTCACCACCAGCAGGTCCGCCTCGCGCAGGGAGGGAAGGAGACGGCCGAGATGTGCATCGATCCGCTCGAGGTTGGCCGCATAACCGGCGACGTCGTTTTGATGCCCGTAGGCCGCGTCACAATCGACCAGGTTGATGAAGATCAGCCCGGCCGGCGTCTCCACCATGGCCGTCGACAGCTTCTCCAGGCCGTCCGTGTCGGCTGACGAGGGGACGGAGCGGGTGATGCCGCGTCCAGCGAACAGGTCGGCGACCTTGCCAATCGACACGACCGCGACTCCGTGTCGGGAGAGCGAGTCGAGCAGCGTGTCGCCTGTCGGGGCGAGCGTGTAGTCGTGCCGGTTGGCGGTCCGGATGAACGCACCAGGGGTGCCGACGAACGGCCGCGCGATGACTCGGCCCACGCCGGCGCCCCGCGAGACGAGGTCGAACGCGGTCTCGCAGATCCGGTACTGCTCTGCAATCGGAATGACCTCTTCGTGCGCCGCGATCTGGAACACACTGTCGGCAGAGGTATAGACAATCGGCTTGCCGTCCCGCAGGTGTTCGGGCCCCAGCCGATCGATGATCTCTGTGCCCGAGGCCACCACGTTGCCCAGCGTCCCGCGCCCGATCCTGCGCTCGAACTCCGCGATCAGTTCCGAAGGAAACCCGGACGGAAAGGTTGGAAACGGCTGGTCGAGCACGACACCCATCATCTCCCAGTGGCCGGTGACCGAGTCCTTACCAGCCGACACTTCGGTCATCCGCCCGTAGGCGCCTCGAGACTGCCCCGGCGCCGCCCCGCCGAGCGGGACGAGGCGGTCCAGGCCGAGCGACCGCAGGACCGGCAGCGCCAGACCAACCCGCTTGGCGATGTTGCCCAGGGTATTGCTGCCCTCGTCACCATAGGCCGCGGCATCCGGAAGCGCCCCTATTCCGACGCTGTCGACAACGATCACGAAGACGCGCGTGAACGGCGGCACACGCCTCGCGTTCACGGCTGTTGCGATGTGAAGTAATTGGCGACGGAGTGCTCGGTGGCAATAGTGGCGATGGCGTGCTTGAACACCAGGTGATCGGCACCGTCGACCTCGACGACAACGGCAAAGCGATCGAAGTTCTTGATGCGTGCATCGAACTGGCGCCCGTTGATCAGATGCACACTGACGGCGAGACGCTCGCGCCGGACGTGGTTGAGAAACGCGTCCTGAATGTTCGGCTGTGCAGGGGCGGTACGGGGTTCGGTAACCATGGCCATCAGAGATCGTCTCCTCGCGGTCGGAGCCCGCGCGCGGCAAGCGCGCCTTCCACACGGGTGAGCGTCTCAGACCGCTCGCCGGGACCGTCGAACCAGATAAGAGTAGGCTCTTTGCGAAACCAGATCAACTGGCGACGGGCGTAGCGACGGTTCTCCTGCGTGATGAGCGCGCGCGTTGCCGCTTCATCGCGCACACCGCCGAGCATCTCCATCACCTGGCGATACACCAATCCGCCAAAGGGCCGCGCATCGCGTGGCACACCACGCGCGAGGAGCGCCTTCACCTCTTCGACGATCCCGCGCGCGAACTGCTCATCGACCCTTCGCGCCACGCGCTCGGCTGTGAGCGCGGCCGGTAGCCGAAGCGCGAAAGGGACCATCTCACAATCGGCGATGAGTGACACGGTGTCGCTGAAATGGTCGGTCAGCGTTCGACCCGTGGCGAAATAGACCTCGAGGGCGCGCACGATCCGCTTGCGGTCTCGTCGCATGATCCGCAGCGCTGACTCCGGGTCGGTGCGGTGCAGCATCACGTGCAGCCGCTCCACGCCGCGGCGGTCCGCCACCCGATTCAGCCGTCGGCGCAGGCCCTCGTCGGCCCCCGGCCCGGGAAACAGGCCGCGCGTCAGGGCGCGGTAGTAGAAGCCGGTGCCCCCGACCAGAACCGGCAGATGCCCCCTCGCGTGAATCTCGCGAATCACGCGCGCGGCGTCGCGGGCGAACTGCGCGGCCGTGTACACCTCGGCGGGATCGGCAACGTCGATCAGGTGGTGCGGGATGCCGCGGCGAGCGTCGAGCGACGGCTTGTCCGTCCCGATATCAAAGCCGCGGTAGGACGCGGTCGAATCACAGCTGATGACTTCGCCGCTGTACCGCTGCGCCAGCGCGAGGCCGAGCGCGCTCTTGCCGGAGGCGGTTGGACCCAGCACCGCAAGGATCACTGGACGCATACGCGCCATCGTACCGCGTCAACTCGCAACACCCAATTCCTCAACCCTAATGGTTGTCATCTCCACAGGCCCCGGAGGCGCAGAGACACGGAGGTGGCTTCAGCGTGAAAGATGGACGTAGACGTAGACGATGAGCGTGGTGAGCAGGATCAGGAGGCCGAGCTGCTGCACTCTGGTTGGCATCTGGCGCTCAGCGGCACGTCAATCCGGCGGCTGTTCGTTGTAGTAGAACGTGACCGTGAACAGCGCCTGCTCCGATGGGTATTCGGGCGGGAGCGGCGCCGTGGGATTCGATGTCACAATCGCACCGTAGGCGGCGTTGTTGAACGCCGCGATCGAAGATGGCTGCACGACGGTGATGTCGGTGATCGCCCCGTCGCGATGGATATTGAATTGCAAGACCACGTGGCCGCTCATGACCATGGCGGCCTGCGGAATGAACCAGTTACGCCGCACCTGCGCCACAAAGCGGCGCAGCCACGGACCGAACTCAACCCCCTTGGTGTCGAACTGAATCGTGGCACCTGGACGGTCGTTACCGCCCTGGGGGTTGCTGAACGTCTCGTTCTGCGTGTACCGCTGCAGGTTGCGCAGCGCTTCGCCGAGCAACCCTGAGGCGCTCGGCAGCGGGGTCTCCTCTGGGCGCCGGAAGCCGGTATCGGAGGGCGGCAGCACCCGAGCGACTTCCGTCTCCGGTTCCGGCTGGGTAGGCCCTTCGGCACCGCGGGCGACCTCCGGCACTTCGGCCTCAACTCGCTCGGGTGAGTCGCCGCGTGAAAACGGCAAGGGATTCTCCGGAATGAGCGGCACCTCCAGTGCCTGAGCCAGCCGGTCTTCGTCGGACAGTTCCGCCCGTTCGGGGGGCTCCTCGGCAAGCGTGTCGATGCGCGGCTGCACGAACACGAACGTGCGCTGCTGCGGCGGCTCCTCCAGCTGCCGCTGCATCTCCGCGCGCCTGCGCGCCAGTGCCTCCTCGCTCAGCCGTAAAAACGGAATCTGTGGCGCGTAGATGAGTGTGGCCAGCAGAAGCCCGTGAACGACGACCGACAGAAAAACGCCCTCGCGCCGCGGGATGGCACTGCCGACGACGTTTTCGTCCTGATAGCGATCGTCGAGATCGAAATGAATCACGAGTGTGAACGCGATTATAACATCCGGCTGGACAAGGACTTACAGCTAGCAGCTAGCGTCTGGTGGCCGTGTACAGATAGGTGATGCCGAACGTCAGCGGGTCCGCCCGAACGTTGGCGAAACCTGCCTGCTCAAGGACCGTCATGAACTCATGCGGCGGCGGGAACGTCCCGACCGACGCCGGCAAATAGGAATAGGCCGCACTGTGACCGGAGATCATCCGTCCGATCGCCGGAAGGAGGTATCGGAAATACCACGAATACAGCGTACTGATGCCCGGCACGCGCGGGACGCCGAACTCGAGAATCGCGAGGCGGCCGCCGCGGCGCATGACCCGCGCCAACTCCACGCACGCTAGGTCCGGGCGCTCGACGTTGCGGATGCCGAAGGCGACCGTGGCCGCATCGGCGATGCCATCGCGCACCGGGAGGTGCGTCGCATCGCCACGGACGAGCGTAATCCTCCGGTCCTCCCCTGCTGCCCGCAGCTTGCGCCCCCCGACAGACAGCATCGCCGCCGCGAAATCGACGCCGACCACCCGCGCGGCGCCGTGCGCCTGCAGGGCCACGTCCGCCGTACCGGTACACACGTCAAGCAACGTGTCCCGCCCTGTCAGCCCGAGCGATCGGATCGCCCTGGCGCGCCACCGGCGGTCGATTCCGGCACTCAGCACGTGATTGAGTAGGTCGTACTTCGGCGCAATCGCGTCGAACATCCCAGCGATGCGATCGGGGGCTTTGTCTGGCGGCGCACTCGTTGTCATCTTTGAACCACGAAGAACACGACGGGCACGAAGAACACGACGGGCACGAAGGGCACACAACACGACGTCTGCCAGGACAAGACAGGTTTCGTGGCTCTTGTGGACTTCGCGATCTTCGTGATCTTCGTGGTTACTCCTACTCGAACCAGAGAGCCAACGCGGTCGTCGTAAAGTACAGAATCCCCACGTAGCCGTTCAAATCGAATGCCTTCTTCACCTGCGAGAGGTCACCCTCGCTGACGAGCGACTGCTCGTATGCGAGAAGGCCTCCGACCACCGCGACACCGGCCAGGTACGACGGCGGGAGGTCCGCGACGCGCCACAGTGCCGTCATCGTAACGACGGTGGCGACGTGCATCAGCCGCGAGATGAGAATCGCGGCGCCGACGCCGAACCGGGTGGGAATGGAGCGAAGCCCGTGCTGCTGGTCGAACTCGACGTCCTGGCAGGCATACAGGATGTCGAATCCAGCCACCCACAACCCGATGGCCAGACCCAGCAGCCAGGGCTCAGGTCCCTCCCGGCCGCCGGCGGCGATCCAGCCGCCGACAGGCGCCACGGCCATTGCCAGACCGAGAAACAGCTGCGCATACGACGTGTACCGCTTGGCGAGGGAATACCAGAAGACAATCACGAGAGCGATCGGCGACAACAGCAGGCACAACGTGCTGAGTCGCGCCGCTCCGTACACGAACACCGCTGACGACACCGCGACAAACAGTACGGCTTCGGTCGTCGACATCCTGCCGCGCGGCAGCTCTCGCATCGCCGTCCGCGGGTTCAGCGCGTCGGACCTGGCGTCAGCCAAGCGGTTGAACCCCATCGCGGCGCTCCTCGCGCTCACCATGCAGACGACGATCCAGAGGACCTGCGACCAGAAGAAGCCCTCACTGTGCCACGCCAGCAGGGCGCCCGTGAGCGCGAACGGCAGCGCAAACACCGAGTGGCTGAAGCGCACGAACGAGAGATACGTGGCGAGCTTCCCGAATCGTTGGGGTTGGCTCATGGGCCTTTGGGGGGTTCGGCATCGAGCCACGAGATCGCAGCGGGGTCGATACCCGAGAGCAGGTATTCTTCCACGTCGCCGACGGGCTCCGGCAGCCGCACCGCGATCAACATGGCCTGCTTTCCATGCTCGATGCTCCCGAGCTGATCTCCGAAACCAAGCGCACGGGCGCCGCAGAGCGTGGCGCTCTCGATCAGATCCCGCGCGGACACCCGCGGCGCGATCCGTCTGGCGGCCGCCAGCTCCCCGAACATGTTCAAGTCCGGGACGCTCGCGAGACTATCGGTGCCGAGCGCGACCTTGACGCCCATCGCGTAAAACGCCTCGATCGGCGGATCGCCCACGCCGACGTGCCGGTTACTTCGCGGGCACGAGACGACAGTGGTCCCGAGCGTGTGCAGCCGTGACAGGTCCTCGCCGTCGCACTGCACCGCGTGGACGGCGAGCACGCGTGAATCGAGAAAGCCACAATCGGCAAGATACTTCGAGGGCGACACGCCCGGTGCCCGCCACGCGTCCGTCCAGACGCCCACACCGGTCAATATGTCGCGCCAGCCGCCCGTGCCGCGGGCGATGAACTCCATCTCGTCCACCGACTCGCAGACGTGCACACTCGAGACATCTCCAGGATGTGCATCGAGGTCCTCTCGAATTGCGGCAAACAGCGCAGGCGACACCGAATACGGTGCATGGGGCGCGAGGGAGACCCGGATGTCTCCCTGGGCGCTGTCGATACGGTCCACGCGGGCGCGTGCTTCACGCACCAGCCCGACCGGGTCATGGGCATTGAAACCAAGCAGCTCGTAGAACACGCGCGCCGGCACGCCGGCCTCCCGCAGCAGCGGCACGGTCGCAAGCGTATTACTGATGTCACCCACCAGGCCCGTGCCGCTCGCGCGGGCTTCCTTGATCCCGACACGTGCCGCCAGGAGGATGGCCGGATCCTCGGGATTGGGAAACCGCCGGCGGGCCGCCATGACCCCGCCAATCCAGTCGAGGAACCGGTCGGCCGGAGGCACCGCACCCCTCAGGTACGACAGCTCGAGATGCGTGTGAGCGTTGACAAGCGCCGGAAGGATGACCGCGTGGCCGAGGTCAATCGCGTCAGGCTCGCCTCCGAAGCCGACCCCGGCGATCCGACCGTGCTCGATGGCGACCCATCCATCCGCCATCGGATCGTCAACAACAGGAAGGACCCAATCGGCTCGGTAAATAGACATGTGTAGGTCACCAGGCAACGGTCAGAGATCGAAAGCCGTCCGCGGAGGCTTCCTGTGACCGTTGCCCTTCGGCTGTCGACTTACTGAGAAACACGCAGCTGCTTCCCGGACCTGCTGCGCGCGGGGTATCGGTGGAGCTCATCGGGAATCGACGCGTCACCGTCTGCCCGCGCCTTGCCAAGCGTCAGCATCCGCGGAAGGTCGCGCTCAAGAAAGACAGGGTCGCCAAGAATCTCATAGTGCATGTTTCGCCGCTTGGGGACGAAACCGGCATCCTCGATGTTCGCGACGATCTCGACTTCGTCCATGCAATAGGCCGCGCCCGCCGCGCGCACGACGTTCTCCTCGATCATCACACTGCCCATGTCGTTGGCGCCGTACGCGAGGCTCAGCTGGCCGACCTTGCCTCCCTGCGTCACCCAGGACGCTTGCAGATTATCGAAGTTGTCGAGGATGATGCGCGCGAGCGCGAGCGTACGGAGATAGTCGATCCCGGTCGCCTCGGATCCGCCGCGCTCGGTATGCTCCGGCTGATAGCTCCAGGTGATAAACGCGGTGAACCCGCCGGTCTCGTCCTGCAGATCGCGAAGCTGAATCATATGCTCGATCCGCTCCTCGTCGGTCTCCATCGTCCCGTACATCATTGTCGCCGTCGTGCGAAGGCCGGCGAGATGCGCCTGACGCATGACGTCGAGCCATTCACTAGCGGAGGCCTTGCCGTAGCAATTCAACAGCCTGCGGACGCGGTCCACCAGGATCTCCGCTCCCCCGCCGGGAATGCTGTCGAGGCCCGCGGCCACGAGCCGCTCGATTACCGCGGGGACCGACAGCTGGTTGATCCGCGAGATGTGCAGCACCTCTGGCGGCGAGAGCGCATGCAGCTTGAAGTCGGGATACTGCGCCTTCACCGCGCGGAACAGGTCCTCGTACCACGCAATCGGCAGATCAGGATTGTGGCCGCCCTGCAGCAGGAGCTGATTTCCGCCGACGGCGATCGTCTCGTCGATCTTGTGGAAGATTTCGTCGAATCCAAGGACGTAGCCTTCGGCGGAGCCGACAGGTCGGTAGAATGCGCAGAAGTTACAGCGCGCGACGCAGACGTTTGTGTAGTTGACGTTGCGATCGATGATGTAGGTGACGACCCGCTCCGGGTGCTTGCGCGCGCGGATCGCGTCGGCGAGGCTGCCGAGGAGGTGCGTCGACGCGTGCCGATAGAGCGCGAGCGCCTCGGCGGCGTTCACGCGCGCCCCAACCGCCACTTTCCTCGCGAGCTCGTCGATCATCAAAAAAATTCCAGCGATCGTTTTCGCGGAGCCAGACCGAGGTCCGCAGCGTAGTCGAGAAACATCTGCAGTCCCCTCGCCTCATCCGGCCCGAGGCCGTACCTCACATTATCACTGAGATATGCGGCCGCCCGGGCCGTGGCGGCGGCATCTCCACGTCCGTACTCCGCGGCAATCGCGGCGGTCGACCGCACGCCTTCTTCCTGCGCGTCCTGTAGCAGGCGCACATCGGCCGGGCCGATCGCCGTGGCCCGGCCGGTCCACGCGGCATAGACAAATGGCAGGCCCGTCATGAGTGTCCATTCCGAGCCCAGATCGATCTTCGAGAGCCCAAGCGACGCATGATCTGCCTCAAGGGCCGGGTCGCCGATCATCAGGGCCGCATCCGAGCCCTGCGTCATGGCCTCGAGATCCGGGCCGTGCGACACGAACTCCGGCGCGATGTGAAATCGGTGATGACAGAGCACCTTCACAAGCGTGACCGACGTCCTCGAGCTCGTATCGAGCGCGATCCGTCGTATGTCATCAAGCGGCGCCCGGGTAAAGAGCGCAACTGACGCCACCGGTCCGCAGGAGCCGATCCCGACCCCTGGCACAAGACGATAGTCAGGCGCTTCGAGGTAGTCGAATGACGGAATGAGACCCAGGTTGACATCGCCCGCATGCAAAAGCGCAGAGCACACCGAAGGAACGTCGTAACGTATGTGCCAGCGCTCAGGCGCACGGTCAAGCGCCCAGGTCAGCGGCCTGGCGTTCAGATACCCCACCGCGCCCAGGCGCACCGGTGGTGTCACGTGACCACGCGGAAGCGACCGTCCCGCTCGACCGGCGACAACCCGGCCGCCTCGACATTGCGGCGTACATCCTCGAGCGGTGCACGGCGGTGTCCCTCCGGCGCGGCGTCCACCGCCGACACGGCGTCCAGATCGTCGGCGCCGAACGTGAGCGCCACCTGGGCCAGTTTTGGACCATAACGGTGCCAGTCCACCTGGATCGTTGGAATATTCGGCGCGGCCAGCCGAGCAATCGCGACGGCCTTCACATCGTCGTATCCGGTGGTCGGACGAAACGCCTGGAGCATCGACGGCAGCGGGTTGATGGCCTGGATCGACCCATGTCGCTCCTGCAGAGCCGACGCCAGCTCGATGAGCGCCCTGCGCTCAACCGCAGGCGCTTTCTCGACCGTGAGGCGGATCTGCCGAAAGCCAGCGTCCATCAGGCGGTCGACGGCGCCAGTCACATCGGCGATGGCATCGAGTGGCACCTCGACGAGCGCCTCGAGACCGGCGCCGCGCAGTATGTCGAGCGCGCGCGAGACCGGCACCCCGGCAGCCAGCGCAGCGCGTTCGACGGCGCCCCAGGAGAACCCTGATACGACGCGGTCGCCTGCTGCTGCCTTCGCGCGTTCGACGGCGACCGTGGCGACGTTCAGCGTGACGGGCGTACCTACAATTCTGACTTCTCGCGCGGCCAGGGGAACTGCATCTGTGCCAGGCTCGTCGAAAGTGCGGGACGCGACGCGGAGGTATGTCACTTGCGCTCCGAGCGCCCGGCGGCGCACCACATCGGCCAGCATGCCAAGTGGCAGGATGTCTGGCGCGGCCGCGAGTTCCGCAATCTCCGGAACCGTCAAACGCTCGCCAGCCGTGACGCGCTCGAGCAGGCGGTCAAACGTCGACGAAGTGGTCATGCCTTCAACCGTCTGGCGCGGCGTTACGCGGCGCCCTTTGAAATTAATTCAGTAACCTGAGTCGCCAGCGCCAGAGCGGCGCGTCCGTCGCGCCCTGTTACAGCGGGCTGGCGGCGTGCGCGGACCGCTTCCACGAAGTCAGCCAACTCGAGGCGCAGTGGCTCGTCACTAGAGACCTCCACTCGCCCGCCCTGGATCACCGGCCGACCGCCGTTCTCTGATACGAGCCGGTATGCCTCGACCTCCTGTTCGGCGTAGTCAATCGACACGTAGGAGTCGCGCTGAAAAAATCGAGCCTTACGTACGCGGTCGCGACTGATCCGACTGGCGGTCACATTGGCGATGCAGCCCGACGAAAACCGCACGCGCGCGTTGGCGATATCCACGCGCGGCGTGAGCACATTGACACCGACCGCCTCCACCGAGGTCACGGCCACCGCAAGCAGCAGGTCGAGATCGTGAATCATCACATCAAAGATGACGTCGACATCGAGGCTGCGCTCGGGAAAGGCGCCCAGGCGATGAATCTCGATGAAGCGCGGGCTCGACACGAGCGGTAGCGCGGCAGTCACGGCGGGGTTGAAACGCTCGGTGTGCCCGGTGGCCAACAGGACATTTCGCGCCGCTGCGGCATCCACCAGCCTGTCGGCTTCCGCGAGGCTGGAGGCGAGCGGCTTTTCAACCAGGACAGCCGCACCGGCCTCAATGAACGGAAGCGCAATCTCAACGTGCGAGACCGTCGGCGTCGCGACGATCACTGCGTCGACGCGTCCAATGAGTGTCGACGCATCGGTGAGAGGCGCTGTTCCGTACGTGGCGGCGATCTCGGCAGCGCGCTCCGGCCTGCTGTCGACGACGGCGACGAGATCAACCTCTGGCATGGCCGCAAGGATCCGGGCGTGGTGCTGACCGAGGTGTCCGACACCGATCACCGCGATGCGCGTTCTATTCATGCGCCCCCCGCAGCCGGCACCGGTCGTCCAACGATGGCAATATCGGCGTCGTTGGCCGCGCCAATGACGGCGTCGCCGTCGAGCATGAGCGCCCTGCCGGCATCGATGGACAAGGCTGACGCGCCGGCCTCCTGCATGGCCCGAACTGTGGCGATCCCGACGACCGGGACGTCGAACCGCATATCCTGCTTCGGCTTGGCGACCTTCACGACCGACACACCGGGACCCGCCAGTCGCCCCGCGCGCGCGATCACCTCATCAGTACCTTCCATCGCCTCAACCGCCACCACAGCCTGCTGCTTGACGGCGACTGTCTGACCGATATCCAGCGCGGCAATGGCGTCCGCCATGCGATAGCCGAACTCGAAATCCTTCTGCTCGTCGCCGGTGGGACGGCGCCGCGTCAGCGCCCCAGGCGCAGCCAGCAGCGGCTGCAGCAGCGCCGTGGAATCCATCAACTCGATGCCGCGGTCACGAAGCACGTTGGCGACGGCGCCAATCAGGCCGTCGGTGCTCCTCGACGCCAGCTGCTTCAGCACACTGAGAAACAACAGGTCGGGGACGATGCCGTCGGCAAATATCTTGGTGTGCTTGACCTGACCGGCCATGACCGCGTGCGTCACGCCGTCATGCTTCAGCAGCTTGATGCACGTGCCCAACTGGCCGAGCGAGACCCAGTGAATGGACGATCCGTGGCGCGCGGCCGCCTCGTTCAGCTCTGGAAACGCCTCTTCTTTGGCGGCGATGATGGTGACGTCGTGCCCCTGCGCACGGGCCGCGTCGAGCACCAGAAACGGAAATCTGCCGTTGCCCGCGATCAGGCCGAGACGCATATCGGTGCTTGGTGCCACGTGCTTGGTGCGTGGAGGAAATTGGTGCTTGGTGCGTGGCGGTGCTTGGGGGTGCCGGGCGAGGCACCAGGAACCAGTTCCAACCAAATACGAGGCACGAAGCACCGGGGACTATTCATCGGCCACCAGATCTTCTGCCCGCCGTATTGGCCGACGCAATATGACGCCCCGCCGCGAGCTCCGAATGAACTGCACCAGATACCGGACTTCAGGCGACGTGAGCGTCGGATCTTCTTCGATCTTGACCAGCGCATGCGAGGCATTCAGCTTCGATTGCAACAGGTACCGGTACGCCCGTTT